>Ga0299914_10002433_pt1 | contig 12825 bp, 12 predicted proteins | sample RVTome_10_FD_201361 | JGI IMG/M metagenome (GOLD analysis project Ga0299914, IMG submission 201361) | Soil microbial communities from uranium-contaminated site in the Upper Colorado River Basin, Wyoming, United States - RVT153D57 (version 2) ...
CGGACGTGCTGGCCGCGCTCACCCAGGCCGACGTCGCGATCGCCGAGTTTTCCGTCGGCACGCCGAGCCTGGATGAGGTGTTCCTCGCGCTCACCGGCAAGCCGAGCGAGCAGCAGGCCGTCGGGGGAGAGGGGGAGGGGGAGGGGGAGGCAACGCGATGACGACGGGCGCGATGGACGCAGTAGGAAACGTGCACGATGTGCTTGCCGCCGGCCCCACGCCCGCGCCGCCATCGGCGCTGTCCGCGGTGCTCACTCTGGCATGGCGCACGATGCTCAAGATCAAACACGTCCCCTTTCAGCTGTTCGACGTGGTCGTCACGCCGATCATGTTCACGCTGCTGTTCACTTATATCTTCGGTGGCGCGCTGGCGGGGACACCGCGGGAATACATCCAGTATCTGCTGCCGGGCGTGCTGGTGCAGACGATCGTATTCATCACGGTATACACGGGCGTCGGGGTCAACACGGACATCCAGAAGGGTCTATACGATCGCTTTCGCTCGTTGCCCATGTGGCAGCCTGCGCCGCTCTTCGGCGCGTTGCTGGGCGACGTGTTTCGGTACTCGCTCGCCGGTGCAATCATCATCGTGGTTGGCGTCATCATCGGGTTCCGGCCGGCCGGCGGCTTCATGGGGATCGTCTGGGCGCAGCTGCTGATCCTGGTGTTCTCGTTCGCGCTGTCCTGGCTGTGGATCATCGTCGGGATGCTGATGAAGACGCCCGAGACGGTGATGACGGTGAGTTTTGTCTTCCTCATGCCGCTCACGTTTGCCAGCGACATCTTCGTCCGGCTCGAGACGATGCCGGGGTGGCTTCAGGCTGTGGTGGGACGTAATCCGGTCACGCTCCTGGCGCGCGCAGCCCGGGGCCTGATGCACGGCAACGTCGTGATGTCCGACGTGTGGTGGGTGCTGGTCGCGTCGGCCGGGATCACGGCCGTCGCCGTGCCGATCGCGATGCGGCTGTACTACCGCGAGCGGTAGCAGGCCTCGCGTCACCCAAACGGTCGCCGGCAGATAGCCCACGAACCCCGCGGGGATCAATGTGTGGCTGGATCGATAGGAGGAAGCCGGTCATTCGTCCGGTGCGCGATCGCCAGGTCGCGCTGCGCATGGAGGCTCTCGGTCAGGAACGGTCAACGCACAATGACGGGATCGCCGGAGCAGCTGGTGGCGAGGAGTCGTCTGCCGAGTCCGCGGAGCGCGCGGGGCGCGGGAGTGCCCGCGGGAATCTCATACTCGTAGGGCTGGCTTCGGGTGTTCTCCCACTCGAGCGCCCTGAGAGTCCGATCAGCCTCGTTCCAGATGTAGCCGTGCTGTCCACCCCAGGCCAGCCGGCGCACGAGTTCCACGCGCTGGACGGCGCCGGTGGCGCGGTGGGCGCGCACGAACAGTATGACGGCGAGTCCGTGTGCATCCCGCGCACGCAACCGCTTTCGCACGTCGTTCTCGGTCGAGTCGGAGAGCGGCTGGCAGTGGGATCGCCCGCTGTCGGCGAGCGCCTCCTGCGAGAGCAGTTGCAGGACGTCGAAGTCCTCGCGGTGCCTGGCCGGAAGCGACGCGAGCGCTACACTGTCACCGGCGACGCTGTCGGCCAGAATGGCGCGCGCGCGGGCATCTGCCACTTCGACGGCTGATGGTCGCGTCATAGGAGTGTCCGGGACTGCGTGCTCGACTGGCGCGCAGGCAGCCGCGAACACAGGCATGATGCACGATGCGAGGAGACGAGGCATTGTTCACATACGCCTGAAACGCCGATGCGCGCAATCTGTCACAGCGTGACTGGGAAAGCGCTTGACCGCGGCGTCGGCTCAGTCGTTCACCAGCTGCCGGATGACGGCGACGTTCTCGTCGTAGTTGGCGGGGCCGTACATGGGAGAGCGGAGGGAGCGCCGGGGAAGGGTTGGCGTGCCCAAATGATGCTGCGGGAACGCTTACGCCGCCAGCATGAAGACGCGACGTGCCAGGTCGAATGCCTGGATGTCAGTCGGATCTGAGCGCCAGCACCGGATCGACGCGCACCGCCCGGCGCGCCGGGATGAACGCCGCAACGAGCGCCACGAGCAGCAGCAGCAGGGCGAGCGCACCGTAGGTGGCGGGGTCGCGGACCTCGACGCCGAACACCAGCGATTCCAGCGCGCGCGCCGCCACCGCGGCCGCAGCGGCGCCGATGCCGACTCCCAGCAGCGCGAGCACGCCCGCTCGCCGGAGCACCAGCCACTGGATGGCGCCGCTCGCGGCGCCGAGCGCCGAACGGATGCCGATCTCGCGCGTGCGCTGCGCCACGTCGTAACTGATCACGCCGTAGATCCCCACCGCGCCGAGGGCGATGCCCACCGCCGCGAAGGCGAGCAGCAGCCCCATGACCATCGTGGTCTGGCCCAGCGACTGTGACACGATCGCTTCCATGGGACGCACCGCGGATATCGGCACGGTGCCGTCGTGCTCGCGGACGATCCGGCGAATCGCGGGCATCGCGCGCAGCGGATCTCCCCCCGGCGACGCGCGCACCGCGAAGTACGCGGAGCCCTGCCACACCTGTGCGAGCGGGCGATAGACCTCGAGCTCGGCGGGGGTGTTCAGCGCGTTGAAGCGCACGTCGCCCACGACGCCGACGATCGTGGACCAGGGCGCCGTCGGCGCGCCGAGCCGGATGCGCTTCCCGACGGGATCACGGTCGGGCCAGAAGCGGCGCGCCATCGTCTCGTTGATGATCACCGCCGGCGGAGCGTCCGCGGCATCCTGCGCACCGAAGGCGCGCCCGCGGCGGAGCGGAATCCCCATGGCGTCCAGGTAGTCGCCGTTGATGGTCCGCCAGATCACGCGCGGCGGCGTGGCGCCCGGTGCCGCCGGCTGCTCCTCGATGGCGAGGCTCGTTCCCCAGTTGGCGCCCGCGAGCGGCAGGTGCTGCGACGAGCCGACGGCCTGGACCCCCGGCAGCGCCGCGATGCGCGCGATCAGCTGGTCGAAGTACGCCACGCGCGCCGGCTCCGCGTTCAGCCGCGAGCTCGTGGGCTGCAGCCGGAAGGTGAGCACCCCTTCGGCGTCGAAGCCTGGGTCCACCCGCTGCATCCGCCACGCCGTCTGGAGCATCAGCCCTGCGCCGACGAGCAGCACGAGCGCGGACGCGAACTCCACGACGACCATCGCGCCGCGCAGCCGCGCGCCGCTGCCGCCGCCTGATCCACCGCGGGCGATTCCACCGGCCTCGCGCAGGGCATCGTGCTGGGCACCGCGCGTCGCGAGCAGCGCCGGCGCCACGCCGCATATCAGTCCGATGAGCACGGCGAGTGCTGCGCAGGCCGCGATGAGACCGGCGTCCACGGAAACGCTCCCGAGGCGCGGCAGGTCTTGCGGCAGCAGCGCGCGTAGCGCGCGCACGCCGGCCGCGCCCACCACGACGCCGAGCGCGCCGCCGGCGAGCGACAGCACCAGGCTCTCGATGAGAAACTGGCGCGCGATGCGCGAGCGGCTGGCACCGAGCGCGGTGCGCACCGCTACCTCGCGGCGACGCGAGCCCACCCGGAGGAGCAGCAGGTTGCCGTAGTTCGCGCCGGCGATGAGGACGATGAAGCAGGCGGCGCCGAACAGGACGAGGAGGGACTGCCGGCTCTCGCGCACGATCGCGTCGTGCAGCGGTTTCACGGCGAAGCCGGTGCCGTAGTCCCGCGGCGCGTCGAGCAGAATGCGCAGGCGCGGGATGAACGCGGACAGCTCCTGCTGCGCCTGCGCCAGCGAGACCCCGGAGCGCAGGCGGCCGAATCCCAGGGCCACCGCCCCTCTATAGAAGGGGGACGCGGGATCGATCTCCAGGGGAATCCAGCCCTGCACCGCCGGCTGGAAGGCCTCGAAGCCGGCGGGGGCGACGCCGACAATGCGGTGCGGCGAGTCGTTCATCGTGACGACCTGCCCGACGGCGCCCGGGTCCGCGGCGAAGCGCTCGACCCACAGCTCGTGGCTCAGCACGACCACGGCGCTCTGTCCCGGCGCCGACTCCGAGTCGAGAAAGGCGCGTCCCGCCACGGGTGCAACGCCGAGCGTGCGGAAGAAGTTGGCGGACGTGCGGGCGACATCCACCTGCATCGGTTCGCCGACGCCGACCATGGAGTATCCCCACCCCGGGCTGAACGCGGCGACGTCCTCGAAGCTGCGCGCGTTCTGCTGAAGGTAGTCCAGCTCTGCCACGGAGATCGTGTTCCAGATGGCGGCGAGCCGCTCCGGCTGGCGGAAGGGGAGCGGATCGAGCACGGTGGCGCGCACGACGCTGAGCACCGCGGTGTTCGCGCCGATCCCGAGCGCCAGCGTCACCAGTGCCGGGAGCGTGAACGCGGGCCGGCCGATCAGCGCGCGCGCGGCGAGCATCGCGTCGCGCCACACGCTCTCGAGGACATGGCCCGGCCTGGCTTCGGCGGCTTCCTCGCGCCAGCGCGTCGTGCCCCCGAAGCGCGCGAGGGCGCGCCTGCGCGCGTCGCCGCCGGGCACGCCCTGCTCGACGAGACGCTCCGTCTCGCGCTCCACGTGAAACGCGATCTCGTCGGCCGTGTCCCTGTCGGAGCTGGTGCGCTGCAGCAGGGTGCGCAGCGCGTAGAGGAGTCCGCGGAGCGTGGGCATCTCAGGCCTTGCGGAGGATGAGGTTGATGGCGCGCGAGGAGCGCTCCCACTCGCGCTGCTCGGAGTCCAGGCGCGCCAGCCCCGCGCGGGTGATGGCGTAGTAGCGCGCGCGCCGGCCGTTCTCGGTGACGCGCCACTCGGCCTTCACCCAGCCGGCGCGCAGCGCGCGCTCGAGCGCGGGGTAGAGGGAGCCCTGGTTGAGGGAGAACACGCCGCGCGACACCTGCTCGATGCGCTCCATGATCCCCCAGCCGTGCATGGGCTGGAGGGAGAGGGTCCTGAGCACGAGCATCTCGAGCGTTCCCGGCAGGATCGTGGAGCGATCGGCCACGCGCACCGTCCTGTAGTTTGGCTACAGTAGAATACGGACGTACTGTAGTTTGTCAACAGGAGACGTACACGGGGCCAGGCCCTCCCCATGGCAGATATGGGGAAGGGGCCCAGCGGGTTTCACGGCGCGCGCGTCACCGTTCGATGGCCGCGAGCACGCGTCGCACGGCCCAGACGACGAGATCGGGATCTTCCCTCGGCACGGCGTGGCTCGAGTGGTTGGTCACCACCACCGTTCCGCGGCCGGACGCGAACGCCCACTCCTGCAGCGTGGCGATGCGGTGGCGCAGGTTCGCCTCGAAATGCCGCTGCGCATCGAACGGGAGTCCTGGCAGCGCCGGATATGGTTTCGCGGCCAGGATCATCACGACTGGGACGTCCGGGGCGGGGAGCAGGTCGCGCCCGGACGGATCGCGCCGCATGAGACCGCGATAGAAGTCGAACTCCGCGCGCGCCGCCGGCGACCCCCGCTGCACGATGGAGGCGTACGCCGACCAGAAGGCCTCGTAGCCGGCGGCTCCCGCACCGATTTCCTCATAGGGCGCGAGCTCCTGCGCCACGGACTGGGTGACGATGGGACCCGGGTCCACGTAAACGATTCCGGCCACTTCCGTCGGGTGGTAGCCCGCGAAGTAGCGCACCAGACTGCCGCCCCATGACCAACCCACGAGGAGGTACGGCGGCTCGGCGCCGATCTCGCGGAGGAGGCGGCGAAGTCTCGCGGACACGTGCCGCGGCGAGGGCGTTTGTTCGTCCCATGCCGACTCACCCAGCCCCGCGCGGTCGTATGCAACGAATGGCACGGTGCCGGCCAGCTGTGGAACGACGCGGCTCCACGCCGCGAGAGAGTTCATGGCGCCGGACTCGAATACGACGAGGGGCTGTCCCTGCCTGCGCGTTGCGAGACCGGACAGCTGCACGCGCATGGCGCGGCCGTCGACGTCCACGAGTCTCACGGTGGGCGTATCGACATGCTGCCGGGCGGCGAGAGGACCGGCGGTGGCGGCGGAGGCGAGCAGGATGCCCGCGAGCGCTCGCAGAAGCTTCATGGTGTCCAACCGCATGAAATGGCTGATGAGCAGTGATGCGGTTTCCTCGGGTCGAAGCGGTCGTCCGTGAGCGTCATGGATGAGGCGCCACGCTCAGGTTTCCGCGGAGCTGGATGCGTTTGAACACGACCTGGAGCGACTCCCGGGCGATCTCGAAGCTCGCATACCGCGGCCCTCGATAGGAGCCAAGCGGCGGGCTGCGCCACGCCACCACTACGGCACACTCGGCGCTCGTCGGCGCGAAGCCGTAGAACCAGGACTGGCGCCAATGCTCGGGTGAGCCGCGCCCGCTTTCGTCCATCGGAATGTCGATGTCATCGGGATACGACATGCTCGCGTAAGCGCCGGTGACGACCTGCCAGGGGCCGACACGAAGGGAGTCTGTACCGGTCATCGGCTCGCCGCCTCGACCCTCGGAGTCATACCAGAGCAGGCCATCGGGCTCGCGACTGACGTTGAAGAGCTTCGCGATCGAGTCCGCATGAAGCGGCGCCGAAAGGATCACGGCCGTGTCGGCCAGGGTGCTGTCCCAGGTGGTCGCGTACACAGGCTGCGGCATCGGACACCGTGGCTGCCAGCGATTCAGCACGGCGACCACATGTCCCTCGACCGGTACGGTGACGGGCGTGCGCTGCTCGGGCGCGGCGCAAGCCAGGAGCAGCCCCGTCACGGTTCCCAAGGCGAACGCTCGTGGCAGCATCGCCCCTGATCGCGGACGAGAAGTCATCGAAGTCCCTCAGCGGATGAAGCGCGTAGAAGAACTGTTAAGACGGAGCACTGAATATGGCGCGCCAAAACCTGCGTTGCCAGCTGCCGGCGCGAGCGGGATTCATGCGTCTGCCGCTCCGGGTACCGCTGCGCTGCCAGCCAGCAGCCCACCGTCGAGCACTAACTCAGCGCCTGTCGTGTACGCGCTCTCGTCGGAAGCCAGGTACACGACCATCTGTGCGACTTCGTCAGGCGTCCCGAAGCGGCCGATGGGCGTGTCACGCACGAGGGCGGCCTCACGCTCCGGGCGCCGTGGTCCGTCGCCGAGCATGGCATCCCACATCGGTGTCATGATGGCCGCGGGATGCACCGAGTTGCAGCGGATCCTGAGTCCCTGTTGCGCGCAGTAGAGTGCCACCGACTTGCTGTGGTTACGCACGGCTGCTTTGCTCGCCGCGTAGGCGGCGGCGAGTGGGATCCCCACGAGGCCGGAGCGCGATGAGATGTTCACAATGCTTCCGCTCCCCTTGGCGGTGCCCGGATTGCTCCGCATCGCACGGATAGCGTGCTGACAACCGAGGAAAACCCCTTCAAGGTTCGTGGCGAGCACAGCGCGCCATGCCTCCAGTGTCGCGTGCTCCGGGTCGTGCGCCACGGGTCCGTCCTCGAAGCCGGTGATGCCTGCGTTGTTGACCACCACATCCAGGCGCTCCAGCTCCTCGAGCGCCTGACGGGTCACACGCTGCCAGTCTCCGGCCTCGCGAACGTCGAGAGGCTCGTACCGTGCCGGCGCGCCGAGGGATGCCGCGTGGGTCCGGCCCTGCACGTGACGTATGTCCGTGAGCACCACGGTGGCGCCCTCCGCAATGAAAGCGCGGGCGGTCGCCGCGCCGATGCCTTGGGCGGCACCTGTGACCAACGCGACCTTCCCATTCAGTCGATTCACGTCGAGGTCGACACCGATTGTCGTCGCTGTGCATAGAGCAGCGAGAACGTCTTGAGCGCTGCCAGGAGCGCGGCAGCAACGAGCAGATGCCGGAAATTGTTGAGCTGGGACCACAAAACGGCCGCGGCAGCCGCATCTTGCGAGTTCTCTGCCTGCATCAGCCTGATCATCGTCGGGACGAAGTAGCCCAGGGTAAGCGCGCGCTCGACGAGCGCCGTCGCGGCGGACCCGAGCCACCACCGCCGCAGTCCCGGCGGGGTCCGCCACCCCGCGAAGAGATTTGCCAGCGTAAGCAGCGTGAGCGGGATCGTCGTAACGGCCACCCAGAAGCGCCGGCCAGTATCGTCGTCGCGCGCAGCGCCTGGATGCCATGCCGGCGAGTCGCCAGACGTGTCGATCCAGTTGTGGATCACGATCCTCGACTCGTACAGACCAGCGCCGAGTGCGATGCCGAGATTGATGACGAACAGCCACAGCAGCACCGACGAAAGCCTGGATACGGTCACTCTATCATTCGACATGAGTCCTCACGTGACTTCAAAGTTCAACATCATGCCGGCATCCTCATGCTCCAGCTTGTGGCAATGGAGCAGATACACGCCTGCATATGCGTCGAAGCGGATTGCGACCTCGACGCGCTCATCATCCTCGAGGAGCACTGTGTCCTTCCAGCCTTGCTCCCACGGAAAGACCTGAGCCCGTCCACCGCTGCGCGACAGTACCTGAAAGGACGCGCCGTGCACGTGAACGGGATGCGGCGCGCCGCCGCTACTCTCGAGCCCCCAGATTTCGGTGTCACCGCGTGGCACCCGGAAGTCGATACGGTCCATGTGATACTCGAGGCCGTTGATCCGGCGATGCCCCTCGAAGCGGAACTCCCGGCGACGCGCGCCCGGGCTCACCGGCAGCCGCGGGATCGGAGCGAAGGCCGACGGGGCGCCCCATCCCTGATCCCGTTCGCCGGAAACGTAAACTTCAAGCAGGTCCCATCGCGCGCGAAGGCAGCGCAGCGATATTCTGCTGCCGGTAGCCTCCCCGGACAGGTCGACGAGGACATCGACCCGTTCGCCGGGCCCGAGCTCGATGGCGTTCACGTCCATTGATCGCTCGAGCAAGCCGCCGTCATTGCCGATGAGGGTCATGCGTGAAGCGTTGCTCATACCCAGCCTGAAGACGCGGGCGTTCGCCGCATTGAGCACCCGCAGCCGGTACAGCGCGGGAGCCAGCGTGATGGCCGGATACGGAACACCGTTGATGAGCGGAAAGTCGCCGACCATCCCAGAGTCACGCCGTCGATACTCGAGTTGCCCAGAGTCATCCAGCAGTCCGTCACGCAGGAGGAGTGGAATCTCGCGGTCGCCAGCCGGAAGCCCCCGCTCGGCCGCAGGATCCGCGACGATCAACGCGCCCGCCAGCCCTCGCCAGACCTGCTGACCGGTGCGCCCGTGCGGATGCGGATGATACCAGTTCATGGCAGCGCGCTGGACGACAGGATATTCGTAGACGTAGCTCCCGGCTGGCGGCACCGCATCCGCCGGGTGGCCGTCCATCGCCGTGGGAACTACCAGGCCGTGCCAGTGAACGGTGGTATTCTCGGAGAGCTGATTGAGCACGCTGATCTGGACGTGGTCGCCAACACGTGCACGAAGCGTCGGCCCCGGCAGCGCTCCATTGTACCCCCAGGCACGGCTCGCATGGCTGCCCAGGTCGAGCTCCGCGGCGCCTGCAGCCAGAAGCGCGCCGGCCGCGTCGATATCGCGTGGAGTGCGGAGGGTGGGTCGCGTTTCCGGCTCCGGCAGAGTTGGATTTGACCCGCAACCCTGCAACAGGGCTCCGCCACCGAGGGCAATGGCTCCGGCAGATCGCCCGCCATGCCGCAGGAACTCTCGACGATCGATTGGCGATCCGATCCTGAACGCTGTCATGTGCTGCCCCCCTCTCGCACGGTGCATGATTCACTGATCCGCCGCTGGTCGGTGACGACGGACTCCCGCAAGAACGGCGCGCGGAGCGTGAACACCAAGCAGAATTGGACGAGCGGCTCCATGCGCGGGCGAACGGCCGTGGTCGCGAACCAGCGGCGTGTTCGTTGGCTCCTCTGCGGCCCATGCGTGGCATCGCCGTTCATGGCGCTATGGGGCCGTACACGGACAGCCCCGACCGCTCGACCTGGCGCTGGTTGCCTGCATGCAATGCAGCTTTAGGTTGGCTAATGAGGCAACGCGTCGCCGCCGACGGAGGGGAAGTCATGTCGCAGATAACGATCACGCCGCTACGCGCGGAGCAGACGGAGCAAGCGGTCGGGGTTCTGGCGCGGGCCTTCGTCACCAATCCCGTGCACGTTGCCGCGTTCGGGCCGTCGCGAGTCGAGTCGAACGAAGCGTTCTTCCGAATCGGCCTCGCAGTGATGAAGGGCGGGAAATTTGTCGCCACGGATGGCTCGCGCATCCATGGCGTGGCGCACTGGGTGCACTCCACCGCGTGTCAGTTCTCCGCGTCTGACAAGTTGCGAATGATGCCGCGGATGATCCGTGGGTTCGGAGTGCGCACGACCCTCAAGGTCATTTCCTGGGTCTCGACCTGGTCAAGGCACGACCCGGCCGAGCCGCACTACCACCTTGGCCCCATCGCCGTGAACCCCGACGCGCAAGGCGGTGGTGTCGGCCGCATGCTCATGGAGTCGTACTGCATGGAGCTCGATCGCACGGAAGTGCCCGGGTATCTGGAGACCGACCGCCCGGACAACGTGGCGTTCTATCAGCGGTTCGGCTTCGCGGTGACTGGGACCGCGACGGCACTTGGCGTGGAGACGTACTTCATGCTTCGAGCCTGAGCGGACCGGCCGCGCGCATGAGTCTTTACTGGAAGTGCCAGATTGCCGGCTGGTCGTTCTACGGCGTGCTCGCAGCCGGAATCCCCGCGCTCTACGGCGGCATGCGATGGACAGTGGTTCTGCGAGCGGCGCTCGGAATCGCGCTCGGCCTGTTCCTGACGGATCACCTGCGGCGATTCATGCTGCGCCGTAGCTGGCCCTGGCTCCCACTTCGCCTGCTCGCACCCCGCGTGGTGTTGGCCGCCGTGGCAGTGGCTGCCCTGATGCTGCTTGTTCTCCTCCCGCTGCTTCTCGTCAACATCACGGCGTCCGACCGGTCCGGTCCGCTGGCAACGATATTCTCGATCCATCTGATCTTTGCACTTGCCTGGATACTGTTGTACCTGGCCCATCATTACCTGCGTCGCGTCCACATGGCCGAGGCGGAGACGTTGCGCCTCGAGCTGGCGAAGCGCGAGGCAGAGTTGAGCGCCCTGCGCGCACAGCTCAATCCACATTTTCTGTTCAACAGCCTGAACAGCCTGCGGGCGCTGATTTCGGAGAATCCCACGCGGGCGCAGGAAGCGGTCACCGCGCTGGCCGCCCTGCTTCGGTACACTTTGCAACTGAGCGGCGCGCGCACTACGACCCTCGAGGAGGAATTGGAAGCCACGACGCACTACCTGCAGCTGGAGTCGATTCGGTTCGAGGACCGGCTCCGCTACGAGATCGACGCCGATCGCGATGCGTTGGCGCTCGGCGTCCCCCCGATGCTGATCCAGAATCTGGTCGAGAACGCCATCAAGCACGGGATCGCGCGGCTTCCGAAGGGTGGGACCGTCCGCATCACCGTGCGGAGATCGTCCCATGACATGCACATCCGGGTGAAGAACACCGGGGTGCTCGCAGGCGAGCCTGGGAAGCGCGGAATCGGACTGGCCAATTCGCTGGAGCGCCTGCGCCTCGTCTTTGGCGAGCAGGTAACGTTGCAACTCCAGCAACTGGAATCGAACCAGGTTGCGTGCGACGTCGTCCTGCCACTCCCGGCCCGGCAGCCGGCGCCCGCGGTTCCACGCTCGTCACCGGTCGTCCGTTGAGGGCGCTGATCATCGACGACGAGCGGCTCGCGCGCAGCGAGCTTCGCCGCCTGCTGAGCCGGCACCCGGAGGTCGAGATCGCAGGTGAAGCGCAGAATGCGGAGGAAGCGCGCAGAGCGATCGATGATCTGGAGCCGGACCTGCTCTTCCTGGACGTGCAGATGCCCGGGGAAACCGGATTCGACCTACTTGCGTCGCTCGATTCGGTACCGCTCGTCGTGTTCACAACAGCGTACGACGAGTACGCGCTGCGCGCCTTCGAAGTCAGTGCGCTCGACTATCTCGTCAAGCCGATCGACCCGCAGCGGCTGGCGCATGCCGTGGAGCGCCTGCTCGCGGCGTGGTCGGCAAGCTCTCCACGCTCACCGAGCACCGCGTCTCGCGCGGAGCGGGCGCATGCGCCGCTGTCGCCGCGCGACCGCGTGTTCGTGAATGAAGGGGAACGCTCGTGGCTGGTCGAGTTGGGTAGCATCCGCCTGTTCGAGTCCGAGGGCAGCTACACGCGTGTCTTCTTCGGCACGGAGAAACCGCTGATCAACCGATCGCTGAACCAGCTCGAATCGCGTCTGGACGAGCGCACCTTCTTCCGCGCCAACCGGAGCCAGATCATCAACGTGAAGGCCGTGCGTGGCATCCATGCCTGGTTCGGCGGCCGGCTGCTGGCGAAACTCGAAGGGGGACACGAGGTGACGCTGTCACGCCGCCGCGCCCGCAGTTTCCGCGAGCTGATGAGCGTCTAGGCTGAATATCAACAACAATCCATGGCGACGACACCGCGGGCGGTCCCAGGATCGCGGTACCAGGCCAGGCGGCTCTCAATAATACAACCAGTATCCCCGCCAGCGCCCCCGCGAATCGATCTCCATTGCGGGGAAGGGCAGCTTCACGAACGTCAATGCCGCGAAGAGGTGCTTTAGCAGTGGCGAGCCCGGCTCGAGTCTCGTCCAGTCGACGTCAAGCGACAGGAGGTACTGGCGATAGCGCCTCGTCTCCGGGATCGCCATGCCTTGGTATTCCCTGACGTTCTCGAACTCACCGTACATGCCTCCCGCCCCGTATCCGGCTGCGACGCTCAGCCAGGCGGGGATCCTGTCGTCACGCCACAGCCGGCTGGCCGGCAGCGACATCCAGTACGTGTGACCGTTGTAGTCGCTGAGCAGCCGGTCGAGCGCGGTCTTCCCGAGATAGCCGTTGGCACGGCGGGCATAATCCGATTCCCAGTAGCTGAACTTCAGCCTCGCGACCTGCTCGTCGAACAGCAGCTCCTGGCT
>Ga0299914_10002434_pt1 | contig 12825 bp, 10 predicted proteins | sample RVTome_10_FD_201361 | JGI IMG/M metagenome (GOLD analysis project Ga0299914, IMG submission 201361) | Soil microbial communities from uranium-contaminated site in the Upper Colorado River Basin, Wyoming, United States - RVT153D57 (version 2) ...
GCCTCGGCGTGCAGGCGGTGCTCGTCGATGCGCTCCGCGGATACGGGGCGAAACGTCCCCACGCCCACGTGGAGGGTGACGTGGACCGGCTCCACGCCGCGGTCGCGGATGTCGGCGAGGAGCTCGGGCGTGAAGTGGAGCCCCGCGGTGGGCGCCGCCACGCTCCCCGTCTCGCGGGCGTACACGGTCTGGTAGCGCCGCCGGTCGTCGTCGTCGTCGGGGCGCTCGATGTACGGGGGCAGCGGTACGTGCCCGTGACGCTCGATCAGGGTCCACGGATCGTCGCCCCCGACCAGACGCACGATGCGCGAGCCGTCGGGTGCGGAGTCGAGGATCTCGACCGCCAGGCCACCATCCACCTCGACCGTGCGTCCGGGCTTGAGCTTCCCGCCGGGCCGGACGATCGCCACCCACACGCGCGGCGCGGCATCCCGGAACGCCGCGAGCGGGTCGCCGCCATCGGATGCGTCGGCTCCGGCCCCCTCCCGGCGGGCGGCGGACCCGTCGGCCACCGGCCTGATGAGGAGGATCTCGGCCCGGGCGCCGGTCGGCTTCCGCCCGAGGAGCCGCGCCGGAAACACGCGCGTGTCGTTGAGCACGAGCGCGTCACCCGGCGCCATGAGGCCCGGGAGATCGGTGAAGCGCAGGTCGCGCGTTCGGCCCGTCTCGCGCGACAGCGCGAGGAGCCGGCTCGCGTCCCGCCGCGCCGCGGGGCGCGAGGCGATCTGCCGGGTGGGGAGCTCGTAGTCGAACGCGGCCGTCCGGTCGGGCGTCGCCTCAGTCGGCATCGTCGAACAGCGCGGCCTGGGGGTCCCCGCCCCCGGGTCGGGTGTAGCCGAAGCGGTCGTACGCCTTTCGCGTCACGGCGCGCCCGCGCGGCGTGCGCTGGAGATAGCCGTTCTGGATCAGATACGGCTCGTACACCTCCTCCAGCGTGCCCGCGTCCTCGCCCACGGCGACCGCCAGCGAGTTCAGCCCCACGGGCCCCCCCTCGAAGTGCTCGATGATCACGGTGAGCACGCGCGCGTCCATCTCGTCGAGCCCGTACTCGTCGACGTTGAGCAGCGTCAGCCCGCGTACGGCGGTCTCCGCGTCGATCGTCCCGTCGCTCCGCACCTCCGCGAAGTCGCGCACCCGTCTCAGGAGCCGATTCGCGATCCGCGGCGTGCCCCGGGAACGGCGGGCGATCTCCCCGGCCCCCTCGGTCGTGACCGGGATCCCGAGCACGCTCGCCGAGCGCCGGACGATCCTCGCGAGCTCCTCGGTCGGGTAGAACCCCAGCCGCTCGATCACGCCGAAGCGGGCCCGCATGGGCGCGGTCAGGAGCCCGAAGCGCGTCGTCGCGCCCACGAGCGTGAAGCGCTCGAGCTTCATCGAGATCGTCTCGACCCGGGGGCCGTCGCCGAGCCGGATCTCGATGCGGTAGTCCTCCATCGCGGGGTACAGGAACTCCTCGATCACCGGTCTGAGCCGGTGGATCTCGTCGATGAAGAGGATGTCGCGCGGGCCGAGGTTCGTGAGAAGCCCTGCGAGGTCGCCCGGCTTCTCGAGCACGGGACCCGAGGTGAGCTTGATGCCGACTCCGAGCTCGTGCGCGAGGAGGTGGGCGAGCGTCGTCTTCCCGAGCCCCGGGGGACCGTAGAACAGGGTGTGGTCGAGCGCCTCCTCGCGCGCGCGCGCCGCCTCCACGAACACGGAGAGGCTCTCCTTCACCTTCTCCTGCCCGATGAACTCCGACAGCCGGGCGGGCCGGAGCGAGCGCTCGGTCGAGCGCTCCTCGTCGACCGTCTCCGGCGTTGTGATGTGGGGGCGTCCCGTCAGGTCGGTCATGCGCGTCTCCGGCTCATACGAATCGGAGCGCGTGCTTCACGAGCTCCTCGGCACCGACGTCGCGTCCGTCCAGCGAGTCCATCGCGCGGCGTACGGCCTCGTCGGCCTCGAGGTGCCCGTACCCGAGCCCGCGCAGCGCCCGGATCGCGGCGGCCGTGTGCCCGGTCCCGGGGATGTCCGGTCCCGCGCCCTTCAGGTCGTCCAGCTTGTCGGCGAGCTCGATCGTGATGCGCTCTGCCGTCTTGCGGCCCACCCCGCTCACGGTCTGGAGCGCCGCGTGGTCCTTCCCGCGGATGGCGCTCACGACCCGCTCGCCCGGGAGCGAGCCGAGGATCGCGAGCGCCAGGCGGGGCCCCACACCGCTCGCCGTGCGCAGACGCCGGAAGAGCTCCCGGTCGCGGGCCGACCCGAATCCGTACAGCTCCAGGGCATCGTCGCGGACCACGAGCATCGTGTGGAGCTCGACCTCCCCGCCCTCGTCCGGGAGGCGGTCGAGGAGACCGAGCGGCACCTGCACGTCGTACGCGAGCCCGGTCGCGGTCATGATCTCCACGGACTCGATCCCGCGGCTCACGAGACGACCCCGGATGCGGCGGATCACCGAAGCACGCGGGGGTCCGAGGCGGCGAGATCTCCCCGGAGCAGGTGGCAGAGCGCGACGGCGCACCCGTCGGCCGCGTCGGCGGGCTCCGGGACGTCCTTGAGGCGGAGATGCTGCCGGACCATGTAGCCCACCTGCTCCTTGCTGGCGGCGCCCGTCCCGACCACGCGTTTCTTCACTTCGCGGGGAGGATAGGCGTGGACCGGGAGGTCGCGCAGCGCGGCCGCGAGCACCAGCACTCCGCGCGCGTGGCCGAGGACCATGGCCGTCCGGGCGTTCCGGCCCGTGAACACGCCCTCGATGGCCACGCAGGTCGGGTCGTGGCGCTCGATGAGCTCGACCATCCCGCGGTGGATCTCGACCAGCCGGCGCCCCAGATCGGCATCCTTCGTCGTGCGGATCACCCCGCACTCGATGAGCCGGGGGCGGCCTTCCACCCTGTGGACGAGCGCGTAGCCGGTCGCCCGCGTGCCCGGGTCCACCCCCAGCACCCGGGACACCGGGACGGAGCCGCGGCCGGCCGGACGCGGCTCCGTCAGGAGCTCCCCAGAACGGCCCAGTCCGCCTCCTCGAGGTCGACGTTCGAATAGACCCGCTGCACGTCGTCGTGCTCGTCGAGCGCCTCGAGGATGTCGAGGACCTTCTCGGCCTCGCGGCCCGACACCCTCATGGTGCTGTTCGGGACCATGGCCAGCTCCGCCTCCTCGATCGGGAGCCCGGCCGCGCGCAGGGAGTCCTGCACGGCGTGGAAGTCGGAGGCGGCCGTCGTCACCACGAACAGCTCCCCGTCGCGCTCGAGGTTCTCCGCCCCGGCCTCCAGCACCGCCTCGAGCGCCGACTCCTCGCTCGAGCGCGCCGCATCGAGCCAGATCTGTCCCTTGCGCTCGAACATCCAGGCCACCGAGCCGCTCTGGCCCAGGTTGCCGCCTTTCTTGTCGAGCAGATGACGGATCTCCGCCACGGTGCGGTTCGCGTTGTCCGTCATGCACTCCACGTAGAGCGCGACGCCACCCGGAGCGTAGCCCTCGTACGCGACCTCCTCGAAGCTCGCGCCGGGCAGGTCACCCGTGCCCCGCTTGATCGCGCGGTCGATGTTGTCGTTGGGCATGTTCTGCGCCTTGGCGTTGTCGACCGCCAGGCGCAGACGCGGGTTGAACGCGGGGTCCCCTCCCCCCACGCGCGCGGCGACCGCGATCTCGCGTCCGAGCTTCGCGAACAGCTTGCCGCGCGCCTTGTCGTTCGCCGCCTTCTGGCGCTTGATCTGCGCCCACTTGCTATGACCGGCCACCTCTGGTCACTCCCCCCATCCGGGTCTCATTCCTCGTCGCGGTTCGACTCCGCGATCACCTTCTCCGCAACGTGCGGCGGCGCCGGGTCGTACCCCGCGAGGCGTCGGGTGTGCACGGCCTTGCCGTGCGTGAGGGAGCGGAGCGCCGCGGAGTACTTGTAGAGCTCGGCCTGCGGGACGTAGGCCTTGACCACCTGCCGGTGCCCCCGGGACTCCATCCCCAGCACGCGTCCGCGACGCTGGTTGAGGTCGCCCATCACCTCGCCCATGTAGTCCTCGGGCGTCTCGACCTCGACCTCCATGATCGGCTCGAGGATCACCGGGTTGGCCGACTGCGCGACCTTCTTGAACGCCATCGACCCGGCCACCTGGAAGGCGAGGTCGGAGCTGTCGACCGAATGGTGCGAGCCGTCGTACACCTCGGCCTTGAAGTCCACCAGCGGGAAGCCCGCCAGCACGCCCTTCCGCGAGGCGTCCTGGATGCCCTTGTCGACCGCGGGGACGAACTTCGTCGGGATCACACCGCCCTTGATCGAGTCGACGAACTCGTATCCGTTGCCGCGCGGGAGCGGGCTCAGGCGCACCCAGCAGTCGCCGAACTGGCCCCGGCCGCCCGACTGCTTCTTGTAGCGCCCCTGACCCTCGGCCTGGCGCGTGATCGTTTCTCGATACGGGATCCGGGGGGCCTCGGTCTCGACGTGCACCCCGTACTTCCGGGTCAGCTTCTCGAGGCTGATGTTCAGATGGAGCTCGCCCAGCCCGCGGATGATCGTCTGGCCACGCTCCGGGTCGTAGCCCGAGGTGAAGGTGGGGTCCTCCTCGTGGAGCTTCGCGAGGCCATTCCCGAGCTTGTCCTCGTCTCCGCGGCTGGCGGCGCGCACCGCGAGCGAGATGTCGGTGTGCGGCCACGCGATGCCCTCGAGCGTGAGTGGGTTCGAGGACGAGCATAGCGTGTCGCCGGTGTGCGTGTCCTTCAGCTTCGCCACGACGCCGATGTCCCCCGCGTGCAGGCGCTCGACATCGTGACGCTCGGCGCCGTGCGGGATCGCGAGGTGCGAGATGCGCTCGCTGGTCGAGTGCTTCGGGTTCCACAGCGTGAGCCCGTTGGTCACCTCGCCGCCGAAGACCCGGAAGTAGCTCAGGTCGCCGACGTGCGGCTCCGAGGTGGTCTTGAACACGAGCGCCGCGAGGGGGCCGGCCGCGGAGGCCTCGATCTCGACCTCTTCCCCGCCGACGGCCGCGATCTCCGGCGTCGCATCGGCGGGCGACGGCATGAGCTCGACGATCTTGTTGAGCACCGCGCGCACGCCGCGGCCCGAGGAGCCCGAGCCGCAGAACACGGGGACCACCTCGCCCCGCCGCATGGCCGCCGCGAGCACCGACAGCACCCTGTCGCGATCGAGCTCCTCGCCCTCCAGATAGGCCTCCAGCAGGTCGTCGTCCGCCGCCGCGATCGTCTCGATGAGCTGCTCGCGGAACTCCTCGACGCCGGATTGGAGCTCCTCCGGCACATCGGTCTCCTCGTAGTCGCCCTTCTCCCCGCCCTTGTAGATGTGCGCCCGGAGCGAGAAGAGGTTGACGATGCCGCGGAAGTCGGGGCCGGCCCCGATCGGCACCTCTACAGGGATCGCCGCCGGGGTGAGGAGCTCCTGCACCTGCTTGAACGTCTTCCGGAACGAGGCGTTGTCGCGATCCATCATCGAGATGAAGATCATCCTGGGGATCCCGCGCGTCTCGCACGCCGCCCACGTGCGCTCGGTCCCCACCTCCACGCCGGACGCCGCGTCGATGACGCACAGCCCGCCGTCGGCCACCCGCATGCCCGCCGTCACGTCGCCGAAGAAGTCCAGATAGCCCGGCGTGTCGATCAGGTTGACCTTCGCGCCCATCCACTTCGCGTAGGCCACCGAGAGGTTGATCGAGATCTTGTGCTCGTTCTCCTCGGGGGTGAAGTCGGTGATCGCGCTCCCTCTCTCCACGTCGCCCTTCCGGGTGGTCGTCCCGGAGATGTAGCACATGGCGTCGGCCAGGGTCGTCTTGCCCGATCCGCCGTGCCCGAACAGGACGACGTTGCGTATGGCCGACGTTTCGAACTGTGTGGCGGAAGACGCCATCTACCCCTCCTCGCGGCGGTGATCGGTTGCGACGACGTGTGCGGAGCGCGACGGGCGGGCTCGCGCGGGGGAGTCATTCTAGCAGGTCGTGGAAAAATCTCCAGTGTCGCGGACCGGCGCGGGGACGCCCCCCGTGCGCGCCGCGGAAGGGCACCCGCGCCGCCCCGGTCCCGCGATACGCCCTCGGCGGGCGGCGCCGGCGGTCCGCGTCCGGGACCCGCATGGTCGGAGCGCTCCGGCCGGACCGGTGGCGCCACCGCCGGGCGGATCAGTGCGTGCGGGTGGTCTTCTGGTAGCGCCGGCTCATCTCGTCGAGGAACGCGCGCTCCTTCGGCGTGAGCGAGTCCATCCCGCTCTCGCGGATCTTGTCGAGGATGCGGTCGACCTCGTCGAGCGCATCGCCGTCCACGCCCCCGGCGCGTCGGCTCGACGGGCGCGGCTCGCGGCGCTCGCGGCGCGGAGCTTCGGCCCGGCCGCCGCGCTCGACGCGGACGTGCGAGGGCTTCTCCTTGAAGAACCCGCGCTTCAGCCCGCGGCCGATGCGCTCCCCGAACCGCAGGTACAGGAAGCCGGTGACGAGACCGCCCAGGTGCGCCCAGTGCGCCACGCCGCCTCCACCGCCCTGGACGGTGGCGAACAGAGTGAAGGCGCCGAGGATGCCGACGAACCACTTGGCCGGGACCGGGAACAGGAAGTAGAGGTAGATCTTCGCATCCGGCCAGTTCATCGCGAACGCGAGGAGGAGACCGAAGATCGCGCCCGACGCCCCGATCATGGGCACCGGCCCGATCAGCGAGCCGAGCAGGAGGTGGAAGGCGGCGCCGCCCAGCCCGCAGGCGAGATAGAACTTGAGGAAGAAGCGGCTCCCCCAGTGGTTCTCGAGCGGCGGTCCGAAGAAGAAGAGCACCAGCATGTTCGTGAACAGGTGGCCGAAGCCGACGTGCACGAACATGTACGTCACCGCGGTCCAGGGACGCAGGAACGAGGTCGGGACCGCGAACCCCAGCCACTCGATGGCCCCCCGCGGGAGGATGCCGAGCGCGAACAGCCCCCACACCGCGAGGTTCGCGATCAGGAGGCGCTTCACCCACGGGGACATGGGGAACCCGTGCCCGAACTGGAACCCTCCGCCACGCCGGACGGCGAACTGCCGGCTCACGCGTCCCCCCCGGCCGGACCGGCCGGCGCAACCGCGACTTCGACCTCGAGCGCGATCGCCGAGCGGAGCCCTCGCTGCCGCTCGGCCCGTTCGAGGGCCAGCCCGAGCAGGCGGTCGATGAGCTCCCGATAGGACACGCCCGTCGCCGCCCACAGCTTGGGATACATGCTGATGCGCGTGAAGCCCGGAATCGTGTTGATCTCGTTGACGAGGATCTCCCCGCCGTCGGCGAGGAACAAGTCGACCCGGGCCATTCCCTCGCAGCACAGCGTCCGGAACGTCCGCACCGCGAGGTCGCGTACCCGATCGGACGTGTCCGGATCGAGGTCGGCCGGGATCTTGAGCTCGGCGCCCTCGGCATCCAGGTACTTGGCTTCGTACGAGTAGAACTCGTGCCGCGGGACGATCTCCCCCGGGACGGACGCCTCGGGGTGCGCGTTCCCGAGCACGGCGCACTCGATCTCCCGTCCCCTCACGAAGCTCTCGAGGAGCACCTTGTGGTCGAATCCGAACGCCTCCTCGAGCGCGCGCTCGAGCTCGGCCGCGGTCGACGCCTTCGCGACGCCGACCGAGGAGCCCATGTTGGCGGGCTTCACGAACACCGGGCTCCCCAGCTCCCGGACGACCTCGTCGAAGTCCGGCGGGGCCTCCCCACTGGTCGCGGTCCGGAAAGGGGCGATGGGGATGCCCGCGTCGCGGAGGAGCCGCTTGCTGACGTCCTTGTCCATCCCGATCGCCGAGCCTAGCACATCGGGACCGACGAAGGGCATGTGGGCGAGCCGAAGGAGCCCCTGCACGGTGCCGTCCTCGCCCATGGGCCCGTGGAGCACGGGAAAGACCACGTCGAGGCGGTCCAGCGGCTCGCCCGCGTCGAGCGACACGAGGTCGGAGCGGTTTCCGGGGACGAGTGCGACGTCGCGGTCGGCGGGGCCCAGCCGGATGCGGCGCGGATCGGATCCGTCGAGGAGGAAGCGGGAGCTCTCGGCCAGATGCCAGCGCCCGCCACGGTCGATGCCGATCAGCACGACCTCCCAGCGCTCGGGATCGATGGCCTCGATGACGTTGCGCGCGGACTGGAGCGAGACCTCGTGCTCGGCGGACTCGCCGCCGAAGAGCACTCCCACCCGCAAGCGTCGCTCACCCCCCACGACTCGCCCCTCTCCGTTACGCGTTTCTCTGTCCCGGAAGCAGTAGCGGTGCCCTCACCTCTGAAGCAGGTGCTGCAGGAGGTCGTACCGCGTGAGCACCCCGATGATCCCCCCTTCGTCCTCGACGAGGACCGCCGGGACCTCGCGGCCGAGCTCACGGGTGAGACGCGTGGGCTCCGCGTCCGGAGGGACCGAAGGGAACGGCGAGCCGGCCAGCGAGCGGATCGGGTCTCCCGCCCGATCGGGGTGGCGGATCACCGCCGCCATGAGCTTCGCCTCGGTCACCGAGCCGATCGCGCGTCCGTTCTCGATCACGGGGAGCTGCGAGACGTGGTACTCGTCCACGAGCTCGAGTCCGCGCTCGATCGGATCGTCCGGCGAGACCGCGACGAGCTGAGGGAGCCCCGAGGCGCGCTTGCGGTCGAGCAGCGTGGCGGCGGTCGCCGGTCCGGCGGCCAGGAGGCGGTTCTCGCGCATCCACTCGTCGTTGTAGAGCTTCGAGAGGTAGCGCTCGCCGGTGTCCGTGAGCATCGAGACGACGAGCGCGTCGGCGTCGTCGAGCTCGCGGGCCACCCCGAGCGCCACGTGCGCGATGAGCCCCGAGGCCCCGCCCGCGAACAAGCCCTCCTCGCGCGTCAGGCGCCGGGCCATCTGGAACGCCTCGGCGTCGGAGACCTTCCGGAACTCGTCGATCAGGTCGAAGTCGAGCGTCCCGGGGATCTTGTCGTTGCCGACCCCCTCGACCTTGTAGGGTGCGCCCGCCGTCTTCTCACCGGTCGCGAAGTAGTGGGCGAAGATCGAGCCCTCCGGGTCACCGGCGATCACCCTGACGTCGGGGCTCCGCTCCTTCAGGTAGCGCGCGACCCCCGTGATCGTCCCCCCGGTGGCCGGCGACGCGACGAAGTGGGTGACGCGACCCTCGGTCTGCTCCCAGATCTCCGGTCCGGTCGTCCGATAGTGGGCGTCCGGGTTCACCGGGTTGAAGAACTGGTCGGCGAGGATCGCGCCGGAGGTCTCCTCGACGATCCGCTTCGCGACGTTTCCGTAGTAGTCGGGGTGATCCGGCGGCACGGCCGTGGGAGTCACGATCACCTCGGCGCCGAACGCCTTCACCATGCGGATCTTCTCGGCGCTCATCTTGTCCGGGATCGCGAACACGGACCGGTAGCCCTTGACCGCGGCGGCGATCGCGAGCCCCACGCCGGTGTTCCCGGCGGTCCCCTCCACGACGGTCCCGCCCGGTCCGAGACGGCCTTCGCGCTCGGCGGCCTCGATGATCGCGAGCCCGATGCGGTCCTTTACGGATCCGCCGGGGTTGAACGACTCGACCTTGATCCACACCGGCGTGCGGATGCCTTCGGCCACGCGGTTCAGCCGGATGAGCGGGGTCGAGCCGATCGTCCCCAGCACGCTCTCGAACCGCCCCAGCGAACGGTCCTCCCTGAGCTCCGCCATCATCTCCGCTGCATGTCCTCCGGCTTCACGACCTCGGGCATGGGATACTGCACCGGGAGCAGTCCCCATACGGCGACGGGCTCCTCGCCCTGTCTGGCCGGACGATAGCGGAGTCGACGCGCCCCGGCGACCGCTGCCGAGTCGAGGACCGCGTCGCCCGACGAGCGGGCGACGTACACGGAGTCGACGTGGCCGATGCGCGAGATGTGGATCTTGAGCAGGGTCTCGCCCCCCACCCCGCGTGTCCAGGCGTCCTCCGGGTACTCGAACGGCGGCTGCTCGCTCAGAAGCATCGGATAGGTGAACGGACCGGACGCGGCGGGCCCGATCTTGAGGCCGCCGAGCACGGGTCTGACCGTGTCGGCGCACCCCGCGAGCGAGAGCGCCACGGCGAGCGCCATCCCCGCGCGCGGCGGGAAGGCCGCGCCCTCACGCATCGAGGGCCGCCTTGAGCTCCGCGAGCGTCTGGAGCGCCTCGAGCGGCGTCAGCCGATCGGGGTCCACGGCCTCGAGCCGCGCGAGCAACGCCTCGACGTGCGCGGGGAGCGCGGGCTCGTCGCCGGCGGCCGGCGGCGCGCCCCCGAACAGCGAGAGCTGGTCGCGGGCGCGCTCGGCGAGTGCCGCCCCGCGACCCCCGACCCCCCAGGGACCGCTCTCGAGCTCGCGGAGGATGCGCGCCGCGCGTCCCACCACGGCCGGCGGCAGACCGGCCAGCCGCCCGACATGAACACCGTACGAGCGGTCCGACCCCCCTGGCTCGAGTCGGTGCAGGAACACGATGTCCCGGCCGCGCTCCTTGACGGCCACGTTGTACGCCGCGGCGCGCTCGAGACCGTCGGCGAGCCCGACGAGCTCGTGATAGTGGGTGGCGAACACGGTGCGGGCGCCCAGGGCGTGGAGATGCTCCGTGACGGCCCAGGCGATGGAGACCCCGTCGTAGGTGGAGGTCCCGCGCCCGATCTCGTCGAGGAGAACGAGGCTCCGGTCGGTGGCGCCGTTCAGGATCGTCGCGGTCTCGGTCATCTCGACCATGAACGTGCTCATCCCGGCGGCGAGGTTGTCGCTCGCGCCGACACGGGTGAACACCCGGTCGCAGAGTCCCACCACGGCGCGCTCGGCGGGCACGAACGATCCCGACTGCGCCATGAGCGCGATCAGGCCGATCTGCCTGAGCACGGTCGATTTCCCCGCCATGTTGGGACCCGTCACGATCATCACGCGGAGTCCTTCGTCGAGCGCGACGTCGTTGGGGACGAAGCGCTCGCGGGCCACCGTCGCCTCCACCACCGGGTGCCGTCCCTGCCGGATCGAGAGCACGGGCTCGTCGGAGAGCTCCGGGCGCACGTACCGCTCGCGCTCCGCGACGTCCGCGAGCGACGCGTACACGTCGATCTCCGCCACGCGCCGGGCGGTGGCCTGAAGACGTCCTACCTCTCCCGCGATCTCGTCCCGGAACGTCTGGAAGAGGCGGGTCTCGAGCCGCTCGATCTCGTCTTCGGCACCGAGGACCTTCGCCTCCCACTCCTTGAGCTCGGGCGTGAGATAGCGCTCGGCGTTGGTGAGCGTCTGCTTGCGCACGTAGTCGTCGGGCACCCGGTCGAGCTTCGCCTTGCTGACCTCGATGTAGTACCCGAACACCTTGTTGAACCCCACCTTCAGGCTGTCGATCCCGGTACGCTCGCGCTCGCGGACCTGCATGCCGGCGATCACGTCGACCGCGTTCTCCTTGAGCCCGCGCAGCTGGTCGAGCTCCCCGGAGTATCCGGAGCGGATCACGCCGCCGTCCTTGAGGGCGAGGGGCGCGTCGCGGTCGAGCGCGTCGTCGATCCGGCGGAGCACGTCCTCGAGCGAGTCGAACCCCTCGCGCAGCGCCACGAGCGCGGGCGCGACGAGCCCGGCCAGCCCGGCCTCCACGGCGGGGAGGGGCTCCAGCGAGCGCCCCAGCCCGAGGAGGTCGCGGGGCGTGGCGCGGCCCGTGGCGATGCGCGCCGCGAGGCGCTCCAGGTCGCGGACCCCGGACAGCCGGCCGCGGATGTCGGATCGTCGCGCGCGCGACTCGAACAGCTCCGCCACGGCGGCCAGCCGTTTCTCGATGGCGTCACGGTCGACCAGCGGACGGAGCACGCGGCGCCGGAGGAGGCGCGCCCCCATGGGCGTGCGCGTGCGGTCGAGGAGATCGAGGAGACAGGTGCCCTCGCCGGGGCGGAGCGGTTCGACGAGCTCGAGGTTCCGCCGGGTCATCCCGTCGAGGTACATGGCCGAACCCTCGCGATCGACGCGGGGCGGGCGCAGGTGGTCGATCCCGGCGGGCCGGACCTCGTCCAGATAGGAGAGGATCGCCGCGGCCGCCGCCTTCAGGCTCTCATCGCCTTCCGCGCGGAGCCCGAAGCCGGCGCTCGAGGCGACGCAGAAGCGCTCTCGCAGCTGCTCTTCGCCGAGCGCGGGGTCGAAGCGCCAGGCGGGGCGAGGCGTGATCAGCCACGGACCCGCGGCGGGCTCCCGGCCCTCGGGAACGACGATCTCGGCCGGCTCGAGGCGCCCCAGCTCGTCCGCCAGGGCGCGCGGGTCGGCGATCGAGCGGAGCTCGAACTCGCCGGTCGAAAGGTCCACGGCCGCCACGCCGAACGGACCGTTCCCCGACACCGCCACCACGAAGTTGTTGCGTGCGTCGGCGAGGAGCGTGTCCTCGAGGACGGTCCCGGGCGTGATGACCTCGACCACGTCACGGCGCACGATGCCCTGGGCCTCGGACGCGTCCTCGAGCTGCTCACAGATCGCGACGCGACGGCCCGCCTTGAGCAGCCGCGACACGTACTCGCCGGCCGCCTTCACGGGGACGCCCGCCAGCGGCACGTCGGCGCTGGACCCGTTGTTCCGCGCGGTCAGGGCCAGCCCGAGGAGCCCGCTTCCCTCCTCGGCGTCTTCGAAGAACATCTCGTAGAAGTCGCCCACCCGGAAGAACAGGAGGGCGTCGGGGTGCCGCGACTTGATGTCGAGGTACTGCTGGATCAGCGGAGTGTGCGCGCCTTCGCGCCCTCGCGTGGCGTCCGAGCTCATGGCTCCCCGGCGACGACCGCCACGCTGTATCCCGCGGCGCGCAGCTTCCGCTCGAGGGATCGCGCCGACTCGGCGCTCGCGAAGCGGCCCACGCGTACCTTGTCGAGACCCTCGTCGGACACCACCCGCGCGTCGAACCCGGCGCGACGCACCTCGGCGGCGAGCGCGTCCGC
>Ga0299914_10002435_pt1 | contig 12824 bp, 19 predicted proteins | sample RVTome_10_FD_201361 | JGI IMG/M metagenome (GOLD analysis project Ga0299914, IMG submission 201361) | Soil microbial communities from uranium-contaminated site in the Upper Colorado River Basin, Wyoming, United States - RVT153D57 (version 2) ...
GAGGATCGTTCGAGGGCCCCATCTTGGCGGTCCCTGAGCAGTGATTCGTGGTCTGTGACCGGGCGCGGACCAGGTCTGCCAGGGCGTCACGGTCGCTCCAGCTCCAGTAGCGATCCGGGAGGTCCTCCACCACCTCTGTGAGCGGATTCGAGTGGTACACCTCCCTCGCCATCTCGACCCCGTCGAGCATCCTCTCCAGGTCGCTGGTGTCGCGGTAGTGGCGATGCTCGATCCGAGGCGCCGCATTCGGGTCGGTCGAGGTCAGCGACACCGTGCCTGTGGAGCGGGCGTTAACCAACGAGACCGAGATGGACAGCGTCCATCGTTCCAAGTCCGGGTCGTAGCCCTGGGCGTTGTAGATGTGACAGTCGATCTCGTCGATCGAAGTGGTCCCCCGGCTCCGCGCCATTGCCTGGCCCTGGAGCTGTCTGCCGTATTCCGCCCCAGGGACGAGGGTGCCGCCGAGCACCTCGATCGAGAACGGGTGGTCGAGGAGATTCTGGCCCACGCCGGGCAATGCCTGGCGCACCGGGACCCCGAGAGCGTTCAGGTCCGCTTCGCTCCCGTACCCGGATCGGTTGAGGATGCCAGGTGTGAAGTAAGCCCCAGCGGCGAGGATGACCACGTCGGCAGCGATCTCCTCACCTGTGCCGGTGACCACTCCCACCGCCCGCTCGCCGTCGAATCGGACTCGGTCGACCAGGGTGTCGCATCGAATCGTCAGATTGGATCGATCACGAACCGGTGCCAGATAGCTGAGCACGGCGTTGACCCTGTTGTCTGCGGAGATGTTCTTCGGCACGGGCCCCACCGAAGGAACTTGCTCACGAGCCCCGTTGATGTCGTCAACCCGCACCATCCCCCGGGAGACACATGCCTCGGTGAAGGCAGCGTCACCAGGTGAGTACTCGTCGGCGCGGAGAACCGGCACCGGCCCGTCCGTGCCGTGCATCGGCCCTCCGATCGGATCGGATTCGGCCTTGTTGAAATATGGGAGGAGATCGTCGAACGACCAGCCTGGGTTGCCGAGGGCCTCCCAGTCGTCGAAGTCGCGGGCCGAGCCCCGAATCCAATAGCAAGCATTGACGGCCGAGGCACCACCCAGAACTCTGGCCCTTGGGAGGAAGATCCCGCTCCCGGCGTCTTCGAGGTTCCAGCTGTGTGAGGTGAGGGGCTGCTGCTGGCTGTAGAGCAGATCGGCGGGCCAGTCGGCGACGTCATTGCCGTAGTCGGGGCCGGCCTCGAGGAGCAGGACGGAGCGATTGGAGTCTTCGGACAACCGATTTGCAGCCACGGCGCCTGCCGGGCCCCCGCCCACGATCACGACATCGAAACCACTGCGTTCCACTTGCTTCTGCCTCCTCGCATCGGGCCCGTCGACAGCATCGAACACACCCACTGCAAACGCTTACCTACCCGAAGGTAACACCAGTCGGCCCGACGGTGCACGCCGTCCCGGGTTCGGAGAACCGTTCTGTGAAGATCTGTCGCGAAGGGGTCGCGAAGGATCTTCACAGAAGCGGGTCCCCCGCCCGGCCGAGGTCCATTCGGTGGCAATACACTGACCGGGAGGCCGTGTACGTAATCCTCTATCTCCCTGAGGGGGCGGAGCCCGAGTTGTTCGGGCCCTACTCCACGTTCCAGCACGCCGTCAACATGCTTCGTGCCCTGGCCTCGGCAGCCGGCCACACTCTCAGCGCCCCACCGTCGGGGCTCATGGCCAGCATCGATCTGCTCATCGACGGCGAACGTCATCGCTACCAACTGCTCAAGGTCGGATCCACATCTCAGTTGGAGGTGCACGCCTCCGTGATCGAGGACCTCCGGGGAACGACTCATCTCCAGGTGATCGACGAAGACGACTTCTCCCCACCGGGAAGATTCTCCAGCTACTGACGACGATCACCGGTCCGATAGCGTGGGCAGTATCTCGTCCCTCCACCATGGAGACCTTCTTGGACTCGGTCGCACCACAGCTCATCCTGCTGACTGTCCTGATCGCCATCAACGCCGTCTTTGCAGGCAGTGAGATCGCCCTGATCTCGCTGCGGGAGGCCCAACTTCAGCGTCTGGAGAAGAGGAGCCGGAACGGGAGAAGGCTCGCCGAGCTGGCAAGAGACCCGAACCGATTCCTCGCCACGATCCAGGTCGGCATCACCCTCGCCGGATTCCTGGCCTCGGCGTTCGCCGCGGTGACTCTCGCCGAGCCGCTCGTCCCGCTCCTCGACTTTCTCGGTGGGGCCGCCGAGCCCGCCGCCATCGTCTTGGTGACGGCGGCATTGACTTTCGTCACCCTCGTGATCGGCGAGCTGGCTCCAAAACGGGTGGCCTTGCAGAGAGCAGAGACGTGGGCGCTCATGGTGGTCCGACCCCTCGACTTCCTCGCCAAGATCACCCGACCCCTGATCTGGCTGCTGGGACGATCGACCGATCTGGTGGTGAGGTTGATGGGTGGTGATCCATCGCTTCATCGCGACACGGTGAGCGAGGAGGAATTACGAGACATGGTGGCCAGCCAGACCGCCTTCTCCAATGAGCAACGCACGATCATCTCCGGCGCGTTCGAGATCGGCGATCGCATCCTGCGCCAGGTGCTCGTTCCCCGACGTGAAGTGTTCAGCCTCGGGGCACACCTCGACTCCGAGGATGCGCTTCGTCTGCTCGTCGAGTCGGGGCATTCCCGAGCTCCAGTGATCGGGACAGACCTGGACGAGACGTTCGGCGTGGTGACCCTCAACAAGCTGTTCGGAGCACACGGCCCTGTTCGCCAAGTCGTCGACCCCGTCCTCGAGATTCCCGAGACGGTGACCGTGGTCGAGGCATTGCGCCGACTTCAGACCGAGCGGCAACAGATGGCGTTGGCGGTCGACGAGCATGGAGGGATCGCCGGGATCATCACCGTCGAGGACCTCGTCGAAGAGTTGGTCGGAGAGATCTACGACGAAACCGATCCCGATGTGCTCTCGGTGGTCCATGAGGACGACGGGTCGGTCATCGTGCCTGGCTCGTTCCCGATCCACGATCTCGTCGACCTCGACATCGACCTACCCGCAGGCGACTACACCACGGTGGCCGGCTTGGTCCTCGACCGTCTCGGGCGTCTGCCCGACGGCGCAGGCGAGAACGTGGTGGTCGAGGGACGGATGCTCGAGATCGTCGAGTTGGACGGCCGCGCCATCTCCCTGGTTCGCATCCGCCCCATTGTTGGGGACCGCGAGGACGGCTGACGTGCTCAGACCTATAGCGAATGAGCCAGACGGGGCGCTCACATCGATACGCTCATCCACATGACTTGTGCCTGGTGTCGACAGCCGATGGGCTACGTGCACGGTCACGCTGCCTGCCTCAACGGGTCGTGTGCGATGTTTGGTGTCAATCAGGCCGAATGCTGCGGTGGCGAGACGGCCGAGACCTGTCCCGCTCCCACTTCGGCGATCGGCAGGACACCGGTCTCCGGCAACTGACGGAGCAACGACCGACATGGCTCGACTCAAGGAACTCGTCATCGAAGCAGAGAACCCCCACCAGCTCGCCCGCTTCTGGGCCGACCTCCTGGATGAGTTCGAGATGCGGGGATACGACCAATCCGAGATTCAGCGTCTCGACGCCATCGACAGGACGCCGGAGACCGATCCGTCGGTGGCGGTGGACGGACCCGGGATCGTCATCTTCTTCAACGAGACCACTCGTCCGAAGACCGAGCGAGGTCGCATCCATCTCGATCTCATGGGCGACAGCCTCGACTTCGAAGTGGCGAGAGCGACACGACTCGGCGCCACCATCAAGGCGGAACGGGAGGGCTATACCGTCCTCCAGGACCCGGAAGGCAACGAGTTCTGCATCCAGGGCCCGAATGCCTGGCAAGACGCCGAAGACCGAGATGACGACTGACCTGGAGGCGAGGCTGGCCACTGTCGATGACAGCGGTGACGTCGCCCGTCTCCTGCACGAGTTCAACACCGAGTACGAGGCCCCTTCGCCGGGAACCGAGGTCCTGGCGGGCCGCCTCCGACGGCTTCTGGACAGTCACGAGACGTTCGCGGTCCTCGGCGGCGAGCCTGCGGTTGGAGTAGGGCTGGTCACTCTGCGGCCAAACGTCTGGTACGAGGGCCCCGTCGCTCTCCTCGACGAGTTGTACGTGAAGCCCGACCTGCGGGGACGAGGGCTGGGGTCAGCCTTGATCGACCTCATCGTCTCCACCTGCCGTCAGAGCGACGTCGCCCTGATCGAGATCAACGTCGACGAGGGAGACGTCGACGCCCAGCGGTTCTACAAGCGCCACGGGTTCACGTGGAGCGACCCGGAGTCCGACGAGCGGGCCTTCTACTTCCACATGGAGCTCGCCTGACCGGGACACATATTCGTTCAAGCCCAGTCGCCTTCGAGGGGGAGGCCTGCTTCCTCCCAGTCGCTCAGCCCTCCCGAGTAGCGCCTCACTTTCTGATAGCCCGCCTCCCGCAAGGCCATGTACAACGCAATGCTGGAGTGACACTCCGGACTGGTGCAGTAGACCACGATCTCCTCATCCGGCTTCAGCGAGGCCAGAGCCGTCTCCAAGGAGTCGAAGTGCTCCGAGCCAGGGATGTGCTTGGCGCGGAATGCCCAGTCGTTCAGCGCCATGACGAGCCGTAACTCGTCGCCGCGGCCGAGCTTCTCCCGGAGCTCGTCACGATCGATCGTCTCGATCTCCTCGCCACCGAACGCCTCGGTGTTCGGCTTGATCGTGGTCATCAGTCTGTCGACCGCAGGTGCGCCTCGAGGAACCACAGGTCCTTGTCGATCTGACGTGCTACTTCGGTGAACAGGTCGCTGCTTGCGGCGTCACCCAGCTTGTCCGACTCCTCGATGGCCTGTCTGGTGCTGGCTGCATAGACCGCAACCTGGTCCGCCACCGCGGCCACGGCGTCCATGCCGTCGAACTGCCCTTCGGGATATTCGCTCAGCGAAGTGCCGGCGGCGGCCTGACGCAAGGTCCCATGGGCCGTGCCGCCGAGAGTGGTGGCCCGCTCGGCGATGAGATCCGTGAATTCGAGGACGTGAGCGGCCGCCTCGTCGAACAGCTCATGGAGCTGGATGAAGTCCGATCCTTTCACATTCCAGTGGGCGAACTTGACCTGGGTGTAGAGGTCGGTGGCGTCGGCGAGCTGACTGTTCAGGAGATCCACCAAGCCCTCACGGGCCTCATCCGGAATCTCGATGCGGGTGTCTCGTATCTCGGACATCTGTCTGGTCCTTTCTCAGAGTCGAGCGGCCCTCCGAATCGTACCGAAGTGGCCCTCCGGCCAGATCAGTACGCTCGATGGCCTGTCGTGGATCGGGAAAGGAGCAACCATGGAGCCATCGGGGAACAGCGTCGAAGACTTCGTCGATGCGATCACGCACCAGAGGCGACGGCGTGATGCCGTGACTCTTCTCGACCTCATGCGGAAGGCGACCGGAGAAGAGCCCCGCATGTGGGGAAGCATCGTGGGCTTCGGGGAGTACGACTACCGATATGCCAGTGGTCGGGAAGGGACGGCACCCGCCGCCGGGTTCTCCCCGCGAAAGTCGGCCATGACCATCTATCTGGCCGATGGGGTTGGTGCCTACTCAGATCTCCTCGAGAAGCTGGGACCGCACACCACGGGAGTCGGCTGTCTGTACGTCAAAGACCTCGAGTCAGTCGACCGTGAGATCCTGCAAGAGATCGTCGCGAACTCGTACGGGTCACTGTCGGATGGCATCTTCACCCAACGGGCCCGGGAGAACAACGCGCCCGGTTCATGAGAGCCGGGAAACCGAGGGGCCGTCAATCTCGCGAGAGCGACAGCAGTTCATAGCGAACCGGGTTCCCGGGCCGATCGGAGCGACATGTGAGATAGTCCAGATCGGGGCCCTCGTGAGCCGTCACCAATGCCTTGACCAACCCCGTAGGGGCGCGGAAAGCGACTTCGGCATGGTCATGGTCGAGGCGGTGGTATCCGGCCAACACCAATTCGTCGAAGCCAATCAGACCTTCCGCCTCACGCACGAAATGCTCCGCGGCTTGTGCCAGGCGAGGGTGAATGCTTCTCCCCCGGTGATGGCTGAGGGCGAGCCGGTCGGCCTCGTAATCACCCACGAACGAGTCGGCGTCCTCTGGCTCCAGCCGTCCGAAGTAGTCCCCGCGGGGGAGAACGAGGAGGTTGGCGGCAAATCGGTCCCCTCCGAGGTGGGACACCTCCCACGTTCGGTCGGGCCGGCTGGCCGACATGGCGCGGTAGAGCGGCCTGCCCTTGTCAGCGCAACAGATGTCGTGGCGGCCGTGGGTGCACACCAGGTAGATGGGGTGCTCGACGGGAGTGCCCGGGCCCGGGTCACCGTTTGCGAGGGCACCGAAGTCGACGTCCAACAGCGCCGAGGGATCGGGGAGACGCTCCGAGACCATGACCGGGTCGGCATCCAGGCCGCCTGAATGGGCCTTGAAGTACACGGGCCCATCGCTCGACGCAGAGCGATGGCGAATGAGCAGGATCCGCACCCCCGATGCCCGGCTCTCGAGTTCTGCTGCAATCTCGCTGGGGAAACGGCTCTCGTGCAGCGCGTCGGGGCCCCAGGCACCGGGCTGTTCGACGAGGAGCCACGCGGTGACCAGCGAGGCGGTGGCAAACAGAGATTCGCCCCGGGCGAAGGACTCGTCCGAGCAGCGCGGCCGATTCGACGTCAACCGATGACCTCGAGGAGGCCTTCCCGGATCAAGCGGCGGACGAGGACGAGCCGGCTTGCTTCGTCGAGACCGGGGAGGTCGGCCACCGCGAGGCTCGCGCCACCGGCAATGAGACTCATCGCGGGCTCCACCGCCATCGGCATCCTCAGCTCGCGATCTCCCAGTAGCACCGACAGGTCATCACCGGCTGTCTCGAGCACACAGATCGACCCGGGACGACGAATGACCAGCGAATCGTGGCCGACTTCATCGAGGGCGAGGAGGCGATGCATCTGCCCCCGCAACAGAGGCTGGCGGGTGGAGACGACCTTGCGACGGAGCTTCCGGGCCAGCTCGGCGGGATCGAGACGGGTCACCGCCGACCCCATCTCTGCCAGCCGACGACCGACTTCTTCGGTGAACGCGTCGTCTTCGGTTGCGAAGCGAAGAGGGAGTGCCTCGCCAAATGATGGATCGTGCTCGAGTGCCGCGAGTGCCTCCTTGAGCGCGGCCGCCCAGGTGACAGCCAGGATCCCAATCGTTATGTGGACCGAGGCTCGCTCCTGGGTGCTGGCCGAATGGGGGAACCCGGCCGGAATGTAGAGAGAGTCGCCGGGTGATATCAGCGCGTCGATGACAGGGGGGCGACTCGGAGGGAGGTCATGGCGATCGTGGACCGCCCACTGCTTGGTGCCATGGGACTGCAGGACGAACACATCGTGCTCGTCCTCGTGGGGCCCGAATCCTCGAGCCCCGGGTGGTGTTGTGTATGCGTTCGCCTGGACCGGGTGTCCGAGTGCCAACTCCAACCCCCGGCAGTAATCGGCGAGCGGTGCCCAGTAGCGATGCATGCTCTGGAAGACGATGGTGGCGCCCGAATCGAATTCGTCGAACACCGCCTTGGCATCTATGACACCGGTCGCCGCCTGAGAACCGGTCCGTGTCGTCTTGGTGTATCGAGATGAAGCAAGAACCTCGCCGTCCTTGACGAGACGGAACGCCGGAAGTCGCAAACCCATCGTGGAGACGATCAGATCGACGTCGTCGAGAGATAGGAGGTCGCCGAACCCGAGGGTGTCGACGGCGACACGGTGCTGCGGTCGGCGGGACCACAACTCAGCTGCAAACAGGTCAGGATCGCCAACCGCACGGGCGAAGGCCAGGCGGCCCTCGACCTCGCTTGGGTTCTGGGCGGTGTGCAGTCTCAGCTGTCCTGTGAGTCCGTGTCGGTCGAGTCGACTCCGTCGCTATCGGTGCTGTCCACACCGTCGCTATCGGTCGAGTCGACACCGTCGCTATCGGTGCTGTCCACACCGTCGCTATCAGTGGTGTCGACACCATCGCTGTCCCGGGTGGTGGCCTGCGGGGTGGTGCCGCCGATGGTGCGGATGTCCTCGTCGGTGAGGGTCCCGGTCTCGGTTCCGTCGTTCATGTCGTCTCTCTCCTCTATCGGTGGCGTCGTATCCGAAGATACACGTCGCGCCCTTACCCGAAGTCGTCCTGGTCCATGCAACAGGTCAATCCCAGTCATAGTCCTCCGAGTCGGGCCAAGCGGCGATGTCCACTCCGTGATTCTCCGGCGATGCCAGAGTCCACCAATCGGGCGCATGCGAGTCGTCGACGATCCGACCGCCGGCGGCAAGAGCCGCAGCGACCCGAGATTCGGCGTGGTCGGCAGGGACCCCGACATCGATGTGCACCCGGCCGCGGCCGGGCTTGGGTGGCTTCAGCTCGTGGAACCACAGGTGCGGGTTTCGCCGGTGCGGGTCGACGGCGTCCTCGTCGCCGAGATACTCGTAGCCGAGGGCAGCTGCCCAGAACGGCCTCACGTCGGCGCCGGCATCCTGGGCGATGGCGATACCTACTGTCTGAACCTGCGACGGATCAGCCCGTACGCCCATATCTCGCGCCCTGGCGGAAACTCTCCGGGCGAGCTCGACATCACCCTCACCCAGCGCACCGTCTCGCCGTGAGAAAGTCCGGATCGTGACTCCCTCGGGCCGCAAGTCGATATCGGGGAATTGGCCGACGGTCTCGGCTACCTCCGCCACTGCCGCCACGAACCTGGCACCCGCAGTGAAGGAGCCGGTCGTGAAGTAGGCACAGGCTCCCCACGGGAGCACGCGCCAATCATCGACACCGTCGGATTGGTGGAAGACACGGGCAGTGATCCTCTTGTCGCTCATCTGGAATCCTTTCCGACGTTCCGATGGATTTCAATCGTCAGCCTGTGAACTTCCTCGGTCAGCCTGGTGTTCACCTCGAGCAGCTCGAGGAGGCTCCCGGTCTGTTGGACGGCGATCTCTTGTCGATCAGCAGCCGCTTTCGCCAGTGCCTCTCGATGACCGACGTCCGAATCCGCCAACGCCTTGTCACGCTCGGCCTGGCGGGTTTGGGCCAACAGGATCAACGGGGCGGCGTAGGCGGCCTGGAGAGAGAAGGCGAGATTCAAGAGGATGAAGGGGTATGGGTCCCACCTGAGCGTGACGGCCAAGACGTTTATCGCTATCCAGAGGGTGACGACGATGGTCTGGCCGATGAGAAACCCAGGTGTTCCGAACAATCGGGCGAAACTCTCGGCCCTTCGCCCGAACCTGTCCGACCCGAATGCCCCATGGAGATGCTGAATGTCCTGAGGTGACCGACTGACATCACTGACCACATGCGCCTCCACGATCGATTTCTTGGAGACGACGATACGTCTCGGCGCCGCCGGCCAGACGCGTCGGTTTCCTCTTGACAGATGACTTCGTTAGCCATAACTTACCGTTAGTGATGACTTACGAACAACAGGACGCCCACGAAGCGGTCCTGGATGCGCTGGCCGACCCGACTCGGCGCAGCATCGTCAGCCAATTGGCTAGAGGGCCGGTGACGGTCGGAGAGCTTGCGGAGAGGCTTCCAGTGTCCCGGCCAGCGGTCTCCCAGCACCTGAAGGTCTTGTTAGGCGCCGAGCTCGTCTCCTTCGAGTCCCGGGGAACCCAGAACGTGTACCGGCTGGAGAAGACCGGTTTCGACGAACTACGTCACTGGCTCGACGACTTCTGGCAGGGAGTCCTCGACGCCTTCGAGATGTATGCGGAGAACCACCACGACGACAGAAGGGAAGAAACATGACAACCCCCAACCTCGATCTGCACAAGAGGGCCAAGATCAGCCCGCCGCCGACAGAAGCCTTCGAATTGTTCACCAAGCACATGGCAGCCTGGTGGCCGTTGGCGACTTTCTCAGTTGGGATGGAGCAGGCAACCTCTGTCGAGGTCGAACCCGGAGTAGGCGGGCGCATCGTCGAGACCATGGCCGATGGCTCCACCAGTGTCTGGGGGACGGTCGAACTCTGGAAGCCGCCGGATCGCATCCGCTTCACCTGGCACCCGGGCACCCCTGCAGAGGAGGCAACCAGAGTCGAGGTCACATTCCGCCAGGCGGGCTCGGGAACGATCGTGGAGTTGATCCACTCAGGTTGGGAGAATCGCCCCGACGGGGCCGCTGCCAGCGCCCAATACGACTCGGGGTGGGATCTCGTGTTCGGCCGCTACGCCGAGGCTGGTCTTGGCCAACTCGATGAAGGTTGACCTACGACTACTTCCGAGCGCTATCTGACTTTCTGGGGGTCGGTTCCATCACGAAGTAGCTCTCGCACTTGCATTTCGGGACGGTGCAACGCGTGGAGTTTCGATGCTCTACGCGAGGGTGGCCACATCCACCGCATCTGACGCGTGCCTGCGCACCCCGAGAGGTCATGAGTCACCTCGCGAGACGCTGCGGGAATGCGCTACCTGGGCGAGACGGCCCACCATCTTGGCGATCGGTCGTCGATCAGACGTCCACGGGCCAGCCATCGAGATCTCCTTCAAAGCGTCTCCTGATCTTACCTTGTGATCTAGTTATACCTCAAAGTAACATCTCACCGCCGTGACTCGCCCCGACACCAAGACCGAAGAGCATCGGGAGGACCGAGTCGATCGGGTCATCGAAGAATGGCGCAAGCGCCGGCCGGATCTCGACTTCTCACCTCTCGAGGTCGTGACCCGCGTCCTCCGCGCTGCACACTTCCTCCAGGCCAGCCTGGATCGGATCGCAGCGGCTTACGGCCTCAGCCATACCGGGGATCTCGAAGTCCTGACCAATCTCGACCGCGTCGGGCCCCCCTTCGAGCGGACACCCTCAGAGCTCGCCGACCTACAGCTCGTCACCGCAGGAGGTATGACGGTCCGTCTCAATCGCCTGCAACGGGCCGGGCTGGTGGAGCGCCGACCGAATCCGAAGGACGGTAGAGGAGTGCTCGTGAGGCTCACGCCGTTGGGACAACAGGTCGCCGACGATGCCCTGACGACCCTCATCAACACTCAGGCGACGGACATAGGAGGCGTCGATGCCTCTGATCGGAACCTACTCGCAGGGCTGTTGCGTGATCTGTTACTCACACTCGGCGACGCTCCCGCCTTCCGTCCGAGAGTGAGGCTCGACCGAGACGCGGACTAGCTGCCCGCCGACACGTCGCTCTCCGCTTGCGTCAGACTGTGCGATTCCGCTTGGAATCGGCGGCCGTTCGCTTTGCCTTCTTGTCGAGACGCTTCTCTTTGAGGTTCTTGGTTGCGACGGATTTGGTGTTCCTGCCGCCCTTGTCCTTGTTGCCCATGGTTGCCTCCAGGCTGCGGCTGTCGTAGTGACGGCCACAACGGCATTGTCTCATACATGGTGGCGCACGACCCGAGAAACCCCACGGTGACCTCGAGACCGCGTCATTCATCGAGAACGATGACCTTCAGACCATGGGCACGACTCTCCATACGGCCAGGTAATGAAGGAGACTCGACACGATCACGACCACGTGGAAGAACTCATGGTGCGAGAACACGCGAGGGGCGAGCCGGGGCCGGTCGTTGACGAAGAGGAATGCGCCAAGCAGGTAGCAGGCGCCGCCTACGACGGTCAGGGTGGCAGCCGGCGTGTCCATTCTCACCAGAGTGAGCCATAGTGCGGGAAGAGTCACCGCCACGACGACGATCTGGAGTGGGAAGACAAGACGTCGGCCCGGGCCTTGAATCAGCTCCTTGACGAGGCCGAGCGCCACCAGCGACCAGATCCCCACGAGACCCACGACCAACCATGGGCCTTGCCCCACACTCACTGCGAGGGCGCTGAAGGTCGCCGCTACCAGTGCGTAGATGAAAGTGTGGTCGAGTTGCTGGAATCGCCGCTTCCAACTGGCTTGCCATGGGATGGAGTGATACATGGCGCTGGTCGAGTACATCACGATCAATGCCAGCCCGTAGACGGCGATGGCCACTGTGGTCCCGGCGCGGTCAGACCTGGTGAGCAGAGCGACCATGCCGACGACCGACACCACGGCCGCCGAGCCATGGAGGAACCCGCGCACGGGGTTTTGCATACGTCCCAGGACGAACCGGTCCATCGTTGAACGGTACTCGGCGAGTCGGGTTCGGTCCGGCGACCCGTCGACGTGGTTGCGCGTGCACGGGGTCTCGCAATCCACGACCTGGTGCTATAGCAACGCCGCTCCTACGGTGCGAGGGACCAACGCGTGGTCGCGGGCAGCGTGACGTCGCCGTAGCCGTGGCAGCGGGCCTCGGTCAGGCGGAACTCGAAGAGGACGTAGCGGTCGAGTGGTGAGTAACTCGAGGCGCTGGCCACGAAATACCACATCTCTGAATCGTCGACAGCGACGCCGCGGCCCTCGATGTTGAACTCGCCCCCGGAGCCCGCGTTGTCGGGGACTCCGTTGTGAATCGAGAACCAGCCTCGCTCCCGAAGATCGCGTGCCTTGGGGGATGTCGGCTCCATGAAGAGGAAAAGCCCTGTGTCGGTGAAGATCGGCGTCACCGGGCGCACTCGGGGTGCCCCCGACAGGCGGACCGTGGCCAGGTAGGCCGGCGCCGCCGTCAATAGCTCCTGTCCGAATCGTGCCAACTCCGGCTCCAGGGCGACGAACTCACCCCAGGCTACGTTCTCCGCCTCGGCCATGGACTACTTCTGCCCCACGTACTCGGCGAGGTGTTGACCGGTCAACGTCGAGCGATCGGCGACCAGTTCGGCCGGCGTTCCCTCGAACACGATCTGGCCACCGTCGTGACCGGCGCCGGGGCCGAGGTCGATGATCCAGTCGGCGTGGGCCATCACGGCCTGGTTGTGCTCG
>Ga0299914_10002436_pt1 | contig 12821 bp, 13 predicted proteins | sample RVTome_10_FD_201361 | JGI IMG/M metagenome (GOLD analysis project Ga0299914, IMG submission 201361) | Soil microbial communities from uranium-contaminated site in the Upper Colorado River Basin, Wyoming, United States - RVT153D57 (version 2) ...
GTGGTCGTCGACGACGGGTCGACGGATGGCAGCGCCGACGTGGTTGCGTCTCAGTTCGACGATGGCCGTATCACGCTATTGCGCCAGGCGAATCGCGGACCCGGTGCCGCCAGGAATCGAGGGCTTCGACACGGGACAGCTGAGGTTGTTGCCTTTCTGGACGCCGACGATGAATGGATTCCGACTTTTCTCGAAGCGACGGTGTCTGTACTTCACGAACATCCGGACTGCGGCGCAGTCGCGGCTGGCATGTATGAGGGTAGACGGCGGAGGGATAGGACTGCTCAGTGGTCGGCTCGAGGTGTGGAGTTCGGTTTCTGGCGATGCCCGACTTCAATTTCTCCACCAGCCTTGAAGGCCGCAGTGAACTTTCTGTCGTCCAGCTCGACTGTCTATCGACGCTCGTCGATCATCCGACTCGAGGGGTTTTATGACAAAGACGGGTGTACGTATGCGGAGGACGGATACCTGGCATTACGGCTGGCATTGCAGGAGCCTGTGTTTCGGATCGAGAAGCCGCTGGTGTGGATACACAGCGAGGCGAGTGAGCTAGGTGCGAGGCGCCGAACGCCCTACCCGATTCCCCCGGTTATCCACCATGTCGACGGCATCAGAGCGGAGTGCCCGGCGTCTCATCGGGCGACATTGGACCGTTTCATAGACTGGTACGTCGTCTGGGTCGCAGTACGGTTGGCCAACCAAGGCCGCGGCCGGCAGGCGAGGCAACTGCTCAAAGACTTCACCCCAAGGGCATCCGACCCCGAGATGGCAGCCGACATGCGCAAGGCTTGGCGTCGATCTTTGGTATCACCCGTACGTAAGCTGCGCTGGCGGCTCGTCCATCCGTAGCGAGGTGGAGGGGCGATGGGCGTTGTGACGGCCGCGAGCCGGACGGTGTTCGGAGTCTGGGCGTGAGCATTGCAGATCGACCCGCCCGAGGTGCGTGCTCGGTGGTGATCGCCGCCCACAACGCCGCGGAGACGCTTGGTGACCAGCTTGACGCATTGGCAGGTCAGGAGGGTGGTCCCGAACTCGAGGTGGTCGTCGTGGCAAATCAATGCACTGATGACACGGTCGCCCTCGTCGAGCGCTACCAGCAACGAGGCGACTACCCTCACGAGCTTCGTGTCGTGCGTGCTGACGACCGTCCGTCCGCCAACTATGCACGAAACCGTGGCGTCGAAGCTGCCTCGTATTCCCTTATCTTGGCTTGTGACGCGGACGATATCGTCTGGCCGGAGTGGTCCCGTGAGCTTGATGAGTCACTGCTCGCGGCGGACATCGTGGCGGGGGCGACGGTTCGGTGGAATCCGAACGAGTACCCGGACCCGAGGAGTATGACCGAGCTCGATTTTGGCGTGCCAGATGACGTCCGCTACGAATTTCTGCCGGCCGTCATCGGCGCCAACCATGCATTCCGCCGATCGATCTGGGCGAAGATCGGCGGGTACGACGAGGCCTTCGTGAATGCCACGGATATCGATTTCGCCTGGCGTGCTCAACTCGCCGGAGGGCGATATGTTGGTAGCGATAAGGCGAAAGTCTACTATCGAGATCGTGCCACCGTCCGCGGTGTCTATGCGCGCCAGCGGGCGTATGGGCGTGCCGACGCGCAGCTCTTTCGCAAGTTCCGCCAGTATGGAATGCCGAAGGCGCGGGGCCTACGTCGCCGTCCCTCCGTCAGGTATGCGCACCAACTGGTCACGGCCTACCGCCTCCTCACCCCAGGCGGTCGGCGTATCTGGATCGGGCACCTGGGAAAGAACATAGGCCGGCTCGAGGGCTCCTGGAAGCACCGCGTCCTCTACCTGTGAATCTGCTGTGGCGGTGCACTCTGAAACCCCCGTCCAGCACTTCAGGTAGCCGGGGCCTTGGCCGGCGCACCGCGCCCTGCCAGGGATCTCGTGTCGGCCGGCTCGTCAGTCTCGTTCCTTGCCGCCCGAGGCGAATCAGGGTGGCCGCAGGTTACAGTGGGGACGCGGATCGGTGGTTCGTCGGCGTGGACATTGGACGGGCTTCGATCGAAGGGGGGATTGAAATGGGACCACGTGAACCGAATGTGGCGTTACGGCCGGTGCGATCCGTTCAGGTGGGTACGCACGTGAGGGTCAAGAGCATGGCTGAGATCCTGGCGACACTCGACGCGGATGGGCGAGTTGACGGGCTGCCATTCATGCCCGAGATGCTTGCCTTTGCTGGGCGCATCATCGAGGTAGACGCAGTCACCCACCGAACGTGCGACACGGTCAAGACCAGTGGCACGAGCGGCACGACTCGTCGGCTGGAGCGGTCCGTCCATCTGCGTGGCGCGCGCTGTGACGGATCTGCGCACGGTGGTTGCCAAGCTCGCTGCCTTCTGTACTGGAAGCTCGATTGGCTGGAAGAAATGCCGAACAGGCAGCGGCATGACAGCCAACCGGACATCTTCCCTGGTCCGACCGTCCTGGCGGAGGCGACGCACGGCGAAGGTCACACTGAGCAACACCCTGTCTATTCCTGCCAAGCCACCGAGTTGCTGAAAGCGAGCCAGTTCGTCAGCGCTCGCAACGCTCGCATGTGGTGGCTGGATGTCCGATCGGGCAATGCCAGCATTAGGACGGCCGTTGCAAGCCTAGCAGTGCTGATGTTCAACAAGTGGCAACGCTTCAGCAAGCGGTTGCCTACGTGGCTTCGGATCCGTGGGGGGCGCATGTGGCCTTCATTGCACCCCACAGGCGAACGTCGCGCGTACCCCGAGCTAGGGCTGCAGCCTGGCGAACTCGTTGAGGTCAAGTCACTCTCCGAGATCGAAGCGACACTCGATGGCAATGGCGCAGTGCGGGGCCTGCGGTTCTCGGGCGAGATGATCCCGTACTGTGGGACCCGCGCTCGGGTGCTGGCGCGGGTGGACAGAATCATCGACGAGAAGACCGGCCGAATGCTCAAGCTTCGCGACTGCATCATTCTGGAGGATGTGTGGTGCGAAGGCACCTTTCGGGCGTTGTGTCGGCGAAAGATCTACACATACTGGCGCGAAGCCTGGCTCCGCCGTATCGACTCAGCCGATCCGGCTCGGTACCATTCTGCGTCTAATGGCGGGTCAGCTTGACCGTTTCGTGTTGATGCGCAGGCAGGGGGGATGATGCGCGTACTGATCGCGGGCGACCGAGGGTACATCGGTACCGTTCTCGGTCCGTACCTTCAGCGAGCCGGGCATCACGTTGTCGGGCTGGATGCCGGCTGGTACGACGGCTGCGACTTCGGCCGCCTTCCGAACGGCTATGAACAGCACACAGGTGACATCCGTGACGTCGAGTCGGCTGATCTCGCAGGATTCGACGCCGTCATCAACCTTGCTGCGATCTCGAACGATCCCGTTGGCCATCTCAATCCGGCTGCGACCTACTCGATCAACGCGCACGGCGCCGTCCAGTTGGGCCAGGCTGCCAAGAACGCCGGAGTCGCCCGGTACCTGTTCTCGTCGTCGTGCTCGCTGTACGGCGCGGCCGGCGACACCGCGGCTACCGAGGACGCCGAGTTCAGCCCTGTGACGCCGTACGGGGAGAGCAAGGTGATCGCCGAGGCCGGACTGTCAGAACTCGCTGACAACGACTTCAGCCCCACTTACCTGAGAAATGCGACCGCCTACGGTTCGTCACCCCGCTTGCGCGCAGATATCGTCGTCAACAACCTCACCGGGTCGGCGATCACTCGAGGTGAGGTGCGGCTGCAGAGCGACGGTTCGCCGTGGCGACCGTTGGTGCATGTCGAAGACATCGCCCGGGCGTTTCTTGCGGCCCTCGAAGCGCCGCCAGAAGCAGTGCATGACCGTGCGCTCAATGTCGGCCGGCACGAGGACGTGGTCCAGATCCGCGACATCGCCCGGATGGTCTCGGAGGCCTTGGACGTACCGGTGACCTTCGAAGCCAATGCCGGTCCCGACAAGCGGGACTACAAGGTCGACTTCACGAGGATTGGGGAGTTCCTGCCAGCTTTCAAACCAGAGTGGACCATTCCTGCGGGCATCGACGAGCTCGTTCGCGACATGCGCCACAACGGCTTAGGTGTCGCGGACTTCGACGGGCCCCGCTTCGTCCGGTTGCTGCGGATACGCCAGCTGATAGACGCCGGCATGCTCGACGCTGAATTACGGATGCGGAGCGTGGCCCGGTGAGCGCGCCCCGGTGCCGGCTTTGCTCAGCAGAGCTCACTCACACGTTCGTCGACCTGGGGATGTCGCCTCCCTGCGAAGGTTTCCTCGGTGCCGATCAACTCGACCGGGAGGAGACGTTCTATCCGCTGCACGTTCGAATCTGTGCCGAGTGCCTGCTGGTCCAGCTACCCGAGTACGTCCCGGCCGAGGAGATATTTAGCGATTACGCCTACTTCTCGTCCTACAGTGAGTCGTGGATTGCCCACGCGCGCAAGTTCGTCGGCGCGGCGGTGGATCGCCTTGCCCTCGGCACCAGTTCGTTCGTAGTCGAAGTCGCCAGCAACGACGGCTACCTGCTGCAACACGTTGTTGCGCGCGGCATCCGCGCACTCGGCGTCGAACCCGCAGCCAACATCGCGAAGGTTGCCATCACCAAAGGTATTCCCACAGAAGTGCTCTTCCTCGGCGAGGAAGCCGGCTACAAGATCGCGGAGCAACACGGCCCGGCCGATCTCGTGGTTGCCAACAACGTCATCGCGCATGTACCCGATATTGTGGACTTCGTCCGCGGATTGCGCGCACTGGTCTCCGACAACGGTGTGGTTAGCATCGAGATCCCGCACTTGCTGCGGCTCATCGAGGGTCGCGAGTACGACACCATCTACCACGAGCACTTCTCCTATCTGTCACTCCTTACCACCCAGCGTGTCCTCGCGAAGGCCGGGCTCAGCGTCATTGACGTGGAGGAGCTACCCACCCATGGCGGATCCTTGCGGACCTGGTCGACCCCTGTAGAGAGGGCCGGTCGGCCCAGTGCCGAGGTGTCCCGCGTGCTCGAGCTGGAGCGAGGTGCTGGCATACATACGCTTGTAGGGCACTCGGGATTCTCGTCTGCCGTGGCGGCAGTTCGCAACGAGTTGGTGGAGTTCCTGATCAGCCAGTCGCGCAACGGACGTCGAGTCGTCGGGTATGGAGCCCCCGGAAAGGGCAACACCCTGCTGAACCATGCGGGGATACGATCCGACCTTCTGTCGTTAACGGTGGACCGGAATCCCCGAAAACATGGCAAGTATCTGCCGGGCACCCACATCCCCATCCACCCGGTTGAGAAGATCGCCGAGGAGCGCCCGGATTATGTCCTAATCTTGCCCTGGAATCTTCGGGATGAGATCGGCAAGCAGCTGGAATATGTGCGCGATTGGGGCGGGCGGCTGGTCGTGCCGCTACCCTCGTTAGAGGTCTTCTGAGCCGCCGGGGGGAACTGGCGGGAGGGGTGGTACCGATGAAGGTCGTCATATTCTGTGGTGGTCTGGGCTTGCGCATGCGCTCGAGCGCTGACTCGGCGCCAAAGCCCATGGTGCCGATCGGGCACAGGCCGGTGCTGTGGCACGTCATGCGCTATTACGCGTATTTCGGGCACACGGATTTCATTCTCTGCCTCGGCTACGCGTCAGGGACAGTGAAGGACTACTTCCTCAACTATCGGGAGACGCACTCCAACGACTTCGTGCTTTCCAAGGGCGGGGAGCAGATCGAACTGTTGACGAGTGACATCAGTGAGTGGCGGATAACCTTCGTCGACACGGGAATCGAGACTGCGATCGGTGAGCGGTTGCGCCGAGTGCGCCAGTTCCTCGATGACGACGAGGTGTTCCTGGCGAACTACGGTGACGTCCTCACCGACGCGCCGATGAACGACATAGTTGACCGGTTCATCGCCAGTGACGCGGTAGGTAGCCTGCTTGCGGTGCGGCCACAGGAGTCGTTCCACGTCGTGGATATCGGGGGTGATTCGCGGGTCACGACGTTCACCCCGGTTGCAGAGATGCCAATGCGGATCAACGGCGGATACTTCGTCCTCAGGCAAGGTATCTTCGACTACCTCCACGAGGGCGAAGACTTGGTCATGGACGCGTGTGTGCGAGCAGCTGCGGACGGGCGGATGCTCGCCATCCCCTTTGACGGGTTCTGGGCGCCGATGGACACGTTGAAGGAACGGTCGAGGTTGGAGGATCTCTACCGCAGCGGTCAGAGTCCGTGGGCACTGTGGCAGCGCAAGGCGGCCCCAGCAAGCCGACCGGTGGGCACCGTGGAGGTGCCCGACATCAACGGGCGTTCTTGATGATCGGTCTTCAGTTTCCTCGCGGGCCGCTTCGGCTGGTTTGTCTTGGCGCACACCCGGACGACATCGAGATCGGATGTGGCGCGACGCTGTTGACGCTCGCTGAGACCCGTGACGTCGACGCCACCTTTGTGGTGGCCACTGGCGAAGGTGGCGAGCGGCACGGCGAGGCGCTGAAGGCAGCCGCGCGCTTCCTTCCTGGCACCGAACCTGCGGTCAACGTACTCGGGTTCCGCGATGGTTTTCTTCCAGATCAGTGGGCCGGTGTCAAGGATGCCTTCGAGGACATCGCCGCGGCGACAGTACCCGACGTCGTGTTCGCACCGCGTCACGATGACGCACATCAAGATCATCGTGTCGTGGCGGAAATCACCACGACCGTGTGGCGAGACGCGCTTGTGGTCCGCTACGAGATTCCAAAGTGGGACGGTGATCTGGGTCGGGTGAGCCACTACGTTCCACTCACGACAGAGATTGCGTACCGAAAGGTGGATGCGCTGGAAGAGAGCTTTCCTTCGCAAGTCGAACGGGACTGGTGGGACGCCGAGACCTTCCTTGGCGTGATGCGCCTGCGCGGTATCGAGTGTCGCAGCAAGTACGCTGAGGCGTTCGCGGTCGACAAGGCCGTCATAGAGCTGTAGCCTCACCACGGATTCAGTGGGCCCGCTGCCTTCTGCCACTCATCGCCCGCGAAGCGATGATCCGACCGGAGTGGTATGTCTCCGCCGCGAGCCTTCGGAAGTCGCGGACTCCGAACCGGCCAACGACGCTGCCCGCCAGAAGGGCCTTGTGGCGGGTCCGCACGTCCGCGTGTCGAACCACCCCGAGATGTTTCTGCATCAGCCGCCAGGTCCGCAGCGGCAGCTGGCCTTCGTTTCTGGGGTCGTACATGATCGACACGCGGTAGTCTTGACGGCCGGTCTTGGCCACGGTGTAGAAGTGGAGTATCTCCGGAATCTGGACGAAAGGGCCTAGTAGGCTGAGCTCGGCCAGGAGCGTGCGGTCCGATCCGACGTGGTTGCGCATCAGGTGAGTCTTTGCGAGCGCATCCGCGCGCAGTAGGCCGTACATTGGGTGAGTTTCGCCGAGCGTCCACAACAACCGATGCATCCGCTCGTGCGCAGGCAACTGGTCGAGGTCGATTGACGGAATCCAGTGACCGTACTCGACGCCATTCTCGTCGACGATGGACACGCCCGTCGCACACACAACCGCATCGGGCCGGACTTCCAGAGCCTGCACCGTGAGCGAGAGCGACTTCGGCGAATGCCAGTCGTCGTGGGACACCCATTTGAAGTACTTGCCACGTGCGAGTTCGAAGGTCCAGTTGAAATTGCGGACCAGGCCGAGGTTCTCGGGATTGCGGTGCAGCCGGATCCGCGAGTCGCCGGCCGCATACGACTTCGCAATATCGAAGGTGGCGTCTTCGGAAGCATTGTCGCTGATGATGACCTCGAAGTCGGTGAACTCCTGCGCGAGCAGCGAATCGAGGGCGCGCTCCATGTACTGCTCGCCGTTGTACACGGGGAGTCCGATGCTGACGAGCGGTACGGGAGTCATTTGTCCTCCAGAAGTTGCTGCTGGGCCCGGTACCAGTCCACGGTTCCTACCAGTCCCTCGTCGAGTGACGTGGTCGGGCGCCAGTCCATGAACTCGGATGTGCGCGAGGTATCGGCCACCCGCTCGTGCTCCAGAGGCCGCTCGACCACGACGCCAAACTCAGGCCGGATTGATCCGCCGACAAGCCGGGTGATCCGATCCACCACCGCCCGCACGGTCACGAGTTCGCCCGAGCCAACGTCTAGCACCTGGCCGTCGACATCGTCGGTGGTGGCGGCCGTGAGTGCTGCGGCGGCTACGTCGTCAACGTAGACCCAGTCGACAGCTCTGGTTCCCGCGGACAGCCGTGGCTGCTCACCTCGGAGCAGAGAGGTTGCGACATACGGCACGAGTTTCGTCGTGTCTCGTTGCCCTGGGCCGTACACCATGAAGATCCTGAGCCGCACAACGGGCAGGTGATAGAGCGAGTGAAACAAGCTTGCATACACGCCGGCGGCCGTTTTTGCCGCTGCGTAGGGTGAGCCAGGCGGTGTGCCAGGTTCGCGCGGATCGGGCTCGTCCATAGATCCGGCCAAGATCACCCGCGGACGACTGGTCTCGCACGCAGCCGAAAGCAGGTTGATCGTGGTGATCAGGTTGTCCCGAACGGTGGGATGCACAGCCGTGATGCTTCGATCACCGCTCACGTGGCTCGCAAGGTGGAAGACGAGGTCGGGTTCTGTGTGCCGCAGTACCCACCGCGCCGCCGCAGGGTCTGCGAAGTCTGCTTGCCACCATTGGATACCAGGCGCGGATTCCTGGGAACCCCGCGAAGTCCCGTGTACCTGCGCGCCGGACTGCGCCAGCAACCGGCACAGCGCCGTCCCGATGAAACCAGCGGCACCTGTCACCAACACGCGCCGGCCCGAGATGGCGGATTGCCCGGCCTGGGCACTGGATCGCGTCGTCGTCGGCATGACCCCCCTGTCGAACCCCGGGGTGAAACGCTAGCTCGACTCGAGGCCCGACCGCTAGACCCGGTCAGCGTCCGTCCGGTTGAGCAGATCCTGCCACGAACCGGCCGCAGCGTCCCGAGCACTGATCGCGGTGACAGGTAGTGGCCAGCCGATCGCGAGATCTGGATCGTCGTAGCGCACAGCGATGTCCTCAGTAGGATCATGCATACGGTCGATCCGATAGCACACGTCGGCGAACTCGCTCAACGCTTGGAAGCCGTGCAGGAAGCCAGGGGGGACGTAAAGATGCCAGAAGAGATCGTCGTCCAGTTGGTAGGCCTCGGACTGGCCGAAAGTGGCAGAGCTTGGCCGGGCGTCCACCAGCACGTCGTGAACGGCTCCACGGGCGCAGCGGACGAGCTTCGCCTCTCCGCTGCCGGATCGTCCGTGCAGTCCGCGCACAACCCCCATCTTCGATCTCGACTGGGAGTCCTGGAGGAATCCTCCTGGGTCAAGCCCATGCCGGAGTGCGGTCGCCGCGTCGAACGTCCGTGTGAAGAAGCCGCGGTCGTCGTAGTGCGGCGCCGGCACGAAGATCAACACACCGGCCAGAGCTGTCGCGTGAACCTGCATCAGGCTATCGTGGCAGGCCGTGCGAGCTGTGCCCAGTGTGGGTGAGATGAGGTGCCGGGCATGTGGCAGTCTGGCCGGTGAGATCGTTCTTGACCTCGGGGAGCAGCCTGCCTGCGATCACTTCCCGTTGCGCGATGACCCTCGGCAAGACCCGGTCTACCCGCTCGAGATGTGGCTGTGTGCCGGATGCGGCCTTGCTCAACTGGTATCCGACCCGACAGTGCCGGAGGAGCCACGCGGTGCCGAGCCCGCGGCATTGGTCGAGCAAGCCGCTGATGCGGTCCGACGAGTGGCGGACGCCGGCTGGCTGAGCACCGGCGATCGAGTCGCGGAGTACGGGAGCCCGCACGGTGGTTCCTGGGGAGGGCTGTTGCGAGCCCGGGGGCTTCGAATGGTGGGCGAAGGTGAGTCGGCCGAAGTCGTGCTCGACTGTTTCGGGCTGATGCATCGCGCCGACCAGGAGGGCGCATTGGCCGAACGAGCCGCGCGCATCGCCGATGGAGGCGTTCTGCTACTCCAATTCCACTCCCTGGCTACAATATTGCGGCGCGGGCAGTGGAACTCTCTACGACACGGCCACTACGCGTATTACTCCACTCCTGCTCTCTCGCGCATGTTGGCTGCCGTTGACTTCGCCCCGAGGTCCGCGTGGACGTTCAACCTTTATGGCGGAACCGTGCTCCTTGCGGCTACGCCTCGCGGTGTGCCAGGCGAACCCGACGAGTCGGTCACCCGGTTGGCTGCTGATGAGAAGGCTCAAGGTGTACTGGACCCCGGCCGTGTCAGAGTGCTGCACAGCAACGCCGTCGCGGGCGCGCAGGCCTTGCGTAGTTGGCTCGTACGCCAGCACGCGGCCGGCTCGGTTGTCCTGGGCTACGGCGCGGCGTCGCGTGCTGTGTCACTCCTCTGTAGCGCCGGAGCGAACAGTTCAATACTTCCCGCGATCGCAGATGCGTCGCCCGCGAAGCAGGGTCGCCGAATGCCCGGCACCGACATCGCGGTCATCGAGCCCGACGAACTGGCCGAACGTGCTCCCGATGCCGTGCTCCTCTTCCTGCCGGACCTCCTGGATGAGGTGCGGCATCGGATACCGCAGATCGAAGCGGCTGGAGGGAAGTGGATCGACGTCGAGGCGTTGACGTCTTCCGTGTGACCACCGGCCGTCCACCAGTTGTTACTGGTGCCATCGGTGGCACGATATCCGTGTGGATCTCTATATCGCGGGCGCCGGAGGCGTCGGACGGGAGGCTTACGACGCTGCTCTCGCCGGTGGCATCGATGTCGCGGCGTTTTTGGACGATCGACTGGCGGGGACGGTAGTCCGAGGCATGCCGGTCGTGGCGCCGGCCGATGCGCCGGCAGGCGCTGGCTACCTGGTGGGCATCGCCGATCCCCGCGTCAGGCAGCGGCTCGCCGGCCTGCTCGACGAGAACGGCCTTGGCCCTGTCAACCTGATCCACCCGCGGTCGATCATCGGCCCGGATACCACGCTCGGCAAGGGTTGCCTGGTGCTCGGTGGTGCCCACATCTCGAGCAGCATCCGGATCGCCGACCACTGTCAGGTGCAGTACAACGCGACCGTCGGCCACGACACCGTGCTGGCAGACCGGGTGACGGTCTACCCAGGCGCGAACGTGTCCGGCTCAGTGTTCCTCGACGAGGACGTGACTGTCGGCAGCAATGCCGTCGTCCTGCAGGGACTCAAGGTGGGCAAGGGGACGTTCATAGGGGCCGGCGCCGTCGTTACCCGTGACCTGGGTCCGGGTCTTGTCGTCGTCGGCGCGCCGGCGCGTCCACTCCATCGGTAGCGGACGGCCCGGAGCAAGCCGGATTCACGGCGGCTCCTGGCAGCGGGTCTCTCCGGGCGTCCATTCCCGACTGCTGGCCAGCCCGGCGAGCAACGCGGCAACGATCACGACGGCTGGGAAATGGGACACGTAGTCGATCGCGGCGTGGACCGCAAACGCCGTCACAGCGGCCGTCCCGATCACGATCAACCGCTCGTCCTGCCTGGACCGGTATAGCGCACCGAACACCCATAACAGCAGCAACCCCAGCAACACCGCACCGATCACACCTGTCTCGGCCCCCGCCTGTAGATAGGCCGAATGCGCCCAGCGCGCATCGGCGTCGGCCAGAGCGGTGGGACTGGTCTGGGCGAACATGCCAGGGCCCGCACCGAGCACCGGCTCGTCCGCGATGATCTCCATCGCATCACGCCACAGCACGGTGCGGCGTGCGCTCAACTCCTCGAACAGCGAGGGTAGGGTCCCGTGGTTGAGTCCGAGGACGACCGTCACGGCGAACGTCGCCACGACGGCCAGCGGCGCGACAACGACGAACCAGCGTCCCAACCGACGCGCGGCCACTCCGATGACAAGGATCCCAACGGCGAGTACGGCCGCGGTCTTCGAAAGCGTGGAGATGGCCAACCCGACGAACACTACGGCCAGCACCCCAGCGCCCAGCCGGACCGGCTCCTTGTTGGCCAGAATCGCCACTGCACAGGCCGCGGCGACGCCCAAGGTGTACAGGGCACCGTTCGCATTGGCGTAGCCGAGCGGTGGGGCGAGTGGTCCGCCCGACAACGCCGCCGGCCCGCTGGCCACGGTGCCGACCAGGATGCTCACCACGATGGCGGCGGGCACGAATACCGGACGGCGGCCACCTTGTGTTCGGCCGATGACGTATGTCGCGACCGCCGCGGCGAGCAGGGCAGACTGCGGCCACGGGTTTGCTGCGCGGACCACTGCGGATATCACCGTCCAGGCGGCGAAGACCGCCGCAAGCGCGAGACCGGCGGCGTCGTACCACTCCAGCCGGACGCGCATCATCAGCCAGTATGCCCGTCGCTCCGGCGCCCGCAGGCGGGTTCAGCGAGATCAGCGCCGGACAGTCTCAGGCCTCAGCGTCGTCATCCAGCTCGCGGTGGCGCGCAGCCCGTCGGCGAGCGGGACCGGCGTGATCTCGGGGAATAGCTTCTCGAGCCGCGTCCGGTCGGCCTGGGAGTCTCGGACGTCACCCGGGCGCGCCGGCTCGTGCACCACTGTCAACGGCCGCGCGAGGACCCCTTCGAGCACGGACACCAGCTCGAGGAGTGATATGCGCGTGCCGAAGGCGAGGTTGACCGGGTCGGGGCTGGTGACGCGGCGGTCGATCGCATCGACGATGGTGTTGACCACCGTGTCGACGAACGTGAAGTCACGGGTCTGCATGCCGTCCCCGTAGATACGCAGCGGCGCACCGGCGAGCGCCGCGCTGATGAAGGCCGGGACCACGGCCGCATAGTCGTGGTCGGGCGGCTGCAGCGGTCCGAATACGTTGAAGAAGCGGAACGGCAGCACGTCCAGGCCGTGGCAGTCGGCGTACGCGAGCGCGTAGCTCTCGGCGGCGAGCTTGCTCACCGCGTACGGGCTCATCGGCATCGGGCGGAGGTCCT
>Ga0299914_10002437_pt1 | contig 12821 bp, 9 predicted proteins | sample RVTome_10_FD_201361 | JGI IMG/M metagenome (GOLD analysis project Ga0299914, IMG submission 201361) | Soil microbial communities from uranium-contaminated site in the Upper Colorado River Basin, Wyoming, United States - RVT153D57 (version 2) ...
GGCATGGTACACATACAATGGGCACAATTGCTGGCGGTGATGGCCCTGGTCCCTTCGTAGATGATATCGGCGTGGCCCCCGGTGCTGAATGGATCGCCGTCAAAGCCTTTAGCTCAAACGGAACAGGTGAGTCTGATGATATTCATGCCGCTTTCGAGTGGATCATCGCTCCCTGCCCGGCGGGTGTTCAACCCGGTGATTCGACTTGTGATCCGGCACGTGCCCCTCAAGTGGTCAATAACTCCTGGGGCAGCGGCAATGGTGCCACTATTGAATTTTTGCCCGATGTGCAAGCCTTGCGTGCTGCCGGCATCTTTCCCGCTTTCAGTGCTGGCAACAATGGCCCTGGGGTTGGCACAGTTGGCTCGCCCGGCAGCTTTGCCGAATCCTTTGCCAGTGGCGCGACCGATATAAATGATGTCGTCGCTTCTTTTTCCAGCCGGGGGCCATCACCCCTCACCAATGAAATCAAACCGGATGTGGTGGCTCCAGGAGTCAGTGTGCGCTCTTCTGTGCCCAGCAATGGCTACGGCTCATTCAATGGCACCAGTATGGCCAGTCCCCACAGCACGGGTCTGGCGGCACTGCTATTAAGTGCAGCACCCAATCTAGATTTGGACACATTGGAAAATATGTTGCGCCAGACGGCCGTTGATCTCGGCATCCCCGGCCCTGATATGGATTATGGCTACGGCCGCCTTGATGCCTTGGCCGCCATGCAGCGGCTCGTCAGTTCTGGCGATTTGACCGGTATCGTGCGCGATTTAGCGACGTTATCGCCCATTGCCGGGGCCGAAGTACGGACACAGGGACAGGGGCTGGATGTGACCGTAACGGCCGATGCCAACGGCACTTTCTCCATGACCTATTTATTAAATGGAGCCTACACGGTGACCGCCGTTACTTATGGCTACGAACCCCTCACCCTCACCAATGTCCTTATCGTCACCGGCACTGTTACCACCCAGAACTTTGACCTGGTAGCCCTACCGCGCCACACTGTCTCCGGCCATGTTTATGATGCCATTTCACCCACTGTGCCCCTCACCAACGCCCTTGTTACCGTGCAGAACACACCCTTGCCAGCCGTGCCGACGGATGCCACAGGCTTTTATAGCATCACGGTGGCGGAGGGACCGGCCGTCATCGAAGCGGCTGCCTTCGGTTATGCCACCGGTTTTACGGCCACCAACATAACGGCCGATACCACCATTGACTTCTATCTCGATCCCCTGCCTCCTATTTTGTTAGTGGACGATGACGAAGGCGATTTACGCAGCTATTCGCCGCATGTAGAATCTTTCTACTTCAGTGCCTTAGATGCCAATGGCTACAACTATACCTACTGGGACATCGAAGAATCGGGAGCACCCGACTTTGACACAATACGCCAATATGCGGCGGTGGTCTGGTTTGGCGGTGAATTCGGCCGTATCAAGGACATCAGTGATGCCGCTCAGGCGCAGACAGTGATGGATTATTTGGATTTAGGCGGCCGTTTCTTCTACATCAGCCAGGAACACACCTTTTATTATGGTGATGACAGCGCCTGTGATTCGCCCACCTGGGGTGGCACGGGGCCTTGTCCCTTCACCCGTCATTATTTGGGCGTGGCCGATTGGATAGAAGACCAAAAGGCAGATACCGCTCATGGCGTAGCTGGCAACCCTGTCGGCGATGGCCTCGGTCCTTATCTGATGGCCTATCCACCAGGCGTGACCGATTTCACCGACGACATTTCCGGTACCATCCACGCAGGTCTGGCCTTCACCGCCACTGACGACGTGCCGCCTGGTCAGATAAACCGCACTACTTACACTGTCGTCAGTCCCACGCATAACTTCAAGGTCGTCTTTATGGCCACACCCTTGGAAGCATTGTCAGCCAATGATCAGACTGATGTGATGTATGCCGTCATGGAATGGTTCGGTATCTTGGGCCTGGCCGAAGGATTAACTCTTTCGCCCCCAGCTCAAGAAGGGCTGGCTGTGGCTGGGGAAACCATTTCATATACCTTGCGTATCCGCAATTTGAGCGCGTTTGCCGATACCTTCTCGCTGACGGCCGTTAACGCTCCCTGGCAACTGGCAATTATGGACAGCAGCTTTAGCTCTCTCATTACTGAACTTGGCCCGATTGCGCCCCAGGCAACGGCCGATTTTGGTGTAGTCATCACGATCCCGGCCGGCACAGTCCCCGGCAACGCCGTGGTCGGCATTGTCCGCGCCACCTCACAGAGTCCAACGCCCTTCAGCGATGACGCTCAGCTTACTGCCAAAGCGCGTATGGTCTACACCATGCGCGATTCGGATCAGTGCGATAGTGGCGTTCACTTCAACTGGGTAGATGCCCGCCCCGGCGACCGCTGGGACCTGGACGAAAGCCCATCCCTGCCCGAGTTTGTCTCGGTGCCTCTGCCCGCACCCTTCAACTTTTACAACAAGAGCTATGATCACCTGTGGATCAACGATCACGGCACGGTATTGTTTGGCGATGACAATCTTTATGATGATTCGTCGCCTTCGGGCACACCCCCAATTCCCAACAGCACTATTTTAGATCCGAATGGGGCGATTTATCTGGGCTGGGGCAATTTTTACTGGCATCCTTCGGACCAGGATCCGGAAACGGCCGTCTACACCTACCACGACACGAGTAACGGCCGTAACTGGTTTGTCATCGAATATTACCGCTACCCCAATCTGCTTGGCGAAGAGGATACGATGGAGGTCCTCCTCGACCTGGACACGCATGAAATAACGATGTTGTACGATGTGATTTCCCATCACAACTTCACAGTTGCCGGCATTGAGGAGCAAAATGGTCTGGAGGGGATCTTATATGTGAACGACAACCAGCCCGCTCAAAATACACTCAATAATGGCCTGGCAATTCATTACGGCTTAGGTGATCCCGACGATATTTTGGAAATCGCAATGAATCCGCCAATGGCCGCAGCCACGGGCACACCAGGCTCTGTCGTAGAGTATACCCTCACTTTATCCAGCACCAGCAGCGTAACCGACAGTTATTCATTGGAGGTTGCCAATAACCAGTGGCCGGTAACGTTGTGGGATGTGACCTTCACCACCCCTATCAGCCAAATCGGGCCGCTGGCTCCCTGTACTTGGCAGCAGTTTGGGGTGCGGGTGGAGGTGCCCGATACGACGGGCGATGTCCTGGACACGGCCGTTATCCGCGCCCGCTCCCAACTCGACCCCCTGGTCACAGCCAGCAGCACCCTTATCACCAACAATGGCACGCCGGGATTGAGCATTACCAAGAGTGGCCCAGCCACCGCCCAGGCAGGTGATCCCATCACCTACACCCTCTCCATCCACAACAACAGCACTGCATCGGCAACAAACCTGGTGATCACCGATGTTCTGCCCTTAGCTGCTACCTACGTCAGCGGAGGTACCCTGGTGGGTAACACAGTGCAGTGGCAGATCACAGAACTAACAGGAGGCACAACCATCGCCGTCCAATTTGCGGTCACCGCCTTAGAGACAATCACCAACAGCGCTTACGGTGTAACCGCCGATGGTGGCTTCGCCGCCACAGGCACGCAGCCCGTAATCACCACAATCACCCCAGCCCCACCAGGAGGAAGCATTTATCTACCCGTAGTATTAACCCTCCCACCCTAACCCTTCTTTGGGTGGGGGAGAGGGCTGGGGTGAGGGTGAAACTCCCCTACCCCCTCGCCAACTTCAACAACCGCGCCGCATTGCCCCCCAAAACCAGCTCCTTTTCCTCTTCACTGATAGCCACCTGGGCTATTGTTCGCACTCCTCCAGGTAGATCACCGATCTGGTGGGGAAAGTCACTGCCCATCAGAACCTTGTCAGCCCCGGCAAAAGCCACGGCCGTCCCCACAGCCTCTGGTGTCCCCGGAAAAGTATCCATGTACAGGCTTTTGAGCGTCTCCATTGGCGACCGCGACAGGTTGGCACGACATTCCTCATATACCTCATAACCGCGCACCATACGCTCGGCAATGAAAGGAATCGTGCCGCCCAGATGCGCCAAGACCAGCTTCAAGCCAGGTAATCGCTCAAAAAGGCCGCTGTAGACAAGACGAGCCGCGGCCACAGTGGTTTCAAAAAGAAAGCCCATCACCGCCACCAGCCGGTAATCACTCATAAGGCCAATATGGACAGGGATGATAGGGTGGACAAAGAGGGGCACATCCAGTTCCACCGCTTTTTCAAACAGAGGCAGGAAGCCGGGATCATCAAGGGGAATGCCGTTAATATGGGCAAAGAGGGTACCACCCCGCAGTCCCAGTTGGGTGACGGCCCGTTCCAACTCGCCAACGGCCGCCACCGGTGCCTGTAAGGGCAAAGCCGCCAGTGCTGTAAAGCGGCTCGGATAGGCAGCGCTCATCTCAGCAAAGCCATCATTAACAAGTTGTGCCAATCTTCGCCCATGTCCGGCCGATTCCCCATGAACCCCCGGCACCGTCATCGTCAGCACCTGCACATCAACGCCCGCCGCATCCATCGCCGCCACCCGTGCTTCGGTATCATAATGTGCCGGCAAGATGACATTATAGTCGCCCTTTTGCGCCATGATGAGACGGCCGCTGGGGTCGCGTTCGGCCGTTGCTTGATACTGCCCCGTCGCCAGGGCATCCAAATAGGCTTTGGGAAAAGCGTGGTTGTGAAAATCAATTATCATGCGTGCCAGTATCATTCCTTTTTAGTGCATAAGCTCAGGTTTCATGATAACGGTTGTTTGTAACATGGTCATAGAATTGTATCTTATGAACGATTAGCCACCCAGACCAGCTAGATAAAAGCAAAAACGGCCGTTCACAACGCTAAATGCCCAAATTTTGCCGCACCAGGCGGGGAACCGGTAAAAATAGTGGGCGTATGCCCGGTATGCTCGGCGCATTTAGCGACGATAGCAGAGCCGCCGTCGAAGTGGCGGCTCTGCCAATGTTAGATCGTGGCGCGGACTGTAACAGATCACCCGGGCAATCCCCGTCGCCGGCCGATTGCGGTAAATGCCCATTGGTGCCGCCAAATTAGAGCATATTTCATTGACAATTGATAATTGCCAATTGACTATTGGCAATTACTCCAGCCCCGGCAGGCCAGACACCCCTTCTGCCAGCAAATAACGGATCACCAGCGAATCTATAATCGTTTCCACCGGTGCCCGCTCATCGGTGAAGACAACATCACCAGGGACTGCGAGGACAAGGCTGGAAACGGCCGTTTCCACCGCCGCCAGCAACAAGGCATCTACATCTTGGACTTGCAGTTGGGCCAGGTTTTGGCGGAGATTTTCGGCCGTTGTCGGCTGCACCGTCGCCACCAAAATCGTGTTGAGCGAACCGGGCACATCCAGGGCATGAACAGTGGGGTAAATTTGCAGCAGTGTGGCTGTAATAGCCTCCACCAGCCGCCGGTCATCCGGTGCCCGCCCCACATTCATCGCTACCACACCCTTATCCGTTAGACGCGCCTGCACCTCCTGGAAAAATTCGCGGGTAGTCAGATGCCAGGGGATATAAGGGACTTTATAGGCATCTATAGTGATGATGTCGTAACGGCCGTCTAACTGGTTCAACTGGTAACGGCCGTCACCCACAATCAAATTAATATTTGGTTCGGTCAGGGCAAAATAGTCCTGGCCTACTTCAATGATGGCCGGATCAATCTCAATGCCATCAATGGGGATAGGGCCATAAACCCGGGTGAACTGCTTGGGGATCGTGCCCGCTGCCAGGCCGATCACGGCCATATTTTGCAACGATGGCTCGGCAACAAAATAAGGCGCGGCCAGCATGATGCTCCAGACAGAGATACGAGGCACCCAGCCGTTATCGCAATAAAAAGAGTGATAGGCCTGTCCCTCATTCAGCAGCAAATAGTTGCAATCCCCTTGCCGCACCACCTGAATATAGTTATACGCCGATTCCGTCTCAAAAATCTGCCCCTCATAGGCTTTGATGTTGCCGCCCGCCCACTGCCAGATGGCGAAGAGGAGAAGGAGAGAGGAGAGGGGAGAGAGGAGAGAGGGGCGGGCGCGCCATTGGCCGAGAAGGCCGACGATGAAGAGGAACGTGCCGAAAAGAACAGCCGTCAACCGCGACCCCGCCAGGGGAATCACCAGCAGCACTGGCAGATAGGTCCCTAACAAACTGCCCCAGGTGGAGATGGCATAAATGCGGCCGCTAATCCGTCCTGCCTCGCTCACATCCCGCACCGCCAGCCGGATGGCAAAAGGAGAAATGCAGCCCAGCAGCGTAATGGGCACTGCTAAAGTAAAGATGACGCCAATGAGGGAACTGGCGATGGCGTTGAGGCTAACGGCCGCCAGAGCAGCCGCGGCCGATTTCAGCAGCACACTCGTCAGCAGTAAAAAGAAGACGCTGCTAAAGCCGGCCCAACTGACCAGTTGGTAAAAGATATGGGGATGGGGCCGCCGATCCGCCAGGCGGCCACCGACAAAATAGCCCAGCGTCAAAAAGAGCAGCACCAGCCCAATCACATTGGCCCAGACGATGTTGGAGGTGCCATACACCGTCTGTAACATGCGGCTGGTGGTAAACTCAATCGCCAGCGTACTCATACCGGCGACAAAAACGGTGAAGTAGAGGTATTTTCGGTTGGTTGGTTTGATGGTTTGCCTGCTATTTGAGAGATGATTTAGTGAGGATCCCAGCATAAAAATCATACTCTCCCCAGGCTGCTAATAATCCATCCTGGCACAGGCTGGGAGACAGTTATACGAGCCTTCTTGTTTATAATGGGGAACTGGTAACAAGACGGAGGGCATTTTCTTTGATCACCATAATTTGTGAATCAGTCAGATATATATTGCCGGTCTCAACATCTACATCTACTTCGCCAACGCGACCAATACGGCCGTCTACTGGATTGGTTAAATCCACTGGTACGCGCCAAACTACTCGTTCGGAAATGGTTAGTGCCGGTTCATCTGCCAGGAGAAAATTGCCCACATGGGTTGCTAAAAAAGCATTAACTTTACGACGAGCTGCAACAGCGGTTATATTCACATCTAATGAAAGCTGGATGTTGATGTGCATCTGACTTGTATGGGGAACTGTTAGAGTAGCCATGACAAAAGTGTAACACACTATTCGCTGTGGGAGCAACGGCCGTTTATCGGATAAGCAATATTTGGGCGAATTCAGTCCCATAATTCCAGCGGGGGCAAAGTGGGAGCTTGCAAAAAGGCAGGGGATTGGATGGTTTGGATAAGTTGTTCGGTTTTGCCTACTTTGTCGTACAGTCCAGATTGCGTCCAGATTTCGTGGGCAGTGTAGGCCAGGTACAAGGCTTGATTGCGCCTGCCTTCATAAGCAGAAACCTGGGCCAGGCGTACTTGGGCAGCAGCCACCACCCTACATTCTGTAAATGTTTTTTGCCCAACGACAATTACCTCGCGCCAATGGACAACGGCCGTTGCCAGCCCTCCCTGCTTATAGAAAATGTCGCCCAGGCATAGCTCTATCATCGGCAGCAACCAATTGACGACCGCATAATGTGCCCGACATAAGCCCAACGCCTGCTGGCTATAACCTTGGGCCAAATCATAATCCCCTTTGACCATTGCCCAACCCGCTTGAGCATGATACAAAAATATTAAAGTAGGGAGCACCCAGTTATCACCATCACCATGTGCTTTCATATAGCTATGCAAAAGCGTGAACGCTTCTGCTAAAAAGTGCTGTGCCTGGCCCAAACCCTCTTGATCAGTATACAAAATTCCTAAATGTCTACGGATGCGTACCTGCATCTCAATATCCCCTAATTTATCATAAATCGTCTTCGCCTGTTCCAGAAAATCCTGCGCCCTCTCTCTTTCTCCTGTTTCGAGATAGACATACCCAATCTCGTTCAAAATACGTCCTTCAAAGTAGGATTCACCCCGCTGCCGGACTGCCAACAAACACTTTTCATTAAATTCACGGTAAGCCTGCCATTCGCCGCGAAACCACAAATAGCCAGTGATGGCCCGCCATAGAGGGTGGAGGATCGTCCAATCGGCCGTTTGCAAAGCAATATCGGCCGCTTGATACAGGTTTACTAACTCCTCTTGCCAGAGTTCCCCATTCTCTCGTTCCTGGCGGGCATATTCAGCATAGCAAAGGGCAAAATGCCGGTGCAATGCTTCTTTTGCTGAACTGCGCTGCCAGCGCAGATTGGCATATTCATGGATAAGCGGATGTAGCTCAAAGAAGGCATTATCTTCTGACCAGCGAATGAGGGAGTGATTCGCCAGATGATTCATAAGCTGTTCAGGTAAATCGAGAGAGTGGAGGATAGCAGTATAGATGAAACGGCCGATACGCGGCTTCGCAAACACCCCACACAACTCCAGCAAAGTACTCACTTCGGGCGGGCGGGCTGTCCCTACTACACCATCCAAAAAGGTCGTCATATCCCATTCGCCGATTTGCAGGGCAGCCATTCCTTGTTCATCCAGCCAAGCTACTAATGCTTCTAGATTGGGCACATCACCGGTATTGAGAAGTCCGGCAGCCGTATGCAAAGCAATGGGCAAATTACCCAGGCGAGCCGAAACTTGCTGCGCTTGAAGCAAATTCTCATTCACCACAGACAAACGTGCATAGTGACACAACATACGAGCCGCAATTGGTGTTTCTGGCGGCAGCAGCTCTACATGAAGCAAGTCAAAAGCGGGCCAATACAGTTGGCGACGAGAAGTGACCAGCCAGGTGATTTCGGGTAGGCCAGAGAGTAAAGGCTGGACCAGGCCAATTTTGTCGGCATTATCCAGCAGACACAGCAAATCTATATCCGCCAGATAAAGCCGCAGTTCATCCAGCACTTTGGTGCTGTCTGCGGCCACATACGGCACGGACAGGGAAATACCCAACTTTTGGGCAATCTGTACGATTAGGCTGGTTAAGGATAAGCCAGAGTATATAGGCAGAGCTTCGCAGCCATGGGTAAAATGGTGAACGCTGGTTTCCAAAACCTTTTGCGCCAGGGTGCTTTTACCCACACCGCCCAAACCGGTGATGAGCACGGACTGACGCTGCTCCACGGCCGTTTGCACCTGTTCCAATTCCTGTTCGCGCCCGGCAAAATATATGAGCCGCCCGCCCAAAAATCGTTCTCGATAAAACAATCTTGTAGCGGGTTCTCATTTTTCGGACGATAATACCCAGGTAGTTGTCACCCAAGAGCCCAGGGAGTTTTCGGCCAAAGTGCCCAGGCCAGTTGTGACAAACCGGCTCATCCAGTAGCCTTCTAAAATAGACATCACTATGTTAGGAGGAAAGGTGAGAAGGAAAAACATCGTGGAAATCATGGCCATGCTCCAGCATCTACGGGCTGGGGCCAGTAACAGTCAAATCAAACGGGAGTTGAAAGTGAGCCGGCATACGGCCCGAGCATACCGGCAATGGGCGAGCGAGCAGGGTTTGCGTACTGCCTGGAAGCACCGGCCATAGTGCCAGGAAAAAGAGTATTCAATTGTTCTCTAACGCTGAGTTGATTAGGATAAGTCTGGCTGAACTGTTCTTGGCCTCTTGTTTGCGGGGCTCCCAAAACGGTTTGCATTTGCCAGCCTAGATTCAAAAATAAGAAAACTGCCCATAAGGCAAGACCATTACAAAGTAAAACATATTTATACTTTATCATCGCCAATCCGGGTCCCAAATAGCAACTGTAATGCCCAGGTTGAGTGGCTAAGTCAGTTTCTGGAGTTGAAGAACGGGATACCCTCGCATGATACCTTTGGGCGGGTCTTCGCCGTGCTGGACCCGGAGCAGTTCTGCCAAGCCTTCCTCAGTTGGATGCAAGCGGTGGCAGAGGTGACAGGGGGAGAATTGATAGCCTTGGATGGCAAACAACTGAGAGGGTCGCATGATGGGGTGCTGGACAAGGAGGCCATCTGGATGGTCAGCGCTTGGGCTGAGAGCAATGGCTTGGTGCTAGGTCAACGCAAAGTAGATGAGAAGTCCAACGAAATCACAGCGATTCCGCAACTGCTGGAGATGCTGGCGCTGCGTGGCTGCATTGTAACCATTGATGCCATGGGCTGCCAGACGGACATCGCCGAGCAGATTGTGGCGCAAGAGGCTGATTATGTCTTGTCTCTCAAGGGCAATCAGGGAAAGTTGCATAAAGATGTGGCCCAGATGTTCGCTTACTTTGAGAAGATAGAATTTGCCGACATTGAGCATGATTATCATCGCACTGTGGACAAAGGTCATGGTCGGCTGGAGATTCGCGAGTGTTGGAGCTTCGACCCGCGTCAATGGGCTGACTATTTCCGCACTTTGTCCAAGTGGCGAGGACTCCAGTCGGTGGCCATGGTGCGAGCCAGACGGCAGATTGGGGAGAAAGTCCAAGAGGAAGCACGCTTTTTCATCTCCAGTTTGGCTTCTGATGCCCAACAACTCCTCTGGGCGGTGCGCCGTCATTGGGGCATTGAAAACGAGTTGCACTGGCTCCTGGATGTCGCCTTTCGCGAAGACCACAGTCGGGTGCGGCAGGGTTTTGCCTCTGAGAACTTAGCTGTCATTCGTCACTTGGTGCTCAATTTGCTCAAGCAGGAGAAGACTGCCAAGTGTGGCATTGAGAACAAGCGGCTGCGCTGCGGCTGGGACATTGTCTATCGTCAGAAGGTGCTTCAGAGCTTATCCTCTTTATGTTAACTTTTCATGCGATTGCCCTAGAGAGAAAAGATGTCAGTTTATGACCTTCGTCAGTATAATTTATCCATTAGATACTTCCTCAAGCGCCTTTACAATAAAGTGCAAGGAATCAGGTACATGATGTGCTTTGACGCCTTGCCAAAACTGGCCTGAAAGAAGATGACGGCCAGCATAAAGTATGGCCGTGAGTGTAAAAAGAGTTCGACTTAAAGCGGCCGCAAGCTGCTTTTGCTGCCAATTCCATCTGATGGTACTCAGGTAAACACGCACAATACGGCCGTACCAATAAGCTGTGCCGGCTGACTCCAGCAAACGGGTAAAAGCCCCTGATTCGGCCAAAACATTATTGCGTGACCATAGGGTGTCTGCTGGAGCACGGCCGTAATTAGTGGACGTCTCCCAGGAGTCACCACGGGAAAGGCAAGCGATAGGAGCCTGGGTATGGGCGAAATCGCCCCGATAGGCAACGCGTCGGCATAAGTCCAGGTCTTCAGTGCCGATGATCATAGGATTATAACCACCAACCTCGAAGAAAGTTTGGTTGCGAATGAGTGAAGTTTGAATAGGTGCCCAGGCTCCGCCCATAATTTGGGCAAAGCAGTTGCCGTTCAGACCCGAATTCACCTCGGCCAGGCAGGCACCGGTGGCTTCGTTTATAATTTGAATAGTGCCGTAGAGCCAGGCTGCTTCCGGTGCTGCCTGCGCCAGTTGCCAAAAGTGGGCTAAGGCAACGGGCAACAACCAATCATCATCATCTAAAAAACCAATATAATTGCCTTTGGCTAACGCAGCACCGGCATTGCGAGCCACACACCGTTCACGCTGGTTTGTATTAAGAATATGTACTCGCTTGTCTTGTTGCCAGTCAGCGGGCGGTAACGGCCGTCCCGAGTCATTCACCACAATTACTTCAAAGGGTGCCTCAGTCAATGTCTGTTCGAGCACGCTGTGCACTGCCCGCGTCAAACTATCTCGGCCAATAGTGGGTATAACAATGGAACAAAACATAAGGGTTAAGGCGTCTTTTGTGCTTCACGCAGGCCATGCGCGAAAGTCTCGCTGCTGTACGGTTTGAGAACAGCTTGCCAAAAGCGGGTAGAAAACAGATATGAACCAGCTAGAGCGATAGCATATAGGGCGTGCGTGGTGCGGCTAATGGCCGTCCACAATCGCTTACGCCGCAAATTCCATACTGTCGAAGTTAGATAGGCACGAACAATACGGCCGTGCCAATAGCTAGAATGGGCCGAAGCCCTCATACGTGCCAAAACCCCATTTGTGCTTAAAATCATTTCCCGGGCCCAACGGCTGCGTTCAGAATGATGATCATAATCTGTTGTGCTGCCATCCAGGCCCATTGCCAGACAGACAACAACTTCTGGCATAGCGACGAGTTCGTGCTGTAGAGCTATCCGGCGCAGTAAATCAATATCTTCGGGGCCAGCCAGCAGGGGATTAAAACCACCAAGCGCAAAAAAAGCATCAGCCCGGATGAGTGATGCTTGTAGAGGAATCCATTCGCCTGCCAGCACTTGCACAAAGCAATTACCACTCAGGCCATGATGCAGCTGTAGGAGGGGCTGACCTTGCCTGTCAACTATTTGTGTTCCCCCATACAGCCAGGCAGCCTCAGTTGATTGCGCCAGTTGCCAGAAACTTTGCAAAGCATGGGGCAGCAGCCAATCATCATCATCGAGGAAAAGTAGATATTTGCCTCGGGCCAAAGCCGCACCTGTGTTCCGCGCCACGCTGCGCTCATGGTGGTTGGTGTGGATGAGTTGAACCTGGATTGCTTGCTGCCAGTCAGCCTCGATTAAGGATTTGCCAGAGTCGTTGACGACGATAATTTCAAAACTGTTGGCGGCGATGGTCTGATTTATAACACTTTTTACTGTTTTGGTGAGTGAATTACGACCGATAGTGGGAATGACAACTGAACAAAACATTATTTGTCCCGTATGTTACGTATATCTTGGTTGTCAGCGGCTATCAGAAGGTCATTCGTAAGATTGAAGAACCAACCAGTACCGGCTTTAGGCATTCCTGCCGATAAAACGATCATCTTTCAAAGTCAGCTCCTCTGTAAAAGTTCTTTCACCCTTTTAATGGGGCGAAGTATTTGAGATACTGTCTGAATCAATAATTTTGT
>Ga0299914_10002438_pt1 | contig 12821 bp, 13 predicted proteins | sample RVTome_10_FD_201361 | JGI IMG/M metagenome (GOLD analysis project Ga0299914, IMG submission 201361) | Soil microbial communities from uranium-contaminated site in the Upper Colorado River Basin, Wyoming, United States - RVT153D57 (version 2) ...
GAGGACTGGCTCGATCCGGACTGGTTCCGCATCGGCGCGTCCAGCCTGCTCAACGACCTGCTCATGCAGCGGCAGAAGACCTCCACCGGGCGCTACGCCGGCCCTGACTACTTCACGTTGGACTGACACGAGCAGGTTGTTACCTGCGCGGACACCGGCGACGTGGTGCCTAACCTGTACTTCGGTTGCCGCCGTCGGTCACAAGCTGACGGACTGGGCGTTCACGTGAGAGGCCGACTTCACGAGAGCACGCGCATTCACTCGGCGCTTCCCTTCTGCGCCAGCTTCCGGCGGAGGTCCAGCCCGTCGAGCAGCATGACCGTGCCGCCCACCAATCCCCACAGGCCCGCCGCCGTTGCCACGGGTTGACTGAGCTCGTCTGACGCGATCAGGACGATGCCGAGCCCGAGTTCGGTCAGCCCCAAGGTGAGCCGGTAGACCTTCCTCCTCTGATAGGCAGCCTGATCATCGTGGAAGGCGCCCATCAGCCTCAGGGCCCCTGTCAGTACCGCCGTGGCGCCGAACAGCGCAAGGACCGCGTCCGTCGAGATGATGTCGGCGATCAGCGAACGAGCGAGGACGACAACTGCGGAGATCACACCGAGGACACCCGCGGCCGTGGCGAGGCTCAGCCCACGGACTCCTCGGTTCGTACGCACCCAGCGGAGGGTGATCAACGCGCCGATCAGCCAGTAAACTGCGACGAGGTTTCCGAGCACCGGGCGGACCGTCCCCGACAGGAGGAACACCACGCCGAGGCTGAGGACGAGAACCGCCCGAACCAGCAGAATCCACCCCAGGAATTCCCGTCGCGAAGATCTTCTATCTCCGCTCGCACTCCTGACGTCATCGTCCAAGGTCTGTCGCTACCTCCCCCCGAGCCCCTGCGCGTCGGCGACGGAGACGATCTGCCGGTCGATGACGTTGGGGAAGTTCTGCTCGACGCATCTGTCGAGGAGTCGGAGCTCGTTCTCGACCGACGGGCGACGCTGGCTGTGTGCGGCGTCCAGAAGCCCTTCAAGCACCGACCGCAGCTTTCGCACGACCTGCATCGATGACCCGCCGAAGTACCGCACCTCGCTGAATGACAGCTCGAGAACGTCGTCCCAGGTCGGCATCCTGATGAAGAGACGGTCCCGACCCTCGGCGCCTGCCGTCCAGCGGGCGTCAAGCCGGCGACCGACGACGTGAATCAAGAAATCGCCGATTCGATCGAGCGCCTGGACGGCGGTGGTCGGATCGTTGATCGCCGGCGACAGGGCGCGGATCGCGATGTCGACCATCAGCCGGATCGCGAAGAGTGGGTCCTGATCGATCGTGCGCTCGTCGGCCAGGGCCACCTTCTCCTGCAGGTCGCCCGTCTCGATGTGACGAGCGGGGAGCACGCGAAACAAGGCGCGGTCGCGCTCAACGTAGCCTCCGATCCTGGGAACCAGCTCGATGGTCGCGTCGAGCCCTTCGGCAATGGCGCGTAGCGCTACCACATCCAGGCTCGCGACGACCCCGGAACGGGGCTCGGGAACGTCGGCCACGGCCAAGGGGCGATACGCAGGTGGCGCAGGGATTCGTACCTGCGCCGCCAGGCGACACCGCGCCTCGATCGTCGGACGAGCCGGGTCCCGTTCGGGATGCCATACGTTGCATGCCGCGGGTTGCCGTGGGGGTCCGTGCCGAGTAGTTGTCTGTGCTAGTCGACGATGTCGCGTCCGTGTGCGGTGAGTGCCCAGATCACGGCGACGTCGATGGCGATGATCGTGATCGACCAGACCGGGTACCAGGGCAGCCAGGCGAAGCTGACGATTGCGCTGATCACGGCGACGATCACACCGATCGTGCGTGCCCAGACTGCGCCTCGGAACAGCCCCAACCCGGCGAATAGGATGATCAGGCCGCCGATGAGGTGGACCCATCCCCAGGTGGTGGCGTCGAACTCCAGGAAGTACACATCACCGGTCGCCTCGGTCCCGGCCGCCGGGACGACGCTGTAGAACTCGTTCTCGATGATCCCGGCCAGCCCGGCGATGGCGTGGAACGTGCCGACCATGATCAACATGACGGCGGCGAACGCAATCCAGCCAACCGCTGCGCCACTCCGCTCCCGGTAGGTGCTTGGACTCTCGGACATCTTCTGCCTCGCCCTTCTCGCGCCTCTCGCGCTCCGATACCGCGCGCTTCGCGGCTCTACGCCATCGCACCAGCTCCAGCAGGATCTAGACATCACCCAAGGCGGATGAATCCCAGGTGTTTCCGTGAATCGATGACTGGCCAAGCCAGGCCTTCGGCCCTCAGCCGCGGAGCGGGGTGCCTGGAAGATTTGCCCAGGTTTGCGGGGAATACGTTATGACCGAGCACGCGAACTTCTGAGGCACTGATGCGGTAGGTGCCGGCCTCCACCACGATGTGGTTCTCGGCGCATCAGGTCGCGGACGCCTCCAATCCAGCTGGTCGAACGCGTCCGGAGTCGGTGTCACGCTGTGCGGCCCGTAGCCTCTCTCTCGCGATCCGCTCGACGAGCAGGGGGACGTACTTGCGGATCGTCGCTGCGTCGAACCGTGCGACCACATCGCGGACGCAGCGCTGAACCTCCTCGGGCCGTACTGGCGGGGTGAGCTCCGCGATCAGCCGGCGCTCGACTTGCGCCACCTCATTGGCCTCGAGCGGGTCCAGAAGTGTCACCGTCCGCGCTCCCGCTAGCCGCCTGCTTCGGCCATCTTCTGCTGGGCATCGGCGAGCGCGCCCTTCAGCGCTTCTACGTGATGCCCCTCCGCCTCACCGACCACCTTCTTGACCGCACGGGCGACGGTCGGCTCGACCGTCTGGGCATCCGTGTGCTTGTAGGCGACGATCAGCCCGGCGCCCCCGATGGGGATTGTCTCGCCGGCTGCCTCCTCGATCTTGCTGCCCGTTCTCCTGTGCAGCGCCTTTCCGCCCACCGCACCCAGGGCCGCTCCGATCGCGGTCGCCGCGAGCAGCGGCGGTGCGAAGAGGCCGACCACGAAGCCGACCGAGGCAAGTCCGGCGGCGCCCTCCTCGACCATGTGATCGGTCTGCTCCACCGACAGGTTGCCCTCGAGATCCTTGCTCACGACAACCGCACCCCACAGGCGTGCGCCGCAGTTCAGCACCGCCTCGTAGTCCTCGTGGGCGGCGTCGGTCGACATGTACCCGCCGATCAGGACGTCGGTCGTTTCCTTGTCGAATGGCATCGTGATCCTCCTGACGCTCCGGGTCATGCCGACAAGCCGTGTGCGGCCTGCCCATGGTGTTCGGCCGCATGGAGCGCCTGCTCGTCGTCGTCCGAAAGATGGGGCTTGATGTCGAATACCACCTTCTTCACCGTCCCGGTGAACGCAAACGGCTTCTCGCGCTCGTAGCTTCGATCGACGACGCCACCGTTGTCCCGCCCGATGTCCATTCCGGAATAGCCGGAGAAGCGGATCGGCACGGTGTGATCCATGCGGCCCTTCCCGACCGGTCGGCCGTCGATGAACAGGGTCACGTCGCCGCCCGTAGCCGGTTTGGCCGCGTCGGCGTCGAACTCCATCCGGACGGTCACGTCGCCGGTTGGCAGGTCCTCCTCCGCCACCTGCTTGAAGACGAACACGCCCATCATCGAGTAGGTGTGGGTGAGCTTGCCGTCCTTGACGTAGAGGCTGAACCCACCGAGGTGATCGGCCTCCGCAACGATCACGCCTTCCGCGCCACCATCGGGCACCACCAGGTCGGCAGTGATCGCGTACGAGCGGTTGTAGATTCTGGGGATCATGCCGGGCATCACGTTCTGGACGTCCCCCCGGAATTCGAACTTGGTCTGGTCCGGGAGCGGCGGCAACATGCCGAAGAACGTCGACAGAAACGCCAGCAGCGGCAACACCTTGTAGCGCTCGGCCTCCACCCAGAACAGATCCTTGAGCGCCTGCACCTTTTCGGGGTGTTGGGCCGCCAGATCCTTAGCCTGGGTGAAGTCGTCGGGCAAGTAATAGAGCTCGACTGGCCCCGCGTCCGGATCCCAAACGCCCGGCGCGTAGGGCCGGAGCGCGTCCGGCGTGAGCACCCACGGGATGCGCTCCGTCTTCATGGCGAGCCACCAGCCATCTTTGTACATGGCGCGGTTGCCGATGGTCTCGAAGTACTGCTGGGTCCGGTGTTCGGCTGCAGCGCCATCGGTCAGCGAGGCGACGAACGAGGTGCCGTGCATGGGTTCCTGTTCGATCCCGTCGACGGTGTCCGGCGCGGGGATGCCGGTGACGTCGAGGATCATGGGCGCCACGTCGATCACGTGGGCGAATTGAGAACGCAGCCCACCTGCGTCGGTGATGCGAGCGGGCCAGTGCATGACCATGGGGTTGCGCGTTCCGCCGAGGTGCGAGCCCACCTGCTTGCCCCACTGGAACGGCGTGTTCCCCGCCCACGCCCAGGCCGCTCCGTAGTGGGGCGCCATCAGCGATGTGCTCCACGCGTCGGCACCGCCATAGCGCTCCGACAGCTGGAGCTGCATCTCGTCGGTGAGCGGAATGCCGTTCTGCATCGTCAGCTCGTTGAACGAGCCGGTGACGGTGCCTTCCATGCTGGCGCCGTTGTCGCCCCAGATCCAGATGATCAGCGTGTTGTCGAGCTCGCCCAGCTCGTCGATCGCGTCGATCACGCGCCCGACGTTGTGGTCGGCGTTCTCCGAATATCCGGCATACACCTCCATCTGGCGGGCGTAGAAGGTCTTCAGCTTGTCGGACACGTCGTCCCACGCGGGGAACGCCGGGTCACGAGGGGTCAGCTCCGCGTCGGCGGGTACGACCCCGAGCTCCTTCTGCCGGGCGAAGGTCTCCTCGCGGAGCCTGTCCCATCCCTGGTCGAACTTGCCCTGGTACTTGTCCACCCAGTCCTTCGCAACGTGGTGCGGGGCATGGCTGCAGCCCGTCGAGTAGTAGACGAAGAAGGGTTTGCGGGCGTCCTGTGCGCGTACGCCGTGGAGCCATTCGATGGTCCGGTCGGCCATCGCGTCCGGGAAGTAGTACGGATGCTCCTCGTCGTAGAAGTCCTCGGGAGTGCCGATGATCTTCTGGTTCTCCGCGAGACATGGGTCCCACTGGCTCGACCCGCCGCCGAGGATGCCGTAGAAGTAGTCGAACCCCCAGGCGTTAGGCCAGCGGTCGAACGGCCCAGCGGGGCCTTGCTGGCCGTCCGGCGTCAGGTGCCACTTGCCGAATGCCGCCGTGCTGTACCCGTTGTCCCGCAGGATCCGCGGCAGCGGCGCGCAGTCACGGGGCAACGTGGCCGAGTATCCGGGGAAGCCGCCGGCGAACTCGCCGACCGAGCCGAACCCCACGGCGTGGTTGTTCCTCCCGGTCAGCAGGGCCGCCCTGGTTGGGGAGCACAACGCCGTGACGTGCATCCGGTTGTAGCGCAGCCCGCCCTCCGCCATCCGCTCGAAGTTGGGCGTCCGGATCGGGCCGCCGAACGTGCTCGGATTGCCGAACCCGGCATCGTCGATCAGCACCAGAAGGACGTTCGGGGCACCTACGGGTGCGGTCGGGTGCCCGATCAGGTTCCAGTCCGGCTGGGAGCCGGCCAGCGTCCGGTTGGCCACTCCCGCAAACGTTTCTCGCCTGATCGGAAGACTGGTGCGATCTAGTTCGCTCAAACGTCTCGCCGCCCTCGCTCGTACCTGGTGGTTCCGGGTTTGACCCGATATCCAACCCGCTCCTGCCTCATCGTGGCCTCTGCCGTGCCGGGCGGCATCATCCCCATCGGGTGATTGCAGGGATCAAGGCAAACGCATCGCGCACGTCACCCACCCGGGGTCATTGCCCGATCCGCGTCGACGTGGTCGAGCCGCCCCTATCATGGTTCGGGATGATGACGGGGGAGTGGAAGTGCCGCAGAAGACTGCCAGCACGGGGGCGCGCCAAAGAGGCAGTGGGGCAGCGGATTCGCCCGTAGCTGGGCCGTCAATCGAGCTCCTGGCTTCCAAACTGGCCGCTCCTCGCATGAGGTCGAACATGGTGAGTCGTCCAGGCTTGCTGGAGCTGCTGCGCGATGAGAATGGCCCGCCGATCGTGACCGTCGTTGCTCCACCCGGGTTCGGCAAGACCACGCTGCTTGCCGAGTGGACCGAGAGCAGTGGCCTGGCTGTCGCATGGGTGTCCGTGGACGAGCGAGACAACGATCCCAAGGTCCTGCTGACCTATGTCGCTGCTGCGCTCGACGGCGTGGAGCCCATCGATTCAGGCGTCTTCGACGCGCTGGCCTCACCTGGGAGTTCGATCGCGGGTGTCGTGACACCGCGGCTCGGGCGCGCGCTCGCTCTGATGCCCCGGCCAGTCGTCCTGGTGCTTGACGACATGCATCTCTTACGTAGCCGCGAGGGTCAAGCAGCCATCGCCATGCTCGCTGACCACTTGCCCCGAGGCTCCCGGTTGGCGATCGCTGCTCGCCGCGAGCCGCCACTTCCCATCGCACGTCTGCGCGCCGAGGGCCGGATCCTCGAGTTCGGCCCTGAGCATCTATCGCTCGATCGCGAGCAGTCCGCGTCCCTTCTGCGTGACGCGGGAGTTGAGCTCCCGGACTCGGTCATCACTGCGCTCCACGAGAAGACGGAGGGCTGGCCGGTCGGGCTGTACCTCGCCGCCCTCGCTCTACGAGCAGGAGGTTCGGTCAGCAAGGCCGTGGCGGCGTTCGGTGGCGACGACCAGTTCGTCAGCGAGTACCTGCACTTCGAGGTTCTGTCCCGCCTTCCGCCAAGACAAGTCCAGTTCCTGAGGCGCTCGGCCGTGCTGGAGAGAATGTCCGGGCCGCTGTGCGACGCTGTTCTTCAGGAAACTGAGTCTGCCGAGGCGCTAAGGCAGTTGCAGCGGTCGAACCGGCTCCTCGTCCCACTGGATCGGCGCGGGGAGTGGTACCGCTACCACCACCTCTTCCGCGAGATGCTCCTGGCGGAGTTAGACCGAAGCGAGCCAGATCTCGCCGCGTCGCTCCTCCGCCGGGCAGCTGACTGGTGTGAGCGGAATGGGAAACTCGAAGAGGCGCTCGAGTACTCGATATCGGCCGGTGACGAGGATACGGTCGCCCGGCTTCTCGGCACGCTCGCGAGACCTACCTACCGGGCGGGTCGCATCTCGACGGTCCAACGATGGTTCGGATGGCTTCAGGGTCGTGGACGGATCGACCGGTATCCGCTCGTCGCGGTGCTGGGGTCATTGCTCTTCGCGCTCACGGGGCATGCAGCGGAAGCGGATCGGTTGGCGGACGCGGTCACACCGGGACGACTTGAAGGCGTTTCCGCCGAGGACGCTGCAGTGACCGAAGCCTTGGTCGCGGTTCTGCGAGTTGTGCTGTGCAGGCGCGGCGTGGAGGCCATGAGAGTTGACGCGGAGCAAGCTATCCAGAAGTTCGGCCCCTTGATCGGAACGCTATATCTCTTTCGTGCGATGGCGAACCTTCTCGAGGGAGATTCGGAGGGCGCCGACAGGGCTTTCGATGATGCAGTCGAGGTCACAGAGGCACTGGGTGAAACGGTGGACCAAGTGATCGCGTTGGCCGAACGATCGCTGTTGGCGAGCGCACGCGGGGCGTGGCACGAGGCTGAAAGCCTCACCGCAACGGCCATGTCGATCGTGCGCCGTGCCCACCTCGAGGAGTACGCCACGAGTGCCCTTGTCTACGTTGCTGCAGCCCGAGTGGCGTTGCACCGCGGGGACGCGCCGACAGCTCGCCGATATCTCGTGCACGTTCAGCGCCTCCGAGAGCAGCTGACCTACGCGGTTCCGCATCTAGCCGTTCAGACTCGACTCGAGCTTGCTCGCGCCTACCTAGGCCTAGGGGAAATCGCGGGGGCACGGACGATCCTGCGGGAGAGCGGCGATCTGCTCCGCCGACGGCCGGACCTTGGGATACTGGGGGAGCAGAACGACGAGCTGCGAGCACAGCTCGCGCTTCGCGGCTCCGCCACCGGAGGATTCCAGACACTCTCGCCGGCTGAACTCCGGCTCCTCCCGCTTCTGTCTACGCACTTCTCCTTCCGCGAGATCGGCGAAGAGCTGTTCGTGTCACCCCACACCGTGAAGTCACAGGCGATCTCCATCTATCGGAAACTTGGAGTCTCGTCGAGAAGCGAGGCAGTTCAAAGCGCTCGCAAGATCGGGCTGCTCGAGGGCTAGCGGGGCGGTCCTGCACAGCCGACGCCACCGCGAGCCGACGAGCTACGCCGACGGCGCCGTTGCTGCGTCCAACAGAGCCGCCTCATCGTTGCCGTTGTGACTCGAGGTCGCGCCACCGATTTCCGTCAACTGCCGTTGGATCCGGGGCGCAAGGGTTGGTTCAGGGCCGTGTGGGGCGGACGGTCGGCGGAAGTCGGTCAGGGCGGCTCCAGTGCCTCAAGCGCGCCGTCGACGTCGTAGTCGAGAGCCAAGGCAACCTTCGACGCGACATCCACGATCGTCGTGATACCGAGCACCGGTGCAGTTGCAAGCACCACGCCCACGATCTCGTCAGGTGTCACATCGGCTTCGAGCGCGTCGCCGATCGTCGACCGAAAAGTCTGCGCGGAGCCGCCGTGGGCCACGAGGGCCGCGACACGCGCGATCGTCAGGCTCCTGGCGTCGAGGTCGCTCCTGTCGGTCGCCGCCGGATCATCCACCAAGAGTTCGGCCACCAATCGCCGGTCAGCAATCGCCAGGCGACGCAGGGTTTCTTGGAACGTGGGGCGCATCATGCCTCCGCGTTGATGGCAGCGTCGTCTGTCCCCATTCCATGACACCGACGGCGTAGACCGCATCGCTCGGAACGCATGAACGCGTGTCGATACGCGAGTGAGATGCGGCCTCCATGTGGTTGAGCAGCCCAGGCGGCTCAGCCCGCGTCCCCTACGTCCACTCCGAGGGCGGCCTGCTCGCTCGCAAGTTCAGCGAGCCCCAGCGCACGCATGACATTCCCGATCCCCGCGGCGACCCGAGGTCCGCCCACGATCGGCGCGACGGCGGCGAATACGCCTCGTACCAGATCAGCATCGAGGCCGGCGTCGTCAGCAGCCTTGAGGTTCAGCAGGTATGAGGCGGGCGGGGCATCGACCGCCACCAGCGCAGCGATCCGCACGAGCATCAGAGTCTTCGGGTCGAGATCCGCGGCCTCGATCGAGTCCTCGTTCATCTTCGCCAGCAGATCCAGGAGCGGCGTCTGTTCCTGGCCGTTGGACATGTTTCTCTCCTCGTTCGGGATGTGTCGCTCGGTCGATCAGAAACGGCGACGGCGGCGATGACGGCGATGAACACCGGCGACGGAGCCCGGCGAGAGAGGGCGTCCAAGGGGATCGATGAACAACGACACGGGGCCCGTCGACGACGGCACCGATCCCTCGAGCACCTCGATCGCGTAGGACACGGAGCCTTCGGCGGCCCTGGGATCACGCAGCACGACCACCGCGTCCTCCGGAGCGTCGTCATCCGGCTCCAGGTAGGCGAGCACCGCGTTCGGTGGGTCTTCGGCGAAGCTGTTCTCGCCTTCGCCCCACATGCCCACGAAGTCCGCGGTGCTCAGATGACCGACCACCCGCTGCGGCCGATCGGAGAAGAACAGGGTCGCCGGTGTCAGGCCTTCGAGTGTCAGGCGGGCTCCGTCGCTTGCGGATCGGTGAGCCGTCTGCACGAACATCGATTCGATCTCGTCGAGCTGTTCCTTCGTCTGCTTGTCCACCTGGAGCCTCCTCGGTCGTCGTCAGTTCCATCGAACAGCCGGGCTCCAGCGTCCTCATCATCCGGATCGAGTGAATCTCCAGCGGGCTTCGTCACAGATCCACGACGGTCGCGTCCTCGACACGACGGAGCACACGCTCCTCGCCGAGATCTTCGAGCACGCCGCTCGTCCGCAGCCGCGCCAACACCCGTTCATGCACCCTCGCTAGCCTGACGTCGACGCCGCGCTCCCGCATGTCCTCGACGACGCCCTCCAGGGCTTCGGTACCCGTGAAGTCGATCCTGGACATCTCCTCGCAGTCGACGACGAGCCGCTGGACCGGCTGATCGGCCGCGTCGACAAGATCCCTCGCTGCGTCGCCGAACGAGCCCGCGTTCGCGTAGATCAGCGGCGCTTCGAACCGGTACACGACCACGCCCGGTACCGGTTCAGCGTCCGCATGGAACTCACGGCTCTCGAACGAGCCCGTCGCAACGTCACGGCGCAGCTCGGCCGTGTTTGGGAAGCTCGTGTGGTAGATCAGCAGAATCAGGGAGATGATCACGCCGAGGACGATGGCCGGAAGCGTGTCGAGGGCCAGGACCGCGACAAGCACCACGACGGCGAGCCAGAACTCCCCGCGCGACACCGTCCGGACCGGCGCGAGCTTCCGGGGATCCGCACTGTGCCACAGCGCGGCGATCACGATCGCGGCGAGCGTTGCCTGCGGCAGACTCTCGAAGAACGGCGCGAGGAACAGCAACGTCAGCACCACGAGCAAGGCGTTCACGACGCTGGAGATCTGGCTCTTCGCCTTGGCGGCATCGTTGGCGGCTGTCTTCGACAGACTCCCCCCGACGACCATGCCGCTCGTGAGCCCCGCACCGACGTTGGACACGCCGAAGGCGATGAACTCCTGGTCGTTGTCCAGCCGGTCACCGTACTTGCGGGCGAACGAGCTCGCCGCGCCATAACCCTCGGAGAACCCGACCAGGGCCACCGCCAGGCCTCCGGTGATCAGGCTGGCGATCTGGGAGCTGGTGAAGTCGGGCATGCCGACGTCGGGCAGCCCCTGCGGGATCTCGCCCACGATCGCGACACCCGAGGGTTCGACGATGTTGATGTAGAGGACGCTCAACACGACTACCGTGAGCGCGGCGGGGATCTTCCGCACGAACCGTTCCATCCCGAACAGCAGCGCGAGGTTCACGGCGCCGACCACGACTGTGGCCTGGTTCCAGTCGCCGATCTGGCTGAGCACGTCGGACAGATCCTCGAAGGAGTTGTCGCCTGAGACCTCGATGCCGAGCAGGTCGTCCAGCTGTCCGATGATGATGCTGATCGACAGACCGATGATGAATCCGTCGATCACCGTCTTCGACATGAAGTTGGCCACCCAGCCGAGGCGCAGGAGGCCCACCGCCAGGAGCACTCCGCCGGTGAACAATGCGAGTGCTGCGGACAGAGTCACCGCGGTGTCGGCGCCGCCGTCGGCGTTGAGATCCGCGATGACGCTGAGCGAGATGGCGGCGGTCGACGACGATGTCGCGACGACGAGGACCGTTGACCGACCGAAGATCGCGTAGCCCAGCAGGGCAAGCGGTGCCGCGTACAACCCGACTTCCGGCGGCAGGCCGGCCACACCCGCGTACCCCATCGACTCGGGAATCAACAGCGCCGCTACAGAGATGCCGGCGATCAGGTCGAGCGTGAGCCACGATCTCCAGCGGTACCGCCCGAGCCGCTCAAGGACCGGCACATGTCGAGCAAGGAAGCCCGCGGACTTGGCGGCCGTCATCATCGCAGGTCGGGCCGATCCTGCAGAAAGTACGGCCCGAGGAGCGCGGAGCGCTCGTCGGGCCCGGCGGCAACCTCCAAGGTCTCACCCTCCACGATCGCCAGCGTCGCGATCAGAAAGCCGTCCCCGAGCCGGTGCAGCTTCTTCCGTTCCTCAGCGTCAGGGGCCCGCAGCGTCACGCCGATCACCTGGACCAGATCCTCGTTCCAGGCGGCAGGGCTGCCCCGCCACGCGAACACGTCGGACACCCAGATGGCGTGCCCCCGCGTCCATCGCTTCTTCCCGGGTCGCCGCACGCGGACTGGGATGTCGCCATGGCGCTTGCGCAGCTTCCGATTGTTCAGCACGATCACGAGGATCCCCGCCGCACATAGCCACAGCGGGACCCCCAGGAACACGAGGATCGCCCAGATCACCGTCGTCACCTGCCTTCCGTGCTCCCAAGGTAGGCACGGTCCCCGCCGCCACCATCCCTCGTTTGGGATGAAGTGCGTTCGACACGTACCCGGCTCGACGCGTTCGGCGTGGCTCCTGCGCGGTCGACTTTGACGGTCTCACCTGTGAGCCGGAGCCACCTGCCTGATCGCTCGAGCGATCACGACGACTGCAACTCTTCGACCGCGTCGTTCAGGCGGCCGTGCCAGAAGGGGTTCCTCAGAAGCGGCGATCGCGCCGGTCGTCGCGCCTGTCCTCCCGGTCGTCCCGCCTGTCTCCTCGCCGATCGTGTCGGCGATCGATGCCGTGCGCCGCGACCACCGCCGTGCCCGCGACGGCTGCGGTCCTCGCGACCGGTGCGCCGATCACACCTCTGCGTCCTGCCCGTGCGGGTCGAAGTGGCATCGTTAGGCTCCTTGGCTCGCGGCGGCGTCTTCCGCCTCGATCGATGCGACGATCGCTTGGATCGGGATCCTGCCGGTCGCGACCAGCTGCCCGCCAGCCCGGCGGGCCGCCGAGGCGAAAGGCGCCGCCCAGACGTTCTCCCAGACGAGCACGCCGGCTGTGCTGCCGTTGCCCATAGCCTCCGCGAGGTGGGCGACATCGTCCGCGGCGAGGATCTCCGCGACGTGGGTCTCGAGGCCACGCAGCTCGCCCAGGTTCTCGACGTCGTCGACCTCGAATGCCTCCACGCTGCCGTCATCGGACTTGTGCAGGACCAGGACGTCGAGTACCCGGATGATCCCTCTGTCTATCAGGGCCGCCAGCTGGTCGGCCATCTCACCGGTGAAGCTGCTCTTCCCGGCAGGGAACTCGACGACCAGGTAGTCGACCGGGCCGAGCTCGTCGATCTCCTTCGCACTCATCTATCGACACTCCGTTCCTCCGACTGCGACGGGACCGGCGCCTCACGGCCCCTCGATCT
>Ga0299914_10002439_pt1 | contig 12818 bp, 14 predicted proteins | sample RVTome_10_FD_201361 | JGI IMG/M metagenome (GOLD analysis project Ga0299914, IMG submission 201361) | Soil microbial communities from uranium-contaminated site in the Upper Colorado River Basin, Wyoming, United States - RVT153D57 (version 2) ...
CCTGAAGAAGGGGCCCGAGTACGAGCCTTTCCACACGCCTCGATGACCGGAGTTCAGGTAGGCGCGGACGACGCCGGCCGTTCCCTCCGGTCGGAGGGTCACCGACCTGCCTCCCTGGTCCGTGAAGGTGTACATCTGCTTGGTCACCACCTCGCTGGTCTCTCCCACGCCCCGCTCGAAGAGCTCGGTGGACTCGAAGATGGGCAGATTTATCAGCTGGTATCCGTATCGCTCCGCCCATTCCTCCCAGAGACGCAGGGTCTCCCGCCACGCCTGGGATTCGGGCGCGATTATGTCGTCGGTGCCTTTGGGGGGCTGAAAACTCATGGATTGCGCGGCAGGTTACCGGTGGCCGGTCAGGAGCACACTTCGATTGCCGGTCAGGACCATTCCCCGCGGAAGGGGTTGGTGGACCGCTCCCGCCCAATCGTGGTCCCGGGACCGTGTCCCGGAAGCACCTCGATGTCGTCGTCCAGGGTCATCACCTGCTCTCGCATCGAGCGAAACAGGCTGGGGCCGTCTCCGCCGGGAAGGTCGTATCTGCCGATCGACCCGGCGAACAGTTGGTCACCGCTGAAGAGGATGCCTTCGGCTTCCCAGAAGAGGCAGCAGTGACCGGGCGTGTGACCGGGTGTGTGCCGGACCTCCAGAGCCACACCCGCCAGATCCAGAGTCTGCCCGTGGACGAGACTCTCGATGGTGTCGGGCACTTCATATGACCCCGGCGGGGCCATCCCGTAGATCATCCTGAGCTGCTCGGACGGGTGCAGCGTGAGGAAATCGTCGTCGGGATGGGCGTAGGTGACTGCACCGCTGGCCGCCGCAAGCTTGCCCGCCCCACCCGTGTGATCGACATGGCCATGGGTGAGGAGAATCCCGACGACGGCGACATCGAGCCGGGCGATGTGCTTGCCAACCTCATCCGGGTCGGGCGGGGCGTCCACGAGGACGCCTTGGCCACCCTCTCCTACCACCAGGTATGCGTTGGTTCCCGCGATCCAGGCAGGGATCTGCTCGATCAGCCGGGTCATGTCAGTACGTGGACGGGTCGTTGGCGAGCCGGAACGCCGTGAACACTCCGTCCACTCCGCGGATGTCAGTGAGGAGCCGGGGAAGCTGGCTGGGATCTGACAGCTCCACCTCGTATCTGAGGATGGCGACGCGATCTTCGTTCGTGTTCGTCGACGACGCCGTGATGTTGCCACCGGTGTCGGAGACCACCGAGGTCACGTCGCGCAGCAGTCGGGCCCGGTCCAGGGCCTCGACCTGGATCCAAACCACGAAAGCTCCGATGATGTCGGTGGGCCAGCTCACTTCGACGGTCCGCTCGCGGCGTGCCGTGAGGGAGGCGACATTGGTGCAGTCTGAGCGATGCACCGATACCCCACGACCCACGGTCACGTACCCGACGATCGAATCGCCCGGCACGGGAGCGCAGCATTGGGCGAGTTGCACCAGCATGTCGTCCTGGCCTTCGACGTCTACATGGGCCGACTCGGAGGGGCGTCTGCGCCGCGTCGGCTGGAACAGGTCGTCACCGGTCTCCGGCTCCAGCCGGCGGCGCAGGCGGACTGTTATCGAGTCCATCGACACGTTGCCCTCACCGACTCCCACCTGGAGCGCGGCGCCATCCCGCTGGCCGAGCTCTTCGGCGATCGCATCGAGGTGGGCAGCCTGTTCGGACGCCGACAGCTCGGGGGCCTCCTTCTTGAACAGCGTCTGGATCTGGTCCTTGCCATCGGCGATCGCCTGGTCACGCCGCTCTCTCTGGAACCAGTGCTTGATCTTGGTCTTGGCCTTGCCGGTTCGGGCGAACTTCTGCCAGTCGCGGGAAGGGCCTGCGTCTGGTGAGTTCGACGTGATGATCTCGACGATATCTCCGGAGTCGAGCCTGGTCGAGAGTGGCACCAGCCGTCCATTCACCTTGGCGCCGACACAGCGATGCCCGACCTCGGTGTGCACCGCATAGGCGAAGTCGACCGGCGTGGCGCCCTTGGGCAGCTCCTTGACGTCTCCACCCGGTGTCAGCACGAAGACCTCGTCGAGATAGAGGTCCATCTTCAGGTTGGCGAGAAACTCCTCGGGGTCCTCGTCGAAGGGATCGAACTCCACCACAGGTGACGACTCGACGTCGCCCTCCTTGTATCGCCAGTGGGCTGCGATGCCCGACTCCGCCCTGCGGTGCATCTCCTCGGTGCGGATCTGGACCTCCAGGGGTTTGCCGTCCGGTCCTATCACCGTGGTGTGCAGTGATTGATAGAGATTGATCTTGGGCATCGCCACGTAGTCCTTGAACCTCCCGGTCACCGGGACCCAGTGGGAGTGGACCAGCCCGAGCGCCGCATAGCAGTCCCGGGTGCTAGCCGTGATGATCCTGATGCCGATGAGGTCGTGTATGTCCTCGAACGGCCGGTTCTGCTCCATCATCTTGCGATAGATCGAGAACTGATGCTTGGGTCGCCCGGTCACGACAGCGTCGATGCCGGCATCGGCGAGCATCCCTCCGATCTCCGCCGTCATCTTCTCGATGAAAGCCTCACGCTCAGGGGCGGCCTCGGCCAGCTTGGCCTGGATCTCGGCGTTCGGCCCCGGGTACAGGATGGCGAAGCATCGATCCTCGAATTCGTGCTTGATCTCCTGGACACCGAGACGGTGGGCCAGCGGGGCGTAGACGTCCAGCGTCTCTCGCGCCACGCGCACCTGCTTGGCCTCGCGCAGGGCCTGGACGGTCCTCATGTTGTGGAGTCGGTCGAAGAGCTTGATGATCAGGACCCGGACGTCTTTGGCCATGGCGACCACCATCTTGCGGATGCTGGCTGCCTGCTGCTGTTCCCGATTGGAATAGCGGACACGATCGAGTTTGGTGACCCCATCGATGAGCTGGGCGATGTCATTGCCGAACTCCTGTTCGACTTGGGCGAGAGTCAGCGGCGTGTCCTCGACCGTGTCATGGAGGAAGGCAGCGGCGATCGTGTCGGCGTCGAGACCGTATTGGGCGAGCATGTGAGCAACGGCCACCGGATGGCTGATGTATGGGTCGCCGGTCTTGCGCACCTGGCCCTCGTGAGCCCGTGCTGCCGTGTCGTGGGCGCGCTTGAGGAGGTCGACGTCGCCCTGCGGGTAGTGAGCGGTGAACGCGTCGATCACGCCGGCCAGAGTGGCCGAGCTGACCAGCTCAGTCGTAGCGGAGAAGGGCATGGAGGGGGACATTGTCGATCTTTGAGGCTCCGCCCAAGAAAACCAGCTCGATGAAGACCGAGAAGCCGACCACGTCGGCGCCCACGTTGCGCAGGAGCTGGATGGCGGCCTTGGCGGTCCCGCCCGTGGCGATCACGTCATCGACGAGGAGAACCTTCTCACCGGGCGACACGGCATCAGTGTGCACCTCGAGGGCGTCGACCCCGTATTCGAGCTGATACTCCTCCTTGACGGTGTCGAAGGGCAGTTTGCCGGGTTTGCGAAGCGGGACGAATCCAGCGCCGATACGGTCGGCTATAGGGGTGGCGAGAGTGAATCCCCGGGCTTCGATCCCAGCCACCTTCCCTATTCCCTCGTCCTGAAACGGCGCCGACATGGCATCGATGAGCGCCCTGAACATCTCCGCGTCCCCGAGAACGGGCGTGATGTCTTTGAAGACGACGCCCTCTTCGGGAAAATCGGGGATGTCTCGGATGAGTGCTTCGAGATTGCTCACCTGGGAAAGTCTACGACTCGCTCAGCGTCTTCCCGACTTTGCTCGTCGCTCGACCCATTCGGCGCGTTCCATCCACTCCGGCTCCTTCTCCTTCCAGAGCGCCAGAGTCGGCGCGGCGAGGAAGATCGAGGAGTACGTCCCGACGGCGATCCCGACAAAGAGTGCGAGCGCGAAATCCCTCAATGTGGGCGCTCCGAGGACAAAGGCGCCGACGAAGAGGATGCTGCCCACGGGAAGCAACGAAGTGGCCGAGGTGGCCAGGGAGCGAGCCAAGACCGAGTTCATCGCCTGATTCACGATCCCGGAGTACGTCTTCTCCTCCTCCAATGAAGTCAGCTCCTCGATCTTGTCGAACACCACCACGGTGTCGTAGAGCGAGTATCCCAGCACCACGAGCACGGCCACGACCGTTGCCGGAGTCACCGGGAAGCCAGTCGCGGCGTAGACACCTACCGTGATGACGAGATCGTGGAACAGGGCGACCAATCCGGAGGCAGCCATCTTGAACTCGAGGCGCCAGCTGATGAACAAGACCACCGCTCCCAAGAACACGCCCAGGGCCAGCAGGGCGCGGCGGGCGATGAGAGCTCCGAACGTCGGCCCGACGGCCTCGATCGATATCTCGGCGCGATCGGAGCCCGTCACGTTGGCAATCGCATCGATCGCCGAGTTCTCCGTGTCAGGATCGAGCTCTCTGGTGGTGATGCGCACCATCTCGTCGCCTTCGAGGAATTGGATGGTCGCGTCGGCGATTCCGACACCACCGAGAGCAGTGCGAACCGAGGCGATGTCTGCTCCGTCGGGATTGGGTGCCTGGATGCCCAGCCCGCCGACGAACTCGATTCCGAGGTTGAGCTGGAAGACACCGAGCGAGGCGAGAGCCAGGGCCAGTCCGACGGCCGAGATGGTGTACCAACGTCTGCGGTGACCGACGAAGTCGATCGTCGTCTCACCGCGGTTGAGTCTTCCGAGCCAGCTCACTTCGAGGCTCCCTCCATGCTGAACCAGCCGCCGGAACCGAGTCTGCCCGGCGCCATGAGCTGCACCGCCCTCCTGGTGAAGGTGCGGGCGACGAAGATGTCGAGGATGGTGGCCAGGCCCAGGGCGATGGCGAAGCCCTTCACCGCGCCGACCGCGAGGGCCCAGAGCAGGATCGCCGCCAACAGGGAAACGGTGTCGGCGGTCAAGATCGTGCGGAAGGCCAATTGGAATCCTTCGTCTGCCGCCTCCTCAGGACTGAGTCCCGCCCTGATCTTCTCCTTGATGCGCTCGTAGTAGACGATGTAGCTGTCGGCGGTTATGCCCACCGAGACGATGATCCCGGTGACACCGGCCAAGGTGAGGGTCAGCCCTTGGAACTCACCGAGGAGTCCGAAGAGGGCCACCAGGATGGAACCAAACACCGTCAACCCGGCGACAGCGATCAGGCCCATCGACCGGTAGAAGACCATCAGCACGATGGTCACCAAGGCCAGGCCCAATGCGCCTGCGACGATCCCGGCCTGTAACGAGTCTGTTCCCAGGCTCGCCGACACTCTCTGCACGGCCGACACCTCGAAAGCCACGGGGAGGGATCCATAGCGAAGGGTCAAGGCGAGGTCTTGAGCCTGTTGCTGGGACTCAGAGTCGGACCCGACCGTGATCAGAGCGCTCCCGCCGGTTATCCCGATATCCGGGTTGATGTCCGGGTTGACCGCCGGCGCAGAGACGACTTCGCCGTCCAACACGATCGCAATCTGGCGACGAGGGTCTCCTATCGGATTGGCCGCGGCGTTCCCGGTCAGGTCGGCGAACTTCTCCCCGCCTTCGGCCGTGAGGTCGAGCGATACCGCCCAAAGCCCCGAATTGGTGTCGAAGATGGGCAGCGCCTCGGCCACATCACTGCCCTCCAGAGCAGCCGGGGCCACGTGGAGCACCTGGTCGGCGAATCCCTCCTGGGTGTAAGGGAGGTAGGCCTCCATTTCGATGTCGTCCTCAGCGGTTTGCTCAGGAGCATCCTCCGTTGAGAAGCCTTCGAGGACAGGGCGAAAAGAGAGCAGCCCGGTCTGCCCGACTGCGTCGATGGCCCGCTGCTCGTCGTCGACGCCCGGCAACTGTACGACCACGGTGTCGTCGCCCGAGATGGCGATGTCCGGCTCCTGGACGGCACCGAAGTCCTCGATGCGCCTCGTCATGATCTCGGTGGCGACTTCGAGCAATTCGGAGTCCGTTCCCTCCGGGGCCGTCAAGACGACTGATGTGCCTCCTTGGAGGTCGAGGCCCAGCCGTGGTGTGTATCCGGCTGCGATGACGGCGGCGAGCCCTCCCCATGAGATGGCGAGGACTACGAGAAGGCCGACCAGCCGTCTCGACACTTACGTCGCATCTCCGGGCGCGTCGTCGCCAACCCGGCTTCCAATTGCTCGCTTGGAGAATCTGATCTGGCCGTCTTCGACCCTGAGCACGACGGAGTCCTCCGTCATCGACACCACCGATCCGTGAACGCCGCCGATGGTGCGCACCTCGTCACCGAGTTGGAGGGACGTCGCCAGGTCCTTCTGGGCCTGGCTGCGTTTGCGCTGGGGGCGAATGATCAAGAAATAGAAGACGCCGACCATGAGGGCCAGAAAGAGAAGGGAGGGCAGTGCGCTTCCCCCCGTCTCCTGAGCGAACACAACAGAACTCACGGTTCCTCCGGGGAGTGGGTAATTCGCCTGCGAGATTAGGCCGCCGGGGATGCCTAGGTCGAACCATCGGCGCGGCGACGCGTCACCGAGGTCACATAGTCGGCATAGGTCCCCGACTGGATGGCGACCCGAGCCTCTGCGACGAGATCGAGAAGGTATGCCAGATTGTGAATCGACAGGAGGCGGTGGGCACTCAGCTCGCGTAGACGCACCAGGTGGCGCAGGTAGCCCTTGCTGTACCGGCTGCATGTCAGACACTTGCAATCCGGATCGAGGGGGGTCTCATCAGCGCTGAACTCGACCTTGTTGATGTTGAAGTCACCTTCCCGCGTCAACGCCCGGCCATGTCGGGCGACTCTCGTCGGGATCACACAGTCGAACATGTCCGCCCCTCTCGCCATGGCATCGAGCAACCCGTCCGTGTCGCCAAGACCCATCACGTATCGAGGCCGGTCACCCGGCAGCTCGGCAACCGCGGCCTCCAATGCTGCATTCCGCTCCACAGCCGGCTCGCCGACCGAGAGCCCTCCTATGGCGATGCCCTCGAACCCCAGGTCGGCGGTGCCCCGGGCGCTCTCCGCCCTGAGATCGAGGTCGACTCCTCCTTGGACGATGCCGAACAGCGATTGGTCTTCGCGGGAGTGGGCGTCGAGGCAACGCTCCGCCCAGCGAAGCGTCCTCCGCATCTGTGTCTCCACCTGTGAGCGCGCGGCGGGGAGACCGACGCACACGTCGAGAGCCATCGCAATGTCGGGCCCGAGCTGCTCTTGGATCTTCACGGCTTGCTCCGGCGTCAGGTCGACACGGTCACCGTCGTATACCGAGGAGAAAGATGCACCCTCCTCAGTGATATCCGGCTCCAGGGAGAAGATCTGGAATCCGCCGGAGTCCGTCAGGATGGGACCGTCCCAGCTCATGAAGTCGTGCAGCCCGCCCAGCGATTCGATGAGATCTGCCCCTGGCCTCAACATCAAGTGATAGGTGTTGGCGAGCACGATCTCGGCCCCGGCGGAGATCAGGTCGTCGGTGTCCACCGCCTTCACCGCAGCTCGCGTTCCGACCGGCATGAAAGCAGGGGTGCGCACCTCACCGTGGGGTGTGCGCAGCACGCCGGCTCGGGCGGCGCCGTCGTTTCCCTCCCCTTCCCAGGTGATCGCGGGCATCACGCCAGGCTAGGTGTCCTCTCGGGCAGCCAGCATGGCGTCTCCAAAGGAGAGAAACCGGTAGCCGCGGTCGAGAGCGGTGGCATAGGCCCCACGCCATCGCTCACCCATGAAACCGGCGAGTAACACGAGGAGAGTCGACCCGGGTAAGTGGAAGTTGGTGACCAGCATGTCGACGACGGTGAACCTGGTCCCAGGCTTCAGGAACAGGTCGGTGCGCATCTCACCCGGCTCGACTCCCCCTGAGGTGTCCGCCATCGACTCGAGGGCCCGCACCACCGTCGTCCCGATTGCCACCACCCTTCCCCGACGACCTCGTGTCATCGACACCGCTTCCGCCGTGGACGAGGACACCGCACACCACTCCGAGTGCATGTCGTGGTCGGCGACGTTCTCGACGGCCATGGGCCGAAACGTGTCCAAGGAGACGTGCAGGTCGACCGTCACGACGGGGATATCTCGCTCCTCCAGGCGTCGGGTCACCTCCTCCGTGAAGTGGAGGCCCGCGGTCGGTGCGGCCGCCGATCCGGTGGCTGCCGCGAACATCGTCTGATAGCGCTCGGGGTCGTCCAGCTCGCCGGCGAAATAGGGAGGCAGCGGCACCGTGCCGGCACCGGATATCGCCTGCTCCGGATCCTCTGCGTCGAGAACGACCCTCACCTTGCCCGCTTTCGGCACGTCGAGGACGGTGGCAACCAAGCCCTCGAAGTCGATCTCGACCCCGGGGCGAAGTCGCCGGGCAGGCCGAGCCAGTGCCACCCACGACCCGTCCTCGAGTTGATCCAGGATCAACAGCTCGACTCGCCCCCCGGTTTCCCGCCGCTTTCCGATCAGTCGCGCCGCCCGGACGCGGGTCTCGTTGACGACGACCAAATCGCCGGGCCGCAGTAGGTCGGCCAGGTCAACGAAGGTGTGGTCGGAAAGGTCTCGCGTGTCCAGCAGCCGGGCATCGTGGCGCGGCTCGATGGCGCTCTGGGCAATGGCCCATTGGGGCAAGTCGTACTCGAAGTCAGAGACCTTCAGAGCAAGGTCCCCTGGGGGTCCGCCGGCGGATCGACGCCGCGATGGGCGTAGGCATGGGCTGTCGCCATACGGCCTCTCTGCGTCCTCTTGAGCAGGCCCGATTGGAGGAGAAACGGCTCGTACGCATCCTCTACCGTCTCGGGCTCCTCACCGACCGCTATTGCGAGAGTGGAAAGACCTACGGGGCCCCCGCCGAACTTGTGGATGATGGCGTCGAGAATCGAGCGGTCGACCTTGTCCAGCCCCAGGTCGTCGACCTCGTGGACCTTCAAAGCCTCCAACGCGACGTCCATCGTGATGGTCCCTGACGCCCTCGCCACGGCGTAGTCCCGCACTCGGGCGAGGAGCCGGTTGGCGATTCGAGGGGTCTGACGGCTCCTTCCGGCGATCAGGGCGGCCGCGCCCGGCTCGATCGACACCTCGATGATGCCCGCCGAACGGCGGACGATCCGGGTGAGGTCTGCGGGGTGGTAATAGTCGAGCCGTTCCTCGATCCCGAACCGATCACGGAGAGGCGCGGTGACTTTGCCCTTGCGGGTGGTGGCCCCGACGAGGGTGAATCGGGGCAGGTCGATGCGGATCGACTGCGCGGTCGGGCCTTTTCCCAGGACCACGTCGAGCTGGAAGTCCTCCATCGCCGGGTAGAGCACCTCCTCGACGGCGCGGGGCAGGCGATGGATCTCGTCGATGAAGAACACGTCGTGCGGCTGGAGATTCGACAGGATGGCCGCCAGGTCACCCGGCCTGTCCAAGGCCGGGCCCGAGGTGACCCGGAAGTTCACACCCTTCTCCGCAGCGATGATCGCGGCGAGTGTCGTCTTCCCGAGCCCCGGCGGTCCGGAGAACAGGACGTGGTCGAGTGAACGGTCCTCGCTGATGGACGCATCGATCGAGATTTGAAGACGCTCCTTCACGGGCTCTTGGCCCACGAAGTCCCCGAGACGTCGGGGCCGAAGCGTTATCTCGCTCTCGTCCTCGAGCGTCGGGCTGAGAAGACTCTCTTCGCGGCTCATCCTCTCGCCAATCGTTGCAGAGCGCTCTTGATCTGCTCCTGGATGGGCTGTGCCGGGTCTAGATCGTTGACCACGGCGTTGATCTCCGCGGTGGAGTACCCGAGACCTTCGAGCGCCTGACGAACGCTGCCCGCCGAGCGCCCACCGATCACCTCGATCTCACGGCCGGCGAGCTTGGGACCGAGCTCGAGCACGAGCTTCTGAGCACCGCGCTTGCCCACGCCGGGCGCGATGGTGAGAGCGTCGGGATCTTCACCGGTGATGGCGCGGACGATCTCTTCGGCGGTCAGCGACGCCAGGATCGCCAGGGCCACCTTCGGGCCCACCCCGTTCGCGGAGAGGAGGATGCGGAAGAGGTCGCGGTCGGATTCGACTGCGAAGCCGAAGAGACTCATCTCGTCCTCACGAACGTGGGTGTGGGTGTGGACGACGATCTCCTCACCGATGCCGGGAAGGGAGACCAGGTCTCTCGTGGTCATTCCGACCTCGTAGCCGACCCCCCCGACGTCGATGATGATGTCGGACTCTTTGCTGGTGACGAGGACCCCCCTCAGCCGGCCGATCATCGGCTTGCCTCCAACGGTGCGGCACGCAAATGGCAGAGAGCGATCGCCAGCGCGTCGGAAGCGTCCGCGGGTTTCGGTGCCTGTTCGAGGCGGAGTAGTCGGGTAACCATTTGCTGCACCTGGCCTTTGTTAGCGGAACCGTCTCCGGTAACTGCAGCTTTGATCGCGGTGGGCACGTATTCAAAGACGGGGACGCCGGCCTCGGCCGCCGAGAGAAGGGCGACCCCCGAGGCACGGCCCACCGACATCGCGGTCTGGAGGTTGCGATTGGTGAATACGGTTTCGAGAGCGACCGCGTCCGGTTCGGTGCCCGCGAAGATCTCGGTGAGACCGTGATAGAGCTCGAGAAGTCTCTCAGGGATGCTCAGATGCGTATCCGTCCGGATGACACCGGCTTGATGTGCCCGCGGCGGATGGGTTCCCTCGACGAGGGCGTATCCGGTGATCGAGAGCCCAGGATCGATGCCGAGGACGAACATATGTTCTAGACGGTAATCGGCATGGTGTCGCCGGTGGAGTCTTGTCCCCCTGTTTTACCGTGGCCACTCCACCGCGCTGCCCTGCGTTCCTCTACGACCCGCGGGTGCTGGGCAGTCGCCGTCCGAGCCCGGTCGTCGACGTCCATCCAGTCTCAATCGCCTTGGTCGATTTGTGCCGCCAAACGTCGGAACTGATCTCTGAAGGTGCGCCGAGCCAACATGGGGTACACCCACCTGGCCAGACCGGGTTTCCGCTTGAAGGCAGCGGAGGTCGTCTGGACGACTCTGGAGCCTTCCCCCTCGGACTCGACGCTCAACAAGACGTCGCGCACCTGGTATCGGTCCTCGACCCGCCAGCGTATCCATCTCTCCCCGAGCTCGACGACTGCGACGTCGACGTTGGACACCAACTCACGGCCAGCTGCCTCGACCCTCTGATGGAACCGGAAGGCAGAGCCGACCTCGACCCCCTCTCCTGCCAACTGGCGAACGTCGGTCACATTCGGACACCACTCGGGGTCATTGCGGGTATCCGAGACGTAGGAGAACACCTGGTCAGGGGGACCCGGAATCGCCATCGACACACTGACGGGCCTCACCGGTCGCGCGGTTCGCCGGTCCGAGCTCAAACCTCGGCCAAGACCTTCTCCATGACCGTGTCGTCGATGTCGTAGTTGGAGTAGACCTCTTGGACATCGTCGAGGTCGTCGAGAGCGTCGATGAGTCTGAGGAGTTTCTTGGCATCACCCTCCTCCACGGGCACGAGAGTCGAGGGCAACTGGGTGACCTCGGCGTTCTCTATCCCGATTCCGCTCGATGAGAGAGCGTCGCGAACCTCTTTCAGATCGCTGGGATCGGTGACCACCTCGAACATGCCCTCTCCGGCCTCACGGATGTCCTCCGCGCCGGCGTCGAGGGCGGTGAGCATGACGTCTTCCTCGGAGCCGTTGGCCAGGATCATGCCCTTCTGGCTGAAGAGATAGCCAACAGAGCCCGGCTCGCCGAGGTTGCTGTTGTGACGGGTGAAAGCCGACCTCACATCTGAAGCCGCCCGGTTGCGGTTGTCGGTGAGGATGTGGACGTACAGAGCAACACCTCCGGGGCCGTAGCCCTCGTAGTACATCTCTTCGTAGAGCGCGCCCTCGACCTCGCCGGTACCTCTCTTGACGGCGCGGTCGATGTTGTCGTTGGGCATGTCGGCGGACTTGGCCTTGTCCACGGCGGTGGCGAGGGTCGGGTTGAACTCAGGATTGCCGCCTCCCTCTCGTGCCGCGACCTCGATCGCCTTGGCCAGCTTGGCGAAGAGCTGGCCTCGCTTGGCGTCCTGGCGTCCCTTGCGGTGCTTGATGTTCGCCCATTTGGAGTGTCCGGCCACTACAACCTCAGATCAGATCGAGGAGCATCTGGTGGATCCGCCCGTCGCCGGTGAGCTCCGGGTGAAACGAAGTCGCCAGGATTCGGCCCTGGCGGACCATCACCGGATGATCGTCCACCTCGGAGAGTACTTCTACCTCGGAGCCCACCTTCTCGATCCACGGTGCCCTGATGAAGACGGCGTGGAATGGGTCCTCGAGCCCTTCGATCTCCAGGTCGGCTTCGAAAGACTCGTTCTGGCGTCCGAAGGCATTTCGCTTGACCACGACGTCGAGGGCGCCGAGGAGGGGCTGGTCACCTTCGGTGACCGCTCCGGCCAGCAGGATCATGCCTGCGCAGGTCCCGTACACCGGTAGTCCGTCGCCGAGGGCATCTCGCAGCGGCTCCGACAACCCGAAACGCACCGCCATCTTGCCGATCGTGGTCGACTCGCCTCCCGGGATCACCAGGGCGTCGACTCTCTCGAGTTGCCCGGGACTCTTGACGTCGGTCGCATCGACTCCGAGCGAGTGGAGAATGCGAATGTGCTCGCGCACGTCGCCCTGGAGGGCCAGGACTCCGACGCGGGTCATCTCACCAACCTCGGCGTGCGAGCTGCTCTGTCTCGGTGAGACCCTCGATCTCGAGTCCCGGCATGGCCTCGCCGAGACCACGTGACACCTTGGCAACGACTTCGGGCTCGTTCCAGAACGTGGTCGCCTCGACGATCGCCCGGGCATAGCCCTCAGGGTCGGAGCTCTTGAAGATCCCGGACCCGACGAAGACTCCGTCGACCCCTAGACCCATCATCAGGGCTGCGTCGGCAGGTGTGGCGATGCCCCCGGCGGCGAAGTTGACCAC
>Ga0299914_10002440_pt1 | contig 12815 bp, 10 predicted proteins | sample RVTome_10_FD_201361 | JGI IMG/M metagenome (GOLD analysis project Ga0299914, IMG submission 201361) | Soil microbial communities from uranium-contaminated site in the Upper Colorado River Basin, Wyoming, United States - RVT153D57 (version 2) ...
TCGCAGCTGACGCCGGGAAGCAACGGCGGCTCGAGCGAGTGGCAGTCGTATGTCACCCGGTCCAGCGCGGGCATACCGAATGCGCAGGCAACCACCGAATCGGGGGCAGCCGGCACATTCACCGAGGGAGACGGCGGCGTCTACACCTATACTTTTGCGCAGGATCTCACCGACTATGCCGGCGGACCGGTGTTCGACGCGGGCAAGACGCACCGTCTGGGGGTCGAGATCCGCACCACCGCCGGCGGTTTCGCCGAAGAAAGCATTCCGGCCGACAACGCGCCTCTGGACTTCCTGCCGACGGGCGGTGCGCCGCTGTTTACCCGGCTGATCGTCGACAGCGGCACCTGCAATGCCTGCCACGACAACCTGGTGGTGCACGGCGAGGCGCGCTTCGACGTCGAGTACTGCGTGCAATGCCACAATCCATCGTCGATCGACGGCGATACCGGCAATACGGTGGATCTGAAACGGCTGGTGCACAATATCCACTCGGCACGGCCGGATTACTCAATCGTCGGTTTCGGCGGGTCAGTGCACAATTGGGCCGATGTCGAGTTTCCGCAGGATATCCGCAACTGCCAGACCTGTCACAACGAAAATAATCCGGAGACGCCGCAAGCCAGTAACTTTCGGCTCGTCGTCAATCGAGCGGCGTGCGGAACCTGTCATTTCGACGACGGCGTCGCCGATAGTGGCCACGATTTCGCCATCGAGGACGGTGTGCATCCGGGCGGCTTTAATTTTACCGACGATACGCAGTGTATCGATTGTCATGGCCCGGAGGGCACAGTCACCAATCCGCAGGGCCGCCTGGTGCAGGTGCCGGTAGCGCACGAGATTCGCACGCGGACCGCGGGCGAGAAATTCCAGCTGAATATTCTCGATATCAGCGGCACCGGACATGGACAGTTTCCGAGCGTGCAGTTTTCCGTCACCGATCCCACCAACGGCGACGCTACATACGACATCCACGGCGATGCGCCGTTCGTCCAATGCGCCGGTGGCGCCAGCCGGCTTTCGGTGAATGTCGCCTGGGACACGCGCGATTACACGAACCGCGACAGCGGCAGTCCGCCCGCGTTGCCGGTGACGATGAATCCCCTGAACGCCTGCGGCGGGGCCTCGACCGACAACGGCGACGGCAGCTATACAGTCACTTCATCGGTTGCGATGCCGGCGACGGCCGAAGGCAGCGCCGCGGTCGTCATTGAAGGACACCCCGCGCTCGATGCCGACGAGGATGGCGTTATCGACCGAATCGCGGTCACCAATGCGGTGAGCTACGCGCCGATTACCGATGCGGACGCCGTAGCGCGACGCATGCTGGTCGACATCGAAAAATGCGACGACTGCCACAATCAGTTGTCATTGCACGGCAACAACCGGACCGACAAGCCGGAAGTGTGCGTGACCTGTCACAACCCGAATATGACAGACTTCGAGAGACGGGCAGGCGAGCCCTGCAATTCGACCGTCGGCGGCGACGACCAGAGCATCGACTTCAAGCGCCTGATCCACTCGATTCACTCGTCGGGCCACACGGGAGTTCCGTTCGACGTATGCGGATTCGGCAACAGCGTCCATCTGTTCGAGGTCGAATATCCAGGCAGGCTGAACAATTGCGAAGGCTGTCATAATCCGGACACGTACTACCCGGTCGATTCGGCCCAGGTGCTTGGCACGACCGTCGACGTCAATGATCCGGGCGATGTCACGGATGACGTCGTGATTTCCCCCAACGCTTCGGTCTGTTCGGCATGTCACGTCGATGCTCTTGCCATTCAGCACATGCAACAGAACGGCGGCGATTTCGACGGCCGCAAGGCTGCCGACAGCTCACTGGTCTCGGCATCGGTCGAAACCTGCAGTCTCTGTCATGGCAAGGGCCGAATTGCGGATGTGAAGGAGATGCACGAAATCGACAGCTTCGACTTCAATTAACTCTCGACGGCGCCAGCAGTCGCAATCGGACGGACGAGCTACCGAATGCCAAGGAATAATCGCCTCACCCGCCGACTGGCCGGCCTGATCGCTTGTTGTCTGCTGGCGCCCACCGCGGCAAACACGGAGGAAGACCCGCCCTACAGCCGGGATGGCGCCGACACCTGTCTCGGCTGTCACGACGATGCGGAGACGCTTGCCCTGTTCCGCGGCAAGCATGCCATGCCGGGCGACCCGCGCGGGCCGTTCGGTCACGGCCAGTTGCAGTGCGAGGCCTGTCACGGCCCCGGCGGACGGCACGCGGCGCGAGTTCGGCGCGGAGAGGAGCGCCCGCCGCCGGCCATCGAGTTCGGTGCGGGCGCGCCGACCGCGACATCCGCGCAGAACGGCGTGTGCCTCGAATGCCACGCGCCGGACGTCGGTTTCGGCTGGCATGGCGGGCCGCATGACACGAACGACATTGCGTGCGCCGACTGCCATACGAGTCACAGCGGCACCGATGCGGTGCTGCAGACGTCGACGCAACCGGACGTCTGCTACAACTGCCACAAACTGCAACGAAGCGAGACGCTCAAAGCCTTCGCTCATCCGCTGCAGGAACTCAAGATGGGGTGCAACGGTTGCCACAGCCCTCACGGAGACACGGCCGCGCTGCAACTTGCGCGGCAGACCGTGAACGATACCTGTTTTCAGTGTCATGCCGAGAAGCGCGGGCCGCACTTGTGGGAGCATCAGCCGGTCACGGAAGACTGCACCCTGTGCCACGCGCCACACGGCTCGAACCATCCAGGCATGTTGACGCAGCGCGCGCCCTTGCTGTGCCAGAGCTGCCATTCCCAGTCAGGGCATCCCAGCCTCGTTCATGACGCGGACGGTATTGCCACGGCGATGCCGTCGCAGTTCTTGCTGGGACAGGGCTGCATGAATTGTCACGGGCAGGTGCACGGGTCGAATCATCCGTCCGGATCGAAGCTCATGCGCTAGCGCGTGTGGGACACGACACTTGGCAATGAATCGTTCGGATTCAACAGGAACAGGGTCATGGGACGCGCCACGCCACTGACGGGATATCTCTTCGTTGCGGTTACCGTGACGTTCGCCGCGACGGCCATTGCCGCGGAGCCGGATACCAGTTCCTGGGTTTGCCAGTACTGTCCGTTCGCCGCAGGCTACGAAGCCGATTATTCAGCCGGCGTCAGCGTCGTCAGCGACGATGCGGCGCGTTTCGGCGACGCCAACGGCTACGACGAAGAGGGCGCTTATCTCGATCTTCGCGGCAGCGGCGCGTTGCTTTCCGGCGCCTATCGGGCACGCTGGCTGATCGAGGATCTCGGTCTCGACTCACGCCACGTGGCACTCGACGGCGGCCGGCCGGGGCTTTTCGACTGGCGCCTCGACTACCGGGAGCTGCCGCAACACCTGTTCGATACCACCCGAACCGTGTTCGAGCAAACGGCGGCCGACGGGTTGACGCTGCCCTCGGGCTGGGTGCGCGCGCCGACCACCGGCGATTTCACGGCACTGGATGCGTCCCTCGCCGATCGAAACATCGGCAGCAAGCGGCGGGGATTGACCATGGGTGGACGTTACATGCTCGCCGACGGGCTCCGGCTGTCGGCAGACTACCGCCGCCGGGAGCGGGACGGCTTACGCATCGGGAGCGGATCCTATTTCACGCAGTCGAGCCTGCTGCCCGCGCCGTTCGATTATGCGACGGACGAGGCCGAGCTCGAACTGCGTTACGCGGCAACGGACGGCGATCTCAGGCTCTCGTACTTCGCTTCGTTCTTCCGCAACGGCAACCTCGCATTGCGCTGGCAGACACCGTTTACGTCCGCGGTCGGCGCGGAGACGGGCGTTCAGGCGCAGCCGCCGGAAAACAGCTTTCACCAGCTTGCCTTGGCCGGCTCGTACCGGTTTTCCGGTTACGACACGGTTGTCGCCTTCAACGTCGCCGGCGGACGTATGGAGCAGGACGACGGGCTTCTGCCCTATACCGGTAATACCTCGTTGTCCGCCGCTCCCTTGCCGCGACAGCGCCTCGACGGCCGGGTCGATACGACCAACGTGGCTCTGACGCTGACCTCGCGTCCCATCGATAAGGGGCGCGTGAGTTTCACCTACCGGCTGGACGATCGCGACAATCGTACGTCCGTCGATGCATGGAACCGGATCATCGTCGACACGTTCAACTCGGGCGAGACCGAAACCAACGTGCCGTACAGCTTTCGCAAGAGCCGCCTCGGCGCAAGCGGAAGCTACGACCTGTTACAGTCGGTTACGGTATCCGGCGGATTCGATCGCGTCGATACCGACCGCGATTTTCAGGAAGTGGCCTCGCAGACGGAAGACAGCGGCTGGGGCATGCTCAGGTGGCAACCTTCGTCGTTCATCGACATTCGCGCGAAGGGCGGCGCATCGGAGCGCGACATCAATCGCTATGACGAAGACGTGGCGGCCGGCCTGGGCCAGAATCCGCTGCTGCGCAAGTATAACCTCGCCTATCGTTATCGCCGCTTCGGTGAGGTGAGCGTGACGGCGTCGTTGCCGGAAAAACCGGTGTCGATGTCGATCAGGGCGCTGTATGCGGAGGACGAGTACACGAAGTCGCGGCTCGGACTTACCGGCGGCGACGACCTGCGCGTGTCCGGCGACCTGAGTTTTCCCCTGACTGCCAATCGTTACTTCTATATTCACGGAGGATACGAAGACATCGAATCGGATCAGCTGGGCAGCGAACAGTTCGGAGCGCCCGACTGGTCGGCAAGGATCGCCGATAACTTCCTTACCGCAGGCGGTGGTTTACATCTCAGGCAGATCCGGGACCGGGTCGACGTGACACTGGACTACACCCGCGCCGTTGGACGGACTGAAATCAGCACCAACGCATTTTCAGCCGGCGAGAGCCCGTTTCCGGACCTCGAGTCGACGCTGGACTCCTTGAGGCTGCAGCTCACCTGGCGGAAGTCACCGCGGCTGTCGGTGAACGCAGGTGTGCGTTATGAGGCGTTCACCGTCGAAGATTGGGCGCTCGAGGGAGTCATGCCCGACACGGTGCCGGTGTTGTTGTCGCTCGGCGCGGAACCTTACGATTACGACGTAATCCTCGTTGGCGTCGGTTTCACCTGGCAGGTCGGCGGGCAGGTCGACGCAAGCGTCGCCGACAGCAGCGACCGCGACGACTGAGCTGAACTAAAGAGCCGGTTGCGAGCAGCTCGCGACCGTGAGGAGTGGCAGGAATTGCACTGCCGTTGCGCCTGACGGTAACCTACGGGTCAAGCAAGGGCGCGCGACCATGAACGAGGCCGCAAGGCCGAAGGAGCGTTACATCGAGTACAGCGACTCGGCCAAGGCGACTGGGGACGGTTTTCGAGGTACGGCGCCGGGCGGGCCATCCGCGCCCGCGAAGGCGGCGCCCGCCGGCGTACCAACGGTTCCTGATTACCTGCAGGAGACTTATCGGTGGGCTTACCTCGATTCGCGAAATGCGAAATACCTGGACCGCGAGGTGGTCGTCAACGCGATCCTGTGGTGGCAACACCGCCGTCTGAGACGGTCCGCGCTGCTGGAGATCGAGCCGGGGCAGCGGGTACTCCAGTCGGCATGCGTTTACGGTAACTTCTCGCCGATTCTGGCCGAGAGGATCGGACCCGACGGCCGCCTGGATGTGGTCGACGTCGCCGAGGTGCAGGTCCGGAACTGCCGCCGCAAGCTGGCGGACTACGAATATGCCACGGTGCGCCACGAGAACCTTTTGTACCTGCGAGACGAGGAATTCGACGCCGTATGCTGCTATTTCCTGTTGCACGAACTGCCGGACGACTGCAAGCATGGCGTAACGCGCGTGTTGCTCGACAGCGTGCGGCCCGGCGGCAAGGTGGTGTTCGTGGACTATCACAAGCCGCATTGGGTGCATCCCCTGCGGCTCGTCAGCGGAGCTATTTTCGATATGCTCGAGCCCTATGCAAAGGGTCTGTGGCGGCATGAGATTGTCGAGTTCGCCGGCAACGGCGAGCGCTTCGATTGGCGCAAGGAAACCTATTTCGGCGGGCTGTATCAGAAAGTGGTCGCGACGCGGAGAGTTTAGCGGCGCCCGGCCCGGACGGCGTAATGGATTCGATCAACACTGATGTCGCAATTGTCGGAGCCGGCGGCGCCGGGCTGCGAGCGGCGATCGCCGTGGCCGAGGCCGATCCGGCCCTGAAGGTGGCCCTGATATCCAAGGTCTACCCGATGCGCAGCCACACAGTGGCTGCGGAGGGCGGTGCCGCCGGCGTCATCAAGGACAACGACAGTTTCGACCACCACTTTCATGACACCGTGGCAGGCGGCGATTGGCTGTGCGACCAGGACGCGGTCGAGTTGTTCATCCACGACGCGCCCCGCCAGCTGACACGAATCGAGCACTGGGGGTGTCCGTGGAGCCGGGAGCCTGACGGGCACGTGGCGGTCAGAGCCTTCGGAGGCATGAAGGTCGAGCGCACCTGGTATGCCGCCGACAAGACCGGGTTTCACCTCCTGCACACCCTGTTTCAGACGTCGCTCAAATACCCCACCATAGAACGTTTCGACGAGTATTATTCGACCGACCTCGTCGTTGCCGATGGCCGCTGCCATGGCCTGACGGCGATCGAGATGAAGAGCGGCCAAGTACGATTCTTCAAGGCCAGAGCGGTCATCATCGCAACGGGCGGAGCGGGGCGCGTCTTCCCGTTCACGACCAACGGCGCGATCAAGACCGGCGACGGCATGGCGATGGCCTACCGGGCCGGTGTGCCGCTCGAGGACATGGAATTCGTGCAGTACCATCCGACCGGGCTGCCCGGGACGGGCATCCTGATCACCGAGGGGTCAAGAGGCGAGGGCGGGATTCTCGTCAACAAGGACGGCTACCGCTACCTGCAGGACTATAACCTCGGTCCGCCGGACCCATGGCCGCGCAAGAAGGCGATGGAACTCGGGCCGCGCGACCGCCTGAGCCAGGCCTTCTGGCACGAGCAGCAAAAGGGCCGCACCATCGGCACCGACCACGGCGACGTCGTGCATCTCGATCTCCGCCACCTGGGCGAGGCGAAGATCGATGAGCGCCTGCCGATGGTGCGCGAGCTGGCAATGAGTTATGTCGGCGTCGACCCGGTGCAAGCGCCAATCCCGGTACGCCCGGTCGTGCATTACACGATGGGCGGCATCGACACCGACATTAACGCCGCGACCCGTCTGGACGGGCTGTATGCGGCGGGCGAGTGTGCCTGCGTCAGCATCAACGGGGCGAATCGTCTCGGCTCCAACTCGCTCACCGAGCTCCTGGTGTTCGGCGCGCGCGCCGGCCGGTTCGCGGCCGAGTACGCAGCAGGACAGGCTGTGGGCGCCGCTCCCGGTGTCGATGCACTGGCCAGAGCGGCGGAGGCCCGCGTCGTCGACTTGTTCCGCCGCGCGGACGGAGACGAGAACGTCGTCGCCCTGCGCCGCGAAATGAACGAGGCGATGGAGGACGGCGCCGGCATCTATCGTACCGAGGCCTCGCTCAGGAGCTGCACCGAGCGCATGCTCGAGATTCGCGAGCGCTACGCCAATGTGCTGCTGGCCGACCGGAGCAACGTCTTCAACACGGATCTGATCGAGGTGCTGGAACTGGGGTCGATGATCGACGTCGCGGTGGCCATGGCCAGTTCTGCATTGGAGCGCAAGGAGTCGCGCGGCTCGCACCAGCGGCTCGATTACCCGGATCGTGACGACGATCGATATCTGCGTCATTCGCTGGCGCATTATTCGCCAACGGGACAGCCCCGCATCGATTATCGCGAAGTGACGATTACGCGGTCGGAGCCGGCTGTGCGCGTGTATGGGGGCGCCGCCGAATGAGCAAGCAATCGGTCGAGCTCGAGATCCTGCGCTACGACCCGGAGCGCGACGAGGCGCCGCACTTTCAGTCGTATACGGTTCCTTACCGCGAGGACTGGGTCGTTCTGGATGCCGTCAATTACGTGAAGGAAGAGCTCGATCGCACGCTGAGCTATCGGTGGTCGTGTCATATGGCGGTGTGCGGCAGCTGCGGCATGGTCGTCGACGGCGAGCCGGTGCTCGCCTGTCACGCCTTCCTGCGGGATTACCCGGACAGGATTCGCATCGAACCGTTGCACAATTTCCCGGTAGAGCGCGATCTGGTTGTCGTGATCGACGACTTCATCGACAAGCTTGGCAGTGTCAAGCCGTACCTCGTGCCAAAAGAAGAGAAAGACGTGGAGGAGGGAGAGTACCTGCAGAAACCGCCGGAACTTGCGACGTTCATGCAGTACACGGCCTGCATCAATTGCCTGCTCTGCTACTCGGCCTGTCCGCAATACGCACTCGACGAAAGCTTCGTCGGCCCGGCGGCGCTGGCATTGGCGCATCGGTATAACCTCGATTCCCGCGACGTCGGCCGCGGCGCGCGCGAGGACGTGGTTGCGAGCAATCCCGGTGTCTGGCAGTGCAGTTTTGTCGGCGCGTGTTCCGAGGTATGCCCGAAATCGGTCGATCCGGCCGCTGCCATACAGCAGGCCAAGATCGCGGCCAGCGGCGATTACTTTCTCAATTTACTGACGCCCTGGAAGCGAAAATGAGCCGGCGCCCGTATAGACGCGAAGTATCGAAGACCGGCTGGTGGCTGACCCATCCGCGGTACATTCGTTACCTGCTTCGCGAGGTGTCCTGCATTTTCATCGGCGCCTATGCCGTCGCCGTGATCGTGGCATTGTGGCGCTTGTCTCAGGGCCGGGCGGCTTTCGACGCCTACATGGCGAGCTCGCACGATACCGCGAGCTTCGCATTCGCAGTGCTGGCGATGCTGTTCGCGCTGTACCACACCTATACGTGGTTCCAGGTGACGCCGAAGGCCATGCCGCTCGTGTTCGCGGGCAAACGCGTGCCCGGCGCGGTCATCGTGCTGGGGCACTGGGCCGGGTTCATCGTCGCCAGCGCGATCTTCTGGTTCCTGATGGCCGGCTAGTCATGGTGCGATCGCACAAACCGGTCGTCTGGGGTCTGTTCGCGGCGGGGGGCACGGTTGCCGCGTTCCTCGTGCCGGTCATGATCCTGTTCACCTGCTTCGCGGTGCCGCTGGGACTGCTGCCCGCCGATGCGCTGTCCTACGACCGGGTGCTCGATCTGCTTTCGCAGCCGTTCTCGAGGCTCGCCACGTTCGGCGTGTTGTTCCTGGTTATCTGGCATGCCGCGCATCGATTACGCATTACAGCGCACGACGTCGGAATTCGCGCCGACTCGCTCGTTGCGATCGCCTGCTACGGCATTGCCGCGGCCGCAACACTGCTGATGCTGCTGGTATTGCCCGGACTCTAGCGCGCCGTCCACGACTCGTGCAGAGGCTCCCTACGGTTCGGTCGGCGATCGCGATCCGTCGATCCACGTCTCGAGAACGTTCAGCTCGTCGTCGGCGATCAGCAGATTGGCGCGATATCCTGCTGCGATTCTGCCGTGATCGTGTGACACTCCGAGAAAATCGGCGGGATAGGTACTTGCCATTCGTACAGCGTCCGCGGGCTCGACGTGCAATAAGCGAACGGCGTTCCTGACTGCGGTCGCCATGTCGATGTTCGATCCCGCCAGAGTGCCGTCTTCGGCGATACACACACCGTCGCGTACCGTAATGGTCCTGCCGAGGAGACTGAACGACGTCTGCGCGGCTCCGACGCTCGGCATGGCATCCGTGACCAGCACGAAGCGATCCGGTCTTTTGCAGCGCAACGCCAGCCGAAGAACAACGGGATCGACATGGTGCCCGTCGACGATAATGCTGCACCAGCTGTCGGGATCGTCGAGCGCGGCTCCTGCAACGCCGGGTTCCCGGACCGTGATCGGCGACATGGCATTGAACAAATGCGTGAACCCGGTGAGTCCGTGGTCCAGTGCCTGGCGGACTTCCGCGTACGTAGCATCGCTGTGTCCCGCGGAGACGATGACTCCTGCATCGGTCAGGGCGCGTATCACTCTCGGCGTCGTTTTTTCCGGAGCCAGCGTGAGGAGCGTCTTGCCGCCGGTGGGTCTCGTCAGCAGGCGAAGCGCATCTTCGTCCAGGTAACGTATTTTGCTTGCATCGTGAACGCCCTTGCGGGCTTCGTTGAGGAACGGACCCTCGATGTGAATGCCGAGGACTCCCGGCACGCCTGCCGCGATCGCGTCCCGGGTTGCGGCGATCGCATCGGCAACCACTTCCAGATCGTCGCTGACCAGCGTCGGCAGAAACGCCGTGGTGCCGAACTTCCGGTGGACCTTGCCGATTTCGTCGATCGCATCCACGGTCGGATCGTCGTTGAACAGCACGCCGCCGCCGCCGTTCACTTGCGTATCAATAAAGCCCGGCAGCAGAAGCTTGCCACCGAGGTCGATTTCCTGAACGCCGGCGGCGCGCAGAAACCTGTCGCCGGTCACCGAGGAGATGCGTCCACTCCCCGTCAGAACCGTAAGCCCCTCCTGGAAGCCACTGTCGGTAAGCACACGGCCGTTGACGAAGGCGACGCACACTACATCGTTTCCGTAACTTTGGACAAATGCCGGGGCCGGTCCGGATCGAGGCCGCGGTGCACGGCCAGTGCATTGACCATGCGATAGAAACTCTGGATCTGCAGCAACGGTGCGATTGCCGGAAGCGCATCGACAAACGGCAACGCGCCATCCCCGGGTTCGCGCAGGCCGACAGTAGTTACCTCGGCGCCATGCGTTTCCAGTTCGCGCACGAGTCTGACCATGCCGTCACGGGTTTCGTCCTGTTGCGCGAAGACCAAAACCGGAAAGCCCTTCCGCACGATCGCCATCGGCCCATGTTGCAGTTCCGCGGCACTGAACGCTTCCGCGTGAAGCCCGCAGGTCTCCTTGAACTTGAGCGCCGCCTCACCGGCGATGCCCAGCCCCAGGCCGCGCCCAAGCACGTAGAGGCTGTCGGCGTCGTGGAAACGCGCTTGTGCTGCACTCCAGTCGAGTTCCCAGGCGCGTTTCAATTGCGACGGCAATAGCTCGAGTGCTGCGGACAGCTCCCGTTCGTTCGACCAGTACGCCACCAGCTGCAGGATCGCCGCCATGGAGGCGATGAACGACTTCGTGGCCGCCACGCTGGATTCCTGCCCGGCGCGCAGCGGCACGAGGCTGTGCGCGATGCGGCCGAGCGGCGAGTCTTCCGCGTTCACGAGCGCAACAAGATACGCGCCCGCCGCCCGGGCGGCGGTGGCCGACGCCAGCAAGTCGGGGCTTTGTCCGGATTGCGAAATCGCCAGCACGATCGTATCGCGAAGATGCGAACCCGAGGCATACAGCGACACCACGGACGGCGCCGCGGACGAGGTCAGGATGCCCAGTCGCGTTTCGATCAGGTACCTTGCGTAGGTTGCAGCGTGGTCGGAACTTCCGCGGGCCAGCGTGACGACGGCTTTTTTCGGTCGACCCTTGAGCTCGGCGGCGAGACTGCGCGCAAGGTCCATGTTTCGTTTCAACTGCGTTTCGACCACCGCAGCAGACTCTGCCGCTTCGCGGAACATGCCCGTCCATTCGGCGCCGGCTTGCGTGGGACGCATGTCGCCGCGGTCAGGTTGCATCGCTCAATTCCGCGACGAAGTCGTAGGTATCGCCGCGGTAGTACGATTGCGAGAACTCGACGGCACGACGGTCCGCCAGGAACCCCAGGCGTTCGACGAGCAGGCCGGCATCGCGCTCCTGTGCGCCTAGCCTTTCGGCCTGCTCGGCATTGAGCAGCACCGCGCGCAAACGTTGCAGCGCTCTTACCGGACGATTTCCCGTTTGCTCCAGGGCTTCGTAGAGCGAGGATTGCACGGCGTCCACGGATCCCAGGCAGGAGGCCACGACGGTCGCGTACTCGATCGCCATCGGCGCATCGTCCGCGAAGCGGATACGGTGGAAACGAAACACGGGCGTGCCGGGGCTCAAGCGCAGAGCCAGCGCCTCTTCGGGCGTTACGGCCCCGGCTCCCTTGTGCAGCCACACGCTGCGGGGCGTTCGCCCGCGCGCGCGCATATCCTCCGAAAACGACGTGAGTTTCGAGAAATTCTTCTCCACGCGTGGCCGCACGAAGGTGCCCGAGCCGTGCTGCCGGACCAGGAGGCCCTCGCTCACCAGCCCCTCGATGGCCTTTCGCACCGTGATACGCGAGACGGAAAAGTCCCGGGCCAAGTCCCGTTCCGCGGGTAGCGCGTCGTTCGCATCGAGGATGCGCTTGTCGATGGCATCCCGGAGCGTGCGCTTGAGCTGCTGATAGAGGGGGAGGGCGCTGGACTCGTCCAGCGGTCCCAAAAGCTTCGAAAGAGGCGTCAAGGGCGTTCTCCGGTGTCGACGGCAATACTACCAATATCATACCACTCGGTGCAATCCCCCTGTTGATTATGAAGAGATATTTGCAATTGGTATTTGAAATGCTGGAAAAGTCCAAATTTTGGTATTATAGTGGCATCTTATTGGTTAGGTAGTGGTTAGAGTCAGCGAACGGGGGAAGACACATGAACATCCGACGATCGACCTTAGTCGCCGCGGCCGTCGCCGTGGCATTGTACGGCCAGCAACAGTCCGCTCATGCGCAAGCTGCCGGCGGTGACGCCGACGATGCCATGGAAGAAATCGTGGTCCGGGGCATTCGCGGCAGCATGCAACAGGCGCTCGACATCAAGCGCAACGCGACCGGCATGGTCGATGCCATCACGGCCGAGGACGTCGGCAAGTTCCCCGACAAGAACCTGGCGGAAGCCCTGCAAAGGGTCCCTGGCATCGTCATCAACAGGGAGTTCGGCGAAGGCGAACGCGTCAGCCTGCGCGGCACCGGCACAAACCTTACCCGCACGCTGCTGAACGGCCACGGCCTCGCGACCGCAGAC
>Ga0299914_10002441_pt1 | contig 12815 bp, 6 predicted proteins | sample RVTome_10_FD_201361 | JGI IMG/M metagenome (GOLD analysis project Ga0299914, IMG submission 201361) | Soil microbial communities from uranium-contaminated site in the Upper Colorado River Basin, Wyoming, United States - RVT153D57 (version 2) ...
CGAGCGCGTATGCACCGCTTGCCGTCGTCTCGTCCCCCATCGCGGCCGAAGCGAAGCCGTTGGCGGTGGTGTTGAGCCCCATCGCGACGGAGTGGTACCCGACGTTTGCGTCGTCCCAGTGGTCCCCCACTACACGGCCTGTCCGGAATGCCGCCTTGCGGGGATACCACATGAGGCGGGCGCCGGCACCCTCCGCGGGGATGGCGCCGGAGTTCAAAGTGCCCGTGACCGTGAAGCCGTCCGTTGCCGCGCGCGCACCGTTGGCGAGCAGGTACTGCGGGTGATCGTCATTCTCCAGGCCAGCGAGGTCGGCGTGGCCACCGGAGCCTCCCTGGGTCCAGGTGATCTCGACGTGGTTCTCGGCCAGGCAGTCGTCGGGCAAATGATCGAGCTTGATGACGTACAGCGCCCCGACCTCGGGTACGTAACACGCGTGAAACGATTCCGTCGTCTGTGCCACGCTACCCTTCGCCCCAGCCATGACGAGTGCGGCAGCGACCGCAGCAGCCCGAAGTGTATACGCATGCATGGTTGTTCTCCTGTCTGGTCGTTCTCACTGCGACGGCGTACGGAATTCAGCCGCCGGATGGCGCACTATCGAAGTCGCTTCCGTGTGGAGCTCCGGTACGCGACGCGAGCGGCCCTACACGAGAAGCGTCATCCGGGGCGAACGGGGACACGGCGGCGCGCGCCACGCCGGGAGCCCGATGTCGAGAGAGATCGACGGGGACGTGCGCCTCCCGCCGGGTCGTCCAGGATCAGGATCAGTCCCCTGCAACCCCGACGCAGCTGCCGGTGTCTGATACCTTGACACTCTAGGTAACAGAAGGGAGGCACGGTGGCGCCGAGAGATGGGCAGAAGCTTCTGCACGGAGCGCTCGAGACGCTGATTCTCCGCACACTGGCGGCGGGACCGGGTCACGGCTATGGGATCGCGCGCTCGATCGAGGAGCGTAGCGGCGAGGAGATCGCCGTAGAGGAAGGCTCGCTGTATCCGGCGCTCTATCGCATGGAGCGCCAGGGCTTGCTCGAGGCGGAGTGGGGCGTGAGCGAGCTCGACCGTCGGGCCAAGTTCTACCGGCTGACGCGAGCCGGCCGGGCGCGCCTGAAGGCCGCCACCGGGGAATGGGACCGCTTCAGCGCCGCGGTGAGCGCGGTGCTCCGTCCGAGCTGACGGTGTCGGATCGCATCGTCCGGCCGCCGGTCGACCGTGAGGTCGACGACGAGATGGGCTTCCATCTGGAGATGCGGGTCCGCGAGCTCGTCGCGAGCGGTATGGACGAGGAGGAGGCGCGCGCCGAGGCGCTGCGCCGTGCGGGCGACGTCGAGGCAATCAAGGCGCGCATGCGCCACGAAGCGAGGAGGAGAGAGGTGGGCGTGAAGCGACGCGTCTGGTGGGACGAGGTGATGACCGATCTACGGTTCGGTGGCCGCCAGCTCCGCCGCGCTCCGGGGTTCGCGGCGGTGGCGGTCGTCACCCTGGGCCTCGCGATCGGCGCGAACACGGCCGTCTTCAGCGTGGTCGACGGCGTGCTGCTGAAGCCGTTGCCCTACGAGGACCCGGACGGCGTGGTGATGCTGTGGACGCGCTACCTCCCTCCCTCCGGATTCGACATTGCGAAGTTCGCCATCTCCGGTCCCGAGATCCTGGACTACCGGGAAAGCACCCGCGCGCTCTCGCGCGTCGGCATCTATCAGCCGAGCTCCTCCCGCACGCTCACGGGCCACGGGGGGGAAGCCGAGCGGATCTCCGTCACGCTCATAAGCGCCGATGTGCTGGCCGCTCTGGGGGTTCGGCCGATGTTGGGTCGCGCGTTCACCACAGAGGAGGACACACCGGGCGGCCCCGCCGTGGCGCTGCTCTCCTGGGAGCTATGGCGGGACAGGTTCGGCGCGGACTCGATGGTGGTGGGCACCAGCGTGGTCCTGAACGGCACGTCGACGCAGGTCGTCGGGGTGATGCCGGAAGGCTTCAGGCTGGGCGCGGATGATCAGGCTTGGATTCCGGTAGGGCTCGACCGCGCGAACGAGGGAGGCCGTGGCGGCCACGGCTACTACGGCGTCGCGCGAATGGCTCCGGGCATGACGAAAGCGGACGTCGACCAGGAGCTCGAGCTGCTTTCGAATCGGTGGGCGGACGCGTACGAGCACAACGTCGCGCACTACATCTGGGCCGAGGGGGCCATGGATGCGGTGGTGGGCGACGCGCCCCGCACGCTCTCTCTCCTTCTGGTCGCCGTTGGCCTCGTCCTGGTCATCGCCTGTGCCAACGTGGCGAACCTCCTGCTCGCCCGGGGTGAGCGTCGCCAGGCGGAGATCGGCCTGCGGACCGCCCTGGGCGCCAGCCGGGGACGGATCGTCCGTCAGATGGTCACGGAGAGCCTGACGATCGCAGCGGCGTCCGCGGTGCTCGGGCTCCTCCTTGCCCGTTGGCTCACGCCCGTGCTGATCGGCATGGCGCCCACCGCGCTGCCGCGCCTTGGCTCCGTGGAGCTCGACGGGGGCGTGCTCGCCTTCACGGCCGCGGTAGCCCTGCTCACGGCTCTTCTGTTCGGCGTGCTGCCGGCCACGGTAGCGGGCCGCCGAGCCGTCGGGCGCGCCGCCTCCGCGCGCCCGGGTGCCGCTTTGAGCGGCGCGAGGTTGAGGCGCGGCCTCGTGGGAGCGGAGGTCGCTCTGAGTCTGGTGGTGGTCATTCTTGCCGGCCTGCTCGTGCGCAGCTATGCCGCGCTCAGTGGGGCCGACCAGGGGCTCGAGACGTCGAATCTTCTGACCTTCTCACTCACGCTGCCGAGCACGACCTATCCCGAGGGTGAGGAGGTGCCGGCGCACTTCGAGACGTTGCTCGGGCGAATCTCGGCCTTGCCGGGCGTCTCGGCGGCGTCCGGAGCGAGCGCGCTTCCGTTCGACGGGTTCGCCGGACAGTGGGATTTCCAGCTCGATGACAGGCCTCCGAGGAACGAAGGGGATCGGGCGTGGAACGCCGCCGTAGGCATCGCGGCGCCGGGGCTTTTCGAGACGCTCGGCATCCCGCTCGTGGCCGGGCGGGGGATCGGCCCCGACGACGACGAGCGCGGACCCTGGGTCGGGGTCGTGAACGAGACCTTCGCGCGTGTCTATTGGCCGGGTGAAGATCCGCTGGGCAAGCGTTGGGGGTACGCGCAGGACGACTCCGTGACCTGGATCAGTGTCGTGGGGGTGGCGGCCGATCCGGTCGTGAACGACCCCGCCGAGGAGCCGTACCCGTTCGTATGGATCCCTGCTGCCCAGGTGGGCCTGTCCGCCTACGGGTGGCCGCGCACGCTCCGGATGGCCGTGCGGACGGCAGCCGATCCGGAGGCGCTCACGCCCGCGGTGCGGGAGGTCGTGCGGGCCTTCGATCCCGATCTGCCGATGTATGGCATCCGCACCATGGAGGATGCCGTCTCCGACGCGCTCGCTCGTCCGCGGCTCGCGACCAGCCTGCTGTCTCTGTTCGGCGTGCTCGCCTTCGTCCTGGCAGCCGTCGGCGTGTACGGCGTGATCGCCTACTCCGTCGCGGCGCGAACGCGAGAGATCGGGGTGCGCGCGGCGCTCGGTGCGGACCGTGGAAGAGTCGTCCGCATGGTGATCGTGGAGGGCGCGCGGCCCGTGCTGGTGGGCATCGGCGCCGGTGTCGTGGGCGCGTGGGCGGCGACCGGCCTCGTCCGCTCGATGCTCTTCGGTGTCGCGCCCCTCGATCCGCTCACGTTCGTGCTTGTCCCGGCGAGCTTGCTCGCGGTCGGAGTGCTCGCATGCCTGGCACCGGCGATGCGGGCCACCGCCATCGCGCCGACGGAGGCGCTGCGCGAGGAATAGGTCCGGGAGGCGGAGGCCTCGGGACGGGCCTCCGCGGCACCTTGGCGGCACTCGTGGGCGCGTCGTGGGCGCATTGGCGGCTAGCCTCCGGAGTACGAGGCTGTTGACGGAAACTATGTAGAGAACTACCATCACTATGTAGAGAACGACACGCCCCCTTTCACGCGCCCCCGGCGGTGCGCTCGGCCCATGAGAATGACCCACGCCACGGCCCTGGTCCTCGCGGCACTCGCCTCCGGGTGCCGTTACGGCTTCGACGTGATGGACGCTACGGGTCTGCCGAGCGGAACGGTCTATCCGGTCCTCCGGCGGCTCGACGGCTCGGGTCTCCTGCGGTCCGGGTGGGAGGATGCCGAGAGCGAGGCGACGTCTCGGGGCGGGCCGCGCCGACGCATGTATGCGCTCACGCCTGCCGGCCTGCGGGCGGTGCAGGCGGCCGACGAGCGATTGGCCGACGCGCGCCGGCTTCTCGAGCGGCGATTCGCTCCGGAAGGAGGCGAGGCTTGAGCGGGCTGCGGCACGATGACTTCCTGCCGGTCTGGCTCCGTGCGTGGCTCAGAGTGGTTTCAATGCTCGTTCCCGGCTCGGCACGGGCGGCATGGTTGGAGGAGTGGACGGGCGAGTTCCGTGCCCGGCTCGCTCTCGAACGGGGTCGGTTGGGTCCGGTCGAGGTGGCGAGGAGGGCGTTTGGAGCCCTCCCGGACGCGTTTCATCTCAGGAGGAGGGGTGCGGGGATGGGTGGATGGAGCAAGGACGTGGTCTTCGTCGTCCGGAGCCTGGCTCGACGGCGGGCACTGGCATCGGTTTCAATTGGAACTCTGGCACTGGCCATCGGAGCCGGAACTGTGCTCTTCTCGGTGGCCCGAGCGGTGTTGCTTCAGCCGCTGCCGTTCCACGAGCCGGACCGGCTGGTCCGGATCTGGGAATCGGGGGAGAACGATCAAGGCATCGGCGCGACCATTTCCTTTCCCAACGCCCGGGACGTGGGGGTTCGATCGGGCTCCGTCGACGACGTAGCGCTGCTCGATGAGTGGCAGCCGGGACCCGCCCTGGAAGGGGATGGAGCGCAGTCGGAGGTCGTGGCGGGCGCTACGGTGAGCGCGAACTTCTTCGACCTTCTCGGCGTCCAGACGGTGATCGGACGTACGTTTCGCGCGGAAGAGGAGGGGGAGGGGCGGGAACCTGTGGTGGTTCTCGGTCACGGCCTGTGGACACGTCGTTTCGCAGCCGATCCGGGCGTGCTGGGGCGGTCGATCGTCGCCAGCGGCAATACGTATACCGTGATCGGTGTGCTCTCTTCGGACTTCGAGAGCCCGGGTCTCGAGGGCGCCAGCTTCGACCCGCCCGAGATCTGGCGCACCGTTGCGGCGTTCCCTCCCTACCGGAGCGGGCGCTCCTGGGCGGCTCTCGGTCGCCTGCGGGCCGATGTCGATCTGGAGGCCGCACGGCAGGAGCTTTCGGCTGTGTCGGGTGCCCTCGCCGCGGAACATCCCGAGGAGAACGCGCGCTACCGACTGCGAATGGCTCCGCTTCGGGATCACCTGCTCGGAGATGCGGCTCGCCTGCTCCCGATCCTGATGGGAGCCGTGGGGTTGGTCCTGCTCGTTGCCTGCGCCAACGTGGCCGGTCTCTTGATGGTGCGGTCAGGAGAACGACGCGACGAGCTTGATCTGCGGATGGCCCTCGGAGCCTCCCGAACCCGACTCGCCGTCTCGGCCCTCCTGGACGGGCTCGTGGTGTCCGTCTGCGGGACTGCGGCTGGCGTCGTACTCGCGGCCGTCGCGCTTCCCTTTACCCGACGCATGGTCGAGGGCGTACTACCCAGGACGGAGGGGATCGCCCTGGACGCCTCGGTCCTGATCGTGGCGGCGCTAGCAGCTCTCGTTACGGGATTGGCATGCGGCATCGCACCGGCGAGGGCAGCGCTTCGACGGGCGGGCGCGGGGGCGGCGCGGCGGTCGGCAGGGCGCAGCTCGTCGCCCGGCCTGGCGTCTTCACGCGCGCGGCGGATTCTGGTTGCGTCGCAGGTCGCGGTATCGGTGACGCTCCTGGTGGGCGGAGGCATCATGCTCCGGAGCCTCGAATCGCTCTACGGCGTCGACCTCGGGCTGGAGCGGAACGGCGTGCTGGCCGTCGAGCTCCATTCGGCGGCGTTCGGCGCCCTTCCTCCTGACGAGGCCGGCGCACGATACGAACAGATCATGCGTGGTCTCCGGGCACTCCCTGGCGTACAGGATGCGGGAGCGATCAACATCGCGCCCTTGAGCAGAGGCTTCAGCTGCGACGGTGTGCAGCCTCTGGACCAGGAGCCGGACCCGGAGGGCCGTTGTGCCGAGATTCGCGTGGTTCTGCCGGGGGCGCTCGAGGCCATGCGTATCCCGCTGGTGACCGGGCGGCGGCTCACATCGTCCGACGGACCGGACACGCCCGGGGCGATGGTGGTGAGCCGTTCCATGGCCGAGGCGTTTTGGCCGGGGGAGGAGGCCTTGGGCCGGCGCGCCACCATCCACGAGAGGGTGTTCGAGGTGGTCGGCATCGCTGGGGACGTGCGCCTCTTCGGCCCCGACGGCGGTGACCGCCCCCAGGTCTATCTTCCGGCCGCCCAGGAGCCGTGGGGCGGCTTCTACTACCCCTTCACGCTGCTCGTCTCGACGGACGGCGAGCCCACCTCCCTGTTGGGGGGGGTGCGGCGAGTCCTGGACGAGGCCGACCCTCGGATCGCCATTACGGACGTCGCGACCATGGACGGTCTCCTGGACGAGCTGCTGGCGCGTCCTCGCTTTCAAACCGCCATCCTTGCCGCTTTCGCCCTGCTCGCCGTCCTCCTCGCCATGGTCGGCCTCGGGGGCATGCTCGCCACATCGGTCCGTCAGCGCCGGCGGGAGATCGGCCTGAGAGTCGCTCTCGGCGCCGCACCGCTCGAGGTGGCGGCGATGGTGACGCGCGAGGGCACGGCGTTGGTCGGGGCCGGGGCGGTGGTGGGCCTGGGCATCGCGCTTCTCGCAGGCGACCTGCTCTCGTCGTTCGTCTTCGGCGTCGGCGTGCGCGATCCGTGGACCTTGCTGGGAACCGTGACGCTCGTCCTGACGCTGGGGCTACTCACCAGTTGGGCGCAGGCCCGACGCGCCGCATCGGTCGATCCGGTCGAGGCGTTGGCGAGCGACTGATCCTTACTGGCCTGGCTCGAACACCCCCTCGAGGCCGTGCGCCATGCGCCTCATGGCACCCGGGCGCGTCGCCCTGACGGAACCGAGGGCGGCTCGGAGCCCGATTCGAGAGCGCTCTTGAGCACCTCGACCTCCACGGGCTTCGTCAGGTGAGTGTCGAACCCGGCCTCGACGGCCTTCTTCTTGTCCTCGTCCCGACCCCATCCGGTCATGGCGATGAGCCGAATTCCCTCACCCCACGACTCACGGCGGACCTCTCTCGCGACCTGGTAGCCGCTCATGACCGGCATCCCGATATCCAGTAACGCCACGTCCGGTCGGTACGACCGCAACTTCTCCAGAGCCTCCCCACCGTTCACCGCAGTCTCGACCTCGTGGCCGTCCATCCGCAGCACGAGGGCGAGCGTGTCGAGAACGTCTTCGTTGTCCTCGGCCGCGAGAATGCGCAGCTGCTGGCGCGGTTCCTCCGGCCCGGACTCTCCGCGCCGAGACTCTTCCGAGAGGGCGTCCTGCGCCAGCGGCAAGCGTACGATGAGCTCGGCTCCCCTTCCGGCCCCCTCGCTCGTGGCGACGATGCTGCCGTCGTGGAGCTCGACAATCGAGCGTGCGAGGGCGAGGCCGATGCCCAGACCCTGCGATTGCTCGTTCTGAGACCCGGACATCTGCGTGAACATGTCGAACACACGCGTCAGATCTCCTGATCGTATGCCGATGCCCGTATCGGCGACGCGGATGACCGCCTCTCCATCCTCCCGCTCGACCGCGACACGAATCGTACCACCACGAGGCGTGAACTTCCGTGCATTGTGAAGCAGGTTCTGAACCACCTGCTCGATCCGGACCGGATCAACATGCGCCCACACGGCGTCCGACGGTGTCGAGACCAGAAGGTCGAGCTCCTGCTGCCCGATCTCGGCGGCGAGGTCGGCGGCGGCTTCGTCAATGAGCACGGAGAGGTCGGTTGGAGTCCGCTCGAGTTGCACGATGCCGCGCGAGATCCGGCTGACATCGAGGAGGTCATCGATGAGCCGCACCAGATGGGCCGATTTCCTGTCGATGATCCCGGTCACCCGTCGCACGCGAGCAGGGACGTTCCGACTGTTTCGGAGCACTGCGACGCCCGTCCGGATCGCCGCCAAGGGATTCCGGAGCTCGTGTGAGAGCGTCGCCAGGAACTCGTCCTTGCGACGGTTGGCCTCCGTGAGCGCCTCGTCGGTCAGCTTCCGCTCCGTGATATCCTTCACCGTGCCCACGAGCCGGATCGGGTCCTCCCCGATGAAGGTGGGCTGGCCGGTTACCTGCGCCCAGCGGATCTCGCCGGTCCTGCGATGGATGACGCGATACTCGGCCGCGTAGTCCGCGCGCTCGTCCGGATCCAGGGCCTGCCGCAGCGCTTCCTCCGCCAGAGCGCGGTCGTCGGGATGGATTCCCTCGAGCCAGATCTCGTACGTGATCGACTCCTCGGGATCGACACCCCAGATCTCCCGGGTGCGATGATCCCAGGCCACCGCACCGCTCACCACGTCGTAGTCGTGGATGCCGAGCTGCGCCGCCGCTTTGGCGAGTCGCAGCCGCTCTTCACTCTCCCCTAGGGCACGCTCCGCGCGCTTGCGCTCGGTGATGTCTCGCGTCGTACCCGCGACCGAGTCGACTTGTCCGCTCTCGTCGAAGACGGGCACGAAGATGTAATCGTAGATCCTCTCCCCGAGGGTCGCGTGCGGAAAGCTCACCTCGCCGCGAATCGGCTTCTTGGTGGCCACGACGTCGTCGATCTCCCGTTCGTGCATCTCGGCGTGCCATTCCTCGTACCCGAGCTCGCGCAGGCCTTTGCCGATCGACTCCTCGCGCGTTCGGCCCCACATCTCCAGCAGGGCCGCGTTCACGAACTTGAAGCGATAGTCCAGATCGAAGACGTAGATGAGATCCGGCGTGCCTGAGACGATCGCGTCGTAGAGGCGCCCTTGCCGATCCATTTCGGCGACCAGAGCGTCGCGATGGGCCTCCGCAGCCCGCTGCTCCGTGATATCGGAGAAGAGGACGGCAACTCGGCGATCTTCAGGCTTCCCGATGCGGAACGCCTCGACGTCGAACCACCGCTCCATGGACTCGGCGTGGTCGATCAATCGCATGGATTCGCCCGTAAGGGCGACCCGACCGTAAACCTCGACCCAGAACGGCTCGATGTCCGGCACGAGCTCACGGATCGTGCGCCCGAGCGCGTCGGCCATGCCCGTGTGCTCGACGAATGCCGGATTGATCTCGTCGTAGCGGTAGTCAACTGGATTGTCCGCCTCATCGAAGATCACCTGCAGAATGCAGAAGCCCTCCGCCATCGTCTCGAAGAGGGCCCGGTACCGCTGCTCCGATTCTGCGATGGCGAGTCTGGCGTGGACCTGATCCGAGATGTCACGGAAATAGCAGACCACCCCCGGGCGCCCCTCCGGCAGCGTGATTCGGGCCACGCGCCAGTCGTAGAACTCCGTCACTCCGAGATCCTGACGGAACTCCGCGAACTCCGGGAAGTGATGCGGCTCACCCGTCTCCAGGGTGTGACGGAAGATCCGCTCGACCTCGGCGCCACGCTCGGCGCCCCAGAAGGTGCGAAGCACCTGAGCGAAGTCCCGGCCGATCAGATCGGGGATGCCCTCGAAGACCGCTTCGGCGGGAGGATTGACCTGGCGGATCCGAAAATCCGCGTCGACCAGGTATACACCCATCGGGGCTTCGTCCAGCAAGGTCTCGAGTTGCTCGCTGCGAAGGCGCTCCCGCCTTTCGCTCGCGCGCAAGGCATTCCCCGCCTGAGCACGCTCGAGGAGATCTGCCGCCTGGCGCGCCAGGATATCGAGCGAGCTCTTCTGTTGCTCGGACAGCCGCTGAGCGTCGTGCCAATGCGTGGTGAGGACGCCCAACATATCTCCGGACCGCGCGATCAGAGGCGTCGACTGGGCCGCCCGGATTCCGGCTTCGAGGTGGACACGCGCCTCGGGCGTGCGCGCCGTACGGGCGTCGCCGTAGTCGACGATCGCGCGCCGACCTTCCAAGATCGCTGCGCCGCAGGACGTGCGGGTGGTCGGCACCACCCGGGCGAAGCTCTCCTGCATGTCCGGTGAAAGAGCCACGGCCTCGAGCAGGACCAGCTCGCCGGTCGCCGGATCGAGCGCTTGCAGCGTGCCACGATCCCCGGCCGTAATGTCGATGGCCGCTTCGATCAAATCTCGGTAAAGCGCCCGCACCTCGCCGGTGGGGATCAGCCGGCCAGCGATCTCCTGGACCCGCTTGTGCACGCGCAACTCGGCCTCGGCTCCCGTTTGGGGTGACGCGGCTCCATCGACCGCCCGCCCCACGACTGATATGGCCGACATGTCGCCGATCTCGTCCCGAATGGGTGAGATCGTGAGCGAGACGGTCACGGGATGATCGCCCTCCGCACGAAGCAGCGCTCCCGGGAAATCCGCCCGCCCGGGACCCCTTAGACGATCCAGGATCGCCGGAAGATCGCCGAACGGACCGCCGACGAGTCTGGCGATCGGCTGTCCCATCGCCTCCTTCCCATCGTGCCCGAAGAGCGCCCTGGCCCCCGCGTTCCAACTGAGGACGATGCCGTCGAGATCGGTGCTGAAGATGGCGTCGACCGAGGACTCGACGATGGAGGCCAAATGGGCTCGAAGGTCCGTTTCCTTCAGGCCTCCACGACTCCCACTCATGAGCGAGCTTCCGGCAAAGCAACAGGGTGTCAGACGATTCACCAAGACGAGCACTAGCACGAATCGTTCCGCGTCGGGCCCTCCGACCCAGTTGCCACTGGAGGCGTATTCCAACCATCGAGTCGTTCGGGGCGTCAGATCTGATGTACCCTTGCCGAACATACTATGTATGACATAGTCCTTAATGTCGCTAACTCAGTGGACAATCACGGAAACTCCATGACGGTGGAACCTGAACGGAAACGGCCATGACGCTGGAGCGCGAATGGATGCGCGGTGCCGCGCCCCTGGCCGTGCTCACGCTTCTCGACCGGGGCGAGATGTACGGGTACGAGCTCGTCGAGGCGCTCGAGCGCGACAGTGGCGGCGTTCTGGCGATGGGCCAGTCCACGGTGTACCCGCTGCTGTACAATCTCGAGGGCAAGGGTCACGTGAAAGCCGACTGGCGCGCCGCGCCCAACGGGCGCCGCCGTAAGTACTACAGGGCAACCGCCGCGGGTCGCAGGTGGCTGGAGGGCCAACGCTCCCAATGGGAGATGCTGGTGCAGGCGATGGCCAGGCTCGGCGTCGCAGGTGGCGATGGCGCCGGCTCCGGGCGAGGGTCGGTGTGAGGCGCGCGGACCGTCCGGATCGGGCGCGTGGTGGGACACGTGCCGCCCTGCCCGCGTTGGTGGAAGACGTGATCCGGCAGGTTCTCGATGCCGCGGGGCTGGAGCTGACCGATGGACGCGACGAGGTGGAGCGCGAGTTACGGGCGCATTTCGAGGACGGACTCGAGGCGGGCACGGCGGCCGATGTATTGGTCGAGCGCTTCGGTGACCCGATCGAGGCAGGACGGAGGATCGCACGAACAAAACCACGAGCGGCAGCACGAGACCGCGGAGAAAGGGGGTGGTGGATGACATTGGGAGAGTGGCGGCTCGAGCTCGCACGGGCCCTGCGGCGCCTTGGTCGAGCACCCGGTTTCACGGCGATCGTGGTGATCACCCTCGCGCTCGGAGTCGGCGTGAACACGGCGATCTTCACGGTGCTCGACACCGTGCTGCTGCAGGACCTGCCGTACGCCGAGCCCGATCGGCTCGTGCGGATGTACGAGGGAAACGAGGCGTGGGGCGATCGGGGCGAGTATATGCGCGCGCCCGCGATCGCCGAGTATCGCGCGTGGGACGAGATCTTCGCCGGGGTGGCGGCGATCTACACCTACCGCGACGTAGGCGCGGACCTCACCGACGGTGACGTACCGGAGCGGGTGACCGTCGTGCGTGTATCGGCGGGATACTTCGAGACCCTCGGTCGGGCGCCGTTGCTTGGGCGCACGTTCGACGAGGACGAGAGTTACGGCGCGGGCGAGGCTACGTCGACGGACGACCGCATCGTCGACGTGGCGATCCTCAGCTACGAGACCTGGCAGCGTCGGTTCGGGGGCGCACGTGACGTGGTCGGCCGCACGGTCGAGCTCGACGGTACCGGTTTCGAGGTGATCGGCGTGATGCCCGCGTCGTTCCGGGATCCCTTCGGTAGCCAGGCGGATGTCTGGGTGGCCCAGGATCTGCGCCCCGGCGGCGGAAACAGCTTCGGCAATTACTACCTCTCGGGCATCGCGCGGCTCCAGGAGGGCGTGTCGCTCGAGGCCGCGCGCGACCGCGCGAGGGCGCTGTCGGAGGCGCTGGCCGAGGAGCATCCCGACATGGCGGGCTCGTTTCCGCTGATCCGTCCGCTCCAGGCCGATGTCGTGGGTGACACACGTCGCGCGATGCTGCTCATTCTGGCCGCCGCCGCCGGGCTCGTCCTTCTCACGGCGTGCGTGAACGTGGCGAACCTCCTGTTCGCCCGAGGGCTCGCCCAGGACCGGGCGCTCGCTCTGCGGTCGGCGCTGGGATCGGGCCGAGGGCGGCTCGTCGCGGCGATCCTGACGGAGAACGGCCTGCTCGCGGCAGGGGGCGGTGTGGTTGGCTTGGGCCTCGGATGGATCGGCTTGCGGGCGCTGCTCGCGGTGACGCCCGAGGCGCTCCCGGGGGTCGCGGAGGTCCGGTTCGGCCTGCCGGTGTTCCTGTTCGCGCTGGGCGTGACGGCACTCGCCCTCCTCGTGTTCGGGCTCACGCCCGCACTG
>Ga0299914_10002442_pt1 | contig 12814 bp, 17 predicted proteins | sample RVTome_10_FD_201361 | JGI IMG/M metagenome (GOLD analysis project Ga0299914, IMG submission 201361) | Soil microbial communities from uranium-contaminated site in the Upper Colorado River Basin, Wyoming, United States - RVT153D57 (version 2) ...
GATTCGTCGGCACTTTCTCGCGGCCCTCGCGTACCGCACGCAGAAAGCATTGCGAGGCGCACCGGACGATTTCGCTGGGTTCAACGCGGGAAACATGATTCGCACGCCGATGGAACTCGTTCGCCACATGACGAGCGTCCTCGGGGAGAATCAGCCGATGCCACGCATGACCGATGCGGAATGGCCCGAGAGGCTGGCAGGTCCGGCGTCGCCGGAATCGACTCCATAACGCGTTCTGTGTGTCATTGCATGCGTAGTAAGGGCTCGGCGCTGCCTGCGGCTCACTAACTGATCCTGAACGATAATGCCGTCCAGATTCAGCTTGTTTGTTACCGTCATTGTTCTGAGCGGTTGCGCGGAGCCAACGCTCGAGAGCACGGTGAATATCCAGATGCTGAACGCACGGGTCCAGGCGCTCGGAGACTCGCTCATATCGCCTGGTGATACGTGCACCCGAATCCACCATCTCTGGCGCGACCAGCTACGTCTTTCCCTGTCGCAGGCAGGTCGTTCTTCGAGGCAAAGGCGGGCGGCGTTCATCGATTCGGTATACAGGCCGCACCGCGACTTCTGGGACGGCTATGTCGGCGGTGAGGATGAGTTCACACGTCGGGTGGCCCGTCGCTGGGTGGACCTGGAACACGACCCGCGTGCTTCGATACCGGTCGACGTGGATGTGGCGGGCCTGATAGTGGAAACGAACCGGGTGGCTGCCGCTCTCGCAGGCCGCTCCCCGCGGTGCGCTGACTGGTATCTGATCTATGGTCCGGGCATGGCCAATATGGGTGGTCTGAGCAGCGGTGAGATGCTGGTGGATTTCTTCGGCTTCTCCGACAGCGAGCAGGACCTGCGAATCTACGTTCCTCATGAGGCGGCCCACGTCCTATACGGTGGTCGCCGTGCCGATCCACAGGATGGCACGCTGCTCTCATCGATGCTGAGCGAGGGATTCGCCACTTATTTCAGCGTCCTCTTTCATGCTGGAACGGTGTCTCCTGCTGGGGCTCTCGGCTACTCGGCGCAGGAGTGGGACTGGGCGGTCGAGAACGAACGCGCTCTGTGGGACATTGTCAAAGCGGACCTGGACTCTCGGGATGAGGATCTGATCAGACGCTTCCGGGCTGCCGGTGAGCGAGTTCGTCCTGATGCGCCCGGCAAGATCGGCTACTTCATTGGTTACCGGATACTCGAGTCATACGTCAGGCGTCACGGTACCGAATCGTGGGCTGACTTCTTCGAGCTGCCCCTACGGGACATTCTCTCGAGGAGTGGCTATCCTGACGCTGGCTCTGCAACTGGACCTATGCCCGGCACCCCGGCGGGCGCTCGGGTGGCGCAGCCTGCCGGAACGTCGTGTGACATCGATGACGTGAGACCATGTCGTGACCCGGTGGCGATCGTGTGTTGCGCGCTGGAGTGATCGTGAACGCGAACCTTTCGGGAGCCCGTGTACTCGCAACTTGATCTCAGGCACATCCTCAGAACGCTCGCCACTCTTCAGAGCCGCATCGGGGAGCGATTCCCCAAGTCAGGTTTGGAGAAGGTCGCAGCGGAACTTTATCGAATCGGCGAGGAGACGGGTCCGATCCTCGAGCGTGCCGCCCGACCACATTGGCCGCTTCGGGCTGCGGTAATCGTTGTTGCATTCGGGATCGTGGGCCTCACGGCAGGTCTTATCTGGTACTTCGGCTCTCTGTCCTTTGACGTAGACGGAGTCGGCGACATGTTGCAGGCGCTCGAGTCCGCAGCCCAGGACCTCATCTTTTTCTCGGTAGCTCTTTACTTCCTGTTCACTCTCGAATCCCGCCTGAAACGGCGAGTCGCCCTGCGCGAACTCCACCGGCTTCGCAGCGTGGTCCACATAGTAGACATGCACCAGCTGACAAAGGATCCGGAACATTTGCTGAGCCCCCACCTGCGTACACCATCGTCACCGCAACAGCGGTTCACCCGCTTCGAGCTGGCCCGCTATCTCGACTACTGTACCGAGTTGCTGTCCTTGAGCAGCAAGCTGGCCGCCGTGCACGTTCAGCACCTCAATGACGCAGTCGTGTTAAACGCTGTTAATGACGTGGAGACACTTGCGGCGAACCTGTCCAGCAAGATCTGGCAGAAGATTGTGATACTTGACACCGTCGTCGAGCGTGGCGAGGATCTCACCGAACTCCCAATGGGCGGCTAGCGATCGACACTCATCGCCGGGAGAAAACGCGGGGATGATCAGCGATCGTGAGCTGATGCGACTGCACGTCGAGACATTGTTTACGCATGACGAATGCGGAGATCTGGTCTCGGTCAACGAGCCGGGCGGTAGAGCTGCCCCAAGGCTCTTCATCGGGTTGACGCGGGAAGGAACGGTGTTGCGGTTCCGTCATGATGTCGCCGCCGACCTGCGCACCGAGTTGAAGGCAGAATACGAACACGCTCCACAGCACATGCGCGATCTCGCAGCCCGCGCCGCGCAATCGAGATATGAGGCAGTGCTGGGTCGATCCGGTTCCGTGACGAGGACCTGGGCAGGCCCAGCCTTCTGCTTCCCGGAAGTGGGTTCCTCGACTCTGCACGCCGTCGCCGTGACGAAGCACAACGCGGATGTTCTGAGCCCGCTGCTCGAGGATTGGATTCCGGACGTGGAGCTGTGCCAGCCGATGATTGCAATGTCAGTGAGCGGCTGCGCAGTGGCGGTATGCGGCAGTGTCAGACGCACCGCGGCTGCCCACGAAGCAGGCGTTGAGACAGCTCCCCGGTATCGTCGCGCCGGGTTCGCGTCGCAGGCCGTGAGCGCGTGGGCAGGTGCAGTACGCGACATCGGTCCAGTGCCACTCTACAGCACATCGTGGCACAATGAGGCTTCGCTCGCGGTCGCGCACCGGCTATGCCTGCGGAGCTTCGGCAACGACCTGCACATCACGTGATCCGTACGTCGTGACGTGTATCGAGGAGCCCGCTGCGGACCGGCCAGCGGGACCCACCGTCTACCGCCTCCTTGCATGGCATATCGTTTATCGATATTATTGGTAAACGATAAAATGCCCGAGGAGGGTGTATGCAGGAGTATCGTCCTGATCGCGTAGTGGGTGTTTTGACGACCCTGATTACCGTGGCGTTCTACGGCCTGCTGAGCGTCGGCGTGCTGGTGCTGATCGCGACACCGGCATTGAAGCTGTTCGCGGCAGGCGATCGGGAGTGGGAGTGGGGCTTGCCGGTACCGGTGGTCGTACAGGAAGCCGAGGTGACGGTGCAAAGCCCGTGGGGCGCCGGAAGTCTGGAGGTCGAGGATGCGCGAGGATCCCTCCGGCTCCCGATCGCGATACTTCCATGGTGGTTGTTCGCGTTGCTGTGGACTCATGCGGCGACGGCGGGCGGGCTGATGGTGCTCTTTCTGCATCAACTTCGACGCATTTTTCAGCGCGTACGCGATGGCATCCCGTTCGATGCCGAAAATGCAATGCGGCTGCGCCGGCTGGGCATGGTGCTGCTGGCGCTCGCGTTGCTGAACGGCGTCGCGGAGCTCGTGGTAGCGCTTGCTGTAAGCGGGAATCTGTCGGACGGGAGTATCAGTGTTCCGGCGGCGCTCCCGATCGACATGTCGCTGGTGTTCGTGGCGCTCGTGCTGATCGCCCTGGCGGCGATCTTCCGTCGAGGAGCAGTGCTCGAAGACGAGCAGTCGCTCGTCGTGTAGCCATGGCAATCCATGTAACGCTCGACCGCCTGCTGGAGCTGCGCGGCCTCACGCTTACGGAGCTGAGCGAGCGTATGGGCATTACGCTCGCGAATCTGTCCATTCTGAAGACGAACAAGGCAAGGGCTGTTCGCTTCTCCACGCTGGATGCACTGTGCCGGGAATTGCGGTGTCAGCCGGGCGACCTGCTCGGGTACCGGGACGATTGACCAAGAGGTCCGCTGCGCTTCAATTACCACTCCGTGCAGAACTCTACAGGGAGCGAGCTGGCATTGGTGAGTGCGACGGACGACACAGGTCGCGTGGAGAGCGCAATCGCCGCGGTGTATGGCGGACCGCTCGAGGACTTCATTCGCCGACGCGATGCGCTGGCGAAGGAGCTCCGTTCTGCCGGGGATCGCGACCAGGTGACCACTGTGAAGGGCCTGAGAAAGCCCTCGCGGCTGGCATGGGCGCTCAATCTGGGTGCACAGAGTCCACGGAACCCGATCGAACCACTCTCGGCGGCTGTCGCCGAGATGATCGAGGCGCAATCCGCTGGCGCCGATGTGCGCGGTGCGATCGCCAGACTGCGAGGCGCCGTGCGCGAGTTCGCGGACGGCGCAGCGGATGCTTCGGAGAGGGCGGGGCATCGCACCGAGCCGGGTGTGCTGGTGAATGCCGTCCTCGCCGTGCTCGGCAAGCCGGAGAGCTTCAACCAGCTCCGCGGCGGGTACCTCGTGGATATTCCCGAAGCCGGCGGACTCGATTTCCTCGCAAGCCTGCCTGCCCCGCCGGCACACCGCCCTGCACCAGCGCAACGTCCTGCATCGGCGCACGCCGGCGAACACGCCTCGGCTGACACTTCGTCGGAGGAAACGGCTGAGCTGGCAACCGCGGCGCGCGAGGCGGCGCGGCAAGCCGCGAGCGTCCTCGCCGATGCCCGGACTCGGTCGGAGGCCGCTCAGCAGGTTCTCGGCGAGGCCGAGTCGATGCTGCGCGCAGCCGCCGAGCGGGTTCGGCACGCGGAAGCAGAGGAACGCGCGGCGCGCGACCACCGTGATCGCGCGCGCCACGAGGCGGAGGAAACGGCGGCGAGGCTGCTCGAGGCGGAAAGCGCAGTGGCCGCGGCCGAGCGGCGAATCAGTGGCGCAAGTCGCCCGTCGTAGTCACGAGGTTGGAGACCCTTCACCAGGATGCTTGGAGATGCGACGCAGACTTGCGGCAGTACTGGTCCCATTGGCGATACTCGGGTTGGTCGGCTTCGCCGTTATCGTCGTCAATCAGTCATTCCAGCTTGTTGAGCTGGCGGACCGTCTGCATCCGATTGCTGGCGATGTGACCTTCTGGTCCATCATAGCCGTCTTCGGCTTCTGCGTCGGCGTGCCATTGTTCACACTGCTTACATTGCCGGCTCCGCTGGTGCCACCCGATCAGGCCGACGAACGGGCGTATGACCGGCACCTCGCCCGTCTGAAGAAGCGACTCGCGCGCAATCCGCACGTGGACGGGAGCCCGGCTGAAATCGTCGAGGTCGAAACAGCGCTGCAACAACTCGACATGGTCGCTGATCAGCGCACCAAAGCCGTCGCATCGCAGGTTTTTATGACCACCGCGATTTCACAGAATGGTAGTCTCGACGCGTTGCTGGTGCTCGCGGCTCAAAGCAAGCTCGTGCTCGAGATCGCTCGCACGTACTACCAACGCCCGACGATCAGGGATTTGATCTACCTTTACTCCAACGTTGCGGCGACAGCGTTCATCGCGGCGGAGCTAGAGGATGTCGACCTTTCCGAGCAGATCCAGCCAGTCATGACAGCTGTGCTCGGATCGTCCGTCGCTGCAATTCCCGGAATGAGCGCCGCTGCGGGACTCTTTGTGAATTCCGTGACAACCGGGGCCGGGAATGCGTACCTGACCCTCCGCGTGGGCATCATCACCCGGCATTACTGCCGCTCGACCGTGAAGCCAGAGCGCAGAACGATTCGGCACACGGCTGCCGTGCAGGCAGCGCGCCTGCTTGGCAGCATTGCACGAGAGGGTGCTGCGTCGGTTGCGGCTGCCATTTTCGCGAAGCCCAGAAAGTATTTCTCCGATGTGATCGGATCAGCGGGTGGTCGGGTAGGCGCAATGGGCGATGCGGCACTCGCCAGGGGTGCAGCGGCGTGGAATTCGATCAGCAGGCTCGGCGCGCGGCCGGAAGGCGATACCAGTGGTTCATAACCGCAGTTGTCGGTCGATGTGCGTCATAAACTCCGTCACAGTTCAACCGTGAATAGCTCCGGCGAAATCCGAGCTGTAACCTTCGACTTCTTCGAAACGCTGATTCGCCACCGGGCGGGTCAGGGACGAGGGCGGTCACTCTCGGAATACCTCATGGGCTGCGGCTACTCATCGCCACCGACGTGGCACGACGGCGCCCTTTATCGAGTGTTCGAGATCCATGCCGCCCAGTATTCGCCAGGCCTCGGCGACGCCGAGAGATCCCGATATCGCGTACGCCTGGCATCCCGCGTTTTCGAAGAGCTCGGTGTGCGCGCGGGAGTAGACGAAACATCACGGCATGCCGAGGCCATCTGGGAAATCCTCGGTCCGCCGGCGTTCGATGTGTACCCGGATGTTCGACCGATACTCGAGTACCTGAGGGGCCGAGGCGTGGGCCTGGCAGTCATCTCGAATTGGCACTGCGGGCTTGCTCACTTCGTGGCGGACCTGGGTCTGGCGTCGTACTTCGATCACGTGATAGGATCGGCCGATTGCGGGTTCGCCAAGCCGGACCCTCGAATTTTCGCCAGGGCAAGCACGCTGCTCGGTGTATCGCCTGCGCATATTCTCCACGTGGGTGACAGCTACGAGGCCGATTACATGGGTGGCCGGGACGCCGGGTTCCATGTCACGTTGCTCGATCGCGGTGCTGAAGAACATCCGCAGGCAGAATCTGTCGTGCGGCGACTCGCCGACCTGCGAAGTATTTCAGGATAGCCCGCGCCGCTACGAGGGCCACACAACGGAGGTGCACGAACGACATGTCGACGCTGATGGAGCATCCGTGGATAGCAGCAGTGATTGCCTCGCTTCTGGGGCTGCTCTGGCGGTGGCGCAGTCGTCGCATTGCGGGCATCGCGGCCACTGCGTGGGCCGCATACCTGGTTTACGAGTACCTCATGTACGCGCGCGTCCTCTGTTCTGGAGAATGCAACATCAGAGTTGATCTTCTCCTCATACACCCGTTGCTCGGTCTCCTGGCAGCGGCCGCGGTCATTCTCAGCCTCATGAATGACCGGGCCTCGAAGAGCCCGGACGGCAGTCATCAGTAGCCCAGTGGTACCTGCGCCCGGTCATATCGTGGCGATGGGGGGCGGCGGTTTCTCCATGGAACCCGAAAACCCGTTGCTCGACGACTTCGTCGTATCGCTGGCGCGACGCAAGCGTCCGCGAGTGTGCTTCATTCCGACTGCGAGCGCTGATTCGGCGGTCTACATCGCAAAGTTCTACCGCGCTTTCGCCAGTCGCGGTGAGGCAACGGATCTCACCCTGTTCGACCCGCCGGCCCTGCCGCGTAACCCGTCCCGCACTGCCGACTTGCCGGACTTCGTTGCGCAGCAGGATATCTTCTACGTCGGCGGCGGGAACACCGCGCATCTCCTGGCCACGTGGCGGCTGCACGGATTGGACAGGCTTCTGCGCCACGCGTGGCGCGACGGTGCCGTGCTGGCCGGCATCAGTGCCGGAATGTTGTGCTGGTTCGAGGATGGCCTGACTGACTCGTTCGGTGACTTGCTGCCCCTGAAAGATGGTCTGGGTCTCATCAAAGGGAGTGCGTGCCCGCACTACGACGGAGAACCCGGGCGGCGTGAGGCGTACCACCACATGATCGCACGCGGTGCTCCGAAAGGGTATGCGGCGGAAGACGGTGTGGCTCTGCACTTCGTCGGCCGCAGACTGATGGAGGTTGTCAGCTCTCGCCCCGACACAGCGGCATACCGCGTCGGGTTGCGCAGAGGCGAAGTTGTCGAGAAGCGGTTGCCGGCGAGGTATCTCGGGGGCTGACTGAGAAAGTCATCGGACTCACACGGTCGATGACTCGTGCAAGAGCGATGGAAATCACAGGTCGCGCAGGCGCGACGGTGGCGTCAGTTCGCGGCGTCGCGCGCGACGGCCTCCATGATGAGGTGTATCAGCTCCGATTCCGACAGACGCTCCAGGTCATGCGGTTCGAGATCGGCGATCGCGTACGCCCGAACTATGTTGCGGAGCTGCGCGGCCGCAAGTGCGTGCAGCTGATCACGCAGCACGTCGTCGCCTTCGGCATAGACATGGAACGGATCGAGTACAGCGGTCGGTGGCGAGCTGGAAAGCGCGCCTGGCACGCGGTGAGGCTCCGGCATGGACTGCACGGGTTTCCCCGCCTCGGAGTGAACCTTCTCCAACACTGGCGTCAACACTCGAATGAGGGCCCCGTCCAGATAAGGGTCGGTCAGACCGCTGGCCCAGTATACCAGGTCGTCACGGTTGGGCTGCGTGGTCTCTCGGGAGGTAACCAGGGGTTTTCCGCCATCCATTGGAAGGAACTCTATCCAGCCCTCCCAAAGCGCATCAGGCCGCTCGCGACCGCTTACCTGGGCTGTGTACCGGCGACCGTCGGACCCGCGCAGCTGTGTTTCGAGTTTCTGAATCACTTCGGCCATTTTCGTGCTCCTGGCTTGGCTCGCCAGACTGCTCATTGCAACTGTTCGGCCAATTCCAGGCGTCAGTCGGGCCTGCGCCGGCGCAGCCTTGCCGGCAGGCGCGCCAGCCGATCTACACCCCGGGAGATGCGATTTCCGGCTTCGGCATTCGGCCAGAGTCCGTCGTGGCAGTGGTGCGTAGCGGATACGGCACGTATTCATTCCGATCAGGCCGGGCGTGTCGTCGGGAGTGTCGTGCAACGCACATCAACGATCGCAGGATTGTCTTGTGACACATAAAACCGTCGCCGAGAAGGCGCACATCAGGCCGGGCACCAGGATCGCCGTTCTCGACAGGGTTCCGGGCATCGTCGAATCGCTGGGTCTGCCAGCTGACGTAACGTTCGTCGATCCGATCGATGCCCAGCTCGTGTTTCTGTTCGTGAAGACGCGTGCCGAGCTCGAGGTCCGGATGCCGGAAGCAGTTGCTGCACTCGCTTCGACCGCCGTGATCTGGATCTTCTTTCGCAAGGGATCGAAGGCCGCAGGACTCGACATGAACCGCAACAGCATCTGGGCGATCGCCGAGCGCCTGGGCATGCGACCGATCGGCATCGTAAGCATCGACGATGACTGGTCTGCATTTCGGCTGCGTCCTGCGCCGTAGCATGCGCAGCCCGGGATGTGAGGAGATGACCCGAAGCATGAGCAGAACGATCACGCATGCTGTGGCGTGGCTCTGTTGGGGTGTGGTAACCATGCTGGTGCTGTCCGGCTGTCGCGGCAGCGGTGCCCGTGTCGGCGCGGGTACCGAGGGCGAGCGACAGACCCTGGAACACGATGGTCGGAGCCGGACCTTCATCCTGCGCGTGCCACCGTCCATCACGCCGGGCCGCCAGATGCCGCTCGTCATCGTTCTTCATGGGGGTGGCGGTAACGGGTTGAACGCCGAGGCCATGACGGACTTCACATCCAGGGGGCGAGATGAAGGGTTTATCGTGGTGTATCCGGAGGGCACAGCCCGCGGGCGCAGCCGGCTGCTTACGTGGAATGCAGGGCATTGTTGCGGCTACGCGATGCAGGCGGGAATCGACGACGTGGGTTTCCTGGACGCCCTCATCGATCACATTGTCGGCGAGTACCCTGTCGATCGACAACGGATCTACGTGACCGGCATGTCGAACGGCGCAATGATGACGCACCGCGCGGGTATCGAGCTACCAGGCAGGATCGCGGCGATCGCCCCGGTTGCAGGCGGCCTGTTCGGTGACGAAGCTGCCGACCGCCAGCGCGTCTCGGCAATCATGATCAACGGAGTGCTCGATCGGTCTGTTCCCTTCAACGGGGGCGAGCCCGGCGGACGCTTCGCCGGTTCCTGGGATGGCACGCCCGTCAAGCCGGCCGTTGCACAGGCCGCGTTCTGGGCAGCCGCCAATGGCTGCAGCACCGATGCGGCCACAGTCGATGCCGGTGCATATGTGCACGTGCGACATGATTGTCCCGCGCCTCTCGGCGTCGAGCTCTACGCTGTGAAGGACAATGGGCATGCCTGGCCGGGCGGGCAGCGCGGATCTGCACTGGGAGATATGCCTAGTACCGCACTGGACGCTACAGACGTGATCTGGGCATTCTTCTCCGCACACGGACAGCAGTGACACCGTGCCTGCCGTTTCATGATCCCGGGTGCTGACGGGCCACCCGTCCCACGCATGCTCGCGGCGCAATACAGCGCGTGGTCCTGGAGCACCCTGTCCGTGTATGGGCAGGACAGTGTCATGTATCGACTCGCAGGCTCGACAGGAGAGACACGGTTCCTCAAGCTCACCCGAACCGGCTGGATTCCGAGCGCGTGTGCGGAAGCGGAGCGGCTGCGCTGGCTGCGGCATCACGCTCCGGTTCCCGATGTGCTGGATGCCGGTGCCGACGATGACATCAGCTGGGTGTTGACGGCGGGACTCCGTGCACGTGACGCTACGCATTCGGCGTTCCGCTCGGACATTTCACGCCTCGTCACGCTGCTGGCTCGAGGGTTGCGCGATTTTCACGAGATACCACCGGAGCCATGCCCGTTTCAGTTTCGCCTGGATGATGCATTGCGTATTGCAGATGAACGCCTGAAGGCCGGCCGCATCGATCCAGTCCGGCATTTCCACCGGGAGTACGAGCACTTCTCTGCATCCGAGGCGGTAGCTGAGCTCGTTCGTACCCGGCCAGCCGGCGAGGATCTGGTCGTGTGCCATGGTGACTATTGTCTACCGAACGTTCTGATCGACGATGATCACGTGGTGGGCTACGTGGACGTCGGGGAGCTCGGCGTAGCGGACCGCTGGTGGGATCTCGCAGTAGCGACGTGGAGTCTCACATGGAATCTGGGTCCGGGATTGGAAGCGCATTTCCTGAATTCGTACGGTATCGCCCCGGATAATGCGCGCATCCGGTTCTACCGTCTGCTTTACGACGTCGTTTCGTAACCGCATCACCGACACCAGTGAGGTCGAGTTTCACCCATGCGACGCAACACAAGTGATACCGCAGTCAGCCGTGACAAATTCCACACTGCCCTCGCGGACTTCGTAACGGGTGGTGCTGCCACCGTGGGCGACGTCAGGTTCGGACAGACACCCTGGATCTGGATCACGTACCTGGGCCATACCTATTACCTGAACTCCGATTCTACCGCGGCGGGCGTGGCGAAGTATCTCGACCTGCTTCAGCGCAGCGGCGGCGACCTACCGTGGTCTGTAGTCGCCAATGAACGAGGCATCGAAAACAAGGTTGCGTTCGGGCCGGAACAATGGGTCATCGACGGTTTCCATCTCTATCGTGAATCGTAGATTCGACTCGTTGGCAATGCTCCCGGTACTGAGCATGGATTGAAATTCACTGCGGCTGCTGACAGCGTGCACGAAGAACCGATCTTCCTCGTCGATTACGACCCGGCATGGCCGCGCCTCTTCGAGGAGGAGCGCACGGCGCTCGAGGCCGTGCTGCGCCGCTGGCTGATCGGCCCAATCGAACATATCGGCAGCACCGCAGTTCCAGGGCTCACAGCCAAGCCGGTCATCGATATCATGGCGCCGGTTCGGGATCTGGCGTCGTCGTTACGCGCCCGCGAAGCGATCGCTCCGCTGGACTACGTATATTTTCCATACCGGCCGGACGTCATGCACTGGTTCTGCAAGCCGTCTCCTGCGCGACGCACGCATCATCTCCATCTCGTTCCGCTGGATAGTCCATTGTGGTCGGAGCGTCTGCTGTTTCGTGACTACCTGCGGGGCTCTCCCCACGCAGCGGCCGAGTATGCCGGCCTGAAAGCCGCACTGGCTGAGGAGCACCGGCACGACCGCGAGGCCTACACGGATGCCAAGGGTGATTTCGTGATCTCGATTCTCGAGCGTGTTAGACGGCAGGCTGACGACGCATGGCCTGAGACTACACCGTGAGGCTTCTGCGCCCTGAAGACGTGAGCCTCGGCCATGGGGACAAGGTGTTTCGACAGTCGTCCGTCTCGGGCGTGCTCCCAGGGGTGTGCTTCCTGCTTGCAGGCGGAGCCGCCGCCGCCGCAGGCCGGGCGGGCCTTCTCCCCGGCGCTGCAGCGGTCCTCTCGAGCGGCACACTCCTCATCTTCGCGCTCATCGCCAGTGTAATCGCATGGCGCGGTTTCGGCTCGCAGAACTGGCTCCTGGCGACTGATGGCCACAAACTCCTCATCAAGCTGCGGTCATACCTCAATCCGGAGTTCCCGACCGACCTGCCGTGCATCCTCGAACTGCGCCCTGAGGATGTGACCGGGTTCCGCGCAACGGAGTCCAGGCGCACCGGACACGATGCGGCCGGTGAACCCGCGAACGAGACGACGATATTCCTCGATATCGTACTCGATCCCGCCACCGATCTCGGCGATCTCGCGCATCAGCTGAGTGCCGAGCGACCACTGCGGAGCCGGGGGACGGCGTGGCGGCACTACCCCGTGACGATTGTGAAGGACAAGACGCTTCGCCTCGAGTGGCGTGGGAAACATGCTCGAATTCTGCCACCGGTCGACGAAGCGATCCGTATACTCGCACCGTTTGAAAGCCCGCTCCCGCTTCGGCGCGAGCGCGTCGATCTCGGGACCATGGCCGGAGCGCCGGTGAATGAGCAGCCCGAGCGGGTAGTGCGGGCGCTTGCGGAACAGGGAAGAATCAATGAGGCGACACTGCTTGCCGTGCGGAGCTTTGGCTTCAGTGTTACGGAGGCGCGGCAATACGTGGAGCGGATCTCGAGCCCGCGGGCGCTGCCCCCGACCGAACCGGATGCATAGCTCGTTTCTGACATGCGACGCACCTTCCTGACTACCGGTGCGCGGCATCTCGCATCGATCGTTCTGCTGCCGTTCGTGGTCGTGGTCGTCGTCCCGACCTGGCTTCTCAACTCATGGGCAGAGGTGGACTATCGATGGACCGGCCGCATTCCTGTTTTCGCAGGCAGAGCGCTTGGTCTGCTG
>Ga0299914_10002444_pt1 | contig 12810 bp, 12 predicted proteins | sample RVTome_10_FD_201361 | JGI IMG/M metagenome (GOLD analysis project Ga0299914, IMG submission 201361) | Soil microbial communities from uranium-contaminated site in the Upper Colorado River Basin, Wyoming, United States - RVT153D57 (version 2) ...
AACCTGGTCACCGACTTCTTCATCCCGTCGCGCAGCTCGCCGCACTACGCCGTCGTCCAGGTCCAGGCCTTCGAGGAGGCGGAACCGGCCGACCTGAACTCCGAGGAGATACCCGAGCGGGTGCTCGACGAGTCGCAGCCCGTCTTCAACGTGGTGATGATCCGGGACCAGGGCAACAAGCGGTTCCCGCCCGCCATGTTCACGCTCGTGTCGGCGGCCGCCTTCGGCATCGGTGCCTGGCTGCTGCACCGGCGCGACAAGACCATGGAAGCCCTCCGGGCCGGGACGTCCGGAGGCTGACGCCGTGGCCGAGTACCTCCCGATCGTTGTGTTCGGTGCCCTGGCCGTCGTCTTCGTGTTCCTCAGCGTCATCGTGTCGCGACTGCTGGCTCCCCAGCGGGCCACGCTGGCCAAGCGAGCGGCCTACGAGAGCGGCATCAGCGATCAGGTCGCCCTCCCCGAGCGGTTCCCGGTCCGCTTCTACCTGGTGGCCATGCTGTTCATCATGTTCGACATCGAGATCGTGTTCCTGTATCCGTGGGCCGTGGCCAACGAGGAACTGGGCCTGTTCGGGCTGGTGGCGATGCTCGTGTTCGCCGGCATCTTCTTCCTCTCGTTCGTCTACGAGCTGGGTGTGGGTGGGCTCAACTGGGGGCCAGGAAAGGTGATCCGCAGCGCCGCCCGCGACCCCGAGCGCACCACCAGCTCGACCATCCGCAAGGTCGGGCTCGAGGGGCGACCCGAGCGGCGATCCCGATCCGTGGAGGCCGCCTGATGGGGCTGGAGGTCATCAACCACAACTTCCTCACCGGCCGCTTGGAGGATCTCGTCAACTGGGCCCGGCGGCGGAGCCTGATGCCGGCCACCTTCGGGCTGGCGTGCTGCGCCCTGGAGATGATGGGGGCGGGTGCGGCCCACTACGACCTGGCCCGCTACGGCATGGAGGTCTTCCGAGCCTCACCCCGCCAGGCCGACCTGATGATCGTGGCCGGGCGGGTCAGCCAGAAGATGGCACCGGTGCTGCGCCACATCTACGACCAGATGGTCGAGCCCAAGTGGGTGATCTCCATGGGGGTATGCGCCTCCACGGGAGGCATGTTCAACAACTACGCCCTGGTCCAGGGCGTAGACCAGGTCGTCCCCGTCGACATGTACACCCCGGGCTGCCCTCCGGGGCCGGAGACCTTGATCCACTCGATCCTGATGCTTCACGAGCAGATCCGCGCCGACGAGTTGATGAAGCGCAGAGCCGTCACCGGTAGGGGTGCCGAGATCCACCTGGACCCGGCCCTCGCCACAGACGCCCAGCCCGCTCCGGTAACGATCCGCACGGGTCGGGGCTGATGGGGCCTCCTGCACCGGCCACCGAGCCAGACGCGCCTGCCGACGGGGACCCGCCGTCGGCCCCGCAGAGCTCGGGGGGCGTACCCGAGAGCCTGTCCCACGGCCAGCTCGTCCTGCACCCCGACCGCGCGCAGTACCTCGGCCTGCTCCAGTCCCTTCACGGCGAGGGGTTCGTGCTGTGCGTCGACCTCACCGCCGCGGACTACCTGGCCGTGCCGGGCCGAGTCGTCGCCGAGGGTGTCGAGCCCGAGCGGTTCGAGCTGGTCGTGAACCTGTTGGACCCCGAGCAGCGACGGAGGGTACGTCTGCGTGTGCAGGTACCCGGTGACGACGCCGTGGTGCCGACCGCCGTCGACCTGCACCCGGGGGTCGAGGCCATGGAGCGCGAGGTCTTCGACATGTTCGGGATCACCTTCGCCGGTCACCCCGATCCCACCCGGATCCTCATGCCCGACGACTGGGACGGCTACCCGCTGCGCAGGGACTACGCCGTGGGCCGCATCCCGGTGCAGTTCAAGGCACCCGAGGGGAGGTGAGGACGTGAGCATCGTGTCCGACGAGACCGCCGCCGCTGCCCGGCTACGGGTGTCGGAGGCGGTGCTGCGCATCTCCGACACCGAGGCTCTGGCCCGCGAGGCCGAGCAGTCCGGCATGGGCGACCTGGACGACGCCCGCATGATCATCAACATGGGGCCCCAGCACCCCTCGACGCACGGAGTGCTGCGCCTCATCCTCGAGCTGCGCGGCGAGACCGTGCTGCGGTGCAAGCCCGTCATCGGCTACCTCCACACCGGGATGGAGAAGACGGGGGAGGACCTCAACTTCCTGCAGGGGCCCACCAACGTGACCCGCATGGACTACGCCTCGCCGCTGTTCTGCGAGCTGGTGTTCTCCATGGCCACCGAGCAGCTGCTCGACATGGAGGTGCCTGCAAGGGCCACCTGGATCCGGATGCTCATGTGCGAGCTGAACCGCATGAGCTCGCACCTGCTGTTCCTTGCCACCAACGGGATGGACCTGGGCGCCATCGGCATGATGCTGTACGGCTGGCGCGAGCGGGAGGAGCTGCTGCGATTCTTCGAGATGGTCACGGGTCTGAGGATGAACCACAACTACATCCGACCCGGCGGCGTGGCCGCCGACCTGCACGACGGGTGGGAGGACGACGTGGCCGCCATCCTGGAAGTGCTGCCCGGCCGCCTCGATGAGTTCGACGACCTCATGACCGGCCAGCCCATCTGGCGGGACCGCACCCAGGGCGTCGGTGTGATCACGACGCCCGAGGCGCTGGCCATGAGCGCCACCGGGCCGATGCTGCGCTCCACGGGCTACGCCTGGGACCTCCGCCGGTCCATGCCCTACCTCGCCTACGACGAGGTCGACTTCGACGTCGTGGTCGGCACCTACGGCGACACGTTCGACCGTTACGCCATCCGGCTCAACGAGGTCAGGGAGTCGATGCGGATCGTCGAGCAGTGCGTGGAGCGCATGCCGGCCGGCGACTACCGGTCCCAGGACAAGAAGGTGACCCCGCCGCCGCGGGCCCGCATCGACGAGTCGATGGAGGCGCTCATCCACCACTTCAAGATCTTCACCGAGGGGTTCAAGGTGCCCGCCGGCGAGGTCTACACGGCGGTGGAGTCGCCCAGGGGCGAGCTCGGCTGCTACCTGGTCAGCGACGGGGGAGCCAAGCCCATGCGCATGCACATCCGGGCTCCGAGCTTCGCCAACCTGCAGAGCCTCCCGCACCTCATGCGGGGCGGGTTCATCGCCGACGCGGTTGCCATCATCTCCTCCGTCGACCCGATCATGGGCGAGGTCGATCGATGACACCCTTCACCGGACCGGACCGGCTGCGGCGATGACCGGCTACTTCACCTCCGACAACCGCCGCCGTGCCGTCGAGATCGTCGGCCGCTACCCCAAGCCGGCGTCGGCCACCATCCCGTTGTTGCACCTGGCCCAAGCCCAGGACGGCTGGGTGTCCGAGGAGGCGATGCGCGAGGTCGCCGAGCTGACCGGTACCACCCCCGCCGAGGTGCTGGGCTCGTGCTCCTTCTACGAGATGTTCCAGCGTGAGCCGGTGGGGCGCTACCTCGTGAACATCTGCGACACCTTGTCCTGCGCGCTCATGGGCTCGGGCGAGCTGCTCGATCACGCCGAGCGCCGGCTGGGGATCGGCGCGGGCAGCACCACTCCCGACGGGCTCTTCACTCTCCACGCGGCCGAGTGCCAGGCCGCCTGCACCGAGGCTCCGTGCCTGCAGGTGAACTACCGGTACCGCTACCGGGTCACCCCGGAGGACTTCGACGAGCTGATCGACGACCTGGCGGCCGGCCGACTCGTCGACGAGATGCCCGACCACGGCGTGCTCGCTCGTGTGTTCCAGACGGTCCCGGCCGACCGAGCAGTCGGGGCTGTGCCACCGGGCGACGTGGAGGGCCCCCCTGCGTGGATGCCCGCCGAGGAGGAGCGCTGATGGCGCTCGTCGGCGACTACCTCCCCCACGCCCCCGGCTTCGTGGCTGCCGGCGACCGCCCGCGCATCGTGAGCGAGCGCTTCGACCACCCCGACAGCTTCACCCTGGACCGCTACCGGGCCACGGGCGGGTACGAGGGGCTGCACCGGGCCCTGCGCCGCTCACCGGCGGAGGTCCACGCCGACGTCCGCGACTCCGTACTGCTGGGGCGGGGCGGAGCGGGGTTCCCCGCAGGTGTGAAGTGGGGGTTCTGTCCGCCGGGCGTCTGGCCGCGCTACCTCGTCGTGAACGGCGACGAGAGCGAGCCGGGAACCTACAAGGACCGGCTCCTCATGGAGCGCGACCCGCACGCCATCATCGAAGGCTCGCTCATCGCCTGCTACGCCATCGGACTGAGCCAGTGCTTCCTGTACGTGCGCGGCGAGATGGCGCTCGCCCAGGAGCGCATGGTCGCCGCACTGGACGAGGCCTACCGGGCTGGCCTGGTCGGGCGGCGAATCGGCGGGACGGACTTCAGCGTCGACATCGTCATGCACTGGGGTGCGGGCGCCTACATCGTCGGGGAGGAGACGGCACTGATCGAGAGCCTCGAGGGCAAGCGAGGCATGCCACGAATCAAGCCGCCGTACTTCCCTGCCGCCATCGGCCTGTACGGCCAGCCCACGATCGTGAACAACGTGGAGACCCTGGCCAACCTGGGCTGGCTCATGCGCAACGGCACCGAGGCGTACCTGGCCATCGGCAGCGAGTCCTCACCCGGAACGCGGATGGTGGCGGTGTCCGGGCACGTGGTGCGGCCCGGCGTCTACGAGATCGTCAACGGCACGACCACCTTCCGGGACCTGATCTACGGCGAGGACATGGCCGGAGGGATCCGCGACGGGCAGCGGCTGAAGGCGTTCGTGCCCGGCGGCGGTTCCGCGCCGTGGTTCGTGGAGGACCAGCTCGACCTTCCCTTCGAGGCCAGCGTGGTCGGCCCCGCGGGATCGATGCTCGGGTCCGGAGCTGTGATCGTGATGGACGAGACCACCGACATCCCCAGAGCCGCCCTCAACCTGGCCCGGTTCTTCGCCTACGAGTCGTGCGGCGAGTGCACCCCGTGTCGCGAGGGGGCACCCTGGCTCGTGCAGGTGCTGGAGCGAATCTGCGACGGCCGCGGCACGGCCCGCGACATGGACCTGCTGGGCGAGATCGGGGAGTCGATCTGCCCGGGCGACTTCCCGCACGCGGCCAGCGAAGCCAAGGGACTCACGGCCGTGCCCTTCCCGTTCAAGATGACCACCATCTGCTTCCTGGGGCCCTCCGCCTACGTTCCCGTGCACTCGGCCATGACCCTGTTCCGCGAGGAGTTCGACGTCCTGCTCCGCGACGAACGTGAGCTCGTCCTGGAGCCTGAGCCGTTCGAGGGTCCGGCGGGCGCCGCGGCCGTGGCGCTGGGAGCCCGACCGGCCCCGGAGGCAGCTCATGGCTGAGGGGGTGGAGCTGACCATCAACGGGCGGACCGTCAGCGCTGCGCCCGACGAGCTCCTCATCGCCGCGGCCGAGCGGCACGGCATCTACATCCCCCGGTTCTGCTACCACCCGCGGATGTCGTCGGTGGGCATGTGCCGCATGTGCCTCGTCGACGTGGACACCGGCCGGGGCCCGGCACTGCAGGCTGCCTGCATGATCGCCGTGAGCGACGGCATGGTGGTGGACACGGAGAGCGAGACCGCGGCACGGGCCCAGGAGGGCGTGCTCGAGCTCCTGCTGGTGAACCACCCTCTCGACTGCCCGGTGTGCGACAAGGGCGGTGAATGCCCGCTGCAGGACCAGGCCATGGCCTACGGCCCCGGGGAGTCCCGCTTCGTGGAGGAGAAGCGGCACTTCGCCAAGCCCGTGCCCATCAGCGATCTCGTGCTGTTGGATCGGGAGCGCTGCGTCCTGTGCGACCGCTGCACCCGCTTCGCCTCCGAGGTGGCCGGCGATCCGCTGATCAGCTTCATCGAGCGCGGCTACCAGACGCAGGTCATGACCTTCCCCGACGACCCCTTCGTCTCCTACTTCTCGGGAAACACCGTGCAGATCTGCCCGGTCGGGGCTCTCACCTCGGTTGCCTACCGCTTCAAGGCACGGCCCTGGGACCTCGATCAGGTCGAGTCCACCTGCACCAGCTGCGCGGTGGGCTGCCGGGTGGCGGTCCAGTCCAGCCGCGACCAGCTCGTCCGCTACGTGGGCGTGGACATCGACCCGGTGAACCACGGCTGGCTGTGCGACAAGGGCCGCTACGACTTCGAGTGGGTGGGTAGCGATGAGCGTCTGGTGGTGCCGCTGGTGCGCGACCCGTCCGACGACACCGAGCTGGTGGCCAGCTCCTGGAACCTCGCCCTGGACGGGGCTGCCGACGCCGTGGCCGTGGCGGTGGCCGGCGGGGGGCCCGACGCGGTGGCCGTTCTCGGCGGCGCCCGCCTCAGCAACGAGGCTGCCTACCTGTGGTCCAAGCTGGCCCGTTCGGTGATCGGCACCGACAACGTGGACTGCCAGCTCGACGACGGACTGCCCGCCGATGCCGTGCTCGGCCTGCCCAGGGCGACCATCGACGACGCCTGCTCGGCGACCACCATCCTGCTGTTGGGGCCCGACCCCAAAGAGGAGCTTCCCGTCCTGTACCTGCGGCTGCGCGATGCCGTGGTGCACGGCACCAGTAGCCTGGTCGAGCTCACTGCGGTGGCCACCGGCCTCACCCCTTACGCCTCCCACTCGCTGCGCCACGAGCCGGGCAACCTGGTCGGCGCCGTGCAGGACCTGCTAGCGGCTGGGGGGCCTGTGGCCGATCAGTTGGCCTCCGGCGACCTCGTCGTGGTGGCTGGGCGGTCCTCGCTGGCCGGGTCCGCGGACGACGTCCTCGAGGCGCTGGGCGTCCTGGCCGATCGCTTCCCCGACGCCACGTTCCTGCCTGCCCTGCGCAGGGCGAACGTGTTCGGCGCCCTCGACATGGGCCTGGCTCCCGGCATGCTGCCCGGGCGGGTGAGCCTGGCCGAGGGGCGGCACTGGTTCGAACAGCAGTGGGGCAACGTCCCTCCCGAGAAGGGTCTGGACGCCCGCGGCATCCTCGAGGCGGCGGCGGCCGGTCGCATCGGGCTCCTCATCCTGCTGGGTGCCGATCCGCTCACCGACTTCCGCGACGCCGACCTGGCCGAACGGGCCCTGGCCGGGGCCGGCACCGTCGTGGCCGTGGACACATTCGCCAACCCCTCGGTGCTGCGTGCCGACATCGTGCTGGCCGCCGCCGGCTACGCCGAGCAGGGTGGCACCACCACCAACCTCGAGGGACGGGTGAGCCGGCTGGCCCGCACGGTGACGCCGCGTGGTTCGTCCACCGAGGACTGGATCATCGCCGCCGACCTCGCCCTGCGGCTCGGCTACGACCTCGGGGTCGACTCCCTGGATTCCATCTGGAAGGAGATCGAGCAGGTCGCCCCGGCCCACCGCGGCTGCTCCCTCGACCTGCTCGAGTCACCCGCCGGCCAGGACGGTGTGCTGGTGCCGCTACCGCAGCCGGACGGGGGGCCGGAAGCGCAGGGGTCGGGCGCAGCTCCCGCGCTGGTGCGCTGGCAGGCGCCGGAGCCCAGCCAGGTGCCACCCCCCCGTGCCTACCGCCACCGCCTGGTGGTCGACCGGAAGCTCTACGACGCCGGCACCACGGTCTCGATGTGCCCGTCGCTCGCCGGGCTCGCCCCCGGGCCGGTGCTCCGCCTCAACCCCACCGAGGTTCAACGCCTCGGCCTCACCGACGGTCAGCGGGTACAGGTGAGTGCGCCGCGGGCCAGCATCAGCGTGGCCTGCCGGCCCGACCCCGGCGTCCCGGCCGGCGTCGCCGCTCTGGCCTTCAACCAACCGGGCCTGGCCACCGGCGACCTCCTCGACTCCAGCCAACGCTTCACCGAGATCGAGGTGGAGACACGATGACCGTGGCCACCGCCGCGGCCCGTCTCCGGAGGCGGCGCCATGGGTGACCCGCTCTTCGTGGACGGTGTCGACTGGGGCGATGCCGCAATCGTAGGGGTGAAGGTGGTCATCGCCTTCGCCCTGCTGCTGGTGGCCACGATGCTGATGGTGTGGTTCGAGCGCAAGGTCATCAGCGACATGCAGAACCGCATAGGCCCCAACGTCGCCGGGCCGTGGGGGATCCTGCAGACCTTCGCAGACGGGGTGAAGTTCTTCTTCAAGGAGGACCTTCGCCCCGTCAACGCCGATCCGCTGGTGTTCCGGTTGGCGCCCTACATCTCGGCGGTCACGGCCTTCCTGGCCTTCGCCATCGTGCCCGTGGGCGGGGTGTTCCGCGACACCGGCGCCGTCACCGGCACCATCACCATCTTCGGCAAGGAGACCTTCGCCCAGGTGGCCGATCCGCCGGCGGGGATCCTGTTCCTGCTGGCCGTCTCATCCATCGCCGTATACGGCGTGATGCTGGCCGGATGGTCATCGGGATCGAAGTACCCGCTGCTGGGCGCGGTGCGGGCGTCGGCGCAGGCGGTGTCCTACGAAGCCGCCCTCGGGCTCTCGGTGGTCACCGTCGTGCTGGTGGCGGGCACGCTGAGAACCAACGGCATCGTCGCCGCTCAAGCCGACGGCATCACCTCGTGGGGGATCCTGACCACAGGGCTGATCGCCTTCGTCATCTTCCTCATCTCGGCCACCGCCGAGCTGAACCGGCCCCCCTTCGACCTGGTCGAGGCGGAGCAGGAGCTGGTCGGCGGCTTCCACACCGAGTACTCCGCCATCCGCTTCGCCCTCTTCTACCTGGCCGAGTTCATGAACGTGATCACCATGTCGGCCATCATGGTCACCCTCTTCTTCGGCGGTCCGGCCGGGCCCGTCTGGTTCGACCTCACCTGGCTGTGGCCAACGGTCTGGTTCATGGCGAAGGTGCTCGTCTTCCTGTTCACCTTCGTGTGGTTCCGGGCCACCCTGCCCAGGCTCCGCTACGACCAGCTCATGGGGCTGGGCTGGAAGATCCTGATCCCTCTCGCCCTGGGCTGGGCCCTGGTCATCAGCGCCGTCCGGCTGCGCAACACCTACGACTGGAACGTCTGGCTCACCCTGGCCATCGGCGTGGGCCTGCTCGTGCCGGCGACGGGGCTGGTCGTAGCCGCCATCGGCGCCGGGGACCGTGCCTACTCCCGTGAGCTGGCCGACGCCGGCTCGGAACCGTCGAGGGAGTGATCGATGGGCTACCTGGACGGCTTCAGGGTCACCTTCGGCAAGCTGTTCGACGAACGCGTCACGACCGAGTACCCGAAGGAGAAACGGCCAAAGCCGCCCCGCCTCCACGGGCGGCACGTCCTCAACCGGTACGAAGACGGCATGGAGAAGTGCATCGGCTGCGAGCTCTGCGCCGGGGTGTGCCCGGCACGCTGCATCTACGTCCGCGGAGCCGACAACCCGCCAGACGACCCGGTAAGCCCCGGCGAGCGCTACGGCTTCGTCTACGAGATCAACTACCTCCGTTGCATCCACTGCGATCTGTGCGTGGAGGCCTGCCCGACCGAGGCGATCACCGAGACCAAGGTGTTCGAGTTCGCCTTCGCCAACCGGATGGACTCGATCTACACCCGTGAGGAGCTCCTGGTGGACGACGACGGACGGCCCCGGGCCCAACCCTGGGAGCTGTGGGTAGAGGGTGACGACGAGCACACGTCGGGATGGATGCGGGCCACCTCGCCGTCGGGCGATGCCGACTACGAGGGCCGTGTGGGGTGGTCGCCCGAGCTCGGCTACGGGGTACGGCCGCCCGAGCCCCCTCAGTCCGCAGCGGGAGGGCGGAGCTCGCCCGACGCAGCTCCAGCCGACGAGGACGCGGACCGGCCCGGGGACGAGGACCGGGCCGGGGACGAGCACTGATGGTCGAGGTCGTCGTGTTCGTGCTTGCCGCCGCCGTGTGCATCGTCGGTGCCCTCGGGGTGGTTCTGGCCCGCAACCCGGTGCACGCCGCGCTGATGCTGGTGATGACCCTGTTCGGCATCGCCGTGCTGTTCGTGGCCCAGGAAGCGCACTTCCTGGCCGTCGTCCAGGTGATCGTCTACGCCGGCGCCATCGTGGTGCTGATCCTGTTCGTGATCATGCTGCTCGGCGTCGACGAGGCCCGCGACCTGCAGCTGCGGTCGCTCCCGGCCCAGCTACCGGCGGCTCTGATCTTCGCCGCGGTCAGCGCGGGTGTGCTGGTGACCGTGGTCATCTCCGTCGACGATCCCGCCACCGGGCTGCCCGGCCTGGGCGGCGCCATCGACGAGTCCGTGCCCAACGTCGAGCAACTGGCCATCTCGCTGTTCGGTGACTACGTCTACGCCTTCGAGCTGACCTCGGTGCTGCTCGTCATCGCCGTCGTGTCGGCGGTGGTGCTGGCCCGCCGGCCGTCGCGCGCCGAGCGGGCCGACCTCGAGGCCCTGCGCGCCGAGGACATGGCCGCCGCCGAGGCCGAGGCGGAGCGGGCCGACGGCGCCGACTACGACCAGCCGGCCGGCGACGACGAGCCGGCCGGCGACGACGAGCAGCCCACCGACGACGAGCAGCCCGCCGACGACGAGCAGATCGCGCGATGACCGGGGCGGTCCGCTGATGGAGGTCACCGCCAACTGGTACCTGATGCTGGGGGCCGTGATCTTCGTAATCGGCGCGGTGGGGCTGCTGCTGAGACGCAACCCGCTGGTCATGCTGATGTGCGTCGAGCTCATGCTCAACGGCGTCAACCTGACCTTCGTGACGTTCAGTCGCGAGCTGGGCGACATCGCCGGGCAGACGGTGGTGTTCTTCGTGCTGGTCGTGGCTGCGGCCGAGGTCGTAGTGGGCCTCGGTCTCATCGTTGCCATCCTGCGACGCCGCCCGGAAGCCACGGCCGACGATCTCAACATGCTGCGGGGCTGAGGGAACCGTGCTCGACCTCGTCTGGCTGATCCCCGCATTCCCCCTGGCCGCCGTCCTGTTGTTGGTGGTGCTGGGACGCCGCATGGGCGACCCGGCCGCCGGATGGTTGGCCACCCTGGGCGCGGCCGGGTCGTTCGCAGCCTCGGTGGTGGTCCTGGTGGGGCTCCTCGCCGAGGAGTCCGAGGGACGGGTGTTCGAGCAGGTGCTCTTCGAGTGGGTCCCCGTCGGCGACCTGCGCGTGGAGCTCGGCTTCCTGGTGGACCCGCTGTCCGTGACCATGGCGCTGTTCGTCACCGGGGTGGCCACGCTCATCTTCCTGTACTCGATCGGGTACATGCGCGGGGACCCGAAGTACTCCAAGTACTTCGTCTACCTGAGCCTGTTCCTGTTCGCCATGACCATGTTGGTCCTGGGCAACAACATGGTCGTCACCTTCGTCGGATGGGAGGGCGTCGGAGCCTGCTCCTACTTCCTGATCGCCTTCTGGCACCGCGACATGGTCAACGCCGTGGCCGGGAAGAAGGCGTTCGTCACCAACCGCATCGGGGACTGGGGCTACATGATGGCCATGTTCCTGGTGTGGACCACGCTGGGGACCCTCACCTACACGGAGATCTTCGAGGGGACGGGCGGCCTGGCCGAGACGACCGCCACGGCCATCTCGCTGCTGCTCCTGCTGGCCGCCGCCGGCAAGTCGGCCCAGCTGCCGCTGTTCGTCTGGCTGCCCGACGCCATGGCCGGCCCCACCCCCGTGTCCGCCCTGATCCACGCAGCCACCATGGTCACCGCCGGCGTCTACGTGCTCATCCGCATGAGCCCCGTCGTCGACCTCTCCGAGACGGCACTGTGGGCGGCGGCCATCGTGGGTACGGCCACGGCCGTGCTCGGGGCCCTGGCTGCCCTGGCCCAGAACGACATCAAGCGGGTCCTCGCCTACTCGACGATCTCCCAGCTCGGCTACATGTTCCTGGCCGTGGGCAGCGGCGCCTACGTCGCCGCCCTGTTCCACATGATCACCCACGCCGCCTTCAAGGCCCTGCTGTTCCTGGGTGCCGGCTCGGTGATCCACGGCATGGACGGGGAGCAGGACATGCGCCGCATGGGCGGGCTGGCCCGGTTCATGCCGGTGACCGCCGTGACCTTCGGTGTCGGTGCCCTGGCCATCGCCGGGGTGCCCCCGCTCTCGGGCTTCTGGTCCAAGGACGAGATCCTGGCCGCCACCTGGGACTTCAGCCCGGTGCTGTGGGCCGTCATGCTCGTCGACGTCGTCATCACCGGCTACTACATGGCCCGCCAGTTCATCCTGGTCTTCCTGGGCCGCCCCCGCTGGAGCGCCGAGATCGACGGGCAGCTGCGGTCGGGTGACGTCCACCCACACGAGTCCCCGGCCATCATGACCGTGCCCCTCGTAGTCCTGGCGATGGCCGCGGCCGCCCTGGGTGCCCTCAACCTGCCCCTGGTCGACGACTGGCTCGTGCTCGAGCACCTCCTGGAGCCCACGCTCGAGGAGGTCACCCATGTCCTCACGCTCAGCACCGCCGCCAAGATCACCCTGGCCGTCTTGTCCGTCGTCGCCGCCCTGGCCGGCATCGCGTTCGCCTTCAGGAAGTTCCTGGGCCGCCGCGCCGTCGCACCCGACGCCCTCGAGCCCGAGGTGCTCCAGTCCGCGTTCGGCATCGACGACGCCGTGTCCTGGGTGGTCGCCGGTCCCGGCTACACCGCCTTCGAGGCCGTGGCCCTGGCCGATGAGCAGCTCGTGGACGGAGCCGTGGAGGGGGTCGGTCGTGTGGCCGTCGGCACCGGCCGGCGACTGCGCGTCCTCCAGTCGGGCTACGTGCGCAACTACGCCATCGGCATCGGGCTGGGCTCGCTGGCCCTGGTACTGCTGTTCCTGACCAGGGTGGGTCTGTGATGGACACCGGCATCGTGGCGGCCGAGACCGTGGGCGGGTTGCCGCTGCTGAACTCGCTGATCGCCGTTCCCGCTGTGGGAGCCGTCGTGGTCGCCCTGCTGCCCCGCACGCACAGCTCCCTGGCCCGGCAGATCGGCGTCCTGTTCTCGGCGATCACCGCCGCCTTGGCGGT
>Ga0299914_10002445_pt1 | contig 12810 bp, 9 predicted proteins | sample RVTome_10_FD_201361 | JGI IMG/M metagenome (GOLD analysis project Ga0299914, IMG submission 201361) | Soil microbial communities from uranium-contaminated site in the Upper Colorado River Basin, Wyoming, United States - RVT153D57 (version 2) ...
ACCGGTCTGGACGTCGGCTATCTGCGCAGCGTGGCGATCGATCCCGAGCCACCGGAGACCGTCGTGGTCTCGGCCGCATCGGGACCGTATTCCGCGTACGTCGCCGGCCGATCGGACGGCCGGTTGTATCGCCGGGTCGCGCGCGGGCCTTGGGAGCGCGTCCGCGACGGCGCGCGTGGCGCGCGCCCGGTGAGCCTTCAGGGCTGTTCCTGATCGGTCACCGTGCCTGTCAGCGTACCTGGCAGAGACGTACCTGGTGATCTTCATGGCACCGGATCTCGACCTGGCGCCGGCGCTCGAGGGTCATGGGGGACGCAGACCTTCTTCAGGTCTCGCTCCGACACGCCACCGTGAGAGCGCCGGCGGATCGATTTCCGCGTGCGCTCATCTCCGCCGCCACCCGTTCACCGGCCCCGGCCGCAGCAGACCGTCAATCGTGATGACGCCGTCCTTCTTGAACACCGCTCCGTTCTTCATCACGAACTGCACGTCGCGCAGCGCATCGATGTCCTCGAGCGGGTTGCCCGGCACGGCGATGAGATCGGCGTAGTTGCCGACCCTGATCGGTCCGCGCTCGCCGTACACGTCGGCGGCCTTGTAGCCGTTGATGGTCATCGCCTTCAGCGCGTCCGGCGCCGGAATGTTCGCGGCCTTCCACGTCAGCAGGAAGTTGATCGTGAGATCGCCGCGCGTCATCCACTCGCCGCTGGCGTTCTTCATGCGATCGTTCCAGTAGTCCATGTCCGTCGAAAAGGTGATCGGAACGCCCTTCTCCCACGCGCTCCTCAACTGCGCGGCGGCGCGCTTCTGGCCCTCCTCCGATCCGTGGTACGGCGTGAACGGCGTGTCGGTGCTGGCCAGGTAGATGCCCTTCTCCGCCATCTGCGCGTGCTGCCCGGGCGTCAGCCGCTGGCCGTGCGAGATGACGTGGATGCCCGCGTCGATCGCGCGCTGCCCGCCTTCGGTGGTCTGCACGTGCCCGTCCACCTTCGCACCGCCCTTCGCGGCCTCGGCGATGAACAGTTCGATCTCCTCGACGGAATACCCCCACGGCTTGCAGTCCACGCAGATCTTGATTGTCTTCGCGCCGAAGAGCAGGTTCTCACGCACGGCCTTGACGATCTCGGCCGGCGTATCGGCCTCGAGGTATTCGGGATAGACGATGTTGTGCTGCTTGTGCATCTCCGGCGTCGGCTGAAACTGTCCCCCGGTGCCGGAGATGATGAGGCCGGAAGGAATGACGGTCGGCCCCGGCATCCATCCCTGCTCGATGGCCGCACGCAGGGCGGTGTCCGCATACATCCCGTTGTTGCCGACGTCCCTGATGACCGTGAAGCCGGACGCCAGCAGCTGCATCGCGTTCGACGCAGCCTGAATCGCCCGCAGCGGGGTCGACTCGGCGATGTACGTGTAGTAGTAGATGTTGTTCTCGGGGACCTGTTTGTAGGTGAGCGCCTGATGCGTGTGGGCGTCCACGAGGCCCGGCAGCACGGTCAGGTGCGACAGGTCGATCACCCGGGCGCCGGGAGGGATGCTGACGTCCGGCCCGATCGCGCTGATGCGCTCGCCTTCGATCAGGATGATCTGATTGCGCGCGATGGCGCCCGTCTCCGGGTCGGCGAGCCTTCCGGCCCGCACCGCTGTCACCCTCGATTCGGGGGCCTCCCCAGGGGGCTGCGCCTGCGCCGCACTGCCGGCGGCGAGCACCAGTGCCATCGCGAAGGTCGCGGGTCTCGACATGAGCGTCTCTCCCTGGCGCACCTGACAGCGTTGTGGCACGCTGGCGGGAGTCTACCACCCCGGTCGGCCCCGGCTCGCGGTGGGCCCTGGCGGGCGGCCGGTCTCGAAGCACCGCCCGCCGGCCGGGTCCCGTGACCCTGCGCGGCTGAAGATCGCACCCTTTTGGGCGACGCGCGCGCGCCAGGCCGGTGCGGGCGGCTGATCCCCGCGACCGCGGCGGACACTGGTCGCGTTCATCCGTCCCGCTTCGCCGACGGATTGACCTGCCTGAGACGGGAGGGCTCAATCCTCCGGCGGCCGCCTGGCGATCGGGTAGAGCAACTGCCTCATCCATCCCGACGGAACGGCGCGGCCGCCGCTGAGGCCGTAGCGCGTCGGCCACCGGTCCGGCAGGTAATAGGTCCCGAACAGAAGGTCCCACACGGGGGTATGCACTGAGAAATTCCTGTCGACTGCCTCCCGGTCGGCGCTGTGGTGCCAGTGATGAAAGGCGGGCGTGGCGATGAGCGCGCGCACGGACCGGAACTGCCATCGCACGTTCGCATGAATGAACGTGGCCTGCGCCGCGACCAGAAACACGTACACCATCAGTGACGTGGTCGAGAAACCCAGGACGAAAATCGGCACGTAGGTCAGCCCGCGCGTGAGGATGACGTCCACGAGGTGCAGCCGCGAGCCCGCCAGCCAGTCCATCTCCTCGGCGGAATGATGGATGGCGTGAAAAGGCCAGAGCCAGGGCACGGTGTGAAAGGTCCGGTGCACCCAGTACTGCGTGAAGTCGGCCACCAGCACGATCAGCGGGACCTGCGCGACAGTCGGAAGCGACGCGACCGCCTCGCTCACCCAGGCCACACGCGCCCACGCGAACAGGATCACCGCCGGCTTCAGCGTGAGGACGGTCAGGACCTCGATGAGGAGGGAGTTGATGAAGAAGTACGTCAGGTCGATCGGCCACTGCCGGCGGAACACGGGCTGAGCCGCGCGCAGCGCGAAGAGCCGCTCCAGCGGGACGAAGACGGCCGAGTACAGCAGAAGATTCAGGACGAAGAAATCCAGCGCCAGCCAGGACTCAGGCCCGTCGAGGCCGCCCGCCACGGCCACGCGGGAGCCGCCGAGCAGCGCCGCGGCGAGCGTGAATCCGATGCCGGTCAAAGCGAGCGCCTTGTTCGCGCGCAGCACGGCGCTCAGGCTGCCGAGGAGAAAGGAGCCCACGAGCGTCACGTGAATGCCGGCGCGAAGGTACGGCGATGCATGGAGCGGCCGCAGATCCGCCAGCGCCAGGTGCTCCGGAAACCGAAGGCTCAGCACAACGCCACATGACGCGATGCCGAGTATCGCCGAAAGCAGGCCGCTGATGAATCCGTACCCGAACGACGTCGGCTCGCTCGTCCGGAGCGCCACGTGTGCCCGCGATCCGGAGGACATCGGATCAGTCATCCTGCCTCGCCTGCTGCCCGCCCGTCGCCGTCCTGCGCCGCAGAGCCCCGCTCGTCCAGGCGCGGAAGCGCTCCGGTGAGGTGGGTGACCGCCTCTTCGAGGCGCCGGAAAAAGGCGACGGCCTCGAGTGGTCTGTTGCACCACCCGGTGGTGATGCAGTAGCGGGCATCATACGGGCGATCGTGGTGGGCGGCATGATCGTCGGGCCGCAGGAACAGCCCGATCCTCTGGAACAGACGCGCGGGCGGGGGCGGCGACGGCATGTGCGCCCACTGGTGAATCTGGTTCGTCATCATCCCCATCGCGCAGAGCCCGACTCCGGCAACGGCGACAACCTCCTGCCACCCTGTTTCGAGCGGGACGAAGACGAGCCCGAGGAGCACCGGAACGCTCACCGCGGCAACGTCACCGTTGGTGTCGAGGAAGCGGCGCCGGAGAAGGTCGTCGGGATTGACGTGATGCACCCGGAAGGGGCGAAGAACGCGCGGACCGACGACCGGCAGGTCGGCTCGTCCCCAGGTGTCGGCGGCCCAGTGAATCAGACCGGACCCGAAATCGGCTCCGACGATTCCGGCCAGCAGCGCCAGCGGCACCCACCATTGCCGCAGGTCGACGCCCTGGGCCACGCGGAACACGAGGACTCCCAGCAGGATCGACGCGCCCGCAACGAAAATGCCCGACGCCAGGAGCTGCCGCCGCGAGGGCTCGGCCAGAGCCGGCAGTCCGTCGTCGAAACCGGCCACGCAAGTCGTCGGGTCGATGCCGTCGGGGCTGTGGTCAACCGCCAAGTTGGATGTGCATATGGTGACGCAACGGCAGCCGTGGGTCCAGCAGGAAAACGGCACATGTTGCAGAATTTTGTCGTCATCAAGCGGCGCGGACGGTCCTGCACGCTCGGCCGCTTCCCACCCTCACTATGTCTCCAACGTGCGACGGCGCTGGGAGTCGCAGAGCAGACTTCCCGCGCCGCGCCCGCTTGCCAGATTTGACCACACTGTGTTCTAATTGCCGCCGACATGGGCTATCTCGGCGAGTTCGAACAGTTGATCCTCTTCTCCGTCGTCGAGCTCGGCGACGACGCGTACGGCGGCGCGATCAGGGACACGATCGAGCGGCGGACCGGCCGGGTGGTGTCGTCCGGGGCGATCAACACCACGCTCGGCCGTCTCCATGAACGCAGGCTCGTGACGTCCAGGATCGGCCAACCAACCCCGGGCCGCGCCGGCCGGCCGCGGAAGTACTACGCGATCACGCCCGCCGGCGCGCGCGTCCTGCGGGACAGCTACGACACGATTCAGGCAATGGCCGGAGGCCTCGTGAGGAAGCTCTCGCGGCTCGCCGAGGAGGAGACGTGAACCGCGGGCGCAGCCCCGCAATCCTTCGCCGCCTGGCGGCCCTGCTGATCCGGGGGCCCGAGGCGCCGTTCATTCGCGCCGACATGGAGGACGCCTTCGAGCGCGACCTCGCGCGCGGCGTCCCGGTCTGGCGGGCGCGATGGCGCTACGCCGTGAACGTTCTTGCCTCCGCGCTGAGCGTCTGGCGCGATCGACTCCGTCCGTCCGGGTTCGGAGTGTCGTGGATCGACGTCCGGCTCGCGCTGCGGATGATCGTGAAGTACCCGGGCCTCACGTGCGTGGCCCTGTTCGCGCTCTCGATTGGCATCCCCGTGGGGATTGCACCCGCGCACTTCGCGAGCGCGATCGAGGCCCCGTTCCCCGTTGAAGAGAGCGACCGCGTCCGTGCGCTGTTGTACTGGAATGCGGACAGACCCGCCCCGACGACATTCGAGGACTTTGCCAGGTGGCGCGACACACTCACGTCCTTCGAGGCGCTCGCGGCGTGGCGCGCGGCCAGCTACAACGTCGACGCGGCCGGAACGGTTGCGCCCGTCGCGGGCGCCGAAGTCACCGGCTCCGCATTCGCCATCCTGCGAGTGCAGCCGCTGCTCGGCCGGAGCCTGCACCGGGGGGACGAGACGATCGGCGGACCACTGGTCGCTGTCATCGGCCATGATCTCTGGCGCTCGCGCTTTGCAGGCGACCGCGGGATCGTCGGCCGCGCCATCCGGATCGGAGACAGTCTCCACACGATCGTCGGCGTCATGCCGGAGGGCTTCCTCTTCCCCGTGCGCCAGCAGCTCTGGCTGCCGCTCCGGGAACGGCTGTCCGCGGGCTCGAGGCAGCCGCGGCCGCTGACGATCTTCGGACGTCTGGCAGACGGTGTGTCGCCGGAGGATGCGCAGGCGGAAGTGCGCGCGATCGGCGTCCGGCGCGACGCGGGTGCGGACGCCTCCGAACGTCCCGACGCGGAGGTTGCGCCCGGCGCGAGCATGGCCGTCAACTTTCCGAGAGGCGGCCTGCGTGCGGGGCCGGAGTTCCGGGCCATCCAGATCGTCGCGCTCGTCCCGTTGCTGGTCGCCTGCCTGAACGTCGGACTGCTGATTGCCGCGCGCACCGCCGCCCGCTCCTCCGAGTTCGCGGTGCGGATGGCGCTGGGTGCCAGCCGCCGGCGGATCGTCTCGCAGGTCTTCACCGAAGCGCTGGTGCTCGCGGTCCTGGCGACGGGTCTGGGCCTTCTCCTCTTTGGAGAGCTCGCCAGCCGCTTCACGTGGGTGGCCGACGGGCCACTCCCATACTGGATTCATCCGGGTCTGACGACGGCGACTGTCGTCCAGGCGCTCGGGCTCGCCGTCGCCAGCGCCGCCGCGGCTGGCGTCGTGCCGGCCCTCAGGCTCACGGGGCGACCGGTGCAGCAGAGCATCCAGCGCGCCCGGGCCGAGCGGTCGGGAGTGCGGTTCGGCGGGTTCTCGAGCGCCCTCATCGTCGTCGACGTGGCCGTCGCGGTGGCGGCCGTGGGCTTCATTGCCGCGCTGGTGCACAAGGTGAACGAGGTCACGACCCAGGACGCGGTCGGTATTCAGGCCGGGCAGTTCCTGTCGGTCGAACTGAGGGTGCCGGGGGTCGAATCGGGATCCGACCCCTCGGCACTGGACGCGGTCGAGTTCAAGACGCGGTTCGCCACGATCCAGCGGGCGCTGGTCGAACGTCTCGAGCGGGAGCCGGGCATCCGGGGCGTCGCCGTCGCAGACGCCCTGCCTCGCATGGACCACGCCGTCCGCACGATTGAAGTGGACCAGAACGAGGGATCGACCGGCTCCAGTCGATCACAGGTCAGGGCGGCGCACGTCGATCCCGGCTTCTTTTCCGCCCTCGGCCAGCCAATGGTTGCCGGTCGCCCGTTCAACGCGGGCGACCTTCGAGACGGGGCCGCGACAGTCATCGTCAACACGACCTTCGTCGAGACGCTCCTGAACGGGGAGAACGCGATAGGCCGGCGCGTCCGGTACGTGTCTTCGGTCGAGGAGACGCCCGGGCCCTGGTACGAGATCGTCGGCGTCGTCGGACGCCTGGGCATGCACATGCTCACGCCTGCCGAAGACCAGGGCCTGTACCATCCGCTCGCTCCGGGCGGGATTCATCCGGTTCGGCTTGGCATCCACGTCGGCGGGAATCCCGAATCGTTCACGCCGCGCCTGCGGCAGATCGCGCAGGAGATCGATCCGTTCGCAGTGATTTCGTCGCCGGTGGCCCTCGACACGGTCGTGGAAGGGGACTGGTACATCGTGGCCGCCGCGGCGATGGGCGGCATGCTCCTCGTCGGCATCCTCCTGACGCTCGCGGCTTCCGCCATTTTCACGCTCATGTCGTTCGCAGTGACGGAACGTACGCGGGAGATCGGCATCCGGGTCGCGCTCGGGGCCGACCGGTGGAACATCGCGATGGTCATCGCGCGACGCGCGCTGGCACAGGTGGGGCTCGGCGTGCTGCTCGGGATGCCTCTCGCCGGCCGGATCTTCTTCGAGATCCTCGACGAACGCGGCGCCTCACACGCAGGGTGGTCGGGGGCCCTGCTTGCGATCGTCCTCGGCGCCGGGATCCTGGCGCTGATCGCGCTGGCTGCGTGCGCGGCGCCGACGCTTCGGGCGCTACGAATCATGCCGAGCGAAGCGTTGAAAGCTCAGTAGGCCCGCCGGCCATGCCGCCGGCCTGCGGCGTTGCAGAATGTGCCATCTTGAACTTCCGCCGCCGACGTGCCATCGTCGTCGTCGAGCCGGGCGGACTGTCCCGTTCGCCGCCGGACGCTCCCCACCCCCGCTATGTCTCTGACGTGCGATGCCTCTGTCGATCTGCGCGCAACGATGCGCCGCTCCTTCGGCCACCGGGCGTTTCGTCCCTGGCAGGAGGAGGTCGTGACGGCGGTGCTGAGCGGGCGCGATGTCCTTGCCGTCATGCCCACCGGCTCCGGAAAGTCGCTCGGCTATCAGCTCCCCGCGCTCATCCTGCCGGGCGCGACCGTCGTCGTCTCGCCGCTCATCTCGTTGATGAAGGACCAGGTGGACGAGCTGAACCGGCGCGGCATCCCGTCTGGCGCGCTGCACTCGATGCGCCCGCCGGCGGCGCGGCGCGACGTGATCGCGGCGGCGCGCGGCGGCCGTCTGCGTCTGCTGTATGTCGCGCCGGAGCGCTTCGCGTCGGACGCGTTCGTGCAGCTGCTCGACGAGCTGACGGTCGCGCGCTTCGTGATCGACGAAGCGCACTGCGTGTCGGAGTGGGGGCACGACTTCCGGCCGGACTATCGCCGGCTGAAGGCGGCCGCGGCAGCCTGCCGCACACCGGACGGGCGGCGCCGCCCTCCGATCGCCGCGTTCACCGCGACGGCCACGCCCGAGGTCCGCAAGGACGTCGTCGCCATGCTCGGCCTCGAGTCGCCGCAGGTGCTCGTGGCCGGGTTCGACCGCCCCAACATCCATCTCCGCGTCGGGCGCGTGGATGACGACGAGGAGAAGCACGAGCTGCTGCCGGAGCTGGTGGGCGGGCGCCGGGCGCTGGTGTATGCCGCGACGCGCAAGAGCACCGAGGCCGCGGCGGCGACGCTCACGGCGGCGGGCATCGATGCCGCGGCCTATCATGCCGGCCTCAAAGACGACGAGCGGACGCGGGTGCAGGATGCGTTTGCGTCGGGGGCGCTGCGGGTGGTCTGCGCGACCAACGCGTTCGGGATGGGCATCGATCGGCCGGACGTCGAGGCCGTCGTGCACTTCGCGATCCCCGGGTCCGTCGAGGCCTACTACCAGGAGATCGGCCGCGCAGGGCGTGACGGACGTCCCGCGACCGCCACGCTTCTGTGGGACTACGCGGACGTGTCGCTGCGCGAGTTCCTGATTGACGCGCCGCGTCAGGACAAGCGCCGGAACGGGCTCGCGATCGACCCGGCGGACGTCGCGCGGCGCAGGGAGATGGAGCACCGCAGGCTGCGGCGCATGGTCGCGTACGCGGAGACCGGCGCGTGCCTGCGCGCGACCATCCTGCGCTACTTCGGCGACCCGGCGGTGCGCGTGCCCTGCGAGGCCTGCGGCAACTGCCGCCCGCGCGGGCTCGACGCCCACGACCGTGAACTCGTCCGCACGCTGCTCGCCGGCATCGCCGGCGCAGGCGAGCGCTACGGCCGCCGGCGGATTGTCGCCATGCTGACGGGCGATACCTCCGAGCTGCCTCCGAGCCTGACGACGCTCCCGACCGCCGGCGCCCTGCGCCACGTCCGCCCCGATCAGCTCCGCAGATGGATCGATTCGACATCGACGGCCGGCCTCATTTCGGTGTCCGCCGACAAGTACCGGACGTTGAGCCTCACGCCCCTCGGCCGCGACGTGATGGCTGGGCGCACACGCGAGTGGCCAATGCGCACACCGGAACGCCTGCCGAGCATCTGGACGTCGCGCCGTCTGCGCGATCGGTTCGAGAGGTTCGATCGCCGCGGTCGCCTGTTACGCACGAACTTCACCTGAATTGTCACGGAACACGCGCCTGCGGCGGCCACGAGGAGCACGATGCCGACGGCGGCACGAAGAGCACGAAGAGACGAAGATCGCGAAGCATTCCTGGGTGGTTTTCTTTCGTGTTCTTCGTGGGCTTCGTGATGTCCGCCAGCCCGTCGTTGGGTAACCCGCACCCGCGCACCCAAGGCACGAAAGGCACCCAAGGCACCCTGGCACCCAAGGCTACCCAAGGCACCCTGGCACCCAAGGCAACCCAAGCCCCCCTCACGCCGACGCAAGCGCGTCGCGACAAAGCTCGCTGAGCGCCTCGATCGTCCTCTCCTGATTCGGCGCCCCCTCCGGCGGCTGCCACTCGAGCGGCGACCCCGCCTCGATCAGCAGGCGCGCAACGGCGACGTGATCCGCGCCCGGGCCGGCGTGCCCGCGGCCCTCGACAGCCCAGACGAGCGGCGGGGCGGCGAACATCCGGTCGAGCGCGCGGACGTCGGCCCCGGCGGCGAGGAGCACGCGCACGGCCTCCGGATAGCCGGCCATCGCCGCGCGATGCAGCGGCGTCACGTCGTCCTTGTCGCGGATGTCGATCTCGAATCCGCACGCGACCATCGCCTCCAGGGCCGGAACGTTGCCGCTCTCCGCGTGCCGATGGAGCAGCAGGTGATGTTCGCGGCGCAGCGCCGTGCGCAGCGACGTGCGCTCGCCGAGCAGGGCGTCGGCCGCCGCGCGATCGCCGCGGGCGCACGCGGCGACGAACCGCTCAAGGGGCGACAGCTCGCTTCGGGCACCCGCCTCGAGGAGACGCGCGGCGACGTCGCGGTTTCCGGACAGCTCCGCGAGCGTGTGCGGCGTGCTGCCGTCGGCGCGGCGCCGGTGCGGATCGGCGCCGCGCGTCAGCAGCAGGTCGACCATGCCCACGTCCCAGCGGCGGGCGGCGACGTGAAGCGGCGACTCTCCGTCTTCGCCCCACGGCAGGTTCGGGTCGGCGCCGTGCTCGAGCAGCCATCGGGGCCCCGCCGGATTGGTGCCCCACAACATCATGTAGACGAGCGGCGGCACGCCGCGTGGAATGCCGTCGACGTTCACGCCATAGCGGCCGAGCAGCTCGAGGGCGGCGATGTCGCCGCCGCCTCCGGCGATGTGGACGGACACGCCGTCGGTCGGATTGGCGCCCGCCTCCAGCAGCACTTCCGCGAGCGGCAGATGGCGGACCGCGCACAGCGCGCCCCACAGCACGGTCCGCGGCAGCTCGGGATGCCAGTTCCAGCGGTACTCCGCGTTCGGGCTCGCGCCCAACGCGCAGAGCTGCCGCGCGATCGCCACCAGGCCGTCCGCGCGGCCGGCCGCCGTCTTGTGCACGCTGGTGTGGCACGCGTAGAGGAGCGGCTCCCCCTCCAGCGGGCCGCCGGGCCTCGAGGCCAGCTCGGGGTGCGCGCGCAGCCTCGCGTCGACCGCTGCCGCATCGCCGAGCACGATCGCCGTGTAGAGCGACGCGGACGCGATCCCCGGGTGCAGCGCAAGGAGCCGTTCCGCGCGTTCGGGCGCGCCGCCGGTCGCGCAACGCAGAAACTCGTCGACGGCCGCGCTGAACGTGAGCGTGCGCGCCTCGACGTCCTCGCGCAGGGCGCGCCAGGACGGATACCCATGCTCGCGCGCGATGACCGACTGCGCGTCGTGCAGCGCGAGGCCTGCCGTGCGCAGCTCGTCGAGCGGCGTGTCCGCGAGCGCGGGCAGCGCTGCGAGGCGCCGGAGCGCGGAGGCGTCACCCGCGCGAGCGGCGCGCAGCAGCGACTTCGCCTGGTTCTTCAGTTGCTCGAGATTGGGGCGATCGGGCAGGTTCGGCATCGTACGACCTCCGTGCGGGACCTGCGGTTCGCAAGCAGGGAGCACGGCGGTTGTACGAACCGTCGCTGTGTCCGATGACGACCCGTGGGCTTGGCCCTTCGCGCGAACCCGCCGGCGCCGGTGGCGCGCCTGGCCACAGCGTAGAGCGCGCGGGGGCCGGAAGTCAATGGCGGCCACCTGCATGGCCGCCGCCTGCACGGCTGACCGGAACGACGACGATCACGAAGAGACGAGGCTCACGAAGACCTCTGGATGGTGCGCCTCACCGGGCGCGGGGCGGACGAGCCGCTCGAGGGCGACTCCGCCCGGCCGACTTCGTCCTGCTCTTCGCACTGACGTACCTGTGCGCGCCGATGACGAGGTCCCGCAGCGCATCGGGATGCAAGCGCCCGAGGCGGACCAGGACGCACGGATAGTTCACGTAGTGCTCTTTCAGGTAGTACGTGTCCGGATCATCCTCAATCAGCGCGTCCCGGGCGGCGAAATCCATCATCACGACCAGCGTATCCGGCTCGGCGGACTTGTGCGACGCGATGCACACGAACATCTTCCCGCGCACCTTCAGCGTCGGCTGCCCCCACGAGGTCGTGACCTCGACCTGTGCCAGCGTCCGTCCGATGGACTCCACGAGATCGAACCTGCTGCGGCGCGGCCTCGAAGTCTGTCTCACGGCTCCCTTTTCTCTATGATGCGCGTCGATTACCGATGCTCGTCCGCGAGCAGGATGCTGAAAACGCATCCTGCATGGAAGATGGCACAACGCCCAAATTCACGGGCTCTTTTCCATTTACCATTTTCCATTTTCCATTCAGGCCGGCATTTTTCAGCGGCCTGCGAGCCCTCGCGGCTTCCGGAGGCGCCGCCGAATCCGCTGAAACCGCCACCGCAGGATCGCCCGCATGGGCCAGCGATCCACTCCGTACGCGTCGGCCAGTCCGCGCTTCGCCCATGCTGCCGCGTCGCGCACGGTCGCGCGGACCTGACGCGCCACGCCGCGCGCGGTGCGTGCGCGGAAACCGAAATGATCGCGCGAATACACGAGCGCGATGTCCCGCAGCACGTCGCGCTCCAGCCCGCCAGGGCTGGCGATCATCCGGTCGAGATACGCGCGCTGGGGCGGCACGCCGCGGCGCCCGTACGTGCCCCACCACTGCGATGGAAACTTGAGCACGCCGAGCGTCCGGGCGCCGGCCACCACGTGCCCGGCGTCGACGACGCGCGCCAGGACGTCGGTGTCGGTGGCGCGAGCCAGGTCCGGAGCGGGCCGCCAGCCGCCAATCTCGTGTATCACGCGGGTCCGGTGGAGCCAGCATGACGGCGGAACGACATGCCGGCCGTAGGGAACCCCCGATGGCGCCGGGCCCGCAAGTTCCCTCGGACCCTCGGCCGCGACCAGCGCGGTGAGGCTGTGCACCAGTGCGGCGCCGCTGGCCTCGATGCAGGCGACCAGGGTCGACAGATGCCAGGGGAACCAGAGGTCGTCGTGCCCGAGATACGCGACGTACTCGCCGCGCGCCCGCGCGAGACCGTCCATGTTCGGCGCCGACTGGCTGCCCGAATTCTCGCGCCGGTTGAACCACTGGAATCGTTCGTCGCCGAGCCCGGCCGGGACGTCCGGGCTGTCGTCCGTGCAGGCGTCGCCGACGACCCAGACTTCGAAATCGGTGAAGTCCTGACGGCGAACGCTGTCGAGCGCGCACCGGAGTGTCGCGCTCGAGTTGTAGGTCGCGACAATCACGGTGACGCGAGGGCTCACGTCACCAGCCCGGGCCGTCGTCGAAGCTGAACGGAATGACGTCGTTCTTCACCGGGATGCGGAACTTGTCGGGATCGGCGTGATCGTAGGGCCGCGTCGGCATGTTGACGAACAGCGCGTCGACGGCCCCGATGTTGCGCACGGCGTGATACACCCCGCGGGGAATCACGAGCAGCCCGCGGTTGCGATCGCTGAAGACGAA
>Ga0299914_10002446_pt1 | contig 12808 bp, 10 predicted proteins | sample RVTome_10_FD_201361 | JGI IMG/M metagenome (GOLD analysis project Ga0299914, IMG submission 201361) | Soil microbial communities from uranium-contaminated site in the Upper Colorado River Basin, Wyoming, United States - RVT153D57 (version 2) ...
ATGGGGCAGATGAGCTGAAGAGGTCCCTGGAACAGGAGCTGGGGCCGGCCGGCGACGCCGGTCCGGGTATCGGCTGGATGCCGAGCCCCTGTCTCGGCCAATGTGACCGGGCCCCGGCGGCACTGACTCACACTGCAGGATCCGGCTATCGCAACGTCGGCCCAGCCGATGCCGCCGGTCTCATTGGTCTCGCCTTCGACGAGCCGCCCACGGGTCTGATCCACCAGGATCGGAACGACTTGCATCTCCTCCGCCGGATCGGTGTAACCGACCCCGAGAGCATCGATTCCTACCGGCAGAGTGGCGGCTATGCCGGCTTGGAGAAAGCCATCGCAATGGGGCGGGATGATCTCATCGGCGCCCTCGACGAATCGGGTCTGAGGGGTCGAGGTGGGGCGGCCTTCCCTATTGGGATCAAATGGCGCGGGGTCGCCGACGCCGCCGGCGATGAGAAGTACGTCATCGCCAACGGCGACGAGTCCGAGCCGGGCACCTTCAAGGACCGGATCCTGATGGAAGGCGATCCGTTCGCAGTGATCGAAGCGATGACCATGTCCGGATTCGCCACCGGGGCGACGAGGGGTTTCGTCTACGTCAGGGGCGAATACCCCGTGGCCGAACGTCGTCTCGCCGGCGCAATCGACCAGGCACGGGCTGCGGGTCTCCTCGGCGCCGATGTCGCCGGGGCGGGTTTCGAATTCGACGTCGAGGTCAGACGAGGGGCGGGCGCCTATATCTGCGGGGAGGAAACGGCCCTGTTCGCCTCCATCGAGGGTCAGAGAGGCGAGCCAAGGCAAAAGCCACCCTTTCCCACCGAGAAAGGGGTATTCGGCAAGCCCACCTCGGTGAACAACATCGAGACCCTGGTGGCGGTGCTGGCAGTACTCGAGATGGGAGCGACGGAGTTCGCCGCAATCGGCACCGAGCGCTCCACCGGCCCGAAACTCTTCTGCATCTCAGGCGACGTGGCGCGGCCGGGGCTCTATGAGGTCCCTTTCGGGACGACCCTGCTCCAGCTGATCGTGCTGGCCGGCGGTGTGCGTGATGGCGCCGGGGTGGGATCGGTCCTGGTTGGCGGCGCCGCGGGGAGCTTCGTCGATTCCGGGACCCTCGACATGGAGCTGACCTTCGAGGGGGCCGCCGCCGCCCACACCGGGCTCGGCTCCGGGGCAGTGATCGTCTTCGACGACACGACCGACTTTGGCCCGGTTCTGCGCCGAATCGCCCAATTCTTCAGGGACGAGTCGTGCGGACAGTGTGTCCCCTGCCGGATCGGCACGGTTCGCCAGGAGGAATCCCTCGCTCGGCTCGCCGCGGGTAAACCCTTGGGCGGCCTCACCGAAGAGCGGCAAAGGCTCGACGACCTGGCTTTGGTGATGACCGACGCATCGATCTGCGGCCTAGGCCAGACCGCCGCATCCGCGGTCCAGTCGGCCCTCCGGCTCGAACTCCCGGGAACGGCCCGATGACCACGGTGAGCGAGTCCGTCATCACCGTCTCCGCACGGATCAATGGGGCAGAGATCGAAATCCCCGCCGGCTCCACCGTTCTCGACGCCTGCCGGGAGGCCGGGGCGGACATCCCGACTCTTTGTTACGGGCCCACCATGACCGCGGCCAACGCCTGCCGCGTCTGTGTCGTCGAGATCGAAGGCTCCCGCCCTCTCGTGCCCTCCTGCTCCCGCAAACTCGAAGACGGGATGGATATCACCACCGACTCGGACCGCGCTCGACACAGCCGTCGCCTGGTCATGGAGCTACTGGGCTCGGCCTCGGAGCTGGACCGGGCCGGTGCCCGACTCGAGCAGTGGATGACCGAAGCAGGAGCACAGCCCGAGCGCTTTGGCCCCCCCGGGCCGGAGTCGCCACGTGAGGCGCCGGCGCCCGGGCATCACCATCAGGCCGATCCCAACCACCCCGCCACGGTTGCCGAGCCGACCAAGATCGAAGACGAGCTCTACGTGCGCGACTACGGCCGCTGCATCCTTTGCTACCGCTGTGTCGACGCCTGTGGGGTCGAGCACCAGAACACCTTCGCCATCGCGGTGGCGGGGCGCGGCTTCAACGCACGGATCTCCACCGAGTTCGACGTCGCCCTGCCCAATTCGGCATGTGTCTATTGCGGCAACTGCATCGCTGTCTGCCCGACGGGAGCTCTCGCCGGAAAGATCGAGTGGGACATGAGGGAGGCCGGGTCCTGGGACGAATCGCGCCAGGAAATCACCCGTACGGTCTGCTCCTACTGCGGGGTGGGCTGCAACCTCGATCTCCACACCCAGGACGGTCGCATCGTGAGTGTCACTTCCCCTCATGATCACGACGTGACCCTGGGCAACCTGTGCATCAAGGGTCGATTCGGTTGGATGTACGTCAGCAGCGACCGTGGCGACTGAGGCGGTCAGCAGCCGGCAGGTGATCCGGGTCCGGGGGGAGGCGGCACGGGTCGAAGACGACCTGGTCGTCGAGGAGCCGGTCGAGTTCCGACTCGATGGGACCGCGCTGGCTGTGGTTATGCGCACACCCGGCAACGACGCCGAGCTCGCTCTGGGCTTCGCCATCACCGAGGGAATCGTCAGCGGCCCCGAAGAGGTGGCGTCGGTGGTCGACCTCGGTGAAGGGCGATGGGATGTCCGCCTCACGGGAGGGATCAAGGTCGATCCGTCGCGTTTCCAGCGCAACTTCTATGCCACCTCTTCGTGCGGCGTCTGTGGCAAGGCCTCGATCGACGCCATCCGGGTGGCCGGCTCGGTGCCGCCGGACGGGCCGGTGGTCACCCGGGAGATCCTCCTCGGCTTACCCGGCCGTCTCGTCGAGGAGCAACCCGCCTTTCGCTCGACCGGCGGGATCCACGCCGCCGCCGCCTTCGAGCCAGACGGGGCTCTGGTGGCGGTGCGTGAGGATGTCGGGCGGCACAATGCGGTGGACAAGCTGATCGGTCATCTCGCCTCCACCCACTGGCCGATCGACCAGCTCGGTTTGCTGGTCTCGGGCAGGGTCTCGTTCGAGATCGTGCAGAAGGCAGCGGTGGCCGGCCTCTCTCTGGTCTGTGGAGTCTCCGCCGCGTCCAGCCTCGCCCTCGATCTCGCCGAGGAATTCCACATGACCGTGATCGGCTTCCTCCGCGACAACGGCTTCACCATCTACACCGGGGAGGAGCGCGTCCTGCTTTCCTGACGCAGGGCGTCACGCACATGAGACGCACTGCATAAAGAGTGACCAGGCGACCTAGGTCAGACCGACCACCTCACCGGCCTCGTCGACATCGACCTTCATGAAGCCCGGCGTCGCCCCCAGGCCGGGCATCGTGCTCATCTCGCCGAGGAGGGGGTAGATGAATCCGGCCCCGACCGACGCCCTGACCTCCCGCACCGTGAGCTCATACCCATGCGGAGCGCCTTTCAATGAAGGGTCGTCGCTGATCGAGAGATGGGTCTTGGCCATGCAGATCGGCAGATAGCCGAACCCCGACCGTTCGAAATCGGCGATCTGGGTCTCCGCATGCTGTGTGTATTCGACCGACCCCGCCCGATAGATCTTGGTGGCGATGGTTTCGATCTTTTCCTTGATCGGGCGGTCGAGGGGGTAGAGGAAGTCGAACTCGCTCGGCTGGCTGCTCGCCTCCACCACCGCTCGGGCCAATTCCCGTGCCCCCTCCCCGCCCAAGGCATGATGCTCGGTGGTGACTGCGGCGAACGCGCCCCCGTCCACCGCCGACTGCCTGACCAGCTCCAATTCGTGCTCGCTGTCGGTGGGGAACCGGTTGATCGCCACCACGACCGGCACCCCGAACCCGGCGGCGATGTCGAGATGGGCCTTGAGGTTGGCCATCCCGGCCCGGAGAAGCGGCAGGTTCTCCTCGGTGTAGGCGCTGCCCAGCGGCCGACCGGCCACCACTCTCGGCCCTCCCCCGTGGGTCTTCAGGGCCCGCACCGTCGCCACCATCACCACACAATCGGGCCGCAGGCCAGACACGCGGCATTTGATGTCGAAGAACTTCTCCATGCCCATGTCGGCACCGAACCCGGACTCGGTCACCACGTAGTCACCGAGATGAAGCGCCATCCGGTCGGCGAGGATCGAAGAGTTGCCGTGAGCGATGTTGGCGAAGGGCCCGGCGTGGACGAAGGCCGGCTGACCCTCCAGCGTCTGCATGAGGTTGGGGTGAAGCGCGTCCTTCATGAGGACCGTGACAGCGCCACCCACCCCCAGGTCGTCGAGGGTGATGGGGACACCGTCCTTGGACAGTCCCATGACGACCCGGCCCACCCGTTCCCGCAGGTTGCGCAAGGCGGACGGGTAGTCGGCGCCATCGGCCAGGGCCAGGATGGCCATCAGCTCGCTGGCCACCGTTATGTCGTAGCCACTCTCCCGCGGTCTACCGTCGACGGCTCCTCCGAGACCGATGACCATGTGGCGAAGGGCCCGGTCGTTGACATCGACCACCCGACGCCAGCTGATCCGGTTGGGATCGATGGCGAGCCGCTTCAACCCGAGCGCATTCAGGGCTTGGTCGGTGAGACGGCCCTCGTGATACCAGCGGGCGTCGATGGCGGCTGCCACCAGGTTGTGCGCCACCGAGATGGCGTGCATGTCGCCGGTGAGATGGAGGTTGAACTCGTCCATCGGTACCACCTGGCTGTAACCACCCCCGGCGGCGCCACCTTTGATCCCGAAGGTGGGGCCCATGCTCGGCTGTCGGATGCAGGCGATCGAGCGGTGCCCCAGGGCCCCGAGACCCTGGACGAGGCCAATGGTCGTGGTCGTCTTGCCCTCTCCCAGGGGGGTAGGGGTGACAGCGGTGACGTCGACGTACTTGCCCATGGGGTTGCCGACGATCCGACGGAGGGCATCGAGATGGATCTTCGCCTTGGTAGCGCCGTAGGGGATGACCTCCTCGGTCTCGAGACCGAGGTCCCGCGCCACCTCGTCGATCGGCTTCAACTTGGCGGTGCGGGCGATCTCGAGATCGCTCGCTATCGGTGGCAGCAACTTGGACATGCCCTAGTTCTAGCGTGCGGGGCCAGACCATGGCCGTCTGACCGTCCCCAGACCGGGTTATCCCACGAGATCTGCTGATATGCCGTCGATGACATCCGCTGATCGGCCTATCGCAATCCTCTTCGATGCCGGAGGGACTCTGTTGCTCCAGGACACCGAGGAGATGGGGCGTCTGCTGGGCGTATCGATCGACGCCGCACAGGCCCACCGCGCCCACTACGAGGCCATGGCCGAGTACTCAGATCTCCGACTCGCTGGTCAGGAGGTCGACTGGGATTGGTGGATGGAGCGCTACTTCACGATTCTGGGAGTAGTCGATCCGCACCTGGCCGGGGATAAGACTGATCACGGCTACGGGCTGTGGAACCATGCCTTGGAGGGAGTGGGGAAGGCAGTCGAGCAGCTGAGAGACTCCGGTGTGAGGGTGGCCGTGGTGTCGAATTCCGACGGCTCGGTCCGTGGTTCCCTTGGAAAGGCAGGTCTGCTCGACCTCTTCGAATTCGTCGTCGACTCACATGAGGTGGGGGTGGCCAAGCCCGACCCCAACATCTTCCTGGCCGCCCTCGAACGCATGGGCCTCGAGCCATCGAATGCCTGGTACGTGGGCGACTCGGTGTTCCACGACGTGAACGGGGCCCGTGCGGCAGGGCTCTCACGGGCCTTGTTGGTCGATCCCTACGGACTAGGTCCGGCGGATGTCTCCAGGATCGTCTCGGTGGCCGAGCTCGTCTGAGAGAAGGCGTCGCCTGCTCAACCTTGAAGCCTCGTAGAACTCGGCAACCCTCCGCTCCATCTCTTCAGGACTTACATCTTCGACGTGTTGACCCAACCCCCATTGGTGTCCGAAAGGGTCCTCGACGCGCCCACCCTTGTCGCCATAGAACTGCAGTGACAGGGGGTAGATCTCGCGGGCGCCCAGAGCGATAGCTCTCTCCCAGAGGGAGTCGACGTCGTCTGTGTAGAGAAACAGGACTGCCGTCGTCGTTCCCGCCGACCGAGGCGATTTCGTCGGTGAAGCAGACTGCTCGTCGCTCAGCATCACGATGGTGTCGCCGATCCGGATCTCGGCGTGCGAGATCTTCCCGTCGGGTCCGATCATCGGGGGCATCGCCTCCTCGGCCCCGAACGCCGACTTGTAGAACTCGATCGCTTCGTGGCAAGGGCTCACGGTCAGCGAGATCGTCACAGAGCCATAGGCCTCGGGCGCAGGGTTCACGTCCACGTGTCGACCTCCTCCGGTTGTCCACACCCTACGCTGGAGAACGACCTGGTAGGAATGGCCGATGCGTTACATCATCCTCGTCAAGGCCACTGAATCCACCGAGGCCGGGATATTGCCTGACCAGCAGTTGATGAGTGAAGTAGTCGGATTCAGTGAGGAGCTGGCCGAGGCCGGAGCCCTCTACGATGCCTCCGGGTTGAAGGCGACGTCACACGGCTGGCGGATCCGGTATCGCGGCGGGGAGCGCGAGAGGCTCCCCGGGCCGTTCCCCTTGTCGTCGGACATCGTGGCAGGATTCACCATCATCCGGGTCGACTCTCGCGAGGAAGCTCTGGAGTGGACGATGCGTTTCCCCAATCCGTCGGGTGGGAACGCGGACGGGGAGATCGAAGTACGCGAGTTTTTCGAGCTGGAGGACTTCGAGCAGGGGCCGGCGATCGATCGCTTCCGGGAGCTGGGTCTGATCGACACGATCGCCACCGCCATCACCCAATCCCGCCCTGACCTCTCAACGGCCACCGCACCCAACGGGACCGTCACCATCCTGTTCACCGACATCGAAGGCTCGACACAGCTCACCGAGCAGTTGGGCGACGACGATTGGCTCACCGTGCTTCGTGAGCACAACGAGATCGTCCGCAGTCAGGTCATCGAGTACTCAGGGTTCGAGGTGAAGTCACAGGGCGATGGATTCATGCTCGCCTTCCCGTCCGCAAAGGACGCCCTGCGATGCGCCATCGGCATCCAGCGGGCCCTCGCCGCCAGAGAATCGAACGGAGCCGGTCTGAGGGTGCGAATCGGGCTCCACACCGGGGAGCCGGTTCGTGACGCCGACGACTTCTACGGAAGGGCTGTGATCCTTGCGGCACGGATTGCCTCAGAGGCTCGAGGGGCAGAGATCCTCGCTTCCTCCCTCGTACGGGAGCTGACTGAGAGCTCGGGAGAGTTCACCTTCGAGCCCCCGACCGAAGCCGAATTGCGAGGTCTTTCGGGGATCCATCAGGTATCCGCAGTCCGCTGGCAACACGGGTGATACCGACCGCCATCGTGGCCATCGACATGGTGGCCCACGACTGACATGAGCTCTACACGTACCCGTGTTTCCCCAGCCAACGGGCGCCGAAGAAACCTTCGAGAGCGGGCAGATAGAAGGTGATCACCCGATAAGCAACGGTGACTGCGAAGGCCGTTGACTGCTCGACACCGAACGTGACCAGCAGAGCGGTCATGGTCGCCTCGGCCACGCCAACGCCTCCCGGCACGGGCATGAAACCGGCCAGGAGACTGGTGCCCGCGGCGACGAACAGTGCTGAGCCGTAATTCAAGTCGCTCCCGACCGCCTGCAAGGCGAGCCACAGCGTGATCCCGAGGACGTTCCAGTAGACGAAGTTGCTTCCGAGCAGCCCGAACGCCCGCGACGGCTCATGGAGCACGACTTTCAAGGCTCCCCATGCCTCTTTGACAATGGGACCCACACGGTCCCGAAGCATCTTGATCTTCAGAACAGCGACCACCAACCCGATCGCGACCAGAGTTACCAGGCCGAGTATCAGCAGCCACGGGACGTCGGCAGGGTCGATGTCGAGACCGAGGTCGACGTCGCCGAAGAGCAGGACGAGGATGAGGATGGCCGCTTGGACCAGGAACCCGGAGAAGCCGTCGATGGAGCCCTGAACGAGGGCCACCGGCACCGTCAGACCGAATTTGGTGAGAAACGCGGTGTTCATTGCGACGCGTCCGGCCGCGCTCGGTATGGCCAGGCTGATGAACTGGCTTGCCGTCTGCAATGTCAGCAAGGGCCAGAAGGGCAGCTTGACCTGGACGGCGCACATCGTTGCCGTGGCTTGGGGGAAGAATTGAGTGTGCCCGACGATCAGGGCGAGGACGAGCAGGGGCCAATCCGCCGACTCGAGGACAGCCCATATCTCGGAATAATCGACACTGGTGAACAACGGGATCAGTGCCGACGCGACGAGGAACAGGAGCCCCGCCATGATGAGATTCCTCGCCCTGACCCGGCGCAACTTCACTGGCTCCGGCATCTCAGACTCGGTTGCCACCGTCACCTTCGAGCTCAGGGATGACATCAGGTTCTTGGGCTTCTCCGTGAGGCGCCGGGTCGTTGGGCTCACCGCAGGCAACTGGAGATAGGGCAAGACGGCAACGAGTCGTTGGCGCCCCAGTCCCTGAAGTGCAGTGCGGACCGCTCGCTCCTCTCCCACCAGGACCGCGAGCGAGAACAGAAGCTCGACGATGTCGGTGGCCTGATCGGAAGCGTCCGCAGCGAGGGACCCGAGGGCGAAATCGGTGATTATGGGACCATCCGGGCCGACCTGGACGGCCGACATGTCCAGAGAGCCGTTACTCAAAGACCCCTCCTGCATGAGACGCACCTGGTCCCAGGTCTCGATGAGCAGTTCGTCCGTGAGATCACTTGGGTTCATCTCGGGCAAGGCGGTGCCGGCGCCCCGGAACGAGATGAGGGAGACCTCTGACGTGGGGCTCCCCACGGCCGCCAGTTGTGGCACCCGAACCCCGGCGCGATCCGCGACGATGGTGATCAAGGCCTCGTGCTCCACTGCCTGAAGTCGTGAGTAGCCGAGCGTCATGCTGGATTCGCGGTACCAGAGCGTGTGCCAGAGCTTTGCCACGAGCCGTGACTCGACGGCATCGCGTCCGTGCACCTTTATGTCGACGACCTCGTTGTCGCCATCCCTGCCCACGAAACGTACGACTCCCCACGTCTGGTAGGGCGCCGGTTCGAGGGCATGCACAGGGACGCCCAGGCTGGACAGGGCTGCGGCCACCGAATTGGGGTCGGGGTACCCCCGCGGCGACCCCACGATGGCCAGAAGAAGACCGGCAGATAAGAGACCGACCCCGAATGAACCGATTATGTGGGTCGGGGTTCCGTAACCCAGACTCACCGACGCGATGGCGGTAGCAACTATGGCGAGCCAGCCGAACCGTCGGAGGGGGCGAGTGACGTGGGGACCGACCACCACGAGGATGGCGGTCACCATCGCCACCCTCAGCACCGGGAACCGCGGCGTTGGATCTTCCAATCCGATCTCGGGCAAAACGTAGGGCCAGGCGTCGTTGATGATGAACGAGAGAATCACCACGAGCACCGCAGCGGTCAGACCCGCGATCGCCAGATCACGCAGGGCGGGTCGCCGCTCCTGACCTCCCATGACCAATCCCGCGAAAACGACTACCACGTAGACGAGGCTTACCGCGTAACCGATCTCCAGGAGGAGGTTCACCCACGATGGGCTCGCCTCCACCAGGTCGGTGAGGGCTTGCGCCCATGAGGAGATACTTTCGACGTTGACTGCGGCCCAAATGACGAGGATTAGGCCGAGAACCGCCCTGAACACGTCGCTTGGGCGCCGCACCCGGGGCTGGCCCCCGGACGTGACGAAATATGAGGAAGGCCCAACGGCGAGTGATTTGATCGTGTCCCTCCCGGGTCTGGTCAGGTCCTGATCCTGCAAGCTACGTCGGAGTCGGCACGCGATGCGTCATCGGAAGTAGCTGATCGAGGTTGACACCAGGAGGGACGTTTTCCCTACGGTCTCAGATGTATTCGGTGGCCTCCTCACCCGGCTTGATGGGATATTGGGAGGGCATCGATGAGGTCGAACACCTCACCAATGTCGACTAGCTGTCGGCCGCAGCCTCGGCTGCCTCCTGCTCCGCCTCGAGCTCGGCTGCATAACCCATCAGCATCCCCAGCCCGATCATGTCCTCTGCAGAGAGGGAGCGGTGGGCGAGGACGACACCGCCGGCATCGCGGACGGCCTCACGCAACGGAACGGCCCAGAGGTGCTCAAAGGCAAGCACCAACGCCGAGCTGCCGTCGGGCAGTTCGTCGATCAAGTCGGCAGCGACCGACTCGGCCATGGTCATGGCGTCGACATCGACCGAGGCGCCCGCCTCCGCTCCAGCGATTGCACCTTCTTCTCCAGCCACTCCCAGCCCGACCAGGGCACCGACTGCGGCCCGCAACTCGGTCCTCTGCTCGTCGTCGAGACCGGAGACCGACAGCACGTCGATCTCGTCGCCGTCGCGCGTCACGAACACGGCATCGATGACCCGAATCTGTCCGATATCACTGAGACGTGCCAGCTCCTCGGCGATCCGACCCTCGAACAGGTCGTTGTCCGGGAAACCGATCACGATCCCTTGGATTGGTCCAATGGTCATGCTGATGTACCTCCTGCTCGACATGCGCCGCCGAGTTGACGGCAGCTTCCATCATCGCCATACAGCCGTCTCTCGCCCTCACCCAGATCGAACCATAGCCGTTGACTCACCCCGCGATCTGGTGTAAAAACGAGATTGACTGGCGATAGAGACCGGGTCGCCAGATGATGAGCGACAGGAGAAACAGTGATGACGGACGCGAGCTTGTACGAGAGGCTGGGTGGCGTATTTGCCATTGCGGCGGTGGTGGACAGATTCAGTGATGCTTTGATCGAGAACCCAATCGTCGGCCAGGAGTCGAGCAATCCGGCTCTGCGCGAGTGGCACACGAACAATCTGGGCAGGCTTCCTGGTCTGAAGTTCATGCGAACCCTGTGGGTTTGCAACGTCTCGGGAGGGCCATTCGAGTATTCCGCGACCCAGCCCGGAAGCACGACGCTGGGACTCGAAGAGGCTCATCGCCAATTCAGCATCTCACCGGACGAGTTCGACGAAGTGGCTGCCGAACTGGCAAGAACGCTGGATGCCTTCGAGATACCGGCGCGAGAGAAGGACGAGGTCCTCGCCGCATTCGCTGCTCACAAGGACGAGGTGACCGAGGGTTCCATGGCCACCGCCTAAGTCGGGCCCGGCGCGGTGGCATGATCCAGCCGGGCAATGCGGCGGTCGCCGGTATCCTGACCCCCAGCGGCTGACGTCGCTCGAAAACTGGCATGGGCTTCTCGTTCCACCTCTCATGGGATCTGGCCCCACCCGCCCGTGAGGTGGCGGTGACACTCGAAGTACTCGAGCCGCCATCGGTGGACCGTCTCTACTTCTGGGCCGTCCAGACGTCCTTCCTCGACGGCGCCGGCTCACACGGGGCAGGACATCTGGGCCTGCAGTGGAATCCCCGATTTCCCGACCACACGGCCGTCAACTGGGGAGGCTATGCCAACCAAGGCGCCATACTCCCCGGTTCCGGCTCTCCCCTCCCCGGCACTCCACAGGACACGAATACACGGGACTTTCCCTGGCTGGCCGGGCAAAAATACAGCCTGCGGATCTATCCCTCACCGGAGGTGGGTTGGAGGGGCGAGGTCACCGATATCGAGGCAGGTGTGACGACCGTCGTCCGCGACCTCCATGCCGGCGGCCACCATCTCGGTCGGGTCGTGGTCTGGACCGAGCTCTTCTGTCAGTGTTCCGATCCACGAAGCGTCGTCGCCTGGTCCGAGCCTGTGGCGATCGCCCTGAGCGGAGAGGAGCTGATCCCCAGGGCCCTCCGAGTCAACTACCAGGTCGATGGTTGCCCCAACACCAACGCCTACTCCGATGGTCATCGTGTGTACCAGGCCACTGCCAGCGAGCGGATCACGCCGCAGGGCTCGCTGTTGATTCTCTGACTGCCGCCGGCCGGCGGCAACACCCTTTTCCCTCGATCAAGTGGAATTGAGTCGGGCGATCGGGAGTCGGTCGCTCATGGCGTCACGCCGTCGGCGATACACTGCTCCAACCCGGTCAGGTCGAGACCAGCTATCGGCGGACCTGTGCCGACGTGGAATGTGTCTATCACCTCGCCCTCGCGGCTGTCGAGCTTGGCGAGACGGATCTCGAGACCACAGATGTCGAGCACACCGAGGATCTCAGCCAGTCTTCCGATGCGGTCGGAGCACTTCACCACCACCACCAGATCGCCTGTGGCGGGATCGGTCGAGATGCGGGCGCTCGGCCGGGGGCGGGACACGTCGGGGATGGGATATGCGGCGGCGCGGATTGCGAGCCTATTGTCCGGGTCGAGGTGCCCGAGAAGACCGGCTTCGACATCGACGCGCACCCTGTCCCACCGCTCTCCCGGAACCGTTCCACCGGTGCGGTCGTCCCTGACGCGGAACGAGTCGACGACCAGGCCGTCCGATCGGCCGAACAGTCGAGCCTCGAGCACGTCGACCCCATTGGCGGCGAAGACCGCGGCGACGGTCCGACGGAAGCCGGGGAGGCTCGGGCCAACCACGACCACGGTCTCGATCTCGATAGGCTCGCCAACCCGAACGCCCAAGTTGGACACACCCACCAAGTCGGAGACCAGTTCGAGATGCCAGAGCACCTCTTCGACCGGGAGACTTCGCAGATAGTCGTCGGGCATGGCGTCGAGATGTGCCGCCATCGCGTCTGTCCTTCCGCCCGCCCGCCCCAATACCTCTTGCCGGGTGGCCCCGCCGGTTGTGACGGCAGGCTCCTCGGCGCCTAACGCGGTGGCGCATCTCAGGAACAGCGTCTTGAGCAGGCTCGCCTTCCAATCGTTCCACATCGAGGGCCCGGTGGCGCTGGAATCGGCGATCGTCAGCAAGTAGAGCACCTGCAGCAACTGGAGGCTGCCCACCTCCGCGGCCACTTCGTC
>Ga0299914_10002447_pt1 | contig 12804 bp, 8 predicted proteins | sample RVTome_10_FD_201361 | JGI IMG/M metagenome (GOLD analysis project Ga0299914, IMG submission 201361) | Soil microbial communities from uranium-contaminated site in the Upper Colorado River Basin, Wyoming, United States - RVT153D57 (version 2) ...
GAATCCAGAATCCGCCAGCTTCGGATACATAACGAGCACGCCCAAGGAAAGATGGGCCAATACCGATTTCGCCGGCCGCCTTCGCAGCGAGCTGGGTGTTCGCGTGGCCTTCGATACGGATGTAAATGCCGCCGCGCTAGGAGAGCACCGATGGGGTGCAGCGACGGGGCTCGATACGTTTATCTATCTGACGGTGGGTACGGGCGTTGGCGGCGGAGGCCTCTGTCGCGGGCGACGGCTGCGGGGGCTCGTCCACCCGGAGATGGGTCATTTGCGCGTGCCCCGTCCTGCGGGGGATACATTCCCTGGTGTCTGCCCGTATCATGGAGACTGCCTCGAAGGGATGACCTCCGGGCCTGCGGTTCGCGCCCGATCGGGCCGACCACCCGACGAGTTGGAGTCCGACGATCCGGCATGGACATTCCAGGTTCATTACCTTTCGATGGCTCTGGTGAACTACATCTGCGTGCTTTCGCCGGAGCGAATCATTCTCGGTGGCGGCGTCATGAATCAGCGCCACCTGTTCCCACGAATCCGTGAGCGAGTGCAACTCCTACTCAACGGCTACATCCAGGCGAGTCCGATATTGAACGCTATTGAAACCTATATCGTCCCTCCATTGCTTGGGAACCGCTCCGGCGTCCTTGGCGCCATCGCGCTCGCGAAGGAGGTCTGCGAAGCGGCAGACTGATGCCCTCAGACTCCCTTTGAAGACGCGATGCCGGAACCGCAGAGATCCGGTGTAGTGCTACGGCACGAATTCCCCTCGCATCGTACTTTTTGACCATGTTGCAGGAACAGAGCCGCTTATTTCAGCGACTCCTCTTCTTCGTCGATCTCGTTCTCGTCGTAATCGGCTGGTCCCTCGCCTGGTTTGTTCGGTTTGAGTTGCTGCCGTGGATCGACTTTCTTGCCCCTCCCGAGTGGCAATCCTATTCTCGGTACCTCGGATTCCTTCCCTGGGTATTGATCGTCTCGGCGGTCGTTTTCTGGTTGTCGGGCCTCTACGATCCCGATCGATTTCAGCGCCTCCCGCGGCTCATCTTCAGTGTCGCAAAGGCCGTGGCGCTCGGACTCCTCTTCACTGCCGCCTCATTGTCGTTCTATCGGGCGCTATACTTTTCGCGATTGCACATGGTGCTGTTCGGCGCCTTCACGCCGACGCTCATGATCCTCGCGCGTGTGATTCTTTACTCGCTCGTCCACAGGGCGCGTACGCAGGGAGCGAATCGGAGGAGGGTTCTGATTATCGGTGCCGGCAGGGCGGGACGAAAACTTGAAGAATCGCTCCGTCAATATCCGTGGATGGGATTCGAAGTCGTGGGATTTCTCGATGATCACAAAGCCGCCTCCGGTGACGTGATCGGGCGGGTCGATGATGCTCCCGTCATAATTGATCGGTTCGAGCAGACGGGTAGAGCAATAGATTACGTATACATTGCGCTCCCCCTCGCGGCAGCCGAGCGCATCGAGTACCTGGCGAACGAGCTCTCGACTCGGCTCGCTCACGTATGCCTGGTCCCCGACTTATTCCATTTTGACATCGTTAACAGCAGGATTTCGGATCTGGGCGGTCTGCCGGTAATCCATCTGATTGATGAGGCCCCTCTTGAATTCCGACGCATCGTCAAGCGCGCCATTGATGTCGTCTTCTCATTGGCGATCCTGATTCTCACTCTGCCGTTGCTGCTGGTCATTGCCGCGCTCGTGAGACTCTCATCGCCGGGGCCCGTGTTCTACAAGCAGGAGAGGATGGGACTGAACGGTCTGACATTCGACATCCTGAAGTTTCGATCGATGCCTGTTCATGCGGAGTCGAATAGCGGACCAGTCTGGGCGAAGAGAGAAGAGAACCGCGCCACACCGCTGGGCGGTTTTCTGCGGCGCACGTCGCTGGACGAACTCCCACAGTTCATCAATGTGCTGATGGGTGACATGTCTGTCGTCGGACCGCGCCCCGAACGTCCCGTCTTCATCAAGGAATTTCGAGAGCGCGTTCCGCGATATATGCTCCGGCACAAAATGAAGGCCGGCATCACGGGGTGGGCACAGGTGAACGGGTGGCGTGGCAACACATCGATCGAGAAGCGGATTGAACACGATATCTACTACATTCAAAATTGGTCATTGCGGCTCGACCTGAAGATCATTCTGATGACCCTGTGGTCCGGGTTCGTCCACAAGAATGCATATTGAAATCCATTTCAGATCATTGTCGTGTACACAATCCACATTCGCACTGCTGCTTTCATTTTCTCCGTCTCTGCTGAGTGCGTGTCCTTGCTGTTAACGTCATTCTGACTATTGCACTTCTGGGGGCCATCGAGCTGGTTGTCCGGTTGACGAATCCCGACATCACGCCGTTAGGCACGGACGCAGCTCTGATCTCGGACAGTATTTTTGCGGACGTTCAGGGTCCGACTCCAGGGGCCTCGGGACGAAGTAATGGTGCACATTTCCAGGTCGACGAAGATGGCTTCTGGGAGTATAGATCCCCTCGCGAGTCGGACGCTCCAATCTGGCTACTCATCGGTGACTCCGTGACAATGGGTATCGGAGTTCAACTCGATTCCACATTTGCCGGCATTCTATCTGAATACGTCGCCGGCCGTTTCAGCATTCTCAATCCAGCACTTATCGGACATTCGTCGCGTGACTATCTCAAGCTCGTTCACTATTTCGTCACGTCCTCTCTTCGGGAGGACGCACCCGTTTCTCGAATTACCATTTTTTGGTGTCTGAATGACGTGTATTCGGGTCGTCAAATTGAGACGCCCGCCGCCGGCTTGCGTCAGGTGTTGGAGCCCGTACTTTCGCTGGCGCGACGCCACTGGTTCACCTATCAATGGCTGAAGGCCCTCCTGCTCGACCGGCCACAGCGATATTATCACCACGACGGCGGATTCTACGAGGGCGCGACGTTGAAGCGAGCAGCGTCGGATCTCTTGGCAATTGACGAGCTTTGCGACCTGCACGACGTGGACTGCGACCTGATCTTACTGCCGTACGAGTACCAGCTTCGCGAGCACGTATTTGAGCCACAACGGAAATTGACGGCGCATCTAGAAGCGGTGTCGCTGTTTATCGATGATGCTTCGCCGTGGCTCCTCGACAGAACGACTGATCCTGCCGAGCTCTATCTGTACGGAGACGGCATCCATTTTTCGGCTAAGGGCCACCGCCTTCTCGCGGATTATGTGGTCGAGCGCGTAGCACAGCGCTAGCGGCCGAATACATATCAATAGGATCCGCCTGCGCCGTTCTGCGTTCTTGACGCCCCACAAACCACATCGACATTGATCCAACTTACCAACATACATCTCGCATTCGGCGGGCAGGTTCTCTTTGACGGTCTCTCGTGGACCATTCCACCACGGGAGCGCATCGGTCTGATCGGCAAGAACGGGGCAGGGAAGTCTACCCTCCTGAAAATAATCACGGGACAGATGCGCCCCGACGAAGGTCGGGTAATGGTCGGAGGACAGACGACCGTCGGCTATCTCGAGCAGGACGTCCAGTCCCTGAATTCTGATGCAAGCATACTCGAAGAAGCGCTCACCGCGTTCGAGAAGATTAAGAGGCTGGAGCGTGAAGAGCTGCGGATTACCGGCGATCTGGCCGCGCATCCGGATCACTCCGACCCCGAGTACGAGCGACTGCTCCACTTGCTCGAAAGTGTACATGCGCAGATGACGGCTGGAGAGGCGCATCGCATCAAGCCGAAAGCAGAGGCGGTGCTCACCGGGCTTGGATTTGAGGCGGACGACATGGATCGAGCGGTTCGCACGTTTTCGGGTGGATGGCGAATGCGTGTCGCGCTCTCAAAGTTGCTGCTCCGGCATCCGGACTTCCTCCTCCTCGACGAACCGACGAACCACCTTGATATCGACAGCATCGACTGGCTGGAAAATTACCTCAAGGCGTACACGGGGACCGTCGTCATGGTCTCGCACGATCGCTATTTCCTTGATCGGATGGTGACGTCGATCGCCGAGCTCGCGCACGGCCGCATCGACCATTACGCGGGCAATTATGCGTACTACCTCGAGGAACGGGAGAACCGTTGGGAGCTGCAGCGAAGTGCCTACGAGAATCAGCAAAAGGAGATCACTCAGATCGAGCGGTTCGTTGAGCGTTTTCGCTACAAGGCGTCGAAGGCGAGTCAAGTTCAGAGTCGCGTTAAGATGCTCGAGAGGATGGAGCGCGTCCCGCCACCACCCTCAGACGACGCTACCGTCGACTTTCGATTTCCTGAGCCTTCTCGGTCCGGTCGCGTGGTGCTCGAGCTGTCCACATTCTCTAAACGATACGATACGCCTGAAGGGGTAATCGAGGTTTTCGATCGCGCCGGGCCGCTTACGATCGAGCGCGGCGACAAGGTGGCGCTCATCGGTAAGAATGGCGCCGGCAAATCGACCCTCGCGCGCATACTCAACGGCGCCGAATCCTTCGACGGCACGCGGAAGCTCGGACACAACGTGGAGCTCTCCTTTTTTGCGCAGCATCAGGCTGAATCGCTGCGGCCCAAGGATACCATCCTGGCGTCACTACGCCGCGAGGCGCCCATGAAGTCGGACGGGGAGATCCGATCGTTGCTGGGGACCTTCCTCTTCAGCGGGGAAGATGCCTTCAAGCCGATCTCTGTGCTTTCGGGTGGCGAGAAATCCAGGGTCGCGCTTGCCAGAACGCTGCTCCATCCAGCTAACTTTCTCATTCTCGATGAGCCGACGAATCACCTCGATACACAATCCATCGCGGTGCTCATTGAGGCGCTGAAGCAGTACACCGGTACACTCCTGGTTGTTAGCCACGACCGCCACTTCCTCGATCAGGTCTCGAATCGGGTTTGGTACGTCGCCGGCGGTGAGGTTCATACATATATTGGCAACTACAGCGAATTCCGTTGGCAGGCTGAGCACGGCACCCAACGCAATGCCGCGCTCGATGGAGATGCGCTAACGAGTAAAAAAACGGCATCCTCGCCGTCGTCGGAATCGTTGAAGGAAGGAGGAAGCGGCTCGAAGACAGGCCCGAAGACAAAAGTGCAGAAGCGTCGCGAAGCGGAGGAACGCAATCGGCAGTATCGCGCCGTGCAGGAAGGTCGCGATCTCGAGTCCGAGGGTTTGAGCCCGCACCAACTCCAACAGGTTTACGAAGAAACCGAGAGGCAAGTCGTCCGAAAAGAAGAGCGGATCTCGAAAATCGAATCTGAGCTTGCAGATCCGGCTATATATGATGATGCGGATCGCGTTCGAGAGCTGAACATCTCATATGAAGCTAGCCGGCGCGAGCTTGCCGAGCTGTACGAAAAATGGGAGGACTTCGCCGAGCAACTGGCTGCCCGAGCCGATGCGTGACCATGTCACAATAATGCATCACCGTTTCTTGCTGATCGTGATAGTGTCCGCTTGCCTGCCTGCTGCGGCGATCGGGCAGATCTTTGAGCTTCCAAGGACGGATCCGGCACCCGGCGATTTCTTCGGTACGGCGGTGGCGATTGACGGTCGCCGGGTGCTCGTGGGCGCTACGGGCGACGACGTCTGCGGCCCGAATTCCGGAGCAGCATACGTGTACGAGCTCCTCGAAGGAACCGAGAAATGGGTGCTCGCGGCGGAGTTACTGCCATCAGAGTGTGAAGAGGGACGATTTTTCGGGCGATCCGTGGCGTTGAGCCAAAACTTCGCTGCCGTGGCGGCTTCGCAGGAGTTCTTTAGCGAAGAGACGCCGAACGCCGTCTATGTATTTGAAAGAGACAGTCTTCATGCCTGGCATCAGATCGCAAGGCTGTCAGGTGGGCATGCATCCGAGGAGGGGGCCTTCGGCACCTCTGTTTCGATGGACGGGGGGCGTATCCTTGTCACGACGTCCGGTGATCCAGCGGGTGGAGAATTCAACGGCGCTCTACACATTTTCGAGCGGGACGGCGAGGGTCGATGGGAGCGTACGAGCCGCTCCTCGGTTGAGGGCACGCGTGGCGGCATTCTAGGCGCCGCGGGCGTAATCGCGGGAGACTATGCCGTCGTTTCCGCTTCCACCTACTTCCTCTATAGACCGGGTACGGTCTATTTCTTCGAACGCGATCGCGTATCGAACACGTGGAGCGTAGCTGCAAGCTTTGGAGACATCGATGATTTTTTCATCTCCGTCGATGCCGATTCCGATCGGGCTATCGTCGGGGAGAGCAAAGCAGGCCGAAACGCCTCAGGTCTGGCGACGATATTCGAACGGGGCGCGGACGGGCATTGGAAGAAAGCATATCGACTTCAACTTGAGAAGCCGTACGATTTTGGTGCATTTGGAACGGACGTCGCTATCGATGGAGAGTACGCGCTCGTCGCAGCCTACGACGAACAGCTTGGCCTCAACTTCAATATCGACCGGGTCGTGTACGTATTCCGACGCACGCCAGACGGCCGCTGGATTCAGCACCAGGTCATAGACGTCGGGGAAGTGGCCTTCGGCGCTTCGCTGGACATACACGACGGGTATGCCGTCGTCGGCAGCGCAGCGGACGCCGAACCGGGAGCTGCCTACGTCGTCAGACTCGTCGAATAAGTCTGGAACCGCAATCGAGTGGCGGTTTCCGGTCGACTGAACGGCGGGTGCAGCCGCACTCGAAACCGATGTCAGGCGCGGCCCTTGTACTGAAGCGCGAGCATGGTGATGTCGTCGGACTGTGCCCGACCACCGGAGAAATGTGTCACCGAGCGAAGTACGTCCCGTATGATCTCCGCCGGCGCATTACTCTGGGCGTCGCCCAGGCAGTCCACAAGCTGCTCGTCTCCGAATTGTTCTCCCTTTCCGTTTACGGCTTCGGTGACGCCGTCAGTGTACAGCAGCACAGACTCACCCGGTGCGAGCTGCAGCTTCTTCGACGTGTATCCAAATTCCGGCACGAGACATAGACCGAGGCCGCCGGTACGCTCCGCTTCTTCAATTTCACCGCCGTTGCGGAGGACGAAAGGCGCCTGGTGACCCGCATTGCAGTACTCGATTTCGCCGCTCGTCGTATGCAGGATGCCAAAAATGACGGTGACGAACATCCTGGGCATCGTTTCAGGAAACAACACGCGGTTCACCTGTACGAGGGATTCTGACGGACTTAAGCCGCGAAGCCCGATCGCGCGAATCAGCGTGCGCGTAATCGCCATGAAGAGAGCCGCACCAATCCCTTTCCCGGAGACGTCCCCCAGAACGAATCCAAGACGGTCGTCATCGATGAGAAAGAAATCGTAGAAGTCGCCCCCCACTTCCTGCGCCGGAATCATCATGGCGTACAGATCGAGGTCGGCCCTTTCAGGAAACGCCGGAAATTTCGATGGCAGGGACGAGAGCTGGATCTGACTCGCGATCTCAAGTTCTCGGTGTAAGGCAGAGAGCGTCTGCTGCAGGCTCACGGCTTTGCGGAGCTCACCGATCTCCTGATGCGTCTTCTGGATCGTAATCTCGAGATCGTCGAAGTTGATCGGCTTCGTGATGAAGTCGAACGCGCCACGGTTCATCGCCGTGCGGATATTGTCCATATCGCCGTATGCCGAGACAATGACCACCTTCAGAATCAGGTCCAACTCCTGGATCTTACCCAGAAGGGACAGGCCGTCCATCCGAGGCATGTTGATGTCGGTGAGGACGATGTCAACATCCGACCCGTTTTGCAGCATTTTTAATGCCTCGACTCCGTCGCCCGCAAAGACGAAATCGAGCTCGTCGGCGCGAATCCGCCTGCGAAACTTCTGACGAATCAAAAGCTCAAGATCGGGCTCGTCATCGACAACGAGTATTTTGACGGGTACGGTATCCATCTCGTGCGATTCAGCGATGAGCTGAACCCGATATCAATGTAAGAGCCGTTCAGGACGTGGATTTCGCCGGCTCCGGGGGATTTGTGCGGTAGCTCTCAGCAGCGCTCTCGACGGATTCGTAGTCGTCGAAAACCGAGCCGAGCAGTCGAGTGATCAGAAACAGGTTCTTGATGCGCTTTTCCATATTCGCGAGGCGCACGTCTCCTCCGGCCTTGCGCAGACTGGTAAGTCCGCTTATCAACGCGCCGATTCCGGAGGAATCCATGAAATCGGTCTTGCCTAGATCCACGACGATATTCGTTTTCCCGGACTTCTTCAGATCGTCGAGTTTCTGCTTGAATTCCTGTCCGTCGACACTGCCGAGAAATTTGCCTTTGATCTCGACGACCGAAGCCTGGAAGTGATCTTGAACGTTGATGCTCATGATTAGCTGTTATTCTAGTTGCTGCGCAGCTGAAAGGAGGGCCGGTGCGACCGCACCACGAACTTCCGAAGCCCCACGCAGAATAAACAAAATTTTGACGCCATCCGGAGAAAATATAGGGGGATTGGCCGCTCTGACTGGCGTGCTACGCGGGCGAGAGGGTACGAATTCGCTCTTTCAGCTCGTCGAAATCGACAGGCTTCGTCAGATAGCCGTCACTGCCGTAGTCCTGCGCCCTCTTTCGGTAATCGTCATTCCCATATGCGGTCATCATACAGACGGGTACGGACGGCGGCGTCGCCTTGATGCGCCGAAGCAGCTCGAGGCCGTTCATGCCTGGCATGTTGATGTCGCTGAGGACCAGGATGAGGTCCGTGTCGGCCCCCTCTCTGAGCCGCGAAAGCGCCTCTTCACCGGAGAAGGCGAACTCAAGATCGATCTCGCCCGCCCGAATCTCTTTTCTGAACTTCTGCCGAAAGAGAAATTCGACGTCTCGTTCATCGTCTACAACCAGAACCGTCATAGCTAAATACGTCGGTGATAAGGTGGATCAATTGGTCCCGTTCAGTCGTGTCGGAAGGGATACCGTGAAGATGGTGGCTTCGCCCTCTTCGCTCTCGACTTTCATCGTCCCGGCGTGCTCACGTGTCACGATTTCATAACTGAGCGAAAGCCCGAGTCCGGTCCCACTGCCCGTAGGCTTCGTGGTGAAGAACGGCTCGAAGATCCGTTGTCGAACGTGGTCCGGGATTCCCGGTCCGTTGTCCTGGACAATGATTTCGACGGTCTCTCCTATTTTCTTCGTGCTCACGCGCACGGTCGGCGCATAGGAACCGCCCATCGACTTAGCCTTTTCGCCTACCGCATAAAAGGCATTGTTGAGCAAGTTGATGAACACACGTCCGACATCTTGTGGGACGATCGAGACCTTCCCCACGGCTTCGTCATAATCGCGCTCGATCTCACAGTTAAACTGCGGATCCTGCGCGCGCATGCCGTGAAAGGCGAGATTGACATATTCGTTCAGCAGCCCATTAAGGTCCGTCTCTTCCCGCTCGCCGGACTTACCTCGCGAGTGGCGGAGCATGCTCTTCACGATGCCGTCTGCCCGGCTGCCGTGCTCATTAATTTTCTGAGCGTTCGTTTTGAGATCGTCGATGATTCCCTGTAGTTCGGCGGCGTCTTCACCGAGTCGTTCATTCAATTTTTCGATCTGCTCAGACAATTCGTCTGCCAGTTCGATGGAGAGGATCGCGAAGTTGTTGACGAAATTGAGCGGGTTCTTAATCTCGTGTGCGATCCCGGCTGTGAGAGCGCCCAGGGACGCTAGCTTTTCCTGCTGAAGGAGCTGCGCCTGAGTGGCCTGAAGATCCTCCAGTGACTTCTTGAGCTCCGCGGTTCTCAGCTCGACCCGTCCTTCCAGTTCCTGCGCGTAGGCCTTCAATCGCTCGTTCGCGATTTTTAGCGAATCGGTCATCAGATTAAAATTATGGGCAAGGTATCCGAGTTCGTCGCGCACCGTAACCGGCACCTTCGCGTCCAGGTCGCCTTCATTCACGCGGCGTACGCCGTCCAGAAGGCTCCGAAGCGGCTTCGTTATGCTGGAGCTCAATAAGAACGGAAAGACGAGAAGGATGAAGAGCGTCGAGCCGAAGATCAGCCAGACCATGCGAGCGACGCGCGAGTGGACGAAGCGGCGGTATTCGTCCCGATAAATCTGGGCGAGAGCCGTACCCTCTGGCAGCACGGAAGGTAGGGAATCGGCCGGTGCAAGTTCCATACGCGGCCCCTCCGATCCTGCAGGGTAAATTCCGCGTTCTGCATCAACGACGGAAACCGGCAAGAATCCATATTGAAAATCGATGCCGCCGGTGCTGTCGATCATAAGCTGTACGGTGGCCGAATCCCCCGCCAATGTATTCGGGACGTCTTTCCACGTAATGGCGAAGCGACCTGAATCCCGCCGGACGTAGACTTCCCCACCCTCGTCGTAGTTGAAAGACGCAAAGTAGGGGGCGATCATGGGGAGCGATGTCGTCGAGAATTCGTTGATGGGGGCGAAACCGCCACCGAAGCTCACCATCCCGTCATCGTCGACGTAAAGGGAATCCCATCGCTTTCCCGCGAATGGAAACTCAAATCCGAGGGCGACTCTCGGAAACCCTCCATTTTCCATTTCGATAGGCTGACCGAGATCAGTATCGAACGCATTGCCTGTGTTCGCAATATGGTAATCACCATCCGGAGCCGGGTCGAAGCGAAGACCTTCATGTGGCACAGGAATGTCGCTCGATCGGGCCAGATCTGCCGTCTGGTAGACTACTTTACTCGTCAGTCCCAGCACCGCAACGACCGTCGCCAAAGCCAGGGCAACGACCTTCACCTGAAAAGAAGTCGGCTCTGGAGCGTGGTTGACATAGATGACAACGACGGCGAACACATAGGCGAGAAATCCAACCAGTAAGATCGTGTCGAATGCAGCGTACGAGATGAGGCCCGCATCGCCAAGGCCGAGGATCACGGCGAGCACCAGGATCAAAACGGACAAAATACTGAAAGCACGATGCGCCCGGGCACTGCGCGTGGGTGATTGCAAGTAGGCGCGGGTACGCCAGAGCAGACCCCGTGATGCAGGCTCGGCGAGCCGGACGGTTTTCCTCACATGCGCCTGAAAAGCCAGTGCACTCAGCAAGAAGACTGAAGCCGTGGCGAGCCAGTTGGGCGGATAAGCGGCTCTTTGAGTGGCAACCACGTAGGTCGCTATAGTTATCCAGCCCAAAGCAATGATTGCACCCAGGCCGATCACCCACCGAGCTTCACGTGGATAGACGTTGGCAAGAAACGTGTACGCGAAGCCGACGGCGGCTGCCAGACCGGCCAGAAAAGCGGCTAGTTGGATGAGGTTTACGACGGGTACCCGGTTCGCCGGCACCGTCATAATGATCACGATGCTTGCAAGGAAGATCGAGTGCCCCGTCATGGAAGCCGCCAACCACCACGTCGCCGCCGACTTCTTTCGTACGGAGAAGAGATACACCGTAATCGCCACGGCCAGTACCAGCTGGCAGAGAAATACGACGGCATTCGATGTAAGGTAAAATCCGTTCATGCGCAGGAAAAGCTCGCCGGCGAGACAGATAGGGGAAGAACGATCACGAACTCTGCGTCGTGTGGCCGATTTTCGCCACCTGACCTCTCCGGAGCAACAGGTCGCATACGAATCGCCGGAGGAGATTACACCAAAGTTCGAAGCGGATCAATATTGCACTCGAGGATGGCCGGGGGACCCTCCGACGGGGGATTCGACGCGCAGATCAAGGCAGCGGAATCACGCTGTACTCGGGCGCCTTAGTGCGTCTGATGCGTACACAGCCTGAAGAAGAGTCCCACAGCCTTATTGCTCCATGAATAGAGTCGAGACGCAGAGTTCCTTTGAAATCACGTCGCAGTTCGAGCCCACAGGAGATCAGCCGCGGGCGATTGAGGAGCTGACGGAATCGTCGCTCCGGGGTGATCGTTACCAGACACTCCTGGGGGCGACCGGCACGGGAAAGACATTCACGATGGCGCATGTCATCAGGAATCTCGGCCGCCCGACGCTCATCATGAGCCACAACAAGACGCTGGCGGCGCAGCTCTATGCCGAGCTGAAATCCTTCTTTCCTAATAATGCGGTCGAGTTCTTCATTTCGTATTACGACTACTATCAGCCGGAAGCCTACGTCGTCCCGACGGATACGTACATCGAAAAGGACATGTCGATCAACGAGCGGATCGACCGGCTCCGACTGCGGGCCACCAGCTCACTGGTCTCAGGTCGGCGCGATGTCATCGTCGTAGCAAGCGTCTCGTGCATCTACGGCCTCGGATCGCCTGAAGAATACAAATCGGAGATCGTGCAGGTGCGGCCGGGTATGGAGATTGCTCGAAACGATCTACTGCACCGGCTGATCAATATCTATTACGCCCGAAACGACGCCGAATTCGTGCCGGGAAATTTCCGCGTGCGCGGCGACGTCGTCGAGATCTTTCCGGCATATGCCGAGGAGATCGCCTACCGCGTCGAGTTCTGGGGGGATGAAGTGGAGAAGATCGCCGTTTTCGATGCAGTGAGTGGGAAGACGATGCATGAGGCGGAGTACCTGACGATCTATCCGGCCAAGATCTTCGTGACGCCGAAGGAAAAACTGCAGTCCGCAATCGAAAGCATACAGGAAGAGCTCCGCTGGAGGCTCGCGGTCCTGCGCGACGACGGCCGCATGCTCGAGGCGCAGCGACTGGAGCAACGCACGATGTTCGATCTCGAAATGATCAAGGAGGTGGGCTACTGCTCGGGGATTGAGAACTATTCCAGGCATCTCACCGGCCTGAAGCCGGGCGAGCGGCCGTATTGCCTCTTCGATTACTTTCCTGATGACATGATGCTCGTCATCGATGAGAGCCACGTCACCATTCCGCAGGTGCGAGCTATGTACAACGGGGACCGTGCCCGCAAGCTCGTTCTCGTCGAGCATGGATTCCGCCTGCCATCCGCGCTCGATAATCGACCCATGACCTTCGAGGAATTCGAGGCCGAGC
>Ga0299914_10002449_pt1 | contig 12800 bp, 11 predicted proteins | sample RVTome_10_FD_201361 | JGI IMG/M metagenome (GOLD analysis project Ga0299914, IMG submission 201361) | Soil microbial communities from uranium-contaminated site in the Upper Colorado River Basin, Wyoming, United States - RVT153D57 (version 2) ...
TCATCTTAGCCCCTAACTTTCAAACGGCCGCCTACGTTCTCAACAAACTGCGCAGTATGAAGCGGCAAGCACTCGTACAGGAATTCATCGCCGAAGCTGAAGGGCGTGACATTCGTATTATCGTCGTTGGCGGTAAATGTGTCGCGGCCATGGAACGCCGCGCCTCCAGTGGCGATTTTCGCGCCAATTTGCACCTGGGAGGCACGGCCGTGCCCATCATCCCCAACGCCGAAATGGAACAACTGGCCCTGGCAGCCACCCGGGCCCATGATCTTGACGTCGCTGGTGTAGACATCCTTCAGTCCCGGCGCGGCCCCCTCCTGCTTGAAGTCAACTCCTCACCCGGACTGGAAGGCATCGAGGAAACGACAAATATAGATATCGCCACCGCCATCATCAACTTTGTCGAACGTCAGGCCGGAAAGAAAAAAAGAGACCGTTTCCCCAAACGTAGGCAACGCAAATAGTAAGCCCGCAGCGGCTTCACAGACCACAGCAGGCTATCATGACAAAACTATGCCTATTCCTTTGTCTCAAAATCGCTGGAAAGCAAGCCTTGTTTGACAGCATCCTCGAAAGAAATCCCCCGTGTCGGCATGGCAGCATCACCCTCATCTAACGCCGAGTCCCAAAAGGCATCCAGGTCTGTGGCCGTGTCGGCCGTTTCCAACCCCTCAAACAACCCGACAAATTCCGCCATCTCCTCCTCACTCAACACAGTTGGCTCTAGTTCTGGTGCCGGCTCTGGTTCCGGTTCCGGCAGTGGCAATGGTTGTGGAGGAATCTCTTCTGGCCGAGGTATCTCAACTGGCGGTGGAGTAGCCATCTCAGCCTGTTGAGGGGCCGGTTTTGCCGATGGTGGCTCCTTCACTTTGCCCAACTCCAATTTAGGTAGGATTTGCGCTAGATCCTTTACAGCACGCTGCACAAACACCCATACCGTACCAATACGCCCACGTCGTGCCGAGGCTTCGAATAACAGAGTAACAAAATAACTCCGACCAATATTTACGGTATAAATTTCATAACGCTCGCCAGATTGATAGAGCAAGTTGAAGGCTGTATCACCACCCCCTAACTCTTCAGCCAGCATCGAGCTATGGCCCATTTTTTGATTGACAATGGTAGCAATACGGTCAGGATGCAGACCTCGATGGCCGCCTGATTCATACACCACTTGCCCGCCAGCCACCAACAACAAGCCAAAGGCACCTGTATCGGCACGCAAACCATCCAGGCGGCGTTCCATGTCATCCGTCAAGTTCACCTGGACTTCAGTCACGGCAGCGACCGGGGCCAGGGGCGTTGGTTCCTGTTCCCCATAGAGGGCGCGGTGAACGACAGTTAAAACACCATCCGTATCTAATGGCTTCTCAAAATAACGGAGTATGCCCAACTCATCCGCCTCAGCCCGTCCCTGTTCCGTCGAATAAGCCGTAATCATAACCACCGGAATATCGGGACGTAGGCGCCGGGCACGGCGTACCAGATCAAAGCCACTCATGCCTGGCAAACGCACATCCGAAATCAGCAAGTCAAAATTTGTTAACCTTAATTCTAATAAAGCCTCTTCCGCCGAAGGCACTGCCAGCACTTGATGATCCTTATTAGAAACTTGCAACATGGATCGCAAAAACTCTAACATCTCAAAATGATCATCAACTACCAAAATTTGCTTAACGTCGCCCATATGAATTCCTACTGACTAAAGTTATTGTGGGAATATTATAAGACGTGAACCGTGAGTAAGCCACCTCATTCACAATTATTTAGTCCTATCTCGAATAAATTATACAATTCCGAGGTCTGGGTAGGGTCAAGCCTGAAGTTACATACCCCAGGTCGGGTGATGGCCGCTTTCAGACGCGGGAAGAGGGGAACCACCGGCAACTGTTCGGCAAAAATGCTTTGGGCACTCTGGTGGTAGATTTCATAGTCGGCCGTTCCCGGCAACGCCGCCAACGCCGCCAGACAAGCTGCATCAAACTCCTCATGCGACCAGCCCGTCTCATTTTGGCCTGACCAACCATTTTCGGCCGTTGGTATTTGAGCGGACAGATAAAAATCGCAGGGGGGAGTCATCCCCACCGGCCAGCCAAACGCGGCCATATCAAAACGCCGGCCAAAGAGCGGCCCATCTGGTCCATCAGCAAACAGTTCTTCTGGCGAAAGGTAAATGATCTGCACCACAATGCCACAATCATGCAAATTGGCCTGAATCTGCTGCGCCACCTGCTGGCGCATCTCATTGGCGGTCGTCGTATGCAAGGTAACCGCGAAGGGTGCTCCTAAAGCGGCCGATCCTCGCAGTCCATCTTCATCATCATCCGTAAAGCCCACCTCATCCAACAAGGCATTCGCTCCCGCCACATCGTAGGGCCACTCCGGCAAATCATCACCGGCAAAAAGCGGATGGATAGCGGGCAAATAGCTCTGCATTACCTCTGAACGGCCAAATAAAATCTCATCTATCATTGCCTCGCGGTCCAAACACATGGCTATTGCCTGGCGCACCCGTACATCCTCAAACCAATCAGGGCGGGTGCTGGCATAGCGCGATTCAGGATTAATAGCAAAATCAAGATGCTCCCACACCGTGCCAATCTGAAAATAGGGTATCAGCATTCCACTGGCCGCGGCCTCTAAGAAAAAGGGCGTTTGGCCGACATCTATCCCCTCGGATGTCACAATGTCACATTGCCCTGCAAGCAACTGGGCCACCAACTGGTTAGTATCAGGAATGAAGCGGAACATGACTGCATCCATCCGGGGCAAGCCTTCGTCAGCTCGATAGTAATGAGGGTTTCGTTCCAGGCGGATATGATCACCGGCCACCCATTCCACTATTTGAAAGGGGCCATCGCCAAGCGGCATCCGGTTTGCTCTGTCGGCACCTGGCAATTCCGTCGCTGTCAAATCATCCCAGGCATGGCGGGGTAACGGCCGCCTGAAGTTCACAAAGTAGGTCGCATCCAAAAGGCCTGGCAGCCCCACCCATCGAGTAGATAATTGGCCGGTAGCTTCATAAGAAGCTGTGCGTGCCACCAAAAACTTGTCCCCTGGCGTATTGGGATCACTGGCCAATTCAAAGCTGTAAACAGAGTCATCGGCCGTTACAGGCACGCCATCTGCCCAGACCGTTGGCTTCATTTGGAAATTTACAACTAGCTGTTGCATGGGCACCGGGTTGCCAGCAAAGGTGACTATCTCACCATTGGCATTGAATAGAACCGTGCCCACCTGCACTGTCGTCACATTGCCATTAGCGGCCACTACCGTCGCCCCTTCCCCCACATCAACTACCTCTAGCAGGGCATCGCCATCCTGTAAATCAGGCATTTTTACCAATGATTGCGCTTGATAGGCGAAGGAGAGGTTGGTGAAACTATTTTCGTAGATGGCATGATAAATGGCCATTGCCGCGACTGACCGGTCATTAAACCAATACAAACTCACTGGCTCCTGTGGCTGGCAAATCACTAGCATCGGCGACAACTCGGATGCTGGCACGGTAGATTGCGTCGTTTCCGTTACAACTGTTTCCACCACTACCCGCGTCACTTCTACAGTTGCCCCTACAGTCTCAACCGTTTCTGTTAATACTTGTGCGTCATCTTCTACTCTGTCTGGCTGGCGAACACAAGCCATGCAAGCAAACCCGGCCCATAACAACAACCAAATAATCTTATTTTCCATAACAACTCAAAAGAATCCCCCAGAAGCGTGACAAAACCACACGAGTCATATTGGACTTCCAGATAATAATCAGGTAATTACCCAATTACCGAACCAAATTTGTAACTACTAAGCCCCTCTGAGAAAGCGATCCTCCGGGAGGTTTCAACCGGGATGTTACCTCTGGTACGAGCCTCCCGGAGGGTTGGTAGTCACCCAAATTTTTAACTTACAAAGAGACTCGTGTCGTTTGCTTGTTTACTATCCTATAGCTCGCCGGCTCTCACTTCTATTAGAAAAGGCTCATAGGCGGTTATATCTTGGTCATCTTGCCGACGTGTAAAATAATCCTGAACAATCTGGGCTTGCTGTTCACGGTTATACTCCTTATAGCATTTGCCGCCCTGCCGGTCAACATGGAGTCCTTCCGCTCCACCGTAGCTGTAACAATTTCGTTTTGTCTTAATCAGCATATAGATAGCCTCGCCCAGATAGCGGCTGCCCACCCGTTCATATTGATACACATGGGTCAATTCGTGCATGAGAATGGGGTGGTTGTGGCGGGTATGGCGACCCTTTCGGGGAAAATTCACCGTGTGCCATGTCGTAAATGCCAGATTTCCATTCCGCTTAAACACCCAATCCATCAGCCCCCCCTCCGCTACGCGCACATCATGATAGCGCATGGCACCCGGGCCAAGCACCTCCTCAATCATGGCCCGTTCCACCGATGTGAGAGGTGTCGTGTGGGTAATCAAGTGCATCAAAAATTGGCCTATCTCCGGACCGCCTACCACATCAAATATTTGCATCAAGAGACGATGCAACCAATAAATCAATTGTCCTGGCTGCCTGGCCAACCATCCCCTAAGCGCGCCGGCTCTGGCAGCCTGCACACCTTCGGGCACAAATTGAACAAGCCCTACTGCCCCCTGTCGCAATGTTTGTCGTAAACGGCCGCTTCGTCTTGTCCCATCACGCAGCAAATTCACCGGCCACATGAGCACATCACGCCCCCGTTCCCTCACCCACATTATCATATGAATACTTGCTTTTCTACTTTCGGTTACTGGCGGCCGATTAGGGGTTACTGGTCACCAACTTATCGGGGTCAATGCCCGCTTCATGCAGCACGGCCAGTACAGGTGGGGCATAGACAAAGCAGGCTTTTAACTGCGGGTCGGGAAGAGGTTCGGCCGTTTGTCGAATAAACTCCACAGCAATATTCAAATGCACTGCGGCAATATTCTCATTATCTACCACATGGGCCATCGTCGCGTGCAGCTTCCACAACACCCCTATATCCAGGGAGGCTTGCGCCGCTAACATTGCTGAATTCAGTTCCGCTATCGCCTCCTGTTGCTGACCCTGATGAAACAATAACTCACCCCGCGCAAAGGCGGCCAATGCCCGGAAACGATCAGCATCCAAATCCTCCGCTACATCGGCCAACTGCGCCACTGCCTGCTGTGCCTGACCTACATAGGCCCGGAGTAAATAAGCCCTGGCTAAGGCGTAAAGAGCCAATGCCTCCTGATCACGGTAGCCAATTTTCCGTGCCCCATTCAACGCGCTTTGTAAGTAAGCCAGGCCCTCATCAAAACTGCCCTGCTCCACCATATCAATGCCCAAATTGCGCTGAATATCAGGTTTAATCACATCCGCGCCATATTCGTTGGCCAACTTCAACGCCTGTTCATGGTAGGTGCGAGCATTTTCCATGTCGTACAATGCCTGATGCACCTCGCCAATATCATTAAGCGTCTGCACCACGCGCCAGGAATCATTCAAAGATTCAAAGATGGTCAACGCTTCCCGGTGAGCTGCCAGAGCATAGTGATATTCACCACGCGCCTGGCGTGCCCGCCCTAAACTCGTCAGCACCCGCGCCTGCTCACGAGCTGCGCCCAACTGCCGAAAGGAGACCAATGCTTGCGTAAGGTGATTGACAGCTTGTTCGATATTGCCATGCCGCCGGCTAAGAATGCCTAAGCCCCGCCGCGCCCGCCCAATTACCCATAATAAATTGGCGGCCAACCCTTCCTTCAATGCTTTCTGGAACAGCTCCCGCGATTGCTCATACTCCCCTCGAAAATCGGCGACTTCCGCCAGGCGCACGATAGCCCGAGACCTCTGTTCAGCGTCATTACTTATAGCAAACGATGCCTGATAGTCCGCTTCAGCGGCATCAAAATCATTTAACAGCCAGTGACACTCCCCACGATACTCCAGCACGCGGGCGCGAAAAATGGGGGCTGTGTCATTAAATTCCAGGGCATCACTATAATACTGGATAGCATCCTGGTATTGTCCTTCTCCGGCCGCTTGCCGTCCTTTCCGATAAATGGCCATAGCCGCCATAGAAATGTTGACGCTGCTGAATGTGCTTGAACCTGTCGTCATAAACAATATGATACACAGCCCATAAGAAATGACAATAGAGGAAGCGTGAAGTGTCAGAGAATCATAGGCAGTCGTGACGATACTGGAGGACTATTTCAAAGACACAGTTATTCTACAACCAGGCAGAAGCGTGCCCGGCAACTGCCTGCTTACTGCTCGCTAAATAAATCGGACTCACGACGCAAATGATGCAGAAAATCTACCGATTTTAGATTGCGTTCCAGGATGTAGGTGAGGTAATAATGCATAATGTTTTCGAGTTCGTGGTGCAACGGCCGTTTTAACTGTAACACTTTCACCGTCTCCCAATCTCGTGTTTGCAAATAGCGCAGCACTTTAACGGCCACTGATGAGATAGATTGGGCACGCCGATCGGCCGCATGGCAGTCAGGACACAATAGGCCGCCCCTATCGGCACTAAAAAATTGGTCTTGCTCCTCAATCGGTTCGCCGCAAGAGACACAATTGAACAGGCGTGGTTGGTAACCGGCCAGCCCCAACAGGCGCAGTTCATAATAGCGAGCGACAAGGCGGACATCGGCCGTTTTCTCCAACCAGCGCAAGCCATTGGCCAACAGATCATACTCACCCAGGTGCTTATCCTCATCGGCCGTAAAGCGATCCAGCAGTTCCACCAGATAAGAGGCATAAGTCGTCCGCACCAAATCTTCGCGCAGGCCATGATAAGCCTCAACCACCTCTGCCTGGGTGATAATATTCATCTCCCGCCCTTTGGCAAAGAGAAAATTGGTTCGCATAAACAGTTCCACATGTCCCGTCTTACGGCTCTGCGGCTTACGCGCCCCTTTGGCGATGGCCTGAATCTTGCCAAACTCACGGCTAAACAACGTCAACAGCCGGTCGGATTCACTAAAATTCCGCCGCCGCAACACAATAGCTTCACTGCGAAAAGTACGTTCTCTTGCCATAGATAGAAGGTAAACGGTAATCGGTTAACGGTACTCCTCCCGGAGGTTCAAGCCTCGATGTACGTTCAGGAGCGAAACCTCCGGGAGGATCGGTCGTCACCGATTACCGATCACCGTTCACCGATCACCAGTCAGGTGCTTTGGAGTAAAATGATCCGGCAGCAGGGTATACAGTGTTGTTTCGCGCACGTTGCCCCGGGCATCGCTCAACCAAACCGGGATGTCGTCGGCAAATTCACTAAGTACCTGGCGGCAGGCCCCGCAAGGCGTCCCACCATTTTCGGTACAAACAGCCACAGCGATGATACGCCGCGCTCCCTCGGAGACCATTTTGAACACGGCCGTTCGCTCGGCACAATTGGTCAATCCATAGGAAGCGTTTTCCACATTAACGCCGGTAAAGATATGGCCGTCCTCCGTCAACACGGCCGCTCCCACTGAATAATGGGAATAGGGGGCATAAGCGTTGGCCCTGGCCTCACAAGCCGCCGTGACTACGCTCGCCTTTTGCTCCCCGGTAACAATTTTACTCATCTCGCCTCACGTCCCACGCCTCACACTCCCATTTCCCAAACAGTGCCCATCTATAACCACCTGTTCAAGCCAACAGCTATCGCCAATTTGGGCATTGCGTATAATCGCATTTGGTCCCAAGACGCAATCCTCACCCACTGTCGTCCGTCCCTGCAGATAAGTATTAGGCCAGATGACCGTGTCTTGTCCAATCACCACATCAGGATCAATATAAATGGTATCCGGGTCAACCAGTGTCACACCCCGCGCCAGCCAATAATTGTTAGCCCGGCGGCGAAAAGCCTTCTCCACAGATACCAGTTCAGCCCGGGTGCCTGCCCCCAGACATTCATCCGTATCCCCGGTCACAATGGCTTCTACCCGTAAACCCTGCCCTACCGCTAATTCTATCATATCCGTCAGGTAATACTCATGACCGTTCCGTGCCTGGCGTAAAGGCAAATCAGCGATGTTTTGCCAGAGCCAGGCGGCATCAAAACAGTAGACACCCGCATTCAGCTCGCGGATATGGAGGTAGTGGTCGGGGTCCGGCCGTTTCCTGGCCTCAGCCACCTCCACAACCTCGACCACCGCGCCAGAATCATCCCGGACCACCCGGCCGAATGTCGAGCTAATCTCTCCCGTCGCCGAAAGCAGCGACAGAGCGGCTCCCGTTTCCCCTTGCACCTGCGCCAGCCGCTGCATCGTCTCTGCTCGCAGCAGCGGCATGTCCCCATACGTCACCAGCACCTGATCGGCCGCCCCAGCCAGCACGGGCAGCGCCATACGTGTGGCGTGCCCCGTTCCCAACTGTTCCGGCTGTTCCACATAAACAGCCCTGCCACCAATCAATCTCCGCACCCCCCCGGCCCCCGGCCCAACCACAAGCACTGGCGGTCCATCAGCTACTTGTTCGGCCGCCTCAAACACGTGCAACATCATGGGCTTGCCGCCCACTTCATGTAATATCTTTTGCTTTTTCGATTGCATGCGAGTGCCATGCCCCGCTGCTAATAAGACTATTGCCAGTGTCATCTACTCTATAATATAACATCATGAGTTTGGCGAAAAACCACAGAGCACATCAGGAACACGAAGAACTACCAGAGTAATCTTGGCGCTCTTTGTGCCCTTCGTGGACATTTATCAACGAACTCATCCATCACTTCTCGCAGACAGATGAGAACTTTAGCATAAAATTGTTATGATACCCATACACAACCTAAAGACCTCAGAGGTTTTCTGAACCTCTGAGGTCTTTGATTGTCATCCCTGTAACCTCTAAAGTAGCAGGGCTTCCTCATTTCGCTCGAAATGACAGGTGGGAACTACATATCAGGCGGTACAATCTTATAAACTTTGCCGGTGTTACCAGTCGGCCCGGCCGTTTCGGTAGTCAGAATGTACACTTCACCACTGCTGTCCTGACCAAAGGAGAGCAGGTATTCATTTAGACGGCCGTTATCGCTGCCGGCCACCATCAATTCCTGCACTGGCCATAGCCCTCCGGCTGCATCAGGTGGAGTAGCCAGCAGCAGAGTGCCATCTGCTGCCTCCCCAAAGCTGGTGCTCCAATCGCCGAAGATGTAGTAGCCGTCCCACCCAGGCAGTGTGCTGCCGCGGTAGACATTGCCGCCAATAACCACCAGACCCAGGCCGCCTTCAGCGTTGGCATTTTGGTATTCGATGATGGGGTCTATGAGTGTGCGGCCGTCGGCATCCATATCTGGACACTCTTCCAGGGATTCATCGGGATTGTCTGTGCTAAAACAGTGCGTCCCCTCTTTTACGTTCCAGCCATAGTTGCCGCCTGCTTCAACGATACTCACCTCTTCCCATAAATTCTGACCGGCATCACCAACGAAAAGGGCCTGGTCGCCAGCCATATCAAATGACATACGATAAGGATTGCGGAAGCCAATGGCCCAAATTTCCTCAGCACCCGCCTGATCGGCAAAGGGATTATCGCCCGGAATGGCATAAGCACGGCCGTCTGTCCCTTCATTGTCTATATCAATGCGTAGGATACTGCCCAACAGATTTTGGGCCAGGTCTTGCCCATTGCCACCGGCATTGGTTTCATACCAATCTTCTACATGGCCCAAAGCCACATCATCGGCCGCACCACCATCCCCTAAGGGGATATAAAGGTAGCCATCGGGGCCAAAGGCAATAGAGCCGGCATTATGATTGCCTTGGGGCTGATCCACCATCATCAAGATCTGTTCAGAGGCAGGATCGGCCGCATCTGGATTATCCGCCGCCACGGAGAATTCAGAAAGATGGCTGGTATGATCCCAGTCGGCCGCTGCTTCGGCTCGCAGGGGCGCACTGTAGTAGAGGAAGAAGCGTCCATTGTCAGCATAGGCCGGATGAAAAGCCATGCCCAACAAGCCGCGCTCATCATAATTTTCATCCAGGGGTACCAAGCGTTCCTGAATATCTAAGAAAGGCTCTTCTGACAACTGCCCCTCGGCCGTTATAATTCTGATTTGGCCGGTCTGGTCGGCCACAAACAGACGGCCACTATCATCGGGGGCGGGAACCAGGGCCACTGGCGAAGTGAGTCCTTCAGCCACCAACTGCAGCCCAATACTATTTTCCATTTCGGCTATTGGTTCTTCTGTAGGTTCGGCCGTTGGTTCTTCCGTCGGCGCTTCTGTTGGTTCGGCCGTTGGCGCTTCTGTAGGTTCTTCGGCCGGTTCGGTCGTAGGCTCGGCCGTCGCTGTGGCTTCTTCCATGATTTCTTCTGTGGGCATGATTGTTGGCCCCTCTACCTCCGTCGCCTCAGGCTCCACAGCCGGAGTTTCATCGGCGGGGGCCGTCCCACCACAAGCAGCAACTAAAAGAATGGCTGTGATTAAAGTGATAATAAGAGAGATACGTCGCATGGTTTACTCCTTTGCTATTAAAAATTGTAGAACGATTTTCCAAATCGTTGACGGACCGCAACCGCCGGGTAGCTTTCGAGCGATTATTAAATATTCGCTTCCGGGCTTGCAGGAGTTGACTGTAGGTAATAAAGTAGGAAAGAGAAATGTATCAGGATACAGAAAGAAGATATAAAAAAGGGATAAAAAGGAGCGGATAATGTCAAAATTCAATATCGTTGGCCTGAATTACGTTACCCTTTATATTGCTGATCATGCTGCTGCCCTGGCATATTATGCTCAAGTCCTCGGTCCTATAGATGTAGATAATCCGGAAGACGGCGTATGGGGCTGGCGTATGGGCTCGACCTGGCTCACTGTCTTTCCCGGCAGCTTCGGCACCAATCCTGAAGGCAATCCCCAAAATGTGGAGTTTGCCATCCAGGTGGCAACGGCCGATGAAGTAGACAGGCTCTTTGCGGCCTTTGTTGAGGCCGGGGTCTCAGCCAGCCAGCCTCCGTTGGATACAATCATGTACGAGCCAATGCGCTACGCCTATGTAGATGATCCCTTTGGCGTACGGATTGATATTTACTGCCCGGTGGCCGCCTGATTATTAGCTTTAGAGAAGCAGAAGTCAGGCTTTTACCAAAAGCCTAACTTCTAGCGAAGGCAAAAGGCAATGTTAGGAGATTCTCATCATGTTAAGGTCTGGGGATTTGGTCGAATTAAGCGAAGATATGCCTGAGCACAAACTTTCGGCAGGTTCGCAAGGTATCATATTGGCCGACAAGGGGGATGATATCTATGAAGTGGACTTAGAAGACGACGAGGGGCTGACCACGACAGTGACATTGAAGCGCAGCCAGTTTGATGTCATCATGTCCTTTGGCGAATGAATGTTGACGATCTGAAACGGCAGGCCGCCCTGAAAGCAGTTGAGCTTGTCCAATCAGGCATGATTGTGGGGTTGGGCACGGGCAGCACGGCCGTTCACGCCATCCATGCCATTGGTGAACATTTGGCACACGGCCGTATTCGTCAGATCCTGGCTATCCCCACCTCCCATGCCACCGCTCAAGAAGCCCAACGCTGTGGTATTCCCCTCACCACGCTTACCAACCACCCCCAAGTTGACATAACTATTGACGGGGCTGACGAAATAGACCCCCACCTCAACCTCATCAAAGGGCTGGGCGGGGCCCTCCTGCGCGAAAAAATCGTCGCCGTCGCTTCCAAACAACTCCTCATCATCGCCGATGACAGCAAGCGCGTCGAACAACTGGGCAGCCAGGCCCCTGTACCCGTCGAAGTCATCCCCTTTGCCCAGGTGCCTGCCGGTCGCTACTTGCACTCACTCGGAGCCAACGTTGTCCTGCGTCTGAAAAACAACGAACCCTTTATCACCGACGAAGGCAACAACATCCTCGACTGCCACTTCGGTTCCATCACTGAACCCAGCCAATTGGCCCAGGCCATTCGCCAGCAGCCCGGTGTTGTCGAACACGGCCTCTTCCTGGGCATCGCCACCAAGGGCATCATCGCTTCTGCCCAGGGCTTGGAAATTCTGTCCAGACCATAGTTCGCAGGCATAAATTCGTTCCTTTCCTGTAACCATTCACTATCTCTAGGCGCTGATCCTCCCGGAGGTCTCCCCCAAGAGGAACCCCCGGGAGGGTGAACGCTTACCCTTTCCCCATGCGTTGTTGTCATCTGTAAGAAAAACGCAATATTTTTGTAATAATAATTCAGCATCCCGAGGATAAGCTAAAAGCAGCACATCACAATAAAAAGTGATTACGTGTCATGAGCGTACCAAGCAATTCACATGACACACGACACCTGACACACGGCACATGACACATACTACGTGACACCGACATATGAAGAGGAAACCTTTATGAGAAAATTAAGCTTAGGCTTGGGTGCCCTGGTTGGTGGGCTGTTGACGGCCCCCCTAATGGGCATTATGTACCTGGCCAACCAACTGGTTGATTCGCCCTTCCCCCCATTTGATTTCTTTAATTGGATTGCTCGTGTTTTGCCGGGGCCGATTATCACTTTTGGCATTGATGCCATGATTGATACCTTGCTGTTTGTGGGGCTGGATGTAGCCGACACGGCCAAAACGGCCGAACGCGCCATAGCTATCATCCAATTCCTCATGATGGGCATCGTCATTGGAGCACTCTTCTTCGCCATCATGCGTATACGCCAACAGAGGGGAGATTTCATTTCTGGCCTCGTCCTGGGGGCCTTGTGGGGCCTGCCCATGATTGGCATTACCGTGGCTATTTCCCAGGCAGAGATGCTGCCTGTTTTGAGCATACTCTGGCTGCTGTTTCTGTTCCTGGTATGGGGATTGCTGGTAAACATGGCTTACGGCCGTTTGCACCCCGTCCCAGACACA
>Ga0299914_10002450_pt1 | contig 12799 bp, 7 predicted proteins | sample RVTome_10_FD_201361 | JGI IMG/M metagenome (GOLD analysis project Ga0299914, IMG submission 201361) | Soil microbial communities from uranium-contaminated site in the Upper Colorado River Basin, Wyoming, United States - RVT153D57 (version 2) ...
CGGCGCCGTCGGCCTCCCCGAGGATTCGCGGCAGGTCGCTGGCCGACGCCAGCACCTGGCGCGGCTTCGAGCCCTCGTAGCCGGAGATGATGCCGCGGCGCTCGAGCATGTCGATGAGGCGCCCGGCGCGCGTGTAGCCGACCCGCAGCCGTCGCTGCAGCATCGACACCGAGGCGGTCTCGCTCTCGACGACGATCCGGGCAGCGTCGGCGAGCAGGTCGTCGTGGTCCGGCGAGAGGTCGCCCTCGGAGGCTTCGCCCTCGGGCTGGGTGTGAGACTCCAGGAGCTCGGGGTCGAAGTCGGGCTCGCCCTGCTTCGACCAGTGGCCGCAGATGCGGGCGATCTCCTCCTCGGTGACGAACGCCCCCTGGATCCGCTGCAGCTTCGAGGTCCCGACCGGGCGGAAGAGCATGTCGCCCTGGCCGAGGAGGCTCTCCGCGCCGCCCTGGTCGAGGATCACGCGCGAGTCGACCTGGGAGGCGACCGAGAACGCGACTCGGGCGGGGATGTTGACCTTGATCGTCCCGGTGATGACGTCGGTCGAGGGTCGCTGCGTCGCCAGCACCAGGTGGATGCCGACGGCGCGGGACTTCTGGGCGAGGCGGATGATCGAGTCCTCGACCTCGGCCGGCGCGACCATCATCAGGTCGGCGAGCTCGTCGATGACGCAGAGGATGTGGGGCAGCGGGGGCTCGCCGGCGCGCTTGCGGGTTCGGTTGAGCTCGACGAGGTTGCGCGCCCGCGCCTCGCCCATCACCGAGTAGCGGCTCTCCATCTCGCCGATCAGGTTCGCGAGCACGTTCGCAGCCAGCCGCGGGTTCGTGACCACCGGGGTCAGCAGGTGCGGAAGGCGCTCGTAGTGGTTGAGCTCGACCCGCTTCGGGTCGACGAGGACGAATCGCACGTCGTTCGGGGAGGCGTGCATGAGGATCGAGCACAGCATCGCGTTGATCGCCCCCGACTTGCCCGACCCGGTGGTGCCGGCGACGAGCGCGTGGGGCATCAGCGCGAGGTCGGTCGCGATCGCCTGTCCGGCGACGTCGCGGCCGAGCCACGCCACCAGCGGCGAGGAGCCCTTGGTTCGCCCGTCGTAGATGTCGCCGAGCCGGACCAGCCGGCGGCGCTGATTCGGCACCTCGACCCCGACCGCCTTCTTGCCCGGGATCGGCGCCAGGATCCGGATGTCGGTCGAAGCGAGCGCGTAGGCGAGGTCGTCCTTGAGCTGGGTGACCTTGGCCACCTTCGTGCCCGGCGCGAGCTGGAGCTCGTAGCGACTCACGTGGGGCCCGCTCACCGTCCCGGTCAGCCGCGCCTCGACGCCGAAGTGGCGCAGCGCCTCGAGCAGGGCGTTCGCGACCACCTCGCGATCGCGGGTGTCCGGGCCGGGGTCGGCCTTGCCGCGCTCGAGCGCCTTCGCCGGTGGAGGCCGGTAGGCGATCTCCTCCGAGGCGGTGACGCCGTCGCGCCGGTTTCCCATCGGCGTCCTCGGGGCGTCGGGGTCGGCGGCCGAGGGGATCGGCGGCTTGTCGGCGCCGTCCTCGTCCGCGTGGCGGCCGAGCGCCGGCTCCTCGTAGGGGTACTGGTCGCCGGCAGCGTCGGGGTCGTCTTCCCGCCGCCACTCGCCGCGCTCGGGTTCCTCGTCCGCGACGGGGTCTCCGGCGTCGTCCACGTCGTCGATGGGAATCCGTCGCGTGATCGCGATCTCGTCACCTTCGTCCGCCTGATCCCAGGCGTCGGCCGCGAGCCGCTGGGTCTGAAGCGTCCGCGCCATCTCGCGGGTCCCCGTCCCCGCGCGCTGCGCCGCGACGCGGGCGTCCGCGATCAGGTCGGCGATCGTGCGGCCGGTCAGCAGCAGCAGCCCGGAGACGATCATCAGCAGGGCGAGGATGTGGGCGCCGAGGCGCTGGAAGAGCGTCGAGGAGGCCCAATAGAGGGCCTCGCCGACGGCGCCCCCGTGCTCGGTGAAGAACCGCGAGTCGAAGTATCCGTCCCTGAGCGGGCGATCAGGCCCGAGGCCCGCCGTCTCGGCGGCGAAGGCGAGGAGCAGCCCGGCGAGCAGGAGGATCCCACCCGCATTGAGGGCCGACGGCGCCTCGATCAACGGTCGCGCGATCAGCGCTCCCCCCCAGGCGGTGAGCGCGACCGGGACGACGAAGGCGACCTGGCCCGCGGCGCCGGTGAGCGCGCCGTCCATCCAGCCGCCCACCCGGCCACCGTCCCACCCGAGGTAGACGACGAAGGCGAAGTAGACGCCGCAGGCGATCATCGCCAGCCCGATCAGGTCGTAGTGGCGCTGCTCGAGGCCCGAGGCGGCGTCGCGGGGGCCGCGCTTGGCGGCCGACCGCCGCGGTCCGGCCGACGACTTGGGCTTTCGATTCCAGGGTAGGTCCATGCTCAGCATGAAGCGCACGAGCGGCGCCGCTCTCCTGCCTTCTTCGACGCCTGCCGGCGCTCCCCTGCGTCACGGCCGAGGCCTGGAAACCGCTCTGGAACGGGGTAAATTCACACTAAAGCTTGATGCTGACCAGGCGGGCACGGGCTACCCTTGTAGCCGTGCTTGCAAGCGAGGCGGCGACCGGCCGGATTCTGGTGGTCGAGGACGACGAGGCGATCGCCGACGTCCTGCGGCGGAGCCTGCGCCAGGAGGGCCACGAGGTGCGCTCGGCTGCCGACGGCGTCGAGGCGCTTCGCGCCGCCGAGGAGTTCATCCCCGACCTCGTCATCCTCGACCTCGGGCTTCCGGGGCTCGACGGCGTCGAGGTCTGCCGGCGCCTGCGCATCGAGAGCGACGTGCCGATCCTGATCCTCACCGCGCGCGCCGAGCTCGGCGACCGGATCGAGGGCCTCGACTCCGGCGCCGACGACTACCTCGTGAAGCCGTTCGAGCGTCAGGAGCTCCTCGCGCGGATGCGCTCTTTGATGCGCCGCCGGCCACCGCGGGGAACCGCGAACCTCGTCGTCGGCGACCTGCGCCTCAATCCCGACCGCAAGGAGGCGGTGCGCGCCGACCGCGAGCTCGAGCTCACGAACCGCGAGTTCGAGCTGCTCGAGTTCCTGATGCGAAACGAGCGCCTCGTCGTCTCCCGCGAGCGGCTCCTCGAGGAGGTCTGGGACTACGACCCGATGGCGATGACGAACACGATCGACGTCTTCATCTCCAACCTTCGCCGCAAGCTCGAGGAGGGCGGTGAGCCGCGCATGCTCCACACCAAGCGGAGTGCCGGATACGTGCTCCGGCCTGCGGCAAGCGGCGATGATGACGGCTAGCGCAACCCGCCGCCGGAGGCTCCTCTCGCACCTTTCGCCGCGGCGATGGCCGGTGCGCTCGCGGATCGCCGGCGTCTCCGCCGCCCTCACCTTCGTCATCCTCGTCGCCTTTGCGCTCGTCGTCGGGCGGCTGGTGAGCGACCAGCTGACGGGGGACTTCCGCGACCAGGTGCGGGTCGGAGCCGACGAGCTCGCGACCAGCGTCCAAATCGTCCCCGGCGTCGACGGCCCGCAAGCCGAGCTCCCGGAGTCCCCCAGCATCGTTGATCTGCTCCGGGATAGCCCCGTCCGCGTAGTCAGTGAGACGGGTGCCGTGCTGGACGAGAGCCTGAGAGCCCCGGACTTCGGCCCACCGAACCCGGGCGAGATCGTGGAGGTCGCGGGTTACGAGGTCGCGTCGCGGGCACTACCGACGACGACGATCGGCGCGCCGGTCCCGGTCTACGTCCAGTACGGACGCTCGACCGAGGCCCTCGATCGCACGATCGGTCGTCTCTGGCTGTTCCTCGGCGGCGGCGTGCTCGGCGGCACCTTCCTCGCCGCGATCGCCGGCTTCGCCGTCGCCAGCCGGGCGATGCGGCCGATCGCGTCGCTGACCACGACGGCACGCGAGATCGCAACCACGCGCGACCCTTCGAAGCGGATTCCGAAGTCCGAGAGCCGCGACGAGGTCGCCGAACTGGCGCAGACCCTCGACAACATGCTCCGCGAGCTCGACACCGCGCGCTCGGAGACCGAGCACATGGTCCAGCGCCAGCGGGAGTTCGTCGCCGACGCCTCGCACGAGCTGCGGACTCCCCTCACCAGCATCCTCGCCAACCTCGAGCTCCTCCAGGAGAGCCTCGCCGAGCGCGACCCAGACGGCGAGGAGGTCGACATCGTCGACGGCGCCCTGCGCTCCTCGCGCCGGATGCGACTGCTCGTCTCGGACCTTCTGCTCCTCGCCCGCGCCGACGCCGGCAGGGTCGGGGTGCGCCGCAAGTGCGACCTCGCCGAGATCGCGGCTTCGGCGCACGAGGAGGTGCGGCCGTTCGCGCTCGACCACCGCCTCGAGCTCGACGCAACAGGCCCGGTGCCGATCGAGGGCAGCCCGGACGAGCTCCATCGCCTCGTTCTCAACCTGCTCGAGAACGCCGTCCGCCACACCCCGCCGGGGACGGCGGTCCGGGCGGCCGTAGGGCGCGAGGACGGGCGAGCGGTCCTCGACGTCAGCGACGACGGTCCCGGCCTGCCCGAGGGCGCCGGCGACCAGGTCTTCGCCCGCTTCTTCCGCGGCAACGGCCCGGCCGATGTCGCAGGCGACGCCGGGACCGGGCTCGGCCTCGCGATCGTCAAGGCGGTCGCCCAGTCGCACGGCGGCAGCGTCGAGGCGGGCCGTTCCCCCTCCGGGGGCGCTCGGTTCACGGTCTCCCTCCCGGTGGCCGGAAATCCGGCTCCTCGCGCCGCCGCACAACTTTAGGAAACGTTAACGGAAGCTACTACTCTTAGGACCGGACGAGACACCCGCCTGTCGAGGGTCCCCCCGACACCACCTCGATGGGCGTGCTTGGCCAGTCTGAGCCAAGTCGGGCCGCCGGGTTCCCCCTCCCTGACCCGGCGGCCCTTTTTTTGGCAAAGCGCCCGCCCGGCGTTGTCCTCGAGGTAGTCCGGCAGGAACGCCGGGTCCTTCATCGCCCAGACGACGTGCCGCGGTCATGCCCCCGCGGCCCGCCGCTAGACCTCGACGACGACCGGCAGGACCATCGGCCGGCGGCGGAGGCGGTCGTAGACGAACGCGGCGATGTCGTCGTGGAGGTCGTCCTCGAGCAGCATCGGGTCGCGCGCGGGTTCCCCCTCCTCCCTCGCGCCGTCGATCGATGCCTCGACGACCCCTCGAAGCTCGGTCACGAGCTCGTCGGCCTCGCTCTCGCTGAGGAAGGCGACTCCGCGGAAGATGATCTCGGGTGGAGCGACCGAGGAGCCGTCGTCGGCCGAGACGGTGACGACGACGATGAAGATGCCGTCGGCTGACAGCATCCGGCGGTCGCGCAGAGCGACGTCGTCGGGGTCGCCGATGTCGACGCCGTCGACGAAGATCATCCCGGCGTGGACGTCGTCGCCGAACCCGGCGCCGTCCTCGGTGACCTCGAGCGGGAGGCCGTTACGACCGATGAAGATCCGCTCGCGATCGATCCCGACCGCCTCGGCCAGCTCGGCGTGCAGCCGCAGCCGCTTGTGGTCGCCATGGACGGGAAAGGCGTACCTGGGCCGCGTCAGGTTCAGCATCAGCTTGAGCTCCTCACGCGAGCCGTGACCGGAGACGTGGATCGGCGCATCGGCCGCCGTCACGACCCGGGCGCCGATCTCGTAGATCCGATCAATCGTGTCGTTGACCGAGCGCTCGTTCCCGGGCACCGGCGTGGCGGAGAAGATGACCGTGTCGCCGGAATGCAGCTCGATGTCGCGATGGTCGTGGTAGGCCATCCGCCGGAGCGCCGAGAGCGGCTCTCCCTGGCTGCCGGTGGAGATCGCGATCACCTTGTGATCGGGGAAGTCCTCGATCTCCTTCGGCTGAATCAGCAGGCCGTCGGGAGCGCTCGCGATCCCGAGGTTGCGGGCGATGTTGAAGTTCTTTCGCATCGATCGCCCGACGAGCGCGACGCGGCGGTCGAGCTCGGCGGCGGCGTCGATGACCTGCTGTACACGGTGGACGTTGGAGGCGAAGCAGGTCACGATCGCGCGGCCGGCGCAGCGCGACAGCTCGTCCAGGAGCGCCGGACCGACGGTCGCCTCCGACTGCACGATCCCCGGGCGGTCGGCGTTGGTCGAGTCGCCGCAGAGGACGAGCACCCCCTGCGAGCCGAGCTCCGCGAAACGCGCGATGTCGGCGGGCCGGCCGTCGATCGGGGTCTGGTCGAAGCGGTAGTCGCCGGTGACGAGGACCACCCCGAGGGGGGTGTGGAGAGCGACGGCGCGCGCATCCGGAATCGAATGCGAGGTGTGGATCGTCTCGATCTCGAATGGGCCCGCGCCGACGCGCTCACCGGCTTCGAGCGTGATCAGCGGAGCGTCGCGGATCTTGTGCTCCTCGAGCTTCGAGCGGACGAGGCCGATCGTCAGCGGACCGCCGTAGATCGCCGCCGGGAGGCCGATCTCGCGCAGGACGTAGGGCAGCGCTCCGACGTGGTCCTCGTGGCCGTGCGTGAGGACGATCGCCTCGATGTCGTCGCCGCGGCCGCGAAGCGAGGAGAAGTCGGGCAGGACTAGGTCGATTCCGTGCATCTCGGTGGTCGGGAACATGAGTCCGGTGTCGACGAGGACGATTCGCCCGTCGAGCTCGACGACGGTCATGTTCTTGCCGATCTCCCCCAGCCCGCCGAGGGGGAGGATGCGAAGGGTCCGGGCCAACTAGCTCGCCCCCGCCGGCGAGAGGAGCCCCCGGCCCTCGAGCGCGGTGCGGACCGTCGCCCGCTCTGAGTCGCTCGCCGGGACCATCGGCAGCCTCAGCGTGCTCTCGATCAGGCCGAGGGCCTCGAGCGCGGCCTTCAGCGGGATCGGGTTCGGAGCGACCGTGAGCGCGCGGTAGATCGGCACCAGCGCGGCGTCGAGGTCGGCCGCCCGGTCGCGATCTCCGGCGCCGGCTGCGTCGAGCACCGCGCGCATCTCGGGCCCGATCAAATGCGACGCGACGAGGATCCCACCGACGGCGCCGACCTCGAGCGCGCGCAGGAAGCTCTCGTCGTTCCCCGCCAGCACGTCGAGTCCGTCGATCGGCCCGAGGTCGTCGTCGTTCGCCTGCTTGATCGCGACGACGTTCGAAATCTCCGCGGCGAGCTCGGCGGCGAGATCCGGCGCGACGTTGACGACCGACCGCGAGGGGATGTTGTAGAGGACGAGCGGGACGTCGCCCGCGGCCTCGGCGACGGCGGCGTAGTGAGCCCGGATCCCGGCCCGGTTCGGCTTGTTGTAGTAGGGGGTCACGACGATCACCGCGTGCGCTCCGGCCCGTACGGCAGCCGCAGTCAGCTCGGCGCTGTGGCGCGTGTCGTTGCTCCCGGTTCCGGCGATCACCGTCGTCCTGTCGCCGACCTCGTCGAGCACCGAGTCGAGGAGCTCGAGCTTCTCGGCGTCGGAGAGCGTCGGCGACTCGCCGGTCGTCCCGGCGACGACGAGGCCGTCGGAGCCGTTGTCGACCAGATGACGGGCAAGCCTGCGCGCGCCGGCGACGTCCAGCGATTGGTCGCGGGCGAAGGGAGTGGCCATCGCGGTTATCACGCCACGGATCTCCATCATCGGCCGTAAGTATCGCGGGCGAACACGGGTGGCGTGCGCCCCGCCCACGGGCGCTCCCGCTCGAGTTGCGCGGCGGCGGCGATCAGGATGTCCTCGCGACCGTAGGCGGCGACGAGCTGGACGCCGATCGGGAGTCCCTCCGGCGTCCAGTGAAGCGGCAGCGAGATCGCCGGCTGGCCGGTGACGTTGGCGATCGCCGTGAACGCCCCCTGCGGCAGCGCCCGGCGGTAGGCGGCGAGCGGATCCGGTCCTGAGTCGTCGTGGGTTCCGAGCGGTACCGGCGGCTCGGCCATCGTCGGGGTGAGGAGGAGGTCGAACCCGCTCTCGTGCCAGGCCGCGATCGCCCTCGTGATCGCCTGGTGGACGGTGACGTCGCTGAGGTAGCGGCCCGCCGAGCGCTCGCGCCCGATCTCCGCGAGCCTCCAGGTGAGCGGCTCGACGTCGTCCGCCCCGAGCTCGCGACCAACTGTAAGCGAGAGCCGGTCGAGCATGGCCGCCTGGCTCGCCGCCCACCTCGTCAGGAAGCCGTCCTGGAGGTCGATGTCGATGCCTGCGGCCGCCCTTGCGGGCGTCGACTCGACGACGACGTGGCCGAGCGATTCCAGCAGCCCCGCCGCCGAGCGGGCGGCGGCGACGCACTCCGGGTGCGACTCGAGGCCGGGCACCGCCGGCTCGGTCGCGAGCCCGACGCGCAGTGTCCGGGACGGCCCTTCGAGCTCCTCGACGTAGGGCCGTGCCGGCCGCGGCGCGACGTAGGGGTCGCCCGGTGCGGGGCCTTCGACCGCGTCGAGGATCGCCGCGGTGTCGCGGACCGAGCGCGAGACGGCGAGCTCGGTGTTGAGCCCCGACGCCAGGTCGCCGAGCAGCGGCCCCTCGGAGATCCGTTGACGCGTCGGCTTGAGGCCGACGAGCCCGCAGGCGCTTGCCGGGATCCGGATCGAGCCGCCGCCGTCGGAGGCGTGGGCCACCGGCACCAGCCCGGCGGCGACGGCCGCAGCCGAGCCGCCGCTTGAGCCGCCGCTCGAACGCTCGATGTCCCACGGGTTCCGCGTCGGCCCGTAGGCGACTGGCTCCGTCGTCGGCTGGATCCCGAGCTCGGGGACGTTCGTCTTGCCGATCGCCACCAGTCCGGCGGCTCGAAAGCGATGCGCCAGGACCGTGTCGGCCGGCGCCCTGAAGTCGACGTCCTTGAGCGCTCGCATCCCGAGGTGGTAGGGCTGTCCGGCGAACGTCGCCCCGAGCCCCTTGAGCACGAACGGGACGCCTGCGAACGGGCCATCGGGGAGGCCGCGAGCGGCGGCCTCGAGGGCCTCGTCGTAGAGCGGGTGGATGACCGCGTTCAGAGTCGGGTTCAGCGTCTCGGTGCGGGCGATCGCGGCCTCGACGAGCTCGGTCGCCGTGGCCTCGCGCCCGCGGATCAGCTCGGCTTGCGCGGTTGCGTCCATGAGGCTGAGCGCGGACGTCGGTGTCATCGCCATCGCCCGCCCCCGCTCAGAGCAGGCTCTCGAGCCCGACCGTGACCCGGTCGGGCAGCGAGGCGATGCGACGGACCGCGAGCAGGACCCCGGGCATGAACGACGTGCGGTCGATCGAGTCGTGGCGAATCGAGAGCGTCTGCCCCTCGGCGCCGAGGAGCACCTCCTGATGGGCGACCAGGCCCGGGAGGCGGACGGAGTGGATCGGCTCGTGGACGTTCCCGCCGGCGCCTTTGATCAGCGCCGCGGTCCGCTTCGCCGTGCCGGAGGGCGCGTCGAGCTTCCGATCGTGGTGGAGCTCGACGATCTCGGCCTCGGGCATCAGCGCTGCCGCCTCGGCGGCGAACCGCATCATCAGCACCGCGCCGATGGCGAAGTTCGGGGCGACGAGGATCCGAGCCTCTCCGGGCGCAGCCTCGACGCGTGAGCGCAGGTCGTCGAGGTCGAACCCCGTCGTGCCGACGACTACGTGCACGCCGGCATCGACGCAGGCGGCGACGTTGTCGAGGGCGGCCTCGGGGACGGTGAAGTCGACGACGACGTCGGCGCCGTCGAGGACCGACGCGAGCGGGGTGTCGAGCGCGGGATCGGCGCGGCCGCTCAGCTCGAGGTCGTCGGCGCGGCCGACGGCCTCGCAGACCGCCTCTCCCATCCGTCCGCCGGCGCCCGATACGGCAACGCGGATCACGCCGCCGCCAGCGCCTCGCTGACCTCGCCGGTCGCGGCCCGCAGACGATCCTCGTCGGCGCCGATCCCGGCCGCCGAGAGCCGGGCCGGGTCGTAAAGCTCGGCCGCGAGCTCGGCGATCTCGTCGGCCGTAACCGCGTCGACGCGGGCGAGCATCTCGTCGATCGAGAGCACCGGCACGTCGAACAGGATCCCGCGCGCGATCCGCCCCATCCTCGCGCTCGTCGATTCGAGCCCGAGGACCATCCGGCCCTTGACGTGCTCCTTCCCCCGGGCGAGCTCCTCGGCGCTCACACCATCGGCGTGCAGGCGTGCGACCTCGGCGCCGATCACCTCGCACGCCTCGGAGACGTTGTCGGCGCGGGTGCCGACATAGATCCCGACCATCCCGGTGTCGGCGTACTGCTCGGCGTAGGAGCCAACGGAGTAGGCGAGCCCGCGCTTCTCGCGCACCTCGACGAACAGGCGCGAGGAGATCGAGCCGCCGAAGATCGCGTCGAGCAGGGCGAGCGCGTAGCGGCGATCGTCGCCGCGGGGGATGCCGGGACCGCCGAAGCAGATGTGGTACTGCTCGGTCTCCTTCGGCAGGAACCGGAAGCGCTGGGCCGTCCCGCCGTCCGACGCCGCGGCGACGCTCAGGGGCTGTGCCGGCGCCGGAAGCCGCTCCCGGGCGAGGGCGACGATCTCGTCGTGCTCGAGATGGCCCGCGGCGGCGACCACCAGCCCCGGGGCGACGTAGCGGCCCCGGTGGTAGGAGGCGATCTCGGAGCGCGGGATCGACGCGATCACGCCGGCGTCGCCGAGGATGCGGCGACCGAGCGGCTGATCGCCGAACACCGCTTCGGCGAGGACGTCGTGGACGCGGTCCTGCGGCTCGTCCTCGTACATCGCGATCTCCTCGAGCACGACCTCGCGCTCGGAGTCGATCTCGTCGGACGGCAGCGCCGGGGCGAGCATCATCTCGGCGAGGAGGTCGAAGGCGCCGGCGGTGTGCTCGTCGAGGAAGCGGGCGTGGAGGTGCGTCGACTCCTTGCTCGTCGCCGCGTTCGTCGACGCCCCCATGCCGTCGAACAGCTCCGAGAGCTCGATCGCGGAGTGGCGCTCGGTGCCCTTGAACAGGAGGTGCTCGAGGAAGTGAGAGACGCCCGCCTGATCGAGCGTCTCGTCACGCGACCCCGTCCGCGCCCAGAGCCCGAGCGTGACCGAGCGCACCGAGGGCATCGCCTCGGTGACGACCCGCAGGCCGCCGTCGAGCTCGGTGAGCTCTACGCCCTCGGGAAGGTCGATCAACGGCGTCCGCCGCCACCGCGCCGGTCACGCCCGCCGCGATCGCCCCTGTCGCCGCCGTCGAGGCGCTCGCGCTGGCGACCACCGCGCCCGCGCGCGTCACGGCCGCCGCGGCCGCCGCGGTCCCCGCCTCCGCCACCCGAGTCGCCGGTGCCGAGCTTCGACAGCTCCTCCGGCGACTTGCCGGCGATCGCCGGGTCGTCGGAGAGTCGCAGCCCGATCCGGCCGCGCTCGCGGTCGACCTCGGCCACCGTGACCTGGAGCTCGTCGCCGGGGGAGAGCACATCCTCGACCGCGCCGACTCGCTCGCCCGGCTTCACGTTGGAGATGTGAAGCAGGCCGTCGGTGCCCTTGGTGAGCTCGATGAAGGCGCCGAAGGTCGTCGTCTTCACGACCTTGCCGGTGAACTGATCGCCGATCTCGGCCTCCTTGGTCATCGACTCGATGCGGGCGATGCAGGCGTCGACGAGGGCGCCGTTCGGGGCGTAGACCCGGACCGTGCCGTCGTCGTCGATGTCGATCTCGGCCTCGAACTCCTCCTGCATGCCGCGGATCGTCTCGCCGCCCTTGCCGATTACCGCGCCGATCTTCTCGGGATCGATCTTGATCTGCTCGATCCGCGGTGCGTGGACGGAGAGCTCGGAGCGCGGACCGTCGATCGCCGTCGCCATCCGCTCGAGGATGAACAGGCGGCCCTGGCGAGCCTGCTCGAGGGCGTCGCGCAGGATCTCGAACGTGACGCCCGAGATCTTGATGTCCATCTGCAGCGCGGTGATCCCCTCGGCCGATCCGGCGACCTTGAAGTCCATGTCGCCGAGATGGTCCTCGACGCCGGCGATGTCGGTGAGCACGACGTAGTCGTCACCCTCCTTGATCAGCCCCATCGCGACTCCGGCGACGGCCGTCGAGACCGGCACGCCCCCTGCCTGGAGCGCCATCGACGAGGCGCACACCGAGCCCATCGACGAGGACCCGTTCGACTCGAGCGTGTCGGAGACGACCCGGATCACGTACGGGAACTCCTCCTCGCCCGGGATCGTCGGCGCCAGCGCCCGCTCGGCGAGTGCTCCGTGGCCGATGTCGCGGCGCTTCGGCCCGCGCATGAACCCGGCCTCCCCGACCGAGAACGGCGGGAAGTTGTAGTGATGCCAGAACCGCTTCGACTCCTGGAGGCCGAGGTTGTCGACCTTCATGTCCATCCGGCTCGTCCCGAGCGCGGCCGTGGAGAGGATCTGGGTCTCGCCGCGGGTGAACAGCGCCGAGCCGTGCGCGCGCGGGGCGACGTCGACCTCGACCTCGACCGGCCTGATCTCGTCCTGTGCCCGGCCGTCGGGGCGCTTCTTGTCGACCGCGATCCGGCGTCGGATCGTCTCCTTCTCGAGCTTGTCGAAGGCGCGCGCGACCTCGGTCGCGACCTCGGGATCGGGCTCGCCATCCGGCCCCGCCGGGGCGTATGCCTCGAGCACCTCGGCCTCGACCTGCTTCGCCGCCTCCTGGCGGGCGAGCTTGTCGGGGACCTGGGTCGCCTCGTCGACCTTCTGCCCGTGGGAGCTGCGAATCCGCTCGTACAGCGCCTCGTCGACCTTCGGCTCGACGACCTCGAGCTTCTCCTTGCCCGCCTTGGAGCGAAGGTCCTCCATCGTCGCGCACAGCGACTTGATCTCGCTGTGGGCGATGTCGAGGGCGTCGAGCACCTCGGCCTCGGTGACGCCGCCGGCGCCGCACTCGACCATCAGCAGCGCCTCGTCGGAGCCGGACACGATCAGGTCCATCTCGAGCTCCTCGAGGGACTCCTCGGGTGGGTTGACGAC
>Ga0299914_10002451_pt1 | contig 12794 bp, 7 predicted proteins | sample RVTome_10_FD_201361 | JGI IMG/M metagenome (GOLD analysis project Ga0299914, IMG submission 201361) | Soil microbial communities from uranium-contaminated site in the Upper Colorado River Basin, Wyoming, United States - RVT153D57 (version 2) ...
CCGCCTGAGGGGCGAGCAACCCTTCGGCGCGCACCATCGCCATCGCCTGGCGCAACGCCGCTTCGGCCGCCTGGCTGTCATCGCGCCCGAACCCCCAGTGGGTGCGGAACAGCGCCCTGCGGTTGAGCAACGGGAAGATGGCCTCGAGTGGCACGCCACGCCGCACGCGGTTGCCCCAGAACGGCGGAATCGGCACGGGCGCATCCGTCGCGACCGTTGGGCCCGCGATCGGACGGCGCGGGCGCGGGGCCCGCCTGGCCTGCGGCCGCTGCGAACGTGTACCCCTGCCCCAGTCCGCCGGCGGTGCGCCCTGCTTGCGGTACGACACATATTCGTCCATCACCGTCAGGCCGGCGAATGCGTCACGGCAGTAGAACAGCGGCCCCGGATAGCGCTGGCGCAGATCGTCCTCGACGTAGGCGCGCGTCAGGGCGGCGCCGCCGAGCATGATCGGGTAGGCATCGAGTTGGCGGCGGGTCAGTTCGTCAAGGTCGTCGCGCATGACGACGGTTGACTTGACGAGGAGGCCCGACAAACCGATCACGTCGGCGGAGAAGTCCTCCGCGGCGTGGATGATGGCGTCAATGGGTTGCTTGATCCCGATGTTGCGGACGTCGTAACCGTTGTTGGACAAGATGATGTCGACGAGGTTCTTACCGATGTCGTGCACGTCGCCCTTGACCGTGGCCAGAACCACGCGTGCCTTGCCCCTGCTGTCGGAACGCTCGAGATGTGGCTCGAGGTGTTTGACCGCCGACTTCATGGTCTCGGCGGACATCAGGACGAACGGCAGTTGCATCTGCCCCGCGCCGAACAGATCACCCACGGTCTTCATGCCCGCGAGCAGATGGGTGTTGATGATGTCCAACGCCGCGATGCCCTGGGCCATCGCGGCGTCGAGGTCGCTGTTCATCCCATCGCGTTCGCCATCGACGATGCGACGTTCGAGTCGCTCGGCCAACGGCAGCTCGGCGAGATCCTGTGCGGAACCGCGCGCCTCGGTCACGCCCTCGAACCGGCCCATCAACGCGTGCAGCGGATCGTAGTCATCGGTGCGGCGGTCGAAGATGAGGTCCTCGCAGATCTGCCGCGCCTCGTCGTCGATCTTGTGCAGTGGAAGGATCTTCGCCGCGTTGACGATCGCCGCGTCGAGTCCGCGCTGCACCGCGTGGTGCAGGAACACCGAGTTGAGCGTCTGACGTGCCGCCGGCGACAGGCCGAAGCTGATGTTGGAAACCCCGAGCACGGTGTGGCAACCGGGGATCTCGGCTTTGACCCGTTCGATCGCGTCGAGGGTTTCGATGCCGTCGCGCCGCAGTTCCTCCTGACCCGATCCCAGCGGGAAGGTGAGCGTGTCGAAGATCAGGTCCGACGTCGACAAGCCGAACTCGTCGACCGCGATGCCGGCGATGCGCTTGCAGACGGCGACCTTCCAATCGGCCGTCCGGGCCTGACCCTGCTCGTCGATGGCCAGCGCGATGAGCGCGGCGCCGAACTGCCGCGCGAGCGGGAACAGCACGTCGGCCTTGCGGCGCCCGTCCTCCAGGTTGACCGAGTTGATGATCGCCCTGCCCCCGATCCTGCGCAGGCCGGCCGACACGACGTCGATCTCTGTGGAGTCGAGCACCAGCGGCAGCGTGGACTGGGTGGCCAGCCGGTTGACGACCTCGACCATGTCGGCCGCGCCGTCGCGTCCGACGTAGTCCACGCACACGTCGAGGGTGTGGGCTCCTTCGCGGACCTGATCCTTGGCCATCTGCGTGACGCCGTCCCAGTCCGCGGCGAGCAGCAGTTCGCGGAACTTCCTGGAGCCGTTGGCGTTGAGGCGCTCACCGACGATGTGGAACGAGGTGTCCTGGTGCAATGGGACCGCGCTGTACAGCGACGCGACGCTCGCGGGTGCCGATGGTTCGCGGGGTGCGGGCGGCAGGTCACGACAGCGTTCGACGACCGCGGCCAGGTGCTCCGGCGTCGTGCCGCAGCAGCCACCGATCAGCTGGATGCCGAAGTCGGTGATGAACTCGGCGTGGGCGTCGGCCAGTTCGGCCGGCGTCAGCGCGTAGTGCGGTTTGCCGTCCACCATCTGCGGCAGTCCGGCGTTGGGGATCACGCTGACCGGCAGGGGGCTGTGGCGCGCCAGGTGGCGCAACGGTTCCCGCATGTCGGCCGGGCCCGTCGCGCAGTTGAGTCCCAGGACGTCGATGCCCAGCGGCACCAGCGCGGTCATGGCGGCGGAAATGTCACTGCCGAGCAGCATCGTCCCGAGGCCCTGTTCGATGGTGACCGAGCACAGCAGCGGGACGACGACGCCTTCGGCGGTCATCGCCTCGTGGCAACCCCACAGGGCGGCCTTCGCCTGGAGCAGGTCGAAGCAGGTCTCGACCAGCAACGCGTCGGCCCCACCGGCGAGCAGACCCCGTGCCTGCCGCGAGTAGCCGTCGACCGCCATGTCGTAGGTCAGGTAGTCCGCGGCACCGGGGTCCCTGGCCAGTGACAGGGTGGGCGAGCGCGTGCCCGGGCCGATCGAGCCGATGACCCACGGTCCCGCGTCGCGCAGGTGGCGGAACTCACCGCACGCCTGTCCGGCGAGCTCGGCGGCGGTCCGGTTCAACTCCTCGGTGTCGCCACCGAGTCCGTACTCGTCGAGCACCCACGGCGCGCCACCGAACGTGTCCGTCTCGACGCCGTCACAGCCGACCTTGAGGAACTCCCGGTGCACGTCGAGCACGACATCGGGGCGCGACCGCACCAGCACCTCGTTGCAGCCCTCCAGCCCCGCGAAGTCGGCGTCCGACAGCTCCCGGTTCTGCAGTGACGTTCCCATCGCGCCATCGAAGATGACGACGCGACGGTGCAGTGTTTCCAGCAGAGTGCTCATGTGGTGGGACCTTCATCACGGATGTAGGGCGCAACGGTGCACGGGCATGCCGGACCGGTTCCAGCCCACAATCGTACGCAAGACATCCCGCGCGCTCCGCGCCCCGCGATGCAACAACCCAAATAACGTCCGGCCGTGAGGTCCGCAGCGTGCCGGCGTCAGTGCCCCAGCGGCTGAGGGCGGTTGGAGAGCCGGATGCGCGCGTCGACCGCGGCGACGCCGGACGTGCGGACGAACACCGGGTTGAGGTCGAGCTCGGCGATCTCGGGCACTGCCTCGACCAGCGCGCTCAAACGGAACAGCACGTTCTTGAGCGCGAGCACGTCGACAGGTTGGGAGCCGCGGTAGCCGATCAGCAGCGGATAGCCACGCAGGCTGACGAGCATGTCGTCGACGTCGCTGTCGGTCAGCGGGTGGATGCGGACGCTGACGTCCGCGAGCAACTCGGCGACCGCGCCGCCCAACCCGACCAGCAGCACGGGCCCGAACGTCGGATCGTGACTGACACCGACCATCATCTCGCGGCCGTCGGTCACCATCTCCTGGACCATGAACCCGTCGGCCAGGAGACCCTCACGGCGGTACTCGCGGAGCGCGAGGGTGATCTCGCGCACGGCGTCGGCGGCCTCGTCGGGCGTCTCGATACCCAGCCGGACCCCTTCGATCTCGGTCTTGTGCACGGGAGCCGCCAGCTTCACCGCGACGGTCGTGTCGAGCTCGCGCTGCGCGTCGGCCGCCTGCTCGGGTGTCGTCACCGTGCGGACCCGTGCGGTGGGGATGCCGAACGAACGCAGCAGCTCCTGGGTCTGGCCGGCACTCAGCCACAACTCGTCTGTGCCGGCCAGCGCCTCATCGACCACGGCGCGCGCCGCGACCTCGTCGACGTCGGTGACCTCGACCACGTGCCCCAGCGGCCGCCGCCGCCACTGCGCGTACTGGGCGACCTGACCGAGTGCACGCGCCGCGTCCTCGGGGTACCCGAAGGCGGGGATGCCCGCCTCCGCAAGCTGCGGCGGTGCGCCCGCGTCGGACAGAAAGACGCTGACCAGGGGTACGTCCGGCGCGATGTCGTTCCGGGATGCGGTGATCTCGTCGGCCACATCATCGGAACTGGTCACGACCGGGGGAGTGAAGATGACGAGGATCATGTCGATGTTGGGATCCGCCGCCAGCGTCCGCAACGCGCGGCCATAGGTCTGCGCTGATGCCCACGCGACCATGTCGACCGGGTTGCCGATGCCGGACTCCGGCGGGAGGAACGACCGCAGCGCCTCGGCGGTCCCCGGCGTGAGCTGGGCGACCTCGAGGCCGGTGGCCTCGCACGCGTCGGCCGCGAGGGTCCCGGGCCCACCTCCGTTGGTGAGGATCCCGATGCGCCGTCCCGCAGGCAGCGGCTGGTTGGCGAGCACCGACGAGACCGAGAACAGCTCGGACAGCGTCTCGGTCCGCACGACGCCGGCCTGCTGGAACAGGGCGTCGACGGCGACATCACCGGCGGCCAGCGCGCCGGTGTGACTGCTCGCGGCCCGCACGCCCGCGCCGGTCCGGCCGGACTTGACCGCCACGATGGGCTTGGTGCGCCCGACCCGCCGGGCGATGCGCCCGAACTTGCGGGGGTTCCCGAACGACTCCAGGTACAGCAGGATGACCTCGGTCGCGGCGTCGGACTCCCAGTACTGGATGAGGTCGTTACCCGAGATGTCGAGCTTGTTGCCGACGCTGGCGAAGGTGGACATCCCGAGCCCGAGACGCTTGGCGCTCGCGAGGATCGCGCGTCCGAGTGCGCCTGACTGGCTCGAGAACGCCACGCTGCCCGGATTCGGGAAGGTCTGCGATGAGGTCGCGTTCATCCGGACATCGTCGCCGGCGTTCATCACGCCCATGCAGTTGGGTCCCACGATGCGGATGCCGTGGCGGCGGGCCACATCGAGCAGCTGCCCCTCGCGCTCGGCGCCCTCGGGACCCACTTCGCGGAAGCCCGCCGAGATGACCACGGCGGCGCCGGTGCCCGCTGCGGCCGCCTCGGTGACGACATCGATGACACGCTCGGCCGGCACGCACACGATGGCCAGGTCGGGCACGGTCGGGCAATCGGCGATCGTGGCGTAGGCGGCGACGCTCTGCACGACCTCGGCCGCCGGGTTCACGGGATAGACCGCACCCTGATAGCGGCCCTGGCGCAGGTTGTCGAAGACCAGCCCTCCGACGCTGTGCACGTCGCGCGACGCGCCGACCACCGCGATGGACTGCGGGGTGAAGACCGCGCGCAGCGCCGCCACCGCGGCTTCGCGGTCCTGATCGTCGACCGACAGAAGGAACTTCTCTGATGGCACGGCGTGGAAGCTGGTCTCGAGCGCGCCCTCGACGCTCGTGAACGCCGGTTCGAGGCCCGCATCCTTCAGCACGTTCTGCATGCGCCGGTTCTCGCGGAGGATGTCACCGCGGAAGTTCGTGATGCCGAGGTCCTGCGCCGGCGTGAGCAGTGCGCGCATCAGTGCGGTACCGATGCCCTGGCCCTGCGCGGCGTCCTCCACCATCACCGCGAACTCCGCCGCCTGCGGCTCCTCGTCGAGACGGTCGAACCTTGCCACGCCGAGGATCTTGTCGCTGCGCTCGGCTACCAGCGCGAACCGGTCCTGGTAGTCCACCTCTGTGAAGTGGCGCATCTGCTCGCGGTCCATCCGGCGCGGCGCGAAGAAGCGCAACCGGATGGTCTCCATCGACAGCCGGGACCACATGTCCATCATGGCGTCGAGGTCGTCCGGGGTGATCGGGCGGATGCGGACGGTACGCCCGTCACGCGTCACGGCGTCCTGCGTGTACCGATCCAGGTCCGTCAGTGTCATCGACCGCCTCCCGGCGCCGTGTGCGTCGCTGATGACGGTAGCGACTTTTCGCGTGCCCGGCGATGGCTCGACCCCACTCGGGCGCATCGCGTACCCTGCCGTGCGTGTTCCGTCGCAGACAGCTTCCCGACCACCTGATGGAGCCGTGGGCCACGTTCGTGTCCCAGGCCGAGCGCGTGGAGACCGCGCGGCAGGCGCTGCTCGGTTGCCTTCCGGTCGGGCGCGTCGACCCCGCACCGATCCCGGTCGGCCTCGATCTGCTCCGCGATGAGTTGCTGGCCGTGCGCAACGACATCGGCCAGTGGCGGACCCCATCGATCGAGGAGCACTGGCGGGCCTGCGACGCCGCGATCGCCGAGGCGCTCGAACACATCGAACCCACCCGGAAGACCGCCGCGGAGACCGACGAGTTGGAGGTCCTGCTCGAGGCGGTCACCGACGTGGTCGAACCGCTGGACGTGTGGCAGGACGCCGAACGCGCGTGGCGCGCGCTGCGCACCCGCCGCTGACCTCCACTTCGCGCACCACCCCGACAACCCAGGTACCACGACCACTCGGGGACCGGTGCGCGGGAAGGTCAGGCGTTGGGCGGTGGCGGGCGGCGCAACTGCTTGCGCTCGGACCGGCGGCGCTTGGACTCCAGGCGCCGGCGGCGCGATGCGTTGGGGATGCGGGTGCGCCGGCGCGGTCGCGGTGGGCGCACGGCAGAGCTCAGCAGGTTGCGCAGCCGGGCCTGGACCGCCTCGCGGTTGCGCGTCTGGGAGCGGTACTCGCTGGCATGCAGTATCAGCACGCCGTCGTCGGTCATGCGGTTGCCAAGCGCGGCGGTGATCCTGGCTTTCTGCGCGTCGTCGAGTGACGGGCTGCCGGCGACGTCGAAACGCAGCTCGACCTTGGTCGCACTGGTGTTGACGTGCTGGCCGCCGGGCCCGCCGGAGCGCGCGAAACCGAACACGAGCTCCGCGGATGGGATGGTCGTGCCGTCGGTCAGACGCACATCCTCGGCCACGGGACTCCTCGGTTGAACCCGATGGCCAACCATAGGGTGGCGCGATGGCACTCGCGTCGCGTGATCGGGAGATCGTCGGCCTCGCGCTGCCCGCCATGGTGGCGCTGGCGGCCGACCCGCTGCTGAGCCTGGTCGACACCGCGTTGGTCGGCCGCCTCGGTGCGGTGCCGCTCGCGGCGCTGGGGGTGACCGTTGCGCTGTTCACGCTGGCGTTCTTCGGGTTCAACTTTCTCACGTACGGCACGACCGCCGAGGTCGCCAGGCTGCGCGGCGCCGGCCGGCCGCAGGAGGCCGCGACCTACGCGCTGCAGGCGTTGTGGCTCGCCGTCGCGCTCGGTGTTGCGGCGGTGATCGTGCTCGAGGCGTTCGCGCCGCTGCTGCTGGCGTTGATGGGTGCGCGCGGGGAGGTGGCGGAGGCCGGGCTGGTCTACCTGCGGATCCGTGCGCTGGCGTCGTTGCCGGTGCTGGTGGTGCTGGTCGGTCATGGTGCGTTCCGCGGCTGCAAGGACATGCGCACGCCGCTGTGGATCACCGTCGCGATCAATGCCGTGAACGCCGTCGTCAGCTGGGTGCTCATCTACCCGCTCGGGCTCGGCATCGCCGGCGCGGCATGGGGCACGCTGCTGGCGCAGACCGCCGGTGCCGTAACGTTCCTCGTTCTGGGGCATCGCCGGCTCGCGCCCCCTGACCTGCGGATCGAGCTCGCGGCCATGCGGCGGATCGCCGGCATCTCGCGCGACCTGTTCCTGCGGACGGCGGCGTTGCTCACCGGTCTGCTGATCTCGACCGCGGTGGCCGCGCGCATGGGCACCATCACCGTCGCCGCGCACCAGATCGCCCGTGAGCTGTGGACCATGCTGGCGCTCGTGCAGGACGGCTTCGCGATCGCCGGACAGGCGATGATCGGGACGGCGCTCGGTGCGGGACGCATCGCCGAGGCCCGCGACGCCGCCTGGCGACTGCTCGGTTGGGGGGTGGCGTTCGGCTTCGTGGTCGGGCTGGCCTACCTCGCGCTGGCCGGCGTGCTGCCCGGGGTGTTCACCACCGACGCCCAGGTCATCGCGACGGTCGGCACGGTGTGGACCATCGTCGCGGTGCTCCAGCCGGTCGGCGGGGTCGTGTTCGTCCTCGACGGCATCCTCATGGGCGCCGGCGACTTCCGCTTCCTGTGGTGGTCGACCGCGCTGGCGTCGCTGGGCGCCCTGGTCCCGATCTGCCTGCTCGCGTTGCGCATGGGTTGGGGTCTGCAGGGCATCTGGGCGGGCATGGCCGCGCTGATGATCGTGCGCGCGGCGCTGACCATGTGGCGGCTGCGGTCCGGGGACTGGACGATGTCGCGCTCGGCGACCTGACGCTGCACCACGCCGTTCGCATCTGATCCCGGAGGCCGTGTCACCGCGGGCGACGGAGCGCCACGGCGGCGTACGAGCCTCCCGCTCAGCGGGTCCGGCGTGCGCGCGTGTGCGAGGTGGCGGCGCAGCGCCATCAGCGGGAGCGTGCCCGCCGCAATGACCGCGGCGTCCGCGAGCCAGCGGTCACGAAACCGTCGGCAATGGCTTCGGCGACCGCTCCCGTGGCGCCGCCGGCGCCATCGCCGAGCAGGTCACGGACGCGCTCGAGGTCACCGGTGCGGCGGCCGACCACCAGCAGGATGGTCGCACCGCCAAGGGCTGCGCCGACCGCCATGCCCTGGTTGCGCAGGAACTGGTGGGCCCGCGCCCTCGCAGACGCGCCACGATCAGCAGCGGCATCGACCCGACCAGGCCGGCCCGTGGCGCGATCGCCGGTGGCCAGCCACAATGCCAGCAGCAGACGTCGCGACAGGAAGCCGTTCCATGCGTGGTGGCGAGCGCCACGATCATCCAGCCAGCCAGCCGCCGCGGGACACCGGGTCCGTCGGCGGACACGGCCACGGCGATGGCGACCACCACGACAAGGCTGGGTCCGGGCATCGGCACGGCGCGGGCCACGGCCACGATCACGGTGCCGTCGACGCCGAGGTCGTCACGAACCGGCGCGCGCTGCGAGCGGTCAAGATCTCGGCGGCCGGACTGGGCGCGACCGCGGTGCTCCAGCTCGTCATCGTCGCGGTGTCGGGTTCGGTGGCGCTGCTGTCGGACGCCCTGCACAACATCGGCGATGTCGCCGGGACGCTGACGCTGCTGGTGGCGTTCACGGTCGCGCAGCGGCCGTCGAGCGCGGCCTATCCCTTCGGCTGGCGACGCGCGGAGGACCTCGGTGGGCTCGTCATCGTGCTGGCCATCGCGGTCAGCGCCGGGTTGGCGGGGTGGGAGTCGTTCCGGGCACTCGTCGGCGAGCACGCGGTCACCAACACCGGGTGGGCCTTCGCGGCCGCGGTCGCGGGCATCATCGGCAACGAGGCGGTCGCCCGCTACAAGATCCGCGTGGGGACCGACATCGACTCGCCCGCGCTCATCGCCGACGGACAGCACGCGCGCACCGACGGGTTGGCGTCGGCCGCGGCGGCGGTCGGGGTCGCGGGGACCTGGATCGGGTTGCCGGTGCTCGACCCACTCGCCGGACTCGCCATCACCGTGGCCATCGTGTGGATCCTGTTCGACGTGGGCCGCCCCGTGTTCCGCCGCCTCCTCGACGCGGTCGAACCCGGCCTGGTCGACACCATCCGGGAGGTCGCCGCGGCCGTCGACGGTGTGGCCGGGGTGCACGACGTCAAGGCACGCCGGGCCGGTCGCGTCCTGCTCGTGCAACTCCACATCGACCTGCCGCCCGATCAGCCGTTGCGCGACGCGCATGCCGTCGCCGAACGTGTCCGTCATGCGCTGATGCATCACGACCGGCAGGTGGCCGCCGTGGAGGTGCATCTGGACCCGGCCGGCGAGCACGACGAGGCGCATCGTGACACGGCGCACCACCGGCGCGAGCGGTGACGCCGGCGCGGTCTTGTCGTCCGCGATGCCGCCGGATACCGTAACTGACCTGCCGGTCAATTGGCTCGTGTCGAGCGAGGGAGAGACGCTATGACCAGTGTCACCGGCAAGGCGCCACTGCGTGAGATCGCATTGATCGAGCCGAGGGTCGAGGTCGAGGATCTCCCCGGTGGGGGGCGCATCCTGCGGTCGGGGATCCCGCTGGAGCCGTTCGAGGACAACCTCGGCGAGATGTTGCGGCGCTGGGCCCGCGACGCGCCGCAACGGACCGCGGTCGCCGAACGAGCCGGTGACGGCTGGCGCGAGCTGACCTACGGCGAGGCGGCGGCCACGGCACGGGTGATCGGGCAGGCACTGCTCGATCGCGGCCTCGGGCCGGAGCGTCCCGTGATGATCCTGTCCGGCAACAGCGTCAACCACGCGCTGCTGATGCTGGGCGCCGTGCTCGTCGGTGTGCCGGTCGCGCCGGTGTCGGTGCCCTACTCGACCATGAGCCGTGACTACGGCAAGCTGCATCGCATCGCGGGGCTGCTGCAGCCGGGCCTGGTGTTCTGCGAGGAGGCGGAGCCGTTCGCCGGTGCCATCGCCAGCCTGACCGGATCGACGGCCCGGGACGCCGAGATCGTGTGTGGTGACGCGTCAGCCGAACGTCTCGGTGCCACGCCGTTCAGCGAGCTGACCGCACCTCCACCGACCGGCGCCGTCGACGCCGCCGCGCGGCAGGTGGGCCCGGACACGATCGCCAAGGTGCTGTTCACGTCGGGGTCGACCGGCGTACCCAAGGGTGTGCCCACCACACACCGCATGCTGTGCGCCAGCCAGCAGCAACTCGCGCAGGTCTGGCCGTTCACGGCGCAGACACCTCCGGTGCTGGTCGACTGGCTGCCATGGAGCCACACGTTCGGCGGGAGCAACAACTTCAACCTGGTGCTCAAACGTGGCGGCTCCCTCTACATCGACCCTGGGCGCCCCCTGCCCGGTGGCATCGAGGAGACGGTCCGCAGCCTGCGATCGGTGTCGCCGACGATCTTCTACAACGTCCCGGCCGGCTACGGCGCGCTGCTGCCCCACCTCGAGGACGACCGCGATCTGGCGGAGGCCTTCTTCCGGCGCCTGCAGGTGATCTTCTACGCGGCCGCCTCGCTGCCGCAGGAGCTGTGGGAGCGCCTCGAGGCGGTCTCGACCAGTGTGCTCGGTGAGCGCGTCGTCATGCAGTCGGCGTGGGGTGCGACCGAGACCGCGCCGATGGCGACGATCGCGCACTGGCCGCTGGAGCGCGCCGGCAACATCGGCGTCCCCGTCCCCGGCACCGAGATCAAGATGGTGCCGTCGGGCGCGAAGGAGGAACTGCGCGTCCGCGGCCCGAACGTGATGTCGGGCTACCTGCACGAGCCCGAGCTCACCGCTGCGGTGTTCGACGAGGACGGCTTCTACCGCATCGGTGACGCCGGCAAGCTCGCCGATCCGACCGACCCCACGAAGGGGATCGTGTTCGACGGCCGGATCGCCGAGGACTTCAAGCTCAGCAGCGGCACCTGGGTCCACGTGGGAGGTCTGCGTGTCGCCGTCGTCGGGGCGGCCTCGCCGTTGATCCGCGACGCCGTGGTCACCGGACACGACCAGGACTGGATCGGGCTGCTGGTGTGGCTCGACGAACCCGCCGCCCAGCGCGTCGCGGGCCTGCCGGAGGCAACCTCGGAGGAACTGGCGCGCGCTGACGCGGTACGCACCCGTCTGGCGGACGCGCTGCGCTCCTACAACACCACGGCGGAGGGTTCGTCCGGACGGATCGCGCGGGCGCTCATACTGACGGAACCACCGTCGATCGACGGCGGCGAGATCACCGACAAGGGCTACATCAACCAACGCGCGACGCTGGAGCGGCGTGTCGATCAGGTGGCTCGGCTGCACCGTGCCGAACCCGACGGCGACGTCATCGTGCTCGCGTGAACCGGCCGGGGAAGGTGGCGCACGCCGGAGCCGGTCGTCACCGGGCGGACATGTTTCATGTTCGCAGCTGATGCCGTGCCGGGGCGTGTCGCCGCGGCGCTGGCCTCCGCCGACCGGCCCATCTGCGCCTACGTGTACGACACCGCGGCCCTGCGCAACCGTGCCGCCGCGACCCGGGCCGCGCTGCCGGCTGGCGCCGACCTTTTCTATGCCGTGAAGGCCAACGGGCATCCGGCGGTGGTGGACACGCTGGCCGGGGCCGTCGATGGGCTGGAGGTCGCCTCGGGAGGCGAGCTGGACCTTGCGCTGGGCGCAGGCGCACGCCGCATCACCTTCAGCGGTCCCGGCAAGACCGATGCCGACCTGCGCGCCGCCATCGACGCTGGTGCGCTGATGCACGTCGAGAGCACGCACGAGTTGCGTCGCCTGGCGCTGGCGGCCGGCGACACCACGGTCAGCGTCGCGTTGCGGGTCAACCGCTCCACCGCCGAGCTGCCCGGCACCCATCAGATGACCGGTGCGACCACGCAGTTCGGCATCGCCGAGGACGAACTGCCCGTCGCAGTCGCGCTGGCGGCCGGCCTGTCCGCGGTCGACCTGGTCGGCTTCCACCTGCACGCGGTGTCCAACAACCTCGACGCTGCCGCGCACGGCGCGTTCGCGATCGAGGCGGCGCGCTGGGCGGCGACGTGTGCCGACCATCACGGTGTGGCGCTGCGCTACCTCAACATCGGTGGCGGCTTCGGCGTCGACTACCTCGACATGGCGTCGTTCGACTTGCCGGCGTTGGGGGCCGCACTGGCGACCGCGATCGACGCACTGCCCGCCGGCGCACGGCTGGTCGTCGAGCCCGGTCGCTTTCTCGCGGCCGACGCCGGCTGGTACGCGGCGGAGGTGCTCGACCTCAAGCAGACCTCCGGACGCTGGTTCGCGGTGCTGCGCGGCGGTACCCACCACTTCCGCCTGCCCGCGGCCTGGGGATACAGCCATCCGTTCGCCGTGCTACCGGTCGACCGGTGGGACTACCCCTTCGCGCGGCCGGAGGTCAGCGACGTGCCGGTCGACGCCGTCGGCGAGCTGTGCACCCCGCGCGACGTGCTGGCGCGCGGTCAACGGGTGGGACGCCTCCGGGTCGGTGACGTGCTGGTCTTCTCCCGTGCGGGTGCCTACGGCTGGGACATCTCGCACCACCAGTTCCTGCG
>Ga0299914_10002452_pt1 | contig 12794 bp, 10 predicted proteins | sample RVTome_10_FD_201361 | JGI IMG/M metagenome (GOLD analysis project Ga0299914, IMG submission 201361) | Soil microbial communities from uranium-contaminated site in the Upper Colorado River Basin, Wyoming, United States - RVT153D57 (version 2) ...
CACTCGATGCCGTCGGGCCCTACGAGGTGCTGTCACGCCTGCCGGGCGCCGAGCTCGTGTTCGTCGCCGAGCGGGCCGGCCCGGTGCAGACCGACACCCGCGCCCTCACCCTGGTGGCCGAGCGGGCACTGTCCGACGTCGACGCCTGCGACGTCGTGGTGGTGCCCGGCGGTCCCGGGACCCGCCAGATGCTCGAGCCCCAACCCCTCCACGCCTGGCTCCGGGCGATCGACGCCACCACGCAGTGGACCACGTCGGTGTGCACCGGGGCGCTGCTGCTCGGCGCCGCCGGGCTGCTCGACGGCCTGGAGGCCACCACGCACTGGTCGGCGTTCGACACCCTCGCCAGCCTCGGGGCGCACCCCACGGAGCGGCGGGTGGTTCCCCAGGGCAAGGTGGTCACGGCCGCGGGCGTTTCGGCCGGGATCGACATGGCGCTGTGGCTCGCGGGCCAGATCGCCGGCAACGAGGTCGCCAAGGCGATCCAGCTGGGCATCGAGTACGACCCGCAGCCGCCCTTCGACAGCGGCTCGATCGCCAAGGCCTCACCCGAGACCAGGGAGCTGGTGCGCCTGGCGACGGCGCCGCCGCCAACAACGGCGTGAACCGGGGCCCGATCGGGGGAAGCATGGGGTCATGGCGACAACCGAGTCCCCGTCCACAAGCACCGCCTCCGCCGACGACCTCACGCTCGTAGACGCCTGGTGGCGGGCGGCCAATTACCTGTCCGTCGGCCAGATCTACCTGCTCGACAATCCGCTCCTTCAGGAACCGCTGACGGTCGACCATGTCAAGCCGCGGCTGCTGGGTCATTGGGGCACGACACCTGGGCTCAACCTCGTGTACGCCCATCTGAACCGGGTGATCCGGGCCCGCGACCTCGCCATGATCTTCGTGTGCGGGCCGGGCCACGGCGGACCGGCCATGGTCGCCAACACCTATCTCGAGGGCAGCTACACCGAGCTGTACCCGGCGATCACCCATGACGAAGCCGGGATGCGGTCGCTGTTCCGGCAGTTCTCGTTTCCGGGGGGCGTGCCCAGCCACGCCGCTCCCGAGACCCCCGGATCGATCAACGAGGGCGGCGAGCTGGGCTACAGCCTGGCCCACGCCTACGGCGCCGCATTCGACCACCCCGACCTCGTCGCCGTGTGCGTGGTGGGCGACGGCGAGGCCGAGACCGGGGCGCTGGCGGCAAGCTGGCACTCGAACAAGTTCCTCAACCCGGCCGTCGACGGCGCGGTACTGCCGATCCTCCACCTCAACGGCTACAAGATCGCCAATCCCACGGTGCTGGCCCGCATCCCCGCGCCCGAGCTGACCGCCTTGTTCGAGGGCTACGGCCACACGGTCCACGTGGTCGAAGGCGATGACCCCGAGCGTGTCCACCGGGCGCTGGCCGACACGCTGGACACCGCCCTCGACGAGATCGCCGCCGCCCAGGGGGCCGCCCGCGACGGTGGCGGCGACGGGAGCGGGCGGCCCCGCTGGCCGATGATCGTGCTCCGCACGCCCAAGGGCTGGACCGGTCCCGCCGTCGTGGACGGCCGACAGGTCGAGGGCACGTACCGGTCGCACCAGGTCCCGCTCGCGGCGCTGGCGGAGAACCCCGAGCACTTGCGCCAGCTCGAGGAGTGGATGCGCAGCTACCGGCCCGAGGAGCTGTTCGACGGGGGCCGCCTGCGCGCCGAGATCGCGCGCCTGGCGCCCGACGGAGACCGCCGCATGGGCGCCAGCCCGTACGCGAACGGCGGCCGGTTGCGACGCGACCTCGACCTGCCCGACTTCCGCGACTACGCCGTCGACGTCCCCGCCCCCGACGCCACCCGCAGCGAGTCCACCCGCATCCTCGGGGTCTGGTTGCGGGACGTCGTGCGCCGCAACCCACAGACCTTCCGCATCGCCGGTGCGGACGAGACCGCGTCCAACCGGCTGACGGCGGTGTTCGAGGCCACCAACCGCACCTGGGTGGCCGAGATCCTGCCCGGCGACGACCACCTGGCGCCCGACGGGCGGGTGATGGAGGTGCTGTCGGAGCAGCTGTGCCAGGGCTGGCTCGAGGGCTACCTGCTCACCGGGCGGCACGGGGTGTTCAACTGCTACGAGGCGTTCGTCCACATCGTCGACTCGATGTTCAACCAGCACGCCAAGTGGCTGAAGGTGACCCGCCAGCTCGATTGGCGTGCATCCGTCTCGTCGCTCAACTACCTGTTGTCGAGCCACGTCTGGCGCCAGGACCACAACGGCTTCTCCCACCAGGACCCCGGCTTCATCGACCACGTGGTCAACAAGAAGGCCGAGGTGGTGCGGGTGTACCTGCCGCCCGACGCCAACTGCCTCCTGTCGGTCATGGACCACTGCCTTCGCAGCGTCGACTACGTCAACGTGGTGGTGGCGGGCAAGAACGAGATGCCCAACTGGCTGGCCATGGACGATGCGATCGCCCACTGCGCGGCCGGCATCGGCATCTGGGACTGGGCCTCGAGCGATCGGGCCGGCACGGGTGGCTACCCCGACGTGGTCCTGGCGTGCTGCGGCGACGTGCCCACCCTGGAGACGCTGGCGGCCGCCGACCTGCTGCGTCGCCACCTGCCGGACCTGCGGGTGCGGGTGGCCAACGTGGTCGACCTCATGCGGCTGCAGGACCAGCCCGAGCACCCCCACGGCCTCTCGAGCGACGACTTCGACGCCATCTTCACCACTGATCGGCCGATCGTGTTCGCGTACCACGGCTATCCCCGCCTCATCCACGAGCTGACCTACCGGCGCACCAACCACCACAACCTGCACGTGCGGGGCTACATCGAGGAGGGCACGACCACCACGCCGTTCGACATGGTCATGCTCAACGACCTCGACCGCTACCACCTGGTGATGGACGTGATCGACCGGGTCCCGGCCCTGGGCACCACCGCCGCCGACTTGCGCGAGGCCATGGTGGTCAAGCGGGCCGAGGCGCGGGCGTACACCCGGGCCGTGGGCGACGACCTGCCCGAGGTCCGGAACTGGACCTGGGCGGCGACGAGCTGACCGGCGGTCGACGGCGTGCGGATCCTGGTGGTCAATGCCGGTTCGTCGAGCCTGAAGCTGCGGTTGGTGGGCGATGACGACGAGCTGCTCGGCAGCGAGGACCTTCCCCCCATCGATGGGCTGGGCGACGGCGACCTGGGTCGAGTGCTCGACAAGCTGGGGGACTTCGACGCGGTCGGCCACCGGATCGTCCACGGGGGCGAGCGCTACCGGGAGCCGGTGGTGGTCGAGGGCGAGGTGCGTGCCGAGCTCGAGGCCCTCTCCGACCTGGCGCCGCTGCACCAGCCCCAGTCGTTGGCCGGGCTCGACGCCGTGAGCGGGCTTGCGCCCGGCGTGCCGGCCGTGGCCTGCTTCGACACCGCGTTCCACGCCACGCTGGCGCCCGCGGCTGCCACCTACGCCGTGCCGGCCGAGTGGCGGGACCGGCTCCACGTCCGCCGCTACGGGTTTCACGGCCTGTCCCACGCCTACGCAGCCCGCCGGGCGAGCGCCGCCGTCGGCGACGCCGGCCGCATCGTCACGTGCCACCTGGGTGCCGGCGCCTCCCTGGCGGCCGTGCACGGCGGCCGCTGCGTCGACACCACGATGGGCTTCACCCCCCTCGAGGGACTGGTGATGGCCACCCGGTCCGGCACAGTGGACCCGGGCGCCGTGCTGTGGCTGGTCACCCGCCGCGGGCTCGATCCCGGGGCAGTGGCGCACGCCCTGGAACACGAGTCGGGGCTGCTGGCCCTGGCCGGGACCGCCGACATGGCGGCGGTGGTGGACGCGTGCCGTCGGGGTGAGGCTGGGGCCAAGCTCGCCCTCGACGTCTACCTGCACCGGCTGCGAGCGGCGATCGCGGCGATGGTTGCCAGCCTGGGCGGCCTGGATGCCGTGGTGTTCACGGGTGGCGTGGGGGAGAACGCCCCGACCGTCCGGGCCGCGGCCGCGTCGGGGTTGGGGTTCCTCGGGGTAGCGCTGGACGCGCGTCGCAACGAGAAGGCGATCGGCAGGGCCGCCCGCCCCGAGGTCGACATCACGGCCGCCGGTTCGTCGGTCCGTGCGCTCGTGGTCGCCGCCCGCGAGGACCTGGAGATCGCCCGGGGGGTCCGGGCGCGGCTGCGATGATGCCGGGGCACCCTCGACGGCGAGATGGGGAGACGCCCATGGACTCGATGCAGACGCGCCCGCACTGGCGTCCCGCGCGGCCGACCGACGACACACCGCCACCGCGTCCTCGCAGCCTCCAGCCCACCGAGCTGCGGTTCACCCCGCAGAAGGCCGTGCGGTGGTACAGCCCCGGAGCACTGACCGGGTCGGGGCTGCACGTGGGGCTCACGTCGGTGTTCGGCTCGTTCCTCGACAAGCGCGAGCTCCAGGCCCGCAAGGCACCCAGCGTCGACCGCACCTACGCGGCCCGCCGCGAGCTGTGGATCGACTATGCCGCCGACACCGGCGACGGGTTCCCCGCGACGATGACGGTGGCCACGCACCTGGCCCGACGGTCCCTCGCCGTCGACGCCGACGGCGTCGAGCAGGAGTTGCCCCGCGGCGACATCCTCGTGTTGGGTGGCGACGAGGTGTACCCGGGCGCCAGCGCCGAGGCCTACGAGAACCGCCTCGAGGGGCCGTTCCGGGCCGCGCTGCCATGGACCGTGGACGACCACCCCGCAATGTATGCCGTCCCCGGCAACCACGACTGGTACGACGGGTTGACGGGCTTCCTGCGCCTCTTCACCCAGCATCGCTGGGTCGGCGGCTGGACCACCCGGCAGAGCCGCAGCTACTTCGCGGTCGAGCTGCCGCACAACTGGTGGCTGTGGGGCGTCGACATCCAGCTCGACATGTACGTGGACGAGCCCCAGCTCGAGTTCTTCGGCGAAGTGGCCGCCAACGCGTCGCCGGGCGCCAAGCTCATCCTGGCCACGCCGGTACCCACCTGGACGGAGCTCGAGCGCGACCCCAACGCCTATCACAACCTCGCCTTCATCGAGCGCAACCTGCTGCGTCCCAACGGGATCGACCTCAAGCTCACGGTGGCCGGTGACCTCCACCACTACACCCGCTACTCGCGCCGGAGCTCGGCCGACGACGGCGAGCGGGCCGCCAGCCCCTCACACAAGATCACGTCCGGCGGCGGTGGCGCGTTCCTGCACCCGACCCACGACCTGCGCCCCGAGGTGGAGATCGTCGTCGACCCCGACGATCCCGGCGACCGGGCCACCTACCGAATGGAGGCGGCATACCCGGCCCGCACGAGGTCGCGGTGGCTGGCGCTGCGGGCGCTGGGTCTGCCGCTGCGCAACCTCAGCTTCATGATGGTGCCCGCCCTGATCGCCGTGGCGCTGTTGTGGACCAACCAGTTCGGGCTCCGCAGCCTGGGCGGCACCGACGAGACGTTCGCCGCCGCCGCCGAGCGCTGGGGTTGGTCGGACCTGTTCACCGGGTTGTTCCGCAACCCCGCCTCGGCGGTCACCGTGGTGCTGCTGTTCTTCGGGTTGTGGGCCTTCGCCCGCACGCCCCCCTGGGCGCCCCGGGGTTGGCGGCGCTACGCCGTCAAGACCGTGATGGCGGCGGTCCACACGACGGCGCAGGTGCTCGCGGTCGTGGCGGTGGCACTGCTGGCCATCGAGGCGGCGTCGGCTGTCGCCGACCGCGGCTGGGCGTTCACCGCCACCGCCAGCGTGGTCGCCTTCGCCGCGGGTGGGGTGGCGGGCTCGGTGGTGTTCGGCGCCTACCTGGCGGCAGCGAATGCGCTACCCGGAATCAGGACCCACGGCAACGAGACGTTCGCCTCCGCCCGCCTCACCGGCCACAAGAACTTCCTGCGCATGCACCTCGACGGCGCCGGCCGACTCATCGTCCACGCAATGGGGATCGACCATGCGATCCACGAGTGGCGCCCCGATCCCGACAACGACGATCCCGAGGCGCCCTGGCTGGTACCCACCACCGGCGCGATCCGCCCCCACCTGATCGAGAAGGTCGTGATCGAGTGACCGCCCCGCCTCTCAGCGCACGAGGCCCTCGCGCCAGGCGACGGCCACCGCCGACGCTCTGTCGCTCACATCGAGCTTGCGGTAGAGGTTGCGCGTGTGCGTGCGGACGGTCTGCCAGGAGAGCTGCATCTTGTCGGCCGCCTGCCGCGGGCTCAGTCCCTCGCCCAGGAGCGTGAGCAGTTCCGCCTCCCGGCGGGTGAGCCCGAGGTGGGCACCGGGCCACCCACCCATGTCGAGCTCGCGCGCCGCGATCAGTGCGGCTTCGGTCGCGAGTTGGGGCGTGATCACGGTCTCGCCCGCCGCCAGCCGCTTCAGAGCATCGACCAGCTCGGCGGGTGACGCCGACTTGAGCAGGTAGCCCCGCACGCCCATCCGCAACGCCTGGAGCAACAGGCGCAGGTCGTCCGCGTCGGTGAAGACCGCCACGGCGAACGGCGGGTCCTGGGCCAGCACCTTCACCGCAGCGTCGATGCCGCCCGCCCGGCGTGAGAAGGCGTCGATCAACATCACGTCGGCGTCTTCCTCGGTGTCCGGCGCCATGACGATCTCGGGGTCGCCCTCGGCGGTGCCGACGACACTCACGTCGTCGCCGTAGGCCGCGAGCATCGATCGCAGGCCCTCGATGATGATGTGGTCGTCGTTGGCCAGCACCACTCGCACGGGATGTTCGGGCATCGGCGTTTCTCCATGTGAACGTGCGTACGACGATGAGTGTTCGACACCTTGCTACCCGTGCACGAGGTGCCCAAGCGCCCGGTTCGGTCGGTGCCAGGTACCGCGAGCGCGGTATGGGCGCGCACAACATTCCGTGCCACGATGCCGCTGGCTGGGCGCCGGACAGGGAGTCGTGCCGAGCCACGTCAGGTCCCGCGACTGATCGATGTCCCGCACATGATCCTCCCCGAGGAAACAGCCCCGCCCGAACCCTTGACCGACCAGATCCCTGACACGCGCGAGCCTCTCGATGCCGTGCCGCCGACGACGTGGCGCCTGCTCCTCGTGGACGACGACGAGTGCAACCATCGACTCGTGCGCAACCTGTTGGGCCGAGGCCTGCCGGGGACCACGATCGACCGGGTCACCACGCTCTCGGACGCCTGCCGGGAGGCGGTGGCGTCCGACTGCGTGTTGCTCGACATCGGACTGCCCGACGCCGACGGCACGGTGGGCGTGAAGCGGCTCATCCAGGAGGCGCCGGAGACCGCCATCGTCGTGCTCACGGGGGCGACCAGCGAGGAGCTCGGCGCCGCGGCGCTGAGCGCCGGTGCGCAGGACTACCTGGTCAAGGGCCGGGTCGACGAGCAGCTGCTGATCCGGTCGGTCCGCTATGCGATCGAGCGCCATCGGGCGGCGCAGCTCAGCCGCGAGCTCGTCAGGGCCGACCGCCAACGGGCGGAGAACGCACGCCTCGAGCGGGCCCTCACACCCACGCCCGTCATCCGGTCCAGCGACATCAGCGTGCTGGTGCGATACCAGGCCGGCCGGCGCGGTGCCCAGCTCGGCGGCGACTTCTACGACGCGATCGAGGGTGACGACGGCAGGTGCGCCGTCCTCGTCGGCGACGTCGTGGGCCACGGCCCCGACGCCGCCGCCCTGGCGGCCCGCCTCCGCAGCGCCTGGCGCGCGCTGGCCCTCGCCGGCCTCGACCAGGTCGCCACCATCGGCGTGCTCGACAGGTTCCTGCGCACCGAGGTCGAGCACTTCACGTTCGCCAGTCTGGCCAGCCTCGTCGTGGACGACGACCGGCGCGCCGGCACGCTGGTCCTCGCCGGCCACCCGCCGCCCGTTCGGCTCGGCTCGCCCAGCTGCCCCGTCGGGGCCGGCGTCCACGGCCCGCTGGTGGGTGTCATGCCGGAGCCTCGATGGTCGTCGGTCCAAGTCAGCCTGGGCGCGGGTACCGAGTTGCTCCTCTATACCGACGGCATCATCGAGGGGTGGGCCGATGCGCACCACAACGAGCGGCTCGGTGTGGAGGCGCTCGTCGAGGTGCTCGACCTCCTGCGAGCCCGGGGGCTGGTGGGGACCGCACTCCTCGATGCCTTGATCGACGAAGTGCAACGGCGCAACGGGCTACCGCTGCGGGACGACGTGGCCCTCTGCCTCGTCGGTATTCCCGGCGCATGAGAGGCCAGCAGATAGGGCGCTCCGAAGGGCCCCCCGCGTGGGAATTTGTTGTCGCGTCGCAGCTCAACAGCTGGGCGTCAGGAGCGCTGACCACCGTGAGCCAAGAGGACGTGCCTATCCGCTGATGCTCTGGAGGCCGGCTACAGGGCGAAGCAGTTGAACCTGATCGGCTGCTTCTCGAGCGCGTCCTCGACGCCGCTGTAGACCGCGCCGTCGACGATCAGACCCAGGTGGCCGACGACGCGCAGGAAGCACTGTGACTGCAGCACCCGGTTGGCGATGTTGCCGTCGGCGGCGTTGAGGAAGCTGTTGGTGTACGGCTGCACCAGCTCGTCCCAGACGGTGGCGATGTTGGTGTAGGCCACGGTGCCGATGCTGTCGTCGCCGGCGTTGAGATCGGCCAGGAAGCTCGAGCCGATCGTCATCTGCTGGCACGCCGTGATGCCGACACACGTGCCGAGCGTGAACACCCGGGCGATGTTGGCCGCCACCGTGCCGTAGTTGGGTGTGCCCAGCGTGATCAGGCTGTCGACCTCGGCGGCGCCGCCGTAGTACTTGACGTACGCACGCGACACGAGCCCGCCCTCCGAGTGCCCGACCAGGTCGACCTTGGCGGCACCGGTCTGCGCTCGCACGGCGTCGGCGAACGCGTCGAGCGCCTGGGCCGAAAGCCGGATGTCCTGCGTGCCCAGCGTCGGCAGCTCGAAGTCCCAGACGCGGTAGCCGTCGGCCCGCAGGCGGGCGACGAGCGGCTCGTAGGCGAAGCCCACGCCGAACAAGCCGTTGACGACGATCACCGGGTCCCCTGAGGTCGAGCCGGATGGCGAGGCCGGGGCCCGAGCGGGCCGAAGCGAAGCTGCAAGAGCGGGCGACTCGTGGCTCGCGGGTGCCGCCTGTGCGGGCGCCACGCCGCCGACGCTCAGGATCGCCAGTGCCGATGTAGCGGCGACGGCGGCGGCCAGAGCACGTCGAAGTCCCCTCATGATCCCCCTCCATGTGCATGAGCGGTGTCTCAGCCCGCCCGGGCGAAAGTTACCACCCGGTAACGTCCAGGGGTGCTGGGATCAGGAGGTGGGTGCGGCGACGCCCCGGGCCGGCTCGTGGGCGACGTCCTCCGACCTGAACGCCCGGGTCCAGGCCGCGAACTCGAGGAGGATCCCGTCGGGATCCTGAAAGTAGATCGACCGCACGTACACGCCGGGATGCATCCGCTTGCTGAGTCCCACCTCGCTGTCGTCGTGATTGGCCACCTCGGTGCAGTCGACGCCGGCGGCCAGCAGCCGGTCGCGATACTCCTCGATCTTCTCGGCAGGAACCGTGAAGGCCACGTGGTTCATCGACCCGATGGCGCTCGTGAGCTCCGCCTGGTCGGGCCGGCCCTTGGGTGCGGAGACCCCGGGAGCCGGCTCCGGGGCTTCCGGGAACCAGAAGAACGCCAGGCAGTCCCCGCCGCCACAGTCGAAGAAGAAGTGCTGGCCCATGCCGGCGGGCAGCTCGATGGTCTTCACCAACGGCATGCCCAGCACGTCGCGGTAGAACTCGACCGTCCGGGCCATGTCGCGGCAGACCAGCGCCAGGTGGTTGACACCGCCGAACTCGAACTGGGCTCCGGCCACGCTGTCCCTCCGATGCCTGTCGTCACGACCCAGCAAGGAGCTGAGCGGATAGGGCGGTGCGTGCAGTCTACGCTGGGGAATTTGGCGGTCGACCACGAGCTCAACAGCTCCGGTCCCCGGCAGCGCCGACCACCGTGAGCCAAGAGGACGTGCCTATCCGCTCGGTTCCTAAGCACGAGGCCGTCGGACCATGACACCGGCACGCCCACTTTGTTACGGTTACGAGTCAAATCCACCTCCCGGCTGCGCCCAGCTGGGGACGAGCTTGCTCGCCGACCCGGGGGAAGGGATGATCCACATCGGTCAACAGGCGTGGCGTCGCCGAGCCGCCTGCCTGACCGCGGCTGCGCTGGCCGCCGGTGCCCTGGCCCTGCCCACGGCGGCCGGCGCCGCGCCGCGCGGCATCGGCCAGGAGCCACCGACCAACCGCGACCCGGCGGGAGAGCAGGCGCTCGCGGGGCCCCGGGTGCTCGTGGCCGCCGACGACACGTCGGCGTTGGCCGGCCAGCTCGAAGACCTTCAGGCCACGGTGGCCGACCACGTCGCGGAGGTCAGCGCCGCCGAGGAGGCCATGACCAAGGCCGTCGACGCGCTGGCCGACGCCGATGCGGCGGTCAACGAAAGCCAGTTCCGCATCGAGGAGCTGATCGTGCGCAGCGACGAGGTGGTTGTCGACGCCTTCATGAGCCCGCCGGCGCAGGATGCCCTCGAGGTGCTCGCCACCTCCGACGCCGGCGAGGCCGCTGTCAAGCACGGGGTGCTCGGCCTGCAGGCCGACGCCAGCGCCGACGTGCTGGCGCAGCTCGCCGCCGCCCGCAGCCAGCTCGAGGAACAGCGGGCGTCGCAGGAGCAGGCCCACGACGAGGCCGAGGCGGCCCGGGCCGAGGCCGAGGCCGCCCTGGCCGACCTCGACGACGCCATGAGCCGGCAGGGCCAGTTCGTGATGGCACTGACCCAGGGGCTCGACGCCGAGTCGGCGGAGCTCGCCCGCCTGGCCGCGCGTGATCCGGCGCTGGCCGCCCAGCTGGCCGCCCGCGGGGCCGAGCTGACGGACAAGCTCGACGAGATGCGGGCCGCCAAGGAGTACGCCGAGGCGCTCGCCCGGCTGGCGGAGGCCCAGCGGCAGGAGGAGGCGCGGCGCGCGGCCGAGGCGCAGGCCGCGGCCGAGGCCCAGGAATCCGGTTCGGGTTCGTCCACGCCGCCGAGCCCGCCCACTTCCGGTGGGGGGATCGTGTGCCCGGTCCAGGGCTCCGTACACTTCACCGACAGCTGGGGCGCGGCCCGCTCGGGTGGCCGCGGTCACAAGGGGGTCGACATGATGTCCGCCGCGGGCACCCCCACGGTCGCCCCGGTGAGCGGCCGGGTCGAGCACCGGGGCTCAAGCCTGGGTGGGCTGAGCTGGTACGTCTACGGCGACAACGGCCACACCTACTACGGCACCCACCTGTCGGGGTACGCCAACCAGGGTGTCGGCTGGGTGGCGGCGGGGACCGTGATCGGCTACGTCGGCAGCAGCGGTAACGCCTCGGCCAGCGCGCCGCACCTCCACTTCGAGTTCCACCCCGGTGGCGGGTCGCCGGTCAACCCCTATCCGCTGGCGGCGGCCGCCTGCCCCAACCACTAACCGAGCCGGTCGCCGTTTGTTACCTTCTCGTTCCAAGATGAGTGCTGGGGTTGGGGCTGGCCGTCGCCACTGGCGGCGCTGGGCGACCGCATGTGTCGTCGCGGGCCTGGTGGCGCTGCCGTCGGCCGCCGCCGCCACACCCCTGTCTCCCGTGGGCCCTGCCCAGGAGGACCCGGGCGATGACGACACCCGGGGGGCGGCGGAGATCGCCAGCCGGACACTCGTGGGCGCCGAGACCAGCCTGGAAAGCGGCGATGCCAGCGCCGCGGGGGCGGCGCTCGATCGGATCGAGGCGAACGTCGAGCAACAGCTCGCGCAGCTCGAGTCCGCCGAGGCGGGGGTCGCGGCGGCCGTGAAGGAGCTGGCCGACAAGGATGCGGCGCTCGGCGAGACCCAGCGGCGCATCGAGCAGCTGACCGCCCAGATGGACGACGTCACGATCGGTGCCTTCATCGATCCGCCCTCGCTGGCCGCCTTCGAGGTGCTGACCGCCGACTCCATGGACGAGATGTCGGTCCGCCAGGCGGTGCTCGACATCCACAACGAGGTCATTGCGGCCGACCTGACCGAGCTCGACGGGCTCCGCAGTGAGGGCCGGGAGCAGCAGGCCGCCCAGGAGGAAGCGGTCGCCGAGGCCGAGGCGGCGCAGGCCGAGGCCGAGGCGGCGCTCTTCGACGTGAAGTCCGCGGTCAGCCGGCAGGCGCAGTTCGTCAGCGCGTTGAAGGAGGGCCTCGAGGTGGACGCGGCCGCGCTCGAGGACCTGCGGGCGACCGATCCCGCGCGGGCCGAGCAGCTCGAGCGACTCCAGGCCGAGCTCGGGCCGCGGCTCGAAGCCGCCGAGGCGGCCGCCGCCTACGAGGCCGCGCTCGAGGCGATCGCCGCGGAGGAACGACGCAAGGCGCTGTTGGGCATCTGGAAGTGCCCGGTGCAGGGGCCGTTGCGCTTCACCGACAGCTGGGGCGCCTCCCGGTCCGGCGGCCGGAGCCACAAGGGCACCGACATGATGTCCCCTTCGGGCACGCCGACGGTGGCGCCGGTCAGCGGGCGGGTCGAGCACCGGAGCAGCGGTCTGGGAGGCATGTCCTGGTGGGTCTATGGCGACGATGGGAACACCTACTACGGCGCCCACCTGTCGGCGTACGAGAACTCGGGCGCCGGGCACGTCGAGCGGGGCACGGTCATCGGCTACGTGGGCAGCACCGGCAACGCCACGGCCAGCGCACCGCACCTGCACTTCGAGTTCCACCCGGGCGGGGGCAGCGCCGTCAACCCCTACCCCCGGCTCATCGAGGTCTGCTAGCCGGGTCTCACCCGCCCAACCCCGAGTCAGGCCCGAACGCCCGCCGGCCCTCGCCGTCGCTCCAGCGCCGGAGCGTCTCGAAGGGGTAGATGCCGGTGGCGTGGCCGTCGTTACATGTG
>Ga0299914_10002453_pt1 | contig 12792 bp, 13 predicted proteins | sample RVTome_10_FD_201361 | JGI IMG/M metagenome (GOLD analysis project Ga0299914, IMG submission 201361) | Soil microbial communities from uranium-contaminated site in the Upper Colorado River Basin, Wyoming, United States - RVT153D57 (version 2) ...
GCGCCGCCCTCGGACAGCGACTCCCAGACCGCGCTGCCGAAGCCGCCCATCAGCACGCCCTCCTCGACGGTGACGAGCAGGTCGTGCTCGGCGGCGAGCTGGGCCAGCAACCCGGCGTCGAGCGGCTTGGCGAAGCGGGCATCGGCGACCGTGACGTCGAGCCCGTGGGAGGCGAGCAGCTCCGCGGCCCCGAGCGCCTTGCCGACGCCCGTGCCGTAGCCCACGATCGCCACGCGCTCGCCGTCGCGCAGGATCTCGCCGGTGCCGAGCTCGATCGCCGTCGGCTCGGCCGGGATCTCGACGCCGACCGCCTCGCCGCGCGGATAGCGGATCGCGGCCGGCCCGTCGATCTGCAGCGCCGTGTGGAGCATGTGGACGAGCATCGCCTCGTCGCGCGGCGCCATCAGGGTGACGTTCGGCAGCGGGCGCAGGTAGGCGATGTCGAAGGCGCCGTGGTGGGTCGGGCCGTCGTCGCCGACGAGGCCCGCGCGGTCCATGCAGAACGTCACGTTGAGGTTCTGCAGGCAGACGTCGTGGACGATCTGGTCGAACGCGCGCTGGAGGAAGGTCGAGTAGATGGCGGCCACCGGCCGCATGCCCTGGAGCGCGAGGCCCGCGGCGAACAGCACGGCCTGCTGCTCGGCGATGCCGACGTCGAAGTAGCGGTCGGGCATCGCCTTCTGGAGGATCGAGAGGCCGGTGCCGGAGTTCATGGCCGCCGTGATGCCGACGACGCGCTCGTCGCGCTCGCACGCGCGCACCATCGCCTCGCCGAAGACCTGCGTGTACTGCGGCGGCGCTGCGGCCTTCTTCGTCTTCACGGGCGCCGCGGGCCGGCGGCCGGCGATCGACTTCGGCTTGGCGGCGTGCCACTTCTCCATGCCCTCCAGGCCGCCCTCCTCGGCGGGGGCGAAACCCTTGCCCTTGACGGTGGCGACGTGGATGACGACCGGGCGCTCGGCCTCGAACGCGGCGCGCAGCGCCTTGCGGACGGCGCGCACGTCATGGCCGTCGATGACGCCCATGTACGCCCAGTCGAGCTCCTCCCACCACAGGCCCGGCTGCCAGAGCGCCTTGACGGATTCCTTGACCTGCGGGCCGAGGCGCTCGAAGCGGGCGCCGATGCCCGCCGGCAGCCGCGTGAGCTTCTCCTCCACGCCCTCACGGGCGCGCCAGAAGCGCGGCTCGAGCCGCACGCGGTTGAAGTACCGGCTCAGCGCGCCCACGTTCGGCGCGATCGACATGCCGTTGTCGTTGAGGATCACGACCAGCGGCGTGCCGAGGCCGCCGGCCTGGTGGACCGCCTCGAAGGCGACCCCGCCGGTCATGGCGCCGTCGCCTACGACGGCGACGACCTTCCCGTCCTCCCCCGCCCCGTGGCGCATCGCCTCCTTGAGGCCGACGGCGTAGCCGATGGCGGTCGACGCGTGGCCGGCGCCCATGATGTCGTGCTCGGACTCGGCGATCGAGCAGAACGGGGCGAGCCCGCCGTACTTGCGGATCGTCTGGAGCTGGTCACGGCGGCCGGTGATGACCTTGTGCGGGTAGGCCTGGTGGCCGACGTCCCACACGACCTTGTCGCGCGGCGAGTCGAGCAGCGAGTGGACGGCGACGGCGATCTCGCAGGTGCCGAGGTTGGCGCCGAAGTGCCCGCCGATCTCGCCGACCGTGTCGATCAGCAGCTCGCGGACCTCCTGCGCGACCTGCTGCAGCTCGTCCTCGGACAAGCCGTGCAGGTCCTGGGGGCGTTCGATTCGGTCGAGGATTCCGGTCAAGAGGTGCGGGTGTAGATGAAGTCCGTGATGTGCTCGAGCTCCGCCGCCCCGCCCGCCCGCTTCAGGGCTTCGAGGGCGTTGCGGTGCGAATCGGCCGCCATCCGGCGGGCGCCGTCGACACCGTATTGGCTCACGTAGGTCAGCTTCCCATGGCGCTCGTCGCTCCCCTGCGGCTTCCCCAGGGCGTCCTCGGTCCCCGTCACGTCGAGGATGTCGTCGACGATCTGGAACAGGACCCCTAGCTCTGCCGCGAAGGCACGGAAGCCAGCCAGTCTAGTGGCTGCCGCCTCGCCGCCACCGAGCAGCAGCACGCATTCGACCGAGGCGGCGATCAGCCGGCCGGTCTTGAGCTCGTGCAGGCGGCGCAGGCCGACGTCGCCGTGAGGCACGAGCCCGCGGACGTCGATGTACTGCCCGCCGACCATCCCGTTGACCCCCGTGGCAGTGGCGAGCTCGGCCGCCGCGGCCAGCAGCCGGGTGGGCTCGCCGGGCTGCTGCTGCAGCAGGTGGCGGAAGGCCTCGGCGTACAGGCCGTCGCCGGCCAGGATGGCGATGTCCTCGCCGTACTTGACGTGGCAGGTGGGGCGGCCGCGGCGCAGGTCGTCGTCGTCCATCGCCGGCAGGTCGTCGTGGATCAGGCTGTACGTGTGGATCAGCTCGAGCGCGGCGGCGAGCGGGAGCATCTCGGCGTGCTCGCGGCCGAGCGCCTCGGCCGTGGACAGCGCGAGCACGGGCCGGATCCGCTTCCCGCCGGCCAGCAGGCTGTAGCGCATCGCCTCCTCGAGCCCGGCCGTGCCGGCCTCCTCGGAGAAGCGCAGCTGCGCCAGGTAGTCCTCGACCTTCGCCCGCAGGTGGTCCGGATAGCTCACTGACCGAGCGCGAGCTGACCCGCCGGGCCACCGCCGGCGTCGGCCGCGCGCACCTCGCGATCGAGCTCGCTGCCGGCCTCCGCCGCGAGCCGCGCACACTCGTCCACGAGTCTCGCGGCACGCTCCGGGTCCACGTCGCCGGCGCGCAGTTCGGCCGCGGTGCGCTCGAGGCGCTCGACGATCCTCTCGAGGGCTTCAGGCGACATGCGCGCCGCCATTCTGTCGCACCTCGCGCAGGACCGCGCCGAGGATGCCGTTGACGAAGCCGGGAGCGTCAGCGCCGCAGAAGGCCTTGGTCGTCTCCACCGCCTCGTCGATCGCTCCCTCGGCGGGGATCGGGTGGTCGGCCTCGACGAGGTCGGGGTGGAGCATCTCGAGCAGCGCGGTCCGCAGGATGGCGCGCTCGAGCGGTGCGATCCGGTCGACGGTCCAGCCCTTGGCGTTGCGGGCGATGTGGCCGTCCAGCTCGTGGGCGTTATCGGCCGTGGCATGCGCCAGCGCGCGGGTGAAGGGCCCGTCGCCGCGGTCGAAGACGTCGTCGAGCGGCCGCCCCGTCAGGTCGTGCCGGTAGAGGGCGAAGACCGCGGCGCGGCGTTGCTCGGATCTACGCACGTGACATGTACGAGCCGGACCGCGTGTCGACCTTGATCCGGTCGCCGATGTTGACGAACAGCGGCACGTTGACCGTCGCGCCGGTCTCCAGCGTCGCGGGCTTGTTGCCGCCGCCCGACGCCGTGTCCCCCTTCATGCCGGGCTCGGTGTGGGTCACCTCGAGCTCGACGGAGGCGCTCAGCTGGATATCGCCCGGCTCGTCGTCGATGAACAGCAGGTCGACGCTCTCGTTCGGCTTGACCCACTTCAGCGTTTCCTCGACGCCCGCCTCGGGGATCGCGAGCTGCTCGTAGCTCGATTCGTCCATGAAGTGCGCGTCGGTCCCGTCCGCGTACAGGAATTGCATCTTGCGCGCCTCGGTCCGCACCGGGCGGAACTTCTCGCCGGCCCGGAACGTCCGGTCGATCACCGCGCCGTCGCTGGCCCGCCGGAGCTTCGTCCGCACGAACGCCCCGCCCTTGCCGGGCTTGACGTGCTGGAACTCGAGGATCTTGAAGACGGTGCCCTCCACCTCGATGTGATTTCCGTTCTTGAACTGGTTCGTGGAGATCATCGCGGCGAAGAGTTTAGGTGGGCGGCGCGGATGCGCTCGAGCGTCATGGCGCGGCGCGAGACCGTCTGCGTCCAGGTGACGCGCAACACCCGCTCGCCGTGGGCCTCCAGCAGCGCCTGGCGCTCGGCGTCGTCCTCGCGGGCGAGGCGATCGTCGTGCCACGCGGCGCCGTCGGCCTCGATGACGAGGCGCTGGGCGGGCCAGCGGAAGTCGGGGATCACGCGGCGGCCTTCGATGGTGATCGGGACGTTGACGTGCGGGTGCTCGAAGCCGGCGGCCAGCAGCATGTCGAGGACGACGTCCTCCAGCTCGGAGCGGGTCGGGGCGGGGCCGGTGGCGAGGATCTTCGTGAGGTTGGCGCTGCCGCGGCGGGGGCCGAGTCGGCCGAGGGCGTCGAGGATCTGGCGGGCGTTCGTGAGGCTGCGCTGGGCCTCGCGGACGGCGCGTCTCAGCGCGCGGTACTCGAAGGTGGCCGCCAGGTCGACGAGGGTTCTGGCCGGGGTGGTGACCGGGACCTGGCTGTGGCGCGTGACGTCTTGAACATCGAGCAATGACGAGCGGTGGGTCCGGATGCCGCGATGGGCTCGCTCGCTCGTGGTCGTCACTTCGGGGTGGCGGTCGTCCCACCGGACGAGGCCGTAGAGGGCGCCGGCCGAGAAGTGGCTGAGGACCGCGGTCGAGCCGCACGCCTTGACGGCGGCGAGGAAGCGGCCCTCGAGCGGGAGGTTGGAGTGGCCCACGGCGTACACCCCGCGGTGAAGGGGGTGGAGGCGGCCGTTGCGGACCCGCACCGCGACCGCATCCCGGGTCATGCCGCACGCGCGCAGCTCGTCGAGCGAGAGCACGCCCCACTGGTCCGCGGCGAGCTGCGCGACCCTCACGTCGGGTCGAGTGCTGGGTTTGTCGGCCTGAGGCCGACAAACTCGGCGTTCGGCGAGCATGGGCCCGATCGTGGCGTGGATCGTGTGACGGATCTACGCGCGATTGCGTCGATTCCGTGTCGCGAGCGCCCGCTCAGACCGCGAAGAGCAGGATCGTGAGCAGCGTCACGAGCCCGAAGTAGCCGATCGCGAGCCCGACCAGCGCGGCCGGGCGACCGGTCTGCGTGCCGCCGGAGCGCGCGATCTGGTTGAGCGCCGCGTGCCCCATGATCACCGCGGCGATCGAGCCCAGCCACCCGAACCAGAGCAGGCCGGCGACGAGTGACGCCACCGCGAGTCCGTTGACCCGTCGGGCCGGGCGCACGAACGTCAGCGACTCCGGCGCGGAGCGCGGTGTCGGCGGCGTCACGTCCAGGACCAGCGCGTCGAGCTCCGAGCACCAGCGGGCGGCGTACGCGGACTCGAGCCGGTCCTCCAGCTCGTCGCTGTCGAGACGGCCCTCCATCCCGGCGACGCGCAGCCGCTCGACCGCCACCTCGCGATCGGAGTCCGAGGCGCGCAGATCGCGCTTGGATGGTTCGTACGGCACCGTCGACTCAAGGGTAGTGCCGGCGGTGCCGTACGGGAAATCCCCGGCCGGCTAGTACCGTCGCACGCAGGTACGTGCGTACTTGGGGGCGCCGGTACTAGTCGCCGGAGTCGTACTTGAAGGAGATCGCCAGGCGCACGCGGAACGAGCTGATCGCCCCGTTCTCGATCGTCACGTCCTCGCGGACGACCTCCGCCACGCGCAGGTCGCGGACGGTCTTGGCGGCCGTCTCGACCGCGTTGCGGGCGGCCGCCTCCCATGACTCGCTGCTGACGCCGATCACCTCGGTGACGCGGTACACGCTGTCGGCCATCGCTCCCCTCCGGGTTGCAGGTGTGGCGGCACTCTTGCACGAAACGGCCGAGGCCCGCCGCTTGGCGGGCCTCGGTGGAGGAGGGAGTTGCTGCCCGGGTCTAGTTGTAGATCCGGTAGACGTCCTCGGGCTTGGTGTCGAACGGCGCCCAGCCGTTGTCGATCGTCACGATCCGCTTGCAGCTGCGCGAGTACGGATACGGCAGGCACGGGTTGAACGGGTTCACCCAGCCCTCGAGCTGACGGGTGGCGTCCGGCAGCGCGACCGGCGGGTCCGCGTCGGGGTCGTCCCCGACGTGGTCGGCGGCGAGCGCCCGGCTGCACTCCATGACGTTCGGCACGCCGTCGTGGTCCTGGTCGTCCGCGCCGTCGCGGATCCCGTCGCCGTCGGTGTCCGGATCGTCGAGCCGCGTGCCCTCGTAGGTGAGGTAGTACGGCGACTCCTCGTCGTACAGCGCGGTCCAGTAGCTCTGCTGCATGCAGCCGCGCGTCTCGGACCAGTTCGTGAGGCCGTCGGCGTCCTCGTCACGCTCGGAGTCGTCGAGCTTGCCGTTTCCGAAGTGGTCGTAGTAGAGGACCTCGTGGGCCTCGACGCCGGCGTCGCGGTCGAAGTTGCGGAGCAGCACCGCGCTCGCGCCGTCCCACCACGTGGTATCGCCGATCGCGTTGAGCTTCACCGAGCCGTAGCCGGCGGAGGCCGCCCACGACAGGAAGTCGTTCTGCTTGGAGTAGTTCGCGGCGTTGAGCGTCGGCACGCGGTTGCCGGTGCCGCCGGCGCGGACGCTCACCGAGTACTGCTCGCCGGCCGAGTACGTCAGGCGCTCGAGCGTACGCGGCGAGCCCTTGGCGATCGAGTAGTTCCAGAGCTTGAACTCCTCGACCAGCGTCAGGTCGTCGCCGTCGTGGTCGACGTGCTGGTCGCTGCCGTCGAGCGGGTTCGGGTACGGGAGCTTGCGCGGGTACGGCGTGTACGCGTTCGCGTTCTGGTACTCGTCGTCGTTGAGGTCGCGGGCCGACTGGTACTCGTAGCCGTCGTCGACGCCGTCGCCGTCGGTGTCGGCCTTGCAGGTGTCGAGCAGCTTGCTGAGCGCCGCCTCGGTGGCGTCGGAGAGCAGGTCGTTGTCGTCGTCGGCGTCGTGCTTGTTGACCGTGCCGTCGCCGTCGCAGTCGGCGTTCGGGTCCGTCGCGGGCGGGACGGGCGGGGCCGGGGGCTTGACCGGCCCGACGAGCGGCGACCTGGCACGCGACGTGTAGCGGCGGCCGAAGCGCGTCGACATCACGCGCACCTTGAGCCGCGTCGCGACGGGCGTGCCGTTCTTGACGCGCAGCACCTTCTCGAGCCGCTCGGGCAGCTCGACACGCATCAGCTTCTTCGTGCTCTTGCCGGCGCGCACGAGGACGACCTTGGCCCCCTTGCGCTTGAAGGCGACGGTGTTCTTGGCGATGCCGGTGCGGAAGTACTTGCCGCGGATCGTCATCGTCTCGCCGACGAACACGCGCTTCGGGGTCACCTTCTTCACGACGGGCGCGCGCTGCTTGGCTTCAGCGGTGGCCGTGCCCGCGACGGCGGGCACCAGGAGTGCGGTCAGCGCGGCGGCCATGCCGGCGCGACGCATCATTGGGCGGGTGCGGGCTCGGAGTTCCATCGCCCCCGGTATCGGCGCACCACGCCACGGGCTTGAGTGGAGTCTCGGCCCTACTCAACCGTCATGAGCTGCTTGGTGGTGCCGGAGAGGACGCGATGGCCGTCCTCGGTGACCACGACGAGATCCTCGATCCGCACTCCGCCGCGGCCGGGCAGGTAGACGCCCGGCTCGACGGTGACCACGTTGCCCGCGACAAGCTGCGCGTCGCCCGTGCGGGCGAGCCTCGGCGCCTCGTGGACCTCCATGCCGACGCCGTGGCCGAGCCCGTGTCCGAAGTGCTCGCCCTGGCCGGCCGCCTCGATGATCTCGCGTGCCACCGCGTCGACCTCGTGGCCCCGCGGCCCGGGCCGGACGGCGGCCAGCGCCGCCTCCTGCGCGCGCAGGACGAGCGCGTAGGCCTCCGCGAGGTCGCCCGGCAGCTCCCCGGTCGCCCACGTGCGCGTGCAGTCCGAGCAGTAGCCGTCCAGCCGCGCGCCGATGTCGAGCGTCACCAGCGTCCCGCGCTCGATCGGCACGTCGGCCGGCTCGGCGTGCGGCAGGGCGCCCCGCTCGGACGACGCGACGATCGACGCGAAGCTCGGCTCGGCGCCGCGCCGGCGCATCTCGGTCTCGAGCGCGAACGCCACCTCGCGCTCGTGGCGGCCCACCAGGCCCTGCTCGCGCAGCATCCCGTAGACCTCGTCGGCCAGCGCGGCGGCCGCCGCGATCCGCTCGACCTCATCCGGCTCCTTGACCGCGCGCAGCGCCTCGACGATCCCGCCCGCGGGCTCGAGCGAGATGCGGTCGGGGATCACGTCGCGCAGCCGCCCGTGCGTGCGCACGCTGACGTGCTGGTCCTCGAAGCCGACCCGCAGCTCGCCGTCCGGCCAGCCGTCGCCGAGCGCGCTCACGAAGTCCTGCGGGCCCTGCTCGCGGTCGAAGCCCTCGACCTGCGCCGCAGCCTGCTCGACGTAGCGGAAGTCGGTGATGAAACGGCGCACGTCGCGGCCCACGACCGCCATCCCGTTGGACCCCGTGAAGCCGGTCAGGTAGCGCAGGTTGACGAGGTTCGTGACCAGCAGCAGGTCGAGCCCGCGCTCGGCGAGCGCCTCGGCGACGCGGTCGGCGCGGCTCACAGCACCTCCTTGAGGGCCGCGAGCGCTTCGCGGTAGCCGTCGGGGCCCTTGCCGCTGACCTTCGCGACGCAGACGTCGGTGAGCACGGACACGCGCCGGAACGGCTCGCGGTGCTCGACGTCCGACAGGTGGACCTCGACGGCGGGCAGGCCGGAGAGCTCGATCGCGTCGCGCAGCGACCACGCGTAGTGGGTCCACGCCCCCGGGTTGAGCAGCATGCCGTCGGCGTAGTCGCTCGCCTTGTGGATCTCCTCCACGTACTCGCCCTCGTGGTTGGTATGGAAGAAGCGCGCCTCGAGCCCGAGCTCGCGCGCGAAGGCGTCGATCCGGCGCTCGAGCCGGTCGAGCGTCAGGCCGCCGTAGTGCTCGGCCGGCCGGCGGTTGAGCGCGCCGAGGTTGACGCCGTGGAGGACGGCCACGCGGTTCCTCATGCGCTGCGCAACTCTGCCACGGCGCGCCGCAGCTCGCCTTCCGCCACCGCGCGGCCCGGCCGCACGTCCCCCGGGGCCTCGACGAGGACGAACCCGACGCGACCCGCGCGGCGCTTCTTGTCGCGCGCGGTCGCCGCCGCGACGGCGTCGGCGTCGACGGCGCCGTCGAGCGTCGTGGGCAGCCCGCGGGCGGCGAGCAGGGCGGCGACCTCGGCACGCAGGTCGGCCTGACCGGACAGCTCGAGCGCGGCCAGCAGGCCGAGCCCGACCGCCTCGCCGTGGCGGTAGCGCCGGTAGCCGGTCACCGTCTCGATCGCGTGCCCGACCGTGTGGCCGAGGTTGAGGATCTGCCGCCGCCCGGTGTCGCGCTCGTCGGCGGCCACCACGGCGAGCTTCGTCTGCGCGCACGCGAGAACGATGTCGCGGTCGAGCGGCGCCCCGCCGCGAACCCGCTCCCACAGCCGGCCGCCGGCGATCAGCGCGGTCTTGATCACCTCGGCCCAGCCGGACGCCAGCTCAGCCTGCGGCAGGGTCGCCATCGTCGCCGGATCCACCAGCACGGCGGCCGGCTGGTGGTAGGCGCCTGCGTAGTTCTTGCCCTCCGGCAGGTCGACGCCGGTCTTGCCGCCGTACGCGGAGTCGACCTGCGCGACGAGCGTGGTCGGCACCTGGACGACCTTCACCCCGCGCTGGTAGACCGCGGCGCAGAAGCCGCCGACGTCGCCGACGACGCCACCGCCGAGTGCGGCCACGTGGTCGTCGTGGGCCATCCCGGCGGCCGCCAGGGCGCGCAGCAGCCGCTCGACCGTGGCCAGCGTCTTGTGGTGCTCACCGGCCGGGATCGTCAGCTCGGCGGCCGCGTCCGGAACGCGGTAGAGCGCTCCGACGTGATCGTCTGTGATCGCGAAGCGGCGGCCCGGGACCGGCCAGAAGCCGCTGCCGAGCAGGCCCTCCCCGACGTGCACCGGGTAGCTGCCCGACGCAGTGGCCGCCCACAGCAGCTTGGTGCCGGGAGGTGCGGCGCACAGCCCACGCAGGGCGCCGGCCGCACGCCGCACCTCGTCGCGCGAGGAGTCGAGCAGCACCGCGTCGGCGAGCGCCTCGTAGAGCGGCCTGCGCTGCTCGAAGAGGGCGACGAAGCGGTCGCGGTCGCGCGCCAGCGGGCGCCGCTTGTTGCCGGCCCGCCGCCACGCCGTCTCGACGTCGACGTCGAGCAGCACCACGGTGTGGCGCCGCAGCAGCTCGCGCACCCGCGCCGACCCCGCGGCGCCTCCGCCGAGCGACAGCACCGGCGCCGGTGGCCGCTCGAGCAGCGCGCTGACGACCTCCTCCTCGACGGCCCGGAACGCCGCCTCGCCGTGCGCCTCGAAGTACTCGGAGATCGTCGTGCCGAGGCGCTGCTCGATCTCGTGGTCGGCGTCCATCGCCCGGCCGCCGTAGACCGACGCGGCAGCGCGCGCCGCCGACGTCTTGCCGGCGCCCATGAACCCGATGAAGACGACTACCGGGGCTTCCATCCGATGCGGCGCTCGTAGGCCGCGACGGCGGCGCGCACGTCGTCGACGTGGTCGCCGCCGAACTTGGAGCGGTAGGCGTCGGCGAGCACGATCGCCAGCATCGCCTCCCCCACGACCCCGGCCGCGGGCACCGTGCACGAGTCGGTGCGCTCGCGCAGCGCCTCGGCCGGCTCGCGCGTCGCGATGTCGACCGACCGCAGGGGCTTGGTGAGCGTCGGCAGGGGCTTCATCGCGCACCGCACGACCAGCGGCTCGCCGGTCGTCATCCCTCCCTCGATGCCGCCCGAGCGGTTGGTCTCGCGGTAGTAGCCGCGCTCCTGCGAGTAGAAGATCTCGTCGTGCGCCGCCGAACCCGGGCGGCCGGCGAGGTCGAACCCGTCGCCGATGCCGCAGCCCTTGATCGCCTGGATCGAGAGCATCGCGAGGCCGATCCGGCCGTCGAGGCGCTCCTCCCAGCTCACGTGCGAGCCGAGCCCCGGCACGAGCCCGAAGGCGCGCACCTCGAAGACCCCGCCGAGCGACTCGTTGCGCTTGCGCAGGACGTTGATCTCCTCGACCATCGCGCGCGACGCCTCGGCGTCCAGGCAGCGCACGGGCGAGGCGTCGACCTCGGCGAAGTCGGCGGGCGCCAGGAAACCGTCCCCACCCGCCCCCGGCGCGCGCACGGAGCCGATCTGCGTGACGTGCGAGAACACCTGGACGCCGAGCGCGGCAAGGAAGCCCTTGGCGAGGGCGCCGCCGGCCACGCGCGCGGCCGTCTCGCGCGCGCTCGCGCGCTCGAGCACGTTGCGCACGTCGGTGAAGCCGAACTTCTGGACGCCGGCGAGGTCGGCGTGACCGGGGCGCGGGAGGTGCACCTCGGGCACCTCGGCCTCGACCGGCCACGGGTTCATCCGCTCCTCCCAGTTCGCGTAGTCGCGGTTGGCGACCCGCACGGCGATCGGACCGCCGAGGGTGCGGCCGTGACGGACGCCGGAGGTGATCTCGGCGCTGTCGCGCTCGATCTTCATCCGGCCGCCGCGGCCGTGGCCGAGCTGGCGCCGGGCCATGTCGCGGTCGATCGCGGCAAGGTCGAGCTCGAGGCCCGCGGGCAGGCCCTCGACGATGCAGGTCAGGCCGGGACCGTGGGACTCCCCGGCGGTGACGACGCGCAGCGGCACGCCGCCCATCCTACGTAGCCCGATTCGGGCGGGACCCTCCCCGCCGCGGCTCCGAGCAGTCCGGAGCCGCGGCGGAATGGCACGTTCCCCTACTTCACGTCGTCGTCGCCGGCGCGCTTGATGTCGACGAGGTCGAGCTGGAACTGGGCGACGATCCGGCTCTCGTCGGTCGCGTCCGCCGCGGCCTCCGGGTCGATCACGTCCAGGAACTCGGTCTCGCCGACCGCGAGCGCGATGGTCTCGCAGTTCGCCGGGTGCGGCTTGCAGTCGCCGTCGCCGTCGACCTCGACGGCCGCGTCGACCAGGAACTTGGCCTTCTTGCCGTTCTTCGTCAGGCCCATGTAGATGAGCAGCGGGACCTCGTCACTGGGCACCGGCTCGAGCTTCTTGACCGCGAAGCGGGCGGACTGCTCGCTCTCGGGATCCTTGAGCCGCACGATGATCGTGCCGGCCGAGTAGTACTTCTTCGGCGCCACGGGCGTGACGGGCGCGACGTCGACGGGCGTCGTGACGGCACCGCCGCCGGTGTCGGTGGACGGCTTGCTCTCGACCGGCTTGGACGCCTCCGGCTTCGGCTCCTCGGCCTTCTCCGTCTTCTTCGCGTCCTTCTTGACGGGCGCGGGCTGGAACGGGTCCTTCGCGACACCGAGCACGCGGCGACGGCGGGACCGGTCCTCGGGCTCGACCTTCGCCACGACGGGCTCGGCGATCGCGTCGTCGGCCTTGCTCGTGGTCACGGCGGGAGCGGGCCCCGGCGTCGGGACCGCGGGCTCGCGGGCGAGCACGACGGGGACCGCCGCCAGCGCCGCCACGAGCAGCACGGCGACCGGCCACAGCCGGCGGCGCACCAGCTGGCGCCAGATGGACGTGACGGCGTTCATTGTGCGGCTCCGGTGGTCGCGGAAGCGGTGGTGGACGGGGTGGCCTGCGTGGTGCCCGGGGCCTGGGCGGCCTCGGCGTCAGCGCCCGGGACGCCCTCGACGGGCGGCACCAGGTAGGTGGCGGCGTTGATCTCGGCCGTCATGCTCGGGAACCCGAGGCTGGACGGCGCGATCGAGAGGCTCTCCAGCCGCAGGAGGCGGCCCGTCGCGTCGAGGCGGCGGTTGTTGAGGCTCACGAAGTGCTCGAGCCGGGCGAAGAACTTCGACAGGTCGAAGTACGAGCCGGTGAAGGTGAAGCTGAACGGCATCGCCGACAGCACGCCCCCGGCGACCGGGACGGTGCCCGGGGCTGCGGCCAGCTCGCCGGCGTCGGCCGTACCGGTCTGGCCGGTGTCGCCGCCCAGCCCGTTGCTGAGCTCGATCCGCTCGAAGTCGACGCCCGAGCGGTCGG
>Ga0299914_10002454_pt1 | contig 12792 bp, 12 predicted proteins | sample RVTome_10_FD_201361 | JGI IMG/M metagenome (GOLD analysis project Ga0299914, IMG submission 201361) | Soil microbial communities from uranium-contaminated site in the Upper Colorado River Basin, Wyoming, United States - RVT153D57 (version 2) ...
ATTGCTGAATCAACAATCGGTGCCATCCTGAATACCCCGGGGTTGAAGGCTGTGATCATGGAGACCTATGGTTCCGGAAACGCACCGACGTCTTCAGGTTTGTTAAAGCATTTGAAGGATGCCATTGCTTCGGGAATTATCGTGTTAAATATTTCTCAGTGTCCGGGTGGTCGTGTTGTGCAGGGACGTTATGAAACAAGCCGCGAACTGCAAAAGATTGGAGTTATCGGAGGGGCCGACATGACCACGGAAGCTGCGGTGACAAAACTTATGGTGTTGCTGGGTGAATTCGGCCCTGACAAGACGATCACGCTGATCGCGAAACCGCTCGCAGGAGAGTTATCGTCCTGAAGAAGTCCGGAGTTCCTACTACTTTGTTCAGCATCGCAGTTAGCATCGGCGCAGTGAAACCCACCCATATCCCATCCATACGCATTGTCTTACGCCGCCCGATTTTATCCGGGATTTCTCGTTGGGAATATAGGGATGAGTGTGGAGAAATTCATCGCATGGATGATTGAGATGGACGAGATTGGTTGTGGAATAAAGTCCCAAACTTCAGGATTATCATAAAAGATGGTTGGCTTATGACCGGTTTTGGGCGGGCATGGTTTTTGTCTCGGTTAATCGATTTACCAAATTACCCTTACGCCATGGAGGCAACAACTACAACGGTACCTGTTACTGAACTGAAAAAGCTGATCTTCAGCATAGCGAAGCAGGAACTTCCCATCTGTATCCGATACAGATCTTTAGGTCAGTTATGGTATCCGAATTTTTTGCGCGTCATAGATGTGCAGGAAAGCAAGCGAATACTTTTCCATGATCAGACACGGAATAAAATTGTCTCACTCCCGGATCTGTCAATGATCATTCAGTTTGAGTTGGATGGGCGGTTTAATTCCCTGGAACCCAACTGCCATTACCAGGTGGCGGATAGTTTATTTTTTAATGACCAGTAGCCATGGATGCACATGCAGTCTCTGTTTTTCGCGTTGATTCGTTTTGGAGAAAACCCCTCGCGTACAACCAGGTATTTCAAAAAAAAAAGGCGGCCTTAACCGCTTCCTTTGATAGCGTGATATCCGCTGTTGCAATTGGCGCCGAAACAGAACTTTACAAAATTTGCGAGAGCGTCCGCGTACCTGTGTATAAAATCCTGTACCACTACAGAAAAAAACTTTGAGTATGGAACGTTACATGCTTGACACCCCTTTTGATTTTATCAAGGATCCAAAGGAGGTATTCAGGGCTTTGCTCGATAGCAAAGAACGCGGGACGGCTATTGGAATCAAATCTGAGAACCTGGGTAAAGGAATGTTCGTGACTGGGGTCGAAGATATTCTGATCGGCGATGGGTACGAAAACACAAAAATCATTTTAAAGGGTTATGATTTCACGGGCCACGTCCTTGAAACCAATGCCATTCAGTTGACAGACATTGATGGTGTTTGCAGATTTACTTCGAAGTTCGGCAACCCGATCCTTAAAACGCTGAGCAAGATCTTGAAATTATAGACATCGGTTTTTTCTCGCTCAAACTAATAACCCGGTCAAACGCCGGGTTTTTTTTATTAGTGCCGCTTCGATTTCGAAAGTAAATATTTAGCTTTCACCTTTAGACTCCGAATGAACACATTAATACATAAAATAACCCCCGCTATCATTGAATCCCGTAAGATTAAGGTCAGGATGGACAACGGCAGCAGACTTGTCGTTCATCCCCATATCGTCATCAGAAAAAAAGAAGGCAATGAGATCCTGAAGTCGGTGCTTGAGAACGGCGACTGTATGGACATTCCTCTTGACAAAATCACGGGCATCTCGATATTGCCGGATGGGTTTGCTATCGACAGCGCCTGTCTCAGTTTTGATTACGATCAATACGAACTCGTATTTCCCCGAAAAGAAGACTGGTTTGAAGTCAGGCATTGAGAGAAAAGGTAAGCTGGCGCTTACGCTGAACTTCAGGGGCGAAGTCGGAGAGACAGGGATTACTTTCAGTGATCCCCTTTGAGGGGAGGTTTAAATTAAGCAGCTACCAGGCTCGCTTGCGCTCTCTCAACGCCTTATTGGTCATCGAAACCAAATTCTGCCACAGTTGATCATGACGGAAATCCTGGCGGAATGGATCAACGGCGTTTCTTAAGATCTGCGCCGGAAGATCGCCCTTCACCGGCTTTTGCTCTGCTTTTTGAAGGCCGGATCCACTTCCGCCTTCTTGTGCGTACCCCGCGCCGCCCGGACGTGGTTACCGTATGTGGGACTTTTCACAAACGTAATCCCGCCATGCGTTCCCGTAAGGTAACTAATGAATCTGCTTTAACCTCGCGCCCAATAAAATTCCATAACCGTAAAATAGTTTTTCGGAATGCATAAAAAAACTTCCTCTTAAATTGTGTTTATAGTTACCACTCGGGATTACTAAACACCCTAAACAGGCTGAAAACGCTATTAAGCGGAGAGACAGGGATTCGAACCCTGGATACCCTTTAGGGGTATACACACTTTCCAGGCGTGCTCCTTAAACCACTCGGACATCTCTCCGGATATGAAGGGCACAAATAAATCAAGAAATCCCAGGCTTTGCAAATTTATAAATATTAAGACCAACCCGGCCGGGAGGAGACGAAGTCGCAGTTAAGTTTTTTATATTGCTGCTTGATACCTCCCATGACCACGACAACTCGGCGTCCGCTGTTGAATGATCCGAAAACGGTGAGGGCATGGTATATGTATGACTGGGCAAATTCGGTCTATTCCCTGGTGATTATCTCTGCTATCTTCCCGGTTTATTTTAAGGCGGTGGCCAAAACCGACGGAAGTGACATGCTCACCGTATTAGGATTTTCCATCCAGAATTCTAATTTGTATACCTACTCCCTTTCCTTTTCCTTTTTGATCGTGGCCGCCATCATTCCCCTGCTGTCCGGTATGGCGGATTATTCCGGAAAGAAAAAAACCTTTATGAAGTTTTTTGTCTGGCTGGGAGCCCTGTCGTGTATGGGTTTGTTTTTCTTCACCGGGATCGATACGCTGTGGCTCGCCATTCTGTTTTCAATAACCGCCAGCATCGGCTATTCGGGAAGTCTTGTCTTTTATGACGCTTTTTTGCCCGAAGTTGTAACCGAAGACCATTATGATGCCACGAGCGCACGCGGCTATTCGATGGGATACTATGGGAGTGTCCTGATGATGATGCTGTGTCTGCTTCTGATCATGAATCATCAGCGGTTTCGTTTCTCGGAAGGAGAAGCTACCCGGGTTAGTTTCTTGCTGGTAGGGATTTGGTGGATAGGTTTTTCACTGATCCCCTTCAGGCGCCTTCCCGAAAACCCCTTCGGCCTCAGACCCTCCGGGAATATCTGGACGAAAGGTTATGAGGAGATCAGGAAAGTTTGGAGAAGTCTTTCTGCCCAACGCGACCTGAAACGGTTTCTCGCCGCATATTTTTTCTACAACATGGGCGTGCAAACGGTGATGTATCTGTCTGCTCTTTTTGGGACTGATGTGCTCATGCTGGAAGATGCAAAGCTCATCCGTACGGTCCTTATTATTCAGCTCGTCGGCTCGGTAGGCGCGTATTCGTTTGCAAAACTTTCCGCCGCCCGAGGAAATAAAATGTCATTGCTGACGATGATTTCCGTCTGGATCGGTGTTTGTGTAGCGGCTTACTTCATCCGTACGGAATATCACTTTTATGCCCTCGCGGTAATCGTTGGTTTGGTCATGGGTGGTATCCAGTCTCTCTCCCGCGCTACCTATTCCAAACTTATTCCGCGAAACACCATTGATCATGCTTCGTACTTCAGTTTCTACGATGTGACGTATAATCTCTCCATTGTTTTTGGGACCTTCAGTTATGGCCTGATCAATCAACTCACCGGCTCCATGCGCTACAGCGCCCTTGGTCTGGCTGTTTACTTTGTCATCGGAATGGCTTTCCTCATTTCCATCCGCTCGAAAAATATCGTCCGCAGCCCAAAGGAGGAAATGATTGCCACAGAATAGATGAATACCCTTTAGTATCGCGTCTAAGCGACAAGCTGATTTTACACTTACCCTGATGACAAGCGATGTTCGCACGACTTACGACTCGCGACTAGCGCCCGTCAATACCGCAAATGTTTTACCGTGATCCCGTTATTGATCAATTGTTTCAGCGATTCGATGCCGACTTTCAGATGGATTTCAACGAAGTTTGTGGTGACAGACCGATCGCTGATTTCGGTTTTTACTCCCTCGGGTACCATGGGCTGATCGGAAACAAGGAGTAGGGCACCCGTTGGAATTTTATTGTAAAAGGCAGTGGAAAATATGGTGGCTGTTTCCATGTCGATGGCCTGCGCCCGGATCTTTCTCAGGTACGCTTTGAATTCCTCGTCCCACTCCCACACCCTGCGGTTGGTGGTGTACACAGTTCCAGTCCAGTAATCATGCCCGAAATCGCGGATGGTTGTTGAGATCGCCTTTTGCAGCGCGAAGGCAGGAAGCGCGGGGACTTCCGGCGGAAAGTAATCGTTGGATGTGCCTTCTCCCCGGATTGCCGCGATGGGCAGGATCAGGTCGCCGATGCTGTTCTTCTTTTTCAAACCTCCGCATTTTCCCAGGAAAAGTGCCGCCTTGGGTGCGATGGCGCTGAGGCAATCAATGATGGTCGCAGCATTGGGGCTCCCCATCCCGAAACTGATGATCGTGATGCCCCCCGCTGAAGCGCTGCGCATGGGCCGATCCAATCCGTTGACAGGAACATCGTGCCACTCGGCAAACATTTTTACATAATTCTCGAAGTTTGTGAGCAGTATGTATTGTCCGAAATCACCGAGCGCCTGGCCAGTATAGCGCGGCAACCAGTTTTGAACGATCTCCTGTTTCGTTTTCATTGTTGAGAAATTTTTTATTGAGAGATTTCAAAACTCACCTCCCTATACCCTATACCCTATACCCTATATCCCTATATCCCTATACCGTATATCCGTATATCCCTATATCCCTATATCCCTATATCCTTTTTTCCTCATATCCCTTACCTTGCAGCCATGTACAAGCTGAACCTTCCGCAATTTGATTACAAGCTAAAAAAAGCAGACGGCAAAGTATGGATTTTTGACGGCATCCGGAAAAAGTTCATTGTGCTTACACCGGAGGAATGGGTTCGCCAGCACTTTATACATTACCTGATCGCCGACAAGAAATACCCTCGCAGCCTCATCAAAGTTGAAGGCGGATTACTCTACAATGCCTTGCAAAAGCGCACTGATATCGTCGTCTACAGCCGTCAGGGAAAACCCTGGATGATCGTCGAATGCAAATCCCCCACATTGAAGGTTTCAGCAGCAACGCTTTCACAGGTCTCCGTCTACAATTCGACACTGAAAGCGGATTTTATTTCAGTAACCAATGGGCTCATTCACTTGTGCGCACGCATAGACTGGGACAAAAGAGCAACGACCCTTCTGGAAGATACGCCTCCATTTCCGCATCATTGATGAAATCGTCTGATGTCTTTTAAACCGCAGCGGAGCGCTTGGGCCGCCGACGCTTCAACTCAGGCGAGAAACTCACCCACATCCCTGAAGGGCAGATTGAATGCTTCGGCAACGGCTTTATACACTACCTGGCCCTGGATGATATTCAAACCAAGTCTCAGGTCCGGGTTGTCAAGGCACGCCTTCTGCCAGCCATAGTTTGCGAGCCGCACGGCATAGGGGAGGGTAGCATTCGTTAGGGCCAGGGTAGAGGTATATGGAACTGCCCCCGGCATGTTGGCGACACAGTAATGCACAACATCGTCGATTATATAAGTGGGATTTTCATGTGTAGTCGGAGAACAGGTTTCAATACATCCTCCCTGATCCACCGCAACATCCACCAGGACGGTTCCCGGTCTCATGGTCTTCAGCATGTCGCGTGTGATCAGGCGTGGGGCTTTTGCCCCGGGGATGAGAACACCCCCCACGATCAGGTCGTGGTCTTTCACCATCTCGCGGATGCTGTATTCATTCGATACCATGGTCCGCACATTTTTAGGCATCACGTCGTCCAGATAGCGGAGGCGTTGAAGATTGACATCAACAATGGTGACATCGGCACCCATGCCTGCAGCGATCTTGGCGGCATTGGTGCCCACAATTCCCGCCCCGAGTATCAAGACCTTGGCGGGTTTTACGCCCGGTACGCCACCGAGAAGCACGCCTCTTCCTTTCAGGGGCTTTTCGAGGTATTTGGCTCCTTCCTGTATCGCCATTCGTCCCGCCACTTCCGACATCGGTATCAACAGCGGCAACGTTCCGTCAGCGCGCTCGACGGTTTCGTACGCCAGGCATATGGCCCCGCTCCTGACCATTGCTTTTGTCAACGGTTCATAGGAGGCGAAGTGAAAGTATGTGAATACGAGTTGTCCATCGCGGATAAGTTCATACTCCGCTTCAACCGGCTCCTTTACCTTGATGATCATCTCCGCGCCGGCAAAAATTTCAATTGCATCTCCGATCAGTTTCGCGCCGGCGCCCGCATATTCTTCATCTGTAAATCCACTGCCGTCTCCGGCTGTTTTCTGGATGTGTACCGTGTGGCCGCGCTTAACCAACTCCTGTGTTCCGGCGGGTGTCAGGGCGACACGGTTCTCATTATTTTTTATTTCCTTCGGAACGCCGATGATCATACAATGTACCTTTAAGTGGCCCAAATATAACAAGTCAGACCCGAATCGCGGGAGGAGGGCGCCTTTTTTTAACCGGGCCGAAACTACCCAATAAAGTGACTGCAATCGCCGTTTTTATGGCATATATATTTTGGGCAAATTGTAATGCCCCGGGCATTATTTGGAGGAGTCGTCACCATGCCTGGAATCCAGCATATAACACGTGCAGATGGGAAACGCCTTGTTTTTGAAAGGTTACAGGATATGGCTATTTTTGAACTTCGCCGGTGGCTCTTTAAGGAAGTGTTACTCTTAATGAAATTACATTGAGTATTATCAAAGAAGCAAAAACGAGATATTCGCAAACCAGGGTAAAAGAGATCCTATCTGATTACCGGCTGGCAGTGGAAAGTCGTGAGGCCAGCCTGATCGGTCGAAAGGAGGTTTTTATGGGGAAAGCGAAGTTCGGGATCTTTGGTGATGGAAAGGAGGTAGCGCAAATTGCCATGGCTAAGGTTTTCCGGAATGGCGACTTCCGCGCGGGCTACTACCGCGACCAGACCTTTATGTTCGCCATTGGCGAACTTACCGTCCAGCAATATTTTGCGCAGCTATATGCGCACACCGATGTAGATGCGGATCCGGCTTCGGCAGGGAGATTGATGAATGGTCATTACGCTACCCGTATGCTGGATGCGAATGGCCGGAGCAGGAATCTGGCTGATGTAAAAAACAGCAGCGCGGATATATCACCGACTGCGGCGCAGATGCCGCGTTTACTGGGACTTGCTTATGCTTCGAAGTTATTCCGCCACAATCCGCAGCTTCAAACGCTATCTCATTTATCCCACAAGGGAAATGAGATAGCGTTTGGCACCATCGGCAATGCTTCGACGTCGGAGGGTATGTTCTTTGAAGCCATCAATGCGGCGGGTGTATTGCAAGTTCCGATGTTAACATCCGTTTGGGATGACGCTTATGGCATCTCCGTGCCACAGGAATATCATACGACAAAGTCAAGTATTTCAAAGGCGCTGGCAGGTTTGCAGCGCACCGCCGACGAAAAAGGTTTCGAGATCTTTGTCGTGAAAGGCTGGGATTACCCCGGGCTGATCGAGACGTATCAAAAAGCCGAGCGCATCTGCCGCGAAGAACATGTGCCGGTTCTCCTGCATGTGGATGAACTGACGCAACCCCAGGGTCACTCCACATCCGGATCGCATGAAAGATACAAGTCGAGGGAACGCCTCGCCTGGGAAATAGAATTCGATTGCAACAAAAAGATGCGGGAGTGGATCGTTAACGAAGTAATGGTTTTGCCCGAAGAAGTTGACAGCATTGAGAAGGAGGCAAAACTTTCTGCGAAGGCAGCACGTGATAATGCGTGGAAAGCTTTTACGCAGGACATCAAAAAAGACCAGGTGTTCATTTCGGAAACCATCGCGCAGGCTGAAGAACAAAGTCCGGAAAAAACCGAACTGGAGGAAATCAGGATGGACCTGAACAGAACCATCAATCCAACGCGGCTTGACGCCATGCGCGCAGCCAAAAAAGCGCTGCGACTGTTGCGTCACCACGCCGATCTGCCTTCGCGCACCGCGCTGGTAGCATGGGTGAAGCAGGCGGAAGTCGCTAACCATGATCGCTACAGCTCGCACCTTTATAGCCAGTCGGATGAGTCTGCATTGAAAGTGCCGCGGGTGGATCCGGTTTATTCTGAAGATTCTTCTATCGTCGATGGGAGGGAGGTGCTGCAAAAGTGTTTTGATGCTGCATTGCAGCGGGATCCGCGGGTACTGGCTTTTGGTGAAGATGTCGGAAAGATCGGCGATGTAAACCAGGGCTTCGCAGGACTGCAACAAAAACACGGCGAGTTCCGCGTAACGGATACCGGTATACGCGAATGCACAATCATCGGTCAGGGTATAGGACTCGCCATGCGCGGCTTAAGACCCATCGCTGAAATTCAATATCTCGACTACTTCATTTATGCGCTGCAAACACTTTCCGATGATCTGGCAACGCTGCACTACCGCACCAAAGGCGGACAAAAAGCTCCGGTGATCATTCGCACCCGTGGCCACCGGCTCGAAGGTGTCTGGCATGCCGGATCGCCTATAGGAATGATCCTCCACAGCCTGCGCGGCATTTATGTGCTTGTGCCGCGCAACATGACACAGGCAGCGGGATTCTACAATACCATGCTGCAGGCCGATGATCCGGCGCTCATAATTGAATGCCTCAACGGATACAGGCTAAAGGAGAAGTTGCCGGACAACATCGGCGAATTTACCGTGCCCCTCGGTGTCCCTGAAATCCTCATTTCCGGTGACGACTTCACCATTGTCACCTACGGATCTATGTGCCGCATTGTAATGGAAGCAGCCGAAGCACTGGCGGAGGCCGGAATATCATGTGAGGTGATCGATGTACAATCGCTTTTACCATTCGACCGGCATCATACCATCGTCGAATCTGTCAAAAAAACGAACCGTATCGCATTTGCGGATGAAGATGTTCCAGGCGGGGCAACTTCCTTTATGATGCATCAGGTGCTGGAAATTCAGGATGCATATCGGTATCTCGATTCAAAACCGATAACAATAACGGGAAAAGAACACCGTCCGGCGTATTCATCTGATGGTGATTACTTCTCAAAACCCAATGCGGAAGAGATCTTTGAAAAGATCTACGCTGTCATGCATGAGGCCGATCCGCGAAAATATCCATCGCTTTATTAACGTTGACTGGCTTAAACGTCATTCTCATTTTTCTTTTTCTCCATTGTTACTGGCATGTCAGCCGCCGTACGCGTTGATCAGATCAATCATGAAGTGTAAACTCCGGCGTTTCGATTACATTGCTGATATTCAATGCGCGGTCTTTGATGCTTACGCGCAGCTTCAGGGTCCGAATGCTGAACAGGCTGGTAAACCCCAGTGAAGTCATGCTGTACCGGAGTGTTCCGTCAATGGAACTTTCTTTGTCGGAAAAGACTGGAAAGCGCCCATCAAAAGTTGTGCAGTATTCTTCCCGCCAGTCGAACTCCCTGAAGCCTCCGGGCGCTGCAGGATCTTTGATCAGGAAATCGACTTCGATATTGTAATGGTTTGGATTCGCGGTGTAATAGAGGGTGTCGCGTATCTGATAATATTCAGGATTGGTTCTGGGAATACTGTCAACCAGTTTTACCTGGGGATCCAATGCAGGGAGGTCTGCCGCCAGTATCAACAATCTCCTTCCGTCGCCCGCGTTGGCAGGGTCGATCGCACCACCAAGGTATTCGTAGTTCGCGCAATCGAAGGCCGGTGGTAAAAAACTATATTCAGGTTGTTGCCGCGTACGAAACACGACAAGTTTGCCTTTACTCGCATCGGGAATCTGCAGGAGGTCATATTCATGTTCGCCAACATAACCGGAGAGAGTCGACAGGGGAAAAAGGTTTCCGTTATCCTCCTGGTAAAAGAATGCGTTGTGGTAGGGATCGCTGATATCGGACGTGCTTTCGTTGAAGCCCAGGTCGCCGTCGCCATCTTTAAAGCGGATATACAGATTGAGGGAATCAAAATCACTGGGCTGGGGCGAATCGATAAATTCTATGCGCTCAAACTCTATTTGGGGAACCACCGGAAATTCAGGGGGGTCAAAACATGAGCCGGAAATGATTGCCAGAAAAGATAATAACCCTAAACCCTTAATTAACTTCATTTTACTTTATTAATTACGTCAAATTACGGAAACGCTTGGATACTTTTAAAAGTTTTGGCTTTGATTTATATTCTGTAAACGAACAGAACTTTGAGGATATTGCTTTACAACTCTTTCATTTCCAGGCACAACACAATCCGGTCTATAAAAAATATATCACCCACCTTCACCGTCCTGCCGTCGGGAAAGTTGCAGACATCCCTTTTTTGCCGATTTCTTTTTTCAAAGATCATATTGTAAAAACTGGTGCCTGGGCTCCGGAGACCAGTTTCATCACCAGCGGAACTACCGGTCGGCAAAGGGGAACCCATCCCGTGCGAAGCCTGGACTTCTATTTGTCCCACACGGTACGTTGTTTTGAATATTTTTTTGGTGACATCAGTCAATTTCATTTTTTAGCCCTTTTGCCGTCCTATCTTGAGCGCCGGGACTCCTCACTGGTGGCGATGATAGACCATTTCATTAAAAAAAGCCGTTCCAAGGCTTCGGGATTCTACCTTGACAACGTGCAACAATTGCTGGAAGACCTGCAAAAGCTGCGTGGCGATACAAAAAAAACCGTTCTCTGGGGTGTGACTTTCGCACTATTGGATTTGGCTGAGCGTTATTATCCAGATCTGAGCCATTGCCTGGTGTTTGAAACCGGGGGTATGAAGGGACGGCGGGCCGAAATCACCCGGGCAGAGCTTCATTCCATCCTGACAAAGGCTTTCCAGGTGGAGGGAATCTATTCTGAATACGGCATGACGGAATTATTTTCTCAGGCCTATACCGGCGAAAAAACCGCCTTTTTTAGTCCTCCGTGGATGAAAATCCTCGCAAGAGACGTCACCGACCCGCTGGAAAAGGGGTTACTTAATGAAACTGGCGGGATTAATGTCATAGATTTCGCAAATGTGAACTCCGTGGTTTTTTTGGAGACGGAGGACCTTGGTAAGGTGTATGGAGACGGATCTTTTGAGATCCTGGGCAGGTTGGACAACAGCGATGTGAGGGGTTGTAACCTGATGGTTGAATAGACCTAATGATAGGTAAAAGGGCAGAAATTGCCGGTAGGTTTGTTTTGTAGTGAAAGAATTATAATTTTGTTTAAACCAAAGCCCACACTAAATGAAAAAGATTGTTGCGTTTGTCCTTTTATCGGCTTTTTTAACGGGATGCAGCCAGTATACTTGCCCTACTTACAGTAAGAAAGACGCGCCGAAATCGGAATCAGCCCCGGAAAGGCGGATTTAAACCCCTTGTTACAGGTATTTTTCGACGTCCTGGGCTGAGATCTCATCTCCGCTCATGATGACGAGACGCTCGATCACGTTTCTCAGTTCTCTAATATTTCCAGTCCAGTCGTGGACCTTCAGTACCTCCAGCGCTTTTTCAGTAATTTCCTTCTTTTTAGCACCATGTTCTTCCGCAATGTCCTCCAGAAACCGGTCTGTCAGGAGGGGTATGTCGTCTTTTCTTTCATTAAAGCCGGGCACCTTGATAACGATAACACTCAGCCGGTGGTAGAGGTCCTCCCGGAAGCGGTTTTCCGCAATCTCATTCCTTAGGTCCTTGTTTGTGGCGGCCACCACCCTGACGTTTACAGTAATCTCCTTGTCGCCGCCCACACGGGTGATCTTATTCTCCTGTAGCGCGCGCAGCACCTTTGCCTGCGCCGATAAACTCATGTCGCCGATCTCATCCAGAAAAATGGTCCCGCTCTCCGCGAGTTCAAATTTGCCGATCCGCTGTTTGATCGCAGAGGTAAACGATCCTTTTTCGTGACCGAATAATTCACTTTCGATGAGTTCGGAGGGTATTGCTGCGCAGTTAACTTCCACGAGCGGCCCACTGCTGCGCCTGCTCTTTTCGTGGATGGATTTGGCTACGAGTTCTTTGCCCGAGCCGTTGGGACCTGTGATCAAGACCCGCGCATCGGTCGGGGCGACTTTGTCGATCATCTCTTTCATCTGCGCGATTGGCTCTGATTCACCGATCATCTCAAATCTGCGCGAAATCTTTTTTCTCAGCGTTTTGGTTTCCCGGATAAGGGTAGTTTTGTCCAGCGCATTCCGCAAGGTGATCTCAAGACGGCCAAGATCGAAGGGTTTCTGTAAAAAATCGAAAGCGCCTTTCTTGACAGCTTCCACAGCAATGTCGATGTTTCCGTGTGCGGAGATCACGACAAAATTGGTGGCGATCCCTGCCTCCCTCGTTTTGTCCAGAACCTCCATCCCGTCCATCTTTGGCATTTTGATGTCGCAGATACAAAGGTCGTAAGTCCCTTGCTCGAGTTTCTTAAAACCCTCATGGCCATCGCCCGCCTCGTCAACATCGTGATTCTTTTCCTGTAGTATTTCCTTGAGAATGGTGCGGATCTTCGCGTCGTCTTCTATCAGCAGGATTTTTGACATCGAGTTGGTTCGGGTTAGAATTAAAGTCCATGGTCCATGGTCCAT
>Ga0299914_10002456_pt1 | contig 12782 bp, 11 predicted proteins | sample RVTome_10_FD_201361 | JGI IMG/M metagenome (GOLD analysis project Ga0299914, IMG submission 201361) | Soil microbial communities from uranium-contaminated site in the Upper Colorado River Basin, Wyoming, United States - RVT153D57 (version 2) ...
GGCCACCACAGCAGGTGGCTCGAGGCGATCGAGGTCTCGCCCTGGCCGCCGCTGATCGCGGCGCGCAGGTACTCCGGCTCGGCGCTGGTGACGAGCAGGCCGCGGAGGACGGGCCGGAAGGGTCGCGGATCGACCTGGGCGCCGGCAAGTGCGGCGATCGTCTCGGCGACGGCGTCGGCCTGCTGCGTCGCGAGGCCGCCCTGCTTGACCGGGAACGAGGTCGCATCGCCGGCCGCGAAGCAGTCGTCGGCGCCGCGAACGGCGCCCTGCCCGTCGGTCGGGATGAAGCCCTCGGAGTCCGCGGGCAGCCCGGGGATCCGTGGTCCCTCGAGTCGCGGCAGCGTGATCACGCGGTCGAATTCGAGCCGCTCGCCGCCGGGCCGCAGCATCACCTCGGCGGCGCCGCCGGCGGCTTCGACCACCTGTCCGACGTAGGCGCCCGTTCGGAGGCCGATCGCGCGCTCGCCGAGCAGCCGGGCGACGGCGCCGGCGGCGCGACGGCCGAAGACCCCGAGCGGCTCGTCCTCGGGTGTGATCAGCGTCAGGCTGAGGCTCGACGCGTCGGGCGGGCGAGCCTCGTACGAGGTCATCAGCGCGAGCTCGTAGAGCGGCAGCGACCAGGTCGACCCGGCCGGGACCACGAAAGCGAGCCGATCCACCGTGGCGTCCCGCACCTCGTCGAGGACGCGGGCGAACGCGTCGACTTCGGCGTCGGAGAAGCTGATCGTCCCCGGCGGGCCGGGGACCGTTCGGGCTCCGACCGCGACCAGGAGCGCGTCGTAGGCGAGCTCCCGACCGGCGGCGGTGCGGACGACGCTCGACTCGGGGTCCACCGAAGCGAGCGAGTCGTGATGGTGGACGGCGTCGTGCGCGCGCGCGATCGCCCCGAGCGGGTAGCGCTGCCGCTCGCCGAGCCGGAACGGCTCGAGCACGGCGCGCGGCCGGTAGCTGACCTCGCGGTTTGGGGCGATCAGTTCGAGCGCGACCCGCCCCTCGGCGAGGGCGTGCGTCGCGAGCATCGCCTCGAGGGCGGCGATCCCCCCGCCGGCTATGAGGAGGCGGAGCGGGCTACCTCTTCGTCGCACCCGCGCGCGTCGTCTTCCGTCGGCCGGTCGACTTCGTCGAGCTCTTGGCCTTCGTCGAGCCCTTCGCCTTCGTCGAGCTCTTGGCCTTCGTCGAGCCCTTCGCCTTGGTCGAGCTCTTCTTCTGCGCCGCCCGCTTCGCGGGTGCCTTGCTCTTGCCGGTCGCCGCGTGCTGGACCTCCTCGAGGTCCTTGGCGACGCGACGGCTGACGCCGCGCAAGCTCTTGCGGGCGTTCCGGAGCGTCGACTCGACGTCGGCGAGGAGAGCCTTGGAGCCGCGGCTCATCTCCTTGCGAACGTCCTTGAGCGCCGCCTCGGCGGCGTCGACCGAGTCGTGCAGGCGCTTCAGCGCCTCGTCGCTGGACTTGCGGGCCGACGCCCGCTTCGACTTCGTCGACGTCTTCCTGGTCGCGGCTGCCTTGGTCCTCTTCCGGGCTTGCGGGGCCATCTCTACCTCCCTTGGCGGGGCGTTACGAGATCGGAGACTACGGGCTCGGACGCCGACCGGTCGGCTCGGTGGCTGCACTGCCCCGCCTCGCCGTCGGCGCGCGTCGATCGCCTCACCGGCCGCGCCCCGAGCCGCCGCGAGCGGGGAGAATCCAGACATGGGCACCGGCACGCCGAGCGCTCGGCCGAACCCGCGCGTAGCGGTCCTCGCCCCCAACCCCGTGCTCGGGGTGACGATCGAGTCTCGCGGCGGCGACGGGGACGACGTCCACGTCCATCCCGGAGGCCAGGGTGTATGGCTGACGCGGATGGCGGGAGAGCTCGGCGCCGAGCCGATCCTCTGCGGCCTCTGCGGCGGCGAGACGGGCGCGGTGCTGAGGCCGCTCCTCGAGCGGCTTCCGGGCGAATGCCGTCTCGTCGATACGCGCGGTGGCAGCGGTTGCTACGTGATCGACCGCCGGACCGGCAGCCGGCACGGGGTCGCCCAGGCGCTCGCGCCGGTCCCCTCACGGCACGAGGTCGACGAGCTCTTCGCGTCCACCTGCTCGGCGGCGCTCGACAGCGGGGTGCTCGCGGTCTGCAACTCGTATCCCGGCGAGGCGCTCCCGGTCGAGCTCTATGGTGATCTGGTCGCCGACGTGCGGGAGAACGGGACGCCGGTGATCGTCGATCTGTCGAGTCCGCGGCTCGAGACCGCCCTCGAGGGTCGACCGGATCTGGTCAAGCTGAACGACTGGGAGCTCGCCGAGCTGGTCGCCGGCCCGGTTTCCGAGCCGGCGGCGATGCGCGCGGCCGCCGAGCGCCTGCTCGAGCGCGGCGCCGGCGCCGTCGTCGTCACCCGCGGGGGCGACCCCGCACTGGTGCTCTCGCCCGCCGGGGCGCAAGAGCTCGTGCCCCCGCGGTTCGAGCGCGGTTCGCGCGAGGGCTGCGGCGACTCGATGATGGGCGGGATTGCGGCCGGCTACGCCAGGGGCCTCGGGCTCGAGGACGCCCTCGTCCTCGGGGCGGCCGCCGGCGCGGTCAACTTCCTCCGTCACGGGCTCGGCACCGGATCCAGGCGGAGCGTCGACGAGATGACCCGGCGCGTCGCGCTCCGGCCGCTTGCCGCGATACGTTGACCGGCCGAGCGCCTTGACCGGCTCCCAGGCAACGCCACTGCACGGCGTCGACGCCGTGATCTTCGACCTCGACGGCGTGATCACCGACACCGCCGCCGTCCACGCGATCGCATGGAAGCGGGCCTTCGACCGATTCATCGAACGGCGCCTCGGGCCCCGCGCGCGCCCGTTCGACGCCGACCTCGACTACAAGCGCTACGTCGACGGCAAGCCGCGGTTCGACGGAGTCGACAGCTTCCTGCGCTCGCGCGGGATCGAGCTTCCCCGGGGGGATCGGGCGGATCCTCCCGGCGACGAGACCGTTTGCGCGATCGGCAATCGCAAGAACGCCGAGTTCCTGGCCGAGGTCGCCGAGCGCGGCGTCGACGCCTTTCCCTCCTCGGTGGCCCTCGTCGACGACCTCCGCTCGCACGGCGTCCGGACGGCGGTGATCTCGGCGAGTCGCAACTGCGTTCCGGTGCTCCGGGCCGCCGGGATCGAATCGATCTTCGACGTCAAGGTCGACGGCGTCGACATGGATCGGCTCGGGCTTCCGGGCAAGCCCGATCCGGCGATCTTCCTGCGGGCCGCGAGCGATCTCCGAGTCGATCCCGGCCGCTCGGCGGTCGTCGAGGACGCCCTCGCCGGGGTCGACGCCGGCCGGCGCGGGGGGTTCGCGGTCGTCGTCGGGGTCGCACGCGACGAGCATGCCCGCGAGCTGCTCGGCGCCCACGCAGATGTGGTCGTCGGCGACCTCGGCGAGCTTCGCGACGGCGCCGGGGGCGTCGGGCGATGACCGGCGAGCAGAAGCTCTCCCGACTTGCGCCCTCAACCAGCGAGCAGCGGATCCTGGCGACTCCGGAGCGGCGGGGTCCGTGGCTGCTCGTCTACAGCGGCTGGAACCCCGCCCAGGAGGCCCACCGCGAGGCGCTGTGCACGACCGGGAACGGCTACTTCGCCTCGCGCGGGGCAGCGCCCGAGTCCGGCGCCGACGGGGTCCACTACCCGGGCACGTACGTCGCCGGGATCTTCAACCGCCTTCGCACCAGCATCGCCGGCGAGGAGATCGAGGACGAGAGCAACGTCAACATCCCCAACTGGCTCCCGCTCGGCTTCCGAATCGAGGCCGGGCCGTGGTTCGACGTCGCCGAGGTCGACGTGCTCGATTACGAGCAGGAGCTCGACCTGCGCCGCGCGCTGCTCACCCGGAGGGTTCGGTTCCGCGACGGCGAGGGCCGGCACACGCGGCTGGTCCAGCGACGCTTCGTCAGCATGGCCAGCACGCACCTCGCGGCGCTCGAGATGACGATCGAGGCCGAGGACTGGTCCGGCGGGCTCGAGATCCGCTCGGGGATCGACGGGGGCGTTCGGAACTCGGGGGTCGAGCGCTACGAGGGACTGCCCAACCGGCATCTGGCGGTCGAGGAGCTGGACGAGCTCGACGCCGAGACGATCCGGCTTCGCGCGCGGACGACGCAGTCGCGGATCGCGGTTGCCGAGGCGGCTCGGACTCGGCTCTGCCGCGGCGGCGCGCCGGTACCCGACGAGCGATCGGTCGCGGTCGGCGAGGACTCGATCGCCCACCAGATCCGCTGCGAGGTCGTCGCGGGTGAGCCGCTGACGATCGAGAAGGTCGTCGCGATCCACACGTCACGGGACCCAGCGATCTCCGAGCCGGCCGGAGCCGCGCGAACCGCCGCCGCCGCCGCCGGCAGCTTCACCGAGCTGCTCGCCGACCACGTCACCCGTTGGGACCACCTCTGGAGGCGGGCCGGCATCGACCTCGACGAGGGCGAGCGAACCCGGTTCGCGCTCAACCTCCACATCTTCCACATCCTCCAGGTCGTCTCCGAGCACACGGCCGGACTCGACGTCGGCGTCCCCGCCAGGGGCCTCCACGGTGAGGCCTACCGCGGCCACGTCTTCTGGGACGAGCTGTTCCTGTTCCCCTACCTCAGCTTCCACTTCCCGGGGCTGGCGAAGTCGTTGCTGCGCTACCGTCACCGGCGGCTCCCGGCGGCCCGCCGAGCGGCGGCCGCCGCAGGGCTCGCGGGCGCGATGTTCCCGTGGCAGAGCGGCTCCGATGGGCGCGAGGAGACGCCCCGGGTCCATCTGAACCCGAAGTCGGGGCGCTGGATCCCGGACAACTCGCGGCGGCAGTTCCACATCAGCGCCGCCGTCGCCTACAACGCGATCGAGCACTACCGGGTCACCCGCGACCTCGACTTCATCGCCTTCCGCGGCGCCGAGATCGTGCTCGAGGTGGCCCGCTTCTGGAGCAGCATCGCCGACTACGACCACGCCTCCGACCGCTACGTGATCCGCGGCGTGATGGGCCCCGACGAGTACCACGACGCCTACCCGGACGCCGCGCAGCCGGGGCTCGACAACAACGCCTACACCAACGTGATGGCGGTTTGGGTGCTCTGCCGCGCGCTCGAGCTGCTCGACGAGCTCCCCCCGGGGAGGGCGGCGGCGCTGGTCGAGCGGCTCGAGCTCTCGCGCGTCGAGCTCGACCACTGGCGCGAGGTCAGCACCCGGATGCTCGTCCCCTTCCACGGCGACGGGATCATCAGCCAGTTCGAGGGCTATGACGAGCTCGAGGAGTTCGACTGGCCCGGGTACCGGGACCGCTACGGCGACATCCAGCGACTCGACCGCATCCTCGAGGCCGAGGGCGACACGCCGAACCGCTACAAGGTCTCGAAGCAGCCCGACGTCCTGATGCTGCTCTTCCTGTTCACCTCGGCCGAGCTCCGAAGCCTGCTCCAGCGGCTGGGCTACTCCCTCGACGATGCCGCGATCGCCCGCACGGTCGAGTACTACTCGCGGCGCACGTCCCACGGCTCGACCCTGAGCCGCGTCGTCGGCTCGTGGGTCCTCGCTCGCGCCGATCGCGCCGCCTCGTGGGCGCTGTTCCGGGAGGCGCTCGAGAGCGACATCTCCGACATCCAGGGAGGAACGACGGCCGAGGGGATCCACCTCGGAGCGATGGCCGGCACCGTCGACCTGATCCAGCGCGGCTACACCGGGATCGAGCCCCGCGCCGACGCCCTGGTCTTCAGTCCGAGCCTCCCCGACGAGCTCAGGGGGATGTCGTTCTCGATCCACTACCGCGATCACTGGGACGTCCGCGTGAGCATCGATCGGAGGGCGATCCGGATCTCGCTTCCCGACTCCGACCTCGGGCCGATCACGGTCGAAGTCGACGGTCGCCGTGCGCCGGTGCGCCCGGGGGAGACCTACGAGGCCGAGCTGTGGCGAGCGGACCGCCCGCCGACCGGGGCCTGAGCGGCGCCGAGGTCGCCGAGCGGGTCGGCGACGGGCGCGTCAACCGCGTGCCCCGGGCCCCGACCAGGACCCTCGGGCAGATCGTGCGCGCCAACGCGCTGACTCCGGTCAACGCGATCATCGGCTCGCTGCTCGTCCTGATCCTGATCGCGGCGCCGGGGCCCGATGCCCTCTTCGCCGGGGTCGTGATCTCGAACACGATCATCGGCGTCGTCCAGGAGCTGCGGGCGAGGCGAGCGCTCGAGCGCCTCGCGGTGCTCGACGTGAGCCTGGCCCGAGTCGTGCGCGACGGCCGCGTCGAGGAGATCCCGTTCGAGGAGGTCGTCGCCGACGAGGTGATCGAGCTGCGTCCCGGCGATCAGGCCGGCGTCGACGGAGAGGTCCTGAGCTCCGACGGGCTCGAGGTCAACGAGGCGCTGCTGACCGGTGAATCCGATCCGGTGCTCAAGCCCCCGGGCGACAGCGTGCTGTCGGGGAGCTTCGTCGTCGCCGGCAACGGGAGGATGCGAGCGAGCCGGATCGGCGCCGCCGCCTACGCGACGAGCCTCGCCGAGGAGGCGCGACGGTTTCAGCTCGTCGACTCCGAGCTGCGCTCGGGCGTCAACCTCATCCTGCGCTGGCTCACCTGGATCATCCCGCCGCTGGCGGTCCTGCTGCTGGTCGTGCTGCTCGGCTTCGGCGAGGATTGGCGCGATGCCCTCCGTGACACCGTCGCCGCGTCGGTGGCGATGGTGCCGGACGGCCTCGTGCTGCTGACCAGCATCGCCTTCATCGTCGGGATCCTCGAGCTCGCGCGCCGCCGGGCGCTGGCGCGCGAGCTGGCCTCGGTCGAATTGCTCGCGCGCGTCGACGTGCTCTGCCTCGACAAGACGGGCACGATCACGACCGGCGAGATCTCGTTCAGCGGGCTCACCCCGCTCGGCTCGGCGTCCCGGGGCGAGGTCGAGGATGCCCTCGCCGCGCTCGCCGCCGCCGATCCCAACCCGAACGCGACGCTGGCGGCGATCGCCGCGAGCTTGCCCGACCCGCCGTCGGGATGGGAGGTCACCGAAACGGTGCCGTTCTCGTCCGCGCGCGGGTGGTCGGCGGCGCGGGTGGGCGGACGGGGCACGTTCCTGCTCGGCGCCCCGGAGGCGCTCGGCGCCCCGGACGACGTGATCGCCAGGGTCGGGGACGAGGCGGCCGAAGGGCGCCGGATCGTGCTCCTCGCCCGCGCCGGGCAGCCGCCGACCGACGGCGTGCTGCCGCCCGACCGCGTGCCGCTCGCCCTGATCTCGCTCGAGGACGAGGTCCGCCCCGACGCCGCCGACATCCTCGCCTACTTCGCCGCCCAGGGAATCGCGCTCAAGGTGATCTCGGGCGATCACCCGGCGACGGCGGCCGCAGTCGCCCGCCGCGCCGGCGTGCCCGGCGCCGGCGACGGCGTCGACGCCCGCGAGCTGCCCGGGGGCGTGGAGGCGATGGCGGAGATGCTCGAGCGGCGGACGGTGTTCGGCCGGGTGTCGCCCCACCGCAAGCAGGCGATGATCGCCGCGCTTCAATCGCGGGGGCACACCGTCGCGATGACCGGCGACGGCGTCAACGACGTGCTCGCGCTCAAGGACGCCGACATGGGGATCGCGATGGGCGACGGCAGCGACGCCACCCGCGCGGTCGCGGAGATCGTGCTGCTCGACAACCGCTTCGAGAGCCTGCCCGTGGTGCTGGCCGCGGGACGGCGGGTGATCAACAACATCGAGCGGGTCGCGAACCTGTTCGTCGCCAAGGCCACCTACGCCGTCCTGCTGACCGCGCTCACGATCGCGTTCGCGGTCGAGTTCCCGTTCCTGCCTCGTCAGCTGACCCTCGTCGGCACCTTCAGCATCGGCGTCCCCGGGTTCCTCTTGGCGATGGCGCCGAACGCGCGTCGCGCCGAGCCGGGATTCATCCATCGCGTCCTGCGATTCTCGATCCCGGCCGGGATCGTCGCCGGGCTGCTCACCTTCGCCGCGTACGAGTGGCTTCGCCACGACGGCCTCTCGCTCGCCGAGGCGCGCAGCGCCGCCACCCTGGTCCTGCTCGGAATCGGCCTCGTCATCCTCGCCCGCCTCGCCCGCCCGCTGACCCCGTGGCGGCTCGGGCTCGTCGCCGCGATGCTCGCAAGCTACCTCGTCGTCCTCTACACCCCGCCGCTGCGTGACTTCTTCCTCCTCGAGCTGCCCGACCACAGGGTCTGGGCGACGGTCGCGGTCGCGGTCGGCGCCGCGACGGCGATCCTCCACCTCGGTCCCCGGCTGGTCGCCTCCTGGGGCGAGGGCGACCGGCTGCAGGCGCTTCCGCCGGTCGAAGCGCCCGCGCCGAGCCGCGCGCCCCACTAACCAAACGCGTTGTCGAGCGCGAGCATCAGCGCGAACCCGGCAAGCAGCGAGGGCGGGAACCAGGAGCGAGAACGCGGTCGCCGCCAGCATCACCCCCGCCGTGAACCCGAGCATGGCGTCGAGGGTGCGCTCGGACGGCCGGCGGATGACGGCGAGGGCGAGCCCCCCTACCCCGGTCGCAAGGCCGGGGACGATGATCCAGATCAGCGTCTCGGTGTCGATCCGACCAGTCTTCACCCAGAGGGGGCGCAGGCGCGGGTGCCGGCTGCGGCCCCGTAGTTGACACCGAGGCCGGTGCGTGATTCCCCGTCCCGGGGCTATCGGGGCTCTCCCGATGCGCACGCCCTCCGATCGCCGTATGTTCTGAGCATGTCCCAGGCGACGATCGACCTCGCCACGCGAGACTGGGTTCTCGATCGGCCGCGCCCCGGCCGCGCGAGCCTCGTCTCCGGCTCCTATCTCACCGACGGCGTAAGGCTGCTCTACGTCACCGCGCGACTCGCGGGGCCGTCCGTGCCCGCCGGCGCCGCTACCTTGGAGGTCGAGGACTGCCGCACCTTCGAGCGCGGCTTCGTCTCCGAGGCGCGCGTGGCCGACGCTGCGTGGCGGCTCGTCAGCCGCGCCGCCCAGCACCGATGACGACGGCGACCACGTCCACCTCGGGGCGGAGATGACGGCCGAGGGCGGGCACTCGCGATCGAGGCTCAGGGCCAAGCCCGGAGACCGGCTAGTGATCCACGGGCACCGGCTCGGCGAGCCCGAGCGCGACGGGGAGATCGTCGAGGTGATCGGCGATCGGGGCTCGCCGCCGTTCGTCGTGCGCTGGTCCGACAGCGGCCAGGTCTCCGAGCTCTACCCCGGCGACGACGCCCACGTCGAGCCCCTGGGCGACGAAGCCCCGGACTGACCGATCACCGACCCCGCGCCGCGGTGGTCGGGGGCGGTCCCTCACCTAGAGGCCTGATGTGGGTCTAGCGGCCATCGAAAGCGACCAGGGACCGAAGCGGTCGCCCGAGCTGGGCGTTGACGGGGTGACGAGCTCGACGCCGATGAGCTCGAGCGTGTTCTTGAACTCCCGGCCCCAAAGGCCCTTGGTGCCGAACCCACATCAGGCCTCTAGTTGTAACCCCCGCCGTCGACCATCCGGAACTTGCCAGCCGGCGCATCGGACACCTGGCCGTTGCCATCCTCCCCCCAGCACTTCACCCTCCTGTTGCGCTTGACGCCACAGGAGTGCTCGCCACCGGCGCTGATCGAGCGGAACTTGGCCGCCGGGGTACCTCCGACGCCGGCCTCGTCATCGCCCCAGCACTTCGCCTTGCCGTTGCGCTTCAACGCGCAGCTGTGCGAGACGCCCGCGCTGATCGCCCGGAACGCCTTGACGGCCGGCGCGCCGGAGACCTGCTCGTAGTCATCCTGGCCCCAGCAAACGATCTTGTCGTTGCGCTTCAGCGCGCACGCGTGGTTGTCGCCCGCGCTGACCGCCCGGAACGCTTTGACGCTCGGCGCGTCGGCAACCTGGTCGGAGTCATTGTCGCCCCAGCACACGACCTTGTCGTTGGGTTTCACCCCACAGTTGAAGTCGTCGCCGGCGGAGACCGAGCGGAACTTGCCCGACGGGGCGTCGGACACCTGACCGTTGCCGTCGTTGCCCCAGCACCTGACCTTCCCGCTGCGCTTCAGCGCGCAAACGTGTAGGGCCCCGGCGCTGACCGCGCGGAACGCCTTGGCGGCTGGCGCATCCGTGATCTGACTATTGCCGTCATCGCCCCAGCACTTCACTTTGCCGCTGCGTTTCAACGCGCAAACGTGCTCCCCGCCGGCGCTCACCGAGCGGAAGCCCTTCTGGCTCGGCGCGTCCGTGGCCTGGCCCAGTGTGTCGTCCCCCCAGCACTTGACCTTGTCGTTGAGCTTCACCCCACAGGACGTCTCCGTGTGGGTGGCGCTTGCCTGAGGCGCCACACCGAGTAGGAGGCCTCCCGCGAGCACGATGCCTACCGCCAACCCGCGTCTGCAAACTCGCCGCATGTCGTCCCCTCCGTGGTTGCCAGGTGCCGTCGGAGGACTATCACATCCTTGCTTCTTCGGGGCAGGGCTCCCGGTGGAACTGACCCTGCGGAGCCGTAAGCTTTGCCCCCGGCCCCGATAGCTCAGCTGGATAGAGCCGGTTGACCTCCCCTGTCGCGATGCGAGAGCTCAGCTCGGAGCGCCTCGACCTGAGCAGGTGGAAGCGGCCGGACCTTTGCCGAGAGCCTGACCATCGCCGCCAGCTCCGCCGGCCGATACGCCAACCGCCGCTCCGTGACCACCGCCATCCCGACCAACTCCTTCTCGCCGACAACAACCGTCATCACCTAGCTAGGCGATCGCGGCCGGAGGGTAGGGCGGGGCGACCTCGTCGCCGGCGATCAGGGCGGCCGGGGCGGAGCGGGTCACCCACTCGAGGTGCGGCTCGATCGCCTCGACGTCGCCGAGCGTCGCGAACCCGGCCGAGAGCTCGACCGGGCGTCCGTGGATCGCCGAGTGGGCGTCGCTTCCGAGGACATGGATCAGCCCGCGCTCCGCCAGTCCTCGCATCGCCGGCGCCGTGTCGGGCGCGATCACGTGAGCGGCCGTCGCCTGGACGAGGCATCCGCCCTCGATCAGCGCCGCGAGCCGCCGCTCGAGGTCGGGCGTGAGGTGGCGCTCCGGGTGCGCGATCAGGCTCCGGAACCCGCGCGCGGCGAGCTCCTCGACCGCCCGGTCGAGCGAGTCCGACAGCGGTCCCGGCGCCGGCTCGAGCAGGATCCAGCGCCCGCCGCCGCCGAGCGTCACCCGGCGCAGCTCGTCGTCGCCGCAGTCGGCGACCGCGGTCTCGGCGACCTCGCCTCCGGTTGCGACCCGAGTGGCGATCCCCGCTTCCGCGAGCTCGGCGTTGAGGTCCTCGACCCGACCGGCGAGCTCGTCGATCCTGACATCGTGGTCGTGGCGGATGTGCGGGGTCGCGCAGATCAGCTCGATCCCGTCGGCCGCTCCCTGACGCGCCATCGCGACGCTGTCGCCGAGGCTCCCGGCGCCGTCGTCGATCCCGGGGACGATGTGGCAGTGGAGGTCGATCACCGCTGCGGCGAGGGTCGCGGTCAACCCTCGCCGGGCCGCGCCTCGCCGGCCGAGCGCGGCACGACCATCACCGGGCACGGCGCGGTCCGGGCGACCTCGGCCGAGACTCCGCCGAGGAGGGTGTGGCGGACGGGGCCGTAGCCACGCGAACCGATCACCAGCAGGTCGAGCTCGACTCCGCGTTCGGCGAGCACGGTCGCGGGTGGTCCGGACACGACCTCTGCGCTCGCGTCGACCTCGTCACCAAGCGCGGCGAGGGCCCGCTCGAGGGCGGCGTCGAGCTCCTCGCGCGTCGGCGGGAGGTCGCCGGGGAGCAGGTCGTGAGGCTCGATCGGCCGGTCGGCGGCGATCAGCCGCAGGCTCGCGCCGAGATCCGAGGCGAGCGAGGCCGCCAGATGAAGGGCGTCCCTCGCCTCGGGCCGGCCGTCGTAGCCGACGCCGAGCTCGCCGATGCCGAAGTGGTTGCGGCCGGCGTAGTCGCGAGGGGCGACGACGACCGCGCACGGCGCCCCCTGGAGCAGGCGCTCGCCGACGCTGCCGGGGAGCACCCTCCCGAGCGCGCCACGGTGGGTCGAGCCGATCACGATCGCGTCGGCGCCCGCCTCGGCAGCCGCCTCGACCAGCGCCTTGGGCGCGGGGACGCCGGCGATCACCCGGAGCGAGTGCTGCCGGCCTCCGAGCAGCTCGCGCGCCGCCGCCGCGAGGCCCTCCTCGGACCCCGTCCCGGAGACGTCGCCGACGCAGGCGAGGAGGCTGAGCGACGCCCTGTCCGCCGCCGCGAGCGAGCGCGCGAGGGCGAGCGCGTCGCGCGATCCCACGCTGCCGTCGAAGCCGACCAGGATCCGTCGCAACATCGTCTCTCAAGCTACCCGGTGGCCGGAGGGCGCGAGCGCGTAGCCGCTACGGACTCCCGAATCGGTGCCGAGCCCCGATGAGCGGTTGGTCGCGCGGGCGTAGCGTGGTGGTGGAAGCAAGGGACGCGCCGGAAGGAGCGAGCATGAAGACCGCAGAGCAGACATCAGTCGCCGAGGCGATGCGTCACGGCACCCTCAGCTGCCAGTCGGAGACCCCGCTCCGCACGGTCGCCGCGCTGATGGTCGAGCACCGGATCCACTCGGTGGTGGTCACCGACCTCGACGGGGTCAGCGAGCGCGCCTGGGGCATCGTCGCCGAGGCCGACGTCGTCAGGGCCTTCGGTGAGGACGTCGACGAGGTCACCGCGGCGGAGATGGCCGCGACCGAGCTGGTCACGATCGCGCCCGAGGACACCCTCGAGCGCGCGGCGCAGCTGATGGCCGAGCACGAGGTCAGCCATCTGGTCGTCGTCGATCGACCCTCCGATCGTCCCGTCGGGGTGCTCTCGAGCCTCGACCTCGCCGCGGCGATGGCGTCTCGATAGCGACCTGCTC
>Ga0299914_10002457_pt1 | contig 12782 bp, 12 predicted proteins | sample RVTome_10_FD_201361 | JGI IMG/M metagenome (GOLD analysis project Ga0299914, IMG submission 201361) | Soil microbial communities from uranium-contaminated site in the Upper Colorado River Basin, Wyoming, United States - RVT153D57 (version 2) ...
CCTGCACGCACGACACGGCGTCGTGCCCGGCGAGGTGCGGTGCCGCCGCCCCGAACGCATCGGGATCTCGGGTCAGCACGACCATCTCCGCGCCAAGGTCCAACCGGTCGACGGCCCAGGTGAACGACTCGAGCAACCAGGAACCGACGAACCCGGTGCCGCCGGTGACGAGGATGCGAGCCCCGCGCAGCCCTTCGAGGTCATCGGCGGCGTGGTCGAGGACACCGTCGAGATCGGTGGCCAACAGGCCGTCACCCCCGCCGGTCGTCATCGGCTGAGTCGCCCGACGCGGAGGAGGGCCAGCAACTCATCGGGGCTGCGGACGAGGTGTTCGGCGGCGGCGAGCTCGTCGTCATCGCCGAAGCCCCACGTCACCCCGACCGTGCGGATGCCGACGGCGCGGGCGGCGTCGACGTCGTGATGGCGATCGCCCACGATGATGCACGCCCTCGGATCGAGGGCGCGACCGAGGATGCTCTCGAGCCCGTCGAGAGCGCGTCGGAGCGTCACCGCCTTGTCCTCGCCGTCGGGGTCGAGCGAGGGGCCGGCGACGGCGGTGAAGAAGCGGGCGAGATCGAGGTGCTCGAGGATCGTGAGGGCGAACTCCTCGGGCTTCGAGGTCGCCACCGCCAGCGGCAGTACCTCGGACAGCGCCAGAAGGGCCTCGTCCACGCCCGGTTGCATCACCGTGCCTTCGGCGCAGTGGTCGCGGTAGTACCGGCGGAAGGTGTGCACACACTCGTCGGCGAGCGTCACGTCGCCGCCGCGGTCGGCGAGGATGGCGACGAACGCGTCGCGCAGCGGCGGACCGATGTAGGTGTTCACCTCTTCGTACGGGACGGTCGGGAGCCCGTGGACCTCGAGGGCGTGGGCGATGCCGGCGGTGATGGCCGGGCGCGAGTCGACGAGCACGCCGTCGAGATCGAACACCACCGCTTCCAGGGCCAGTGCGCCGGGCATCGGGCGACGCTACCGACGGGCGCGGCGCCCGACCCGGATGGCTCGGTCGGCTCGCTCGAACAGCTCGTGGTCGCCCTTGCTGTCGCCGTAGGCCCACACGAACGCGGGCGTGCCGGCGAGCCAGGCGTCGAGACGGCGCGCCTTCTCGGCTCGGCGGACGTTGGCGCCGGCGAGGCGGCCCGTGAGACGCCCGTCGGCGTCCGCTTCGAGCGCGGTGCCGAGCACGGCGTCGAAGCCGAGTCGATCGGCGATCGGGCGCAGGTAGATCTCCAGCGACGCCGACACGATCACTACTTCGTGCCCCTGGCGGCGGTGCCACTCCGCCCGCTCGACGGCTTCGTCCCGGAGGTGCGCGCGCACCACGGCGTCGGCGAAGTCCTCGGCGACGGCTTCCACGTCCTCGACGGCGCGCCCGGCGAACGTGCGCCGGACCAGCGCGCCCTTCGCCGTGTTGCGCCGCCCGTCGCGCAGGGCGGCGGCGACGATGAGCGGAGCGGTGCTCAGCACGGCGCGTGCCGTCCGCAGCCGGCCGGCGACCAGACATACGAACGGGAAGAAGTTGTCCCGGGTCGAGAGCGTCCCGTCGAAGTCGAAGGCCGCGACCGTTCGTTGGTGTGCGGGCTCCACCGAGCTCACAGCGGGAGTTTGCGGAAGATCGGTCGGGGCAGGTGCCGCAGGGCCGACATGACGTACCGCATCGCCGGCGGCACCCAGACCGTGGTCGCGCCCCGTTCGAGGCCGCGCACGATCGCCGCCGCCACCGCGTCGGGCGTGGTCGCCAGGGGCGCCGGGTCCTCGCCCGCCGTCATCTTGGTGTGCACGAAGCCGGGCCGGACCACGAGCACCGACACGCCCGATCCGGCCAGCGAGTCGCTCAGCCCTTGGAAGAACGCGTCCATGCCCGCCTTTGACGAGCCGTACACGAAGTTCGATCGCCGGGCCCGCTCGCCCGCGACCGATGACATCGCCACGATCGTTCCGTGCCCCTGCGCCCGCAGCCGGTTGGCGATGGGCACGCCCACCGAGACGGCGCCCAGGTAGTTCACCCGCGCCACCTCAAGGGCGGCGGCCGCGTCCTGTTCGGATGCTTCCTGCTCGCCGAGCACACCGAAGGCGAGCAGCACGAGGTCGAAGTCGCCGAAGCGCTCGAACGTCTCGTCGACGAAGCGCTCGTGCCCGTCGGTGGCGGCGGCGTCGAAGGGGACGGCCTCGACGGTCGTCGCACCGAGTGCGCGCAGCTCCTCGAGCGCGGTGTCGAGCTCCTCGGGTCGGCGGGCGGCCAGCACGACCCGACGCGCCCGGCGCGTCACCAACGCCCGGCACACCGAGAGCGCGATGTCGGAGCCTCCGCCGAGGACCAGCACCGACTGCGGGGAACCGAACGAGTCCTGCATTCCTCAGGCCAGCCCGAGGCGGCGGGCCAGGTCGGACTGGAGCAGACCGCTTGGGTCGACCCGGTCGCGCAGGTCGCGCAGGCGATCGAGCTCCGGGTACATGACCGGCAGCAACTCGGGCCGCATCCGGGAGTCCTTGGCCAGGTAGAGACGGCCGCCGGCGTTCGCCACCAGCTCGTCGAGGCCGTCGAGCAGGGCGCCGAGTCCGGTGATGCTGGCGGGGATGTCGAGCGTGAGCGTCCACCCCGGCATCGGGAACGACAGCGGCCCGGGGTTGCCGGGGCCGAAGCGCTTCAGCACGGTAAGGAACGACGCGCAGCGAGCGTTGCTGAGTCGCTCGATCGTGCGGCGGACCGTCTCCTCCTCCTGATCGGGGACGACGTACTGGTATTGCACGAACCCGCGGCTGCCGTAGAGGCGGTTCCATCCCGAGACGCCGTCGAGGGGGTGGAAGAACGGCGTCAACGGCTCGACGTGCCCTCGCCGCTCGCGCGGCTCCTTGCGGAACCACAGCTCGTTGAACGCCTGCATCGAGAACCGGTTGAGGAGGCCGTTCGGCACCCACGGCGGCGCCATGCCCCACAGCCGGGGTCCGAACTCGTGGGCCCGGGTCGACTGCCGCTCGGACAGCGCGTCGAGTGGCGCGTGGTCGCCCCGGTACAGCACCGAGCGACCCAGGGACCGGCCCCGGGCCAGGCAGTCGATCCATGCTCCCGAGTACCGGTAGCGCTCGTCGCCCTCGCGCATGCGCGCCATGACGTCATCGAGGTTCGACGCCCGCTCGGTGTCGACCAGCATGAAGGTCGTCTCGACCGGGCGCAGGCGCATCGTGATCTCGCTGATGACGCCGGTGAGGCCCATGGCGCCCGCCGTGCCCCAGAACAGGTCCGCGTCGCCGGTGGGCGTGACCTCGAGCGTCCCCTTCGGCGTGTGCAGCGTGATGGCGTCGACGTGGTTGGCGAAGCTGCCGTCGACGTGATGGTTCTTGCCGTGGATGTCGGCCGCGAACGCGCCGCCGACGGTGACGTACCGCGTCCCCGGGCTGACCGGGACGAACCAGCCTTGCGGGAGGAGCAGCCGCATGAGCGAGTCGAGGCTGGCGCCGGCCTCGACGCGGAGCACGCCGGCGTCGGCGTCGAGGTCGATGACCCGGTCGAGCGCCGACGTTTCGACGACGGAACCGCCCGCGTTCTGGGCGGCGTCGCCGTAGCTGCGGCCGAGGCCGCGCGCGATCGTCCCGCGTCGCCCGGTCTGTTCGAAGGCGGCGTCGAGTTCCGCGCCGACGCGTGGCGTCACGACGGACGCCGCCGTCGGCGCGGTGCGCCCCCAGCCGGTGAGGAGGCGCCTACCGGCAGTGAGGTCAGACATGTACGCCGATGGCGAAGCAGGCGATCCAGAGCACCGCGAACAGCTGGATCACGCGGTCGCCGAGCACGATGTCTTCGGGCGCGCCACCTGCACCCTGGTCGACCACGAGGGCGTAGCGCATGACGGCGGCGACGAACGGGACGATCGAGAGCCGGAACCAGAACACGTCGCCGGTGGCGGCGGCGTTCTCGAACGCCCAGAGGCAGTACGCAGTGATCGCGATGCCCGAGGTGACCGCCCGTACGTAGTTCAGGTAGGCGGCCGAATACTCGGCCAGCGTCGGTCGGTGGTGGTGGGCGTCGGCCGTACCGAGCTCGACCTGTTCGGCGTGGCGCTTGCCGGTGACGATGAACAACGAGCCGGCGCCGGCGACGATCAGGAACCAGTCCGAGAGCTCGACGCCGGTGGCCACGCCGCCGGCGATGGCGCGCAGCACGAACCCCGACGCCACGCAGCCCAGGTCGACCACCGGCTCGTGCTTCAGCCACACGTTGTACGCCAGCTGGATGGCGAGGTAGCCGCCGATGACCAGCAGGAGCTTGCCGTCGTTGAACGGCGCCGCGACCGCCAGGGCGGCGACGGCGAGGACCACGGCCATCGCGTAGGCCAGGCGGAGGCTGACGAGCCCGGCGGCGACGGGGCGGTTCCGCTTGGTCGGGTGCGCGCGGTCGACGTCGACGTCGACGGCGTCGTTGAAGAAGTACGTGGCGCTGGCGGCGAGGCAGAAGGCCACGAACGCGGCGCACGTCTCCCAGATCTCGGGGCTCTCGGTCAGAACGCCGGCGGCGCCGGGCGCCGCGAACACCAGGACGTTCTTGGCCCACTGGCGCGGGCGGGCCTCGCGCAGGAGGCTGACGGCCAGCGATGGGCGCCGGCCCGAGTCGGCGGGAACCGGCGGCGCGGCGGGCGCGGCGGGCCGCTCGGGAACCACAGACATGCGCATTGAGGCTAGTCCGGGCCTCTTCCGTAGACTCCACGCCACATGAAGGCCCCGAAATGACCCGCAAGGTGTACACGCGCACGGGCGACGACGGCACGACCGGCCTGCTCTTCGGCGGTCGCGTCGGCAAGGAGACGCCCGGCCCGGCCGCGTACGGGGCGGTCGACGAGGCAGTCTCGGCGCTCGGGCTGGCCCGGGCCGAGGCCGAGCGGGGGTCCGAGCTCGACGAGCTGTTGGTCCGGCTCCAGCGCGAGCTGTTCGTCGTCGGCGCCGAGCTGGCGACGCCGCCCGACGCGCGCGGCCGGCTCGAGGCCGGCGTCTCGCTCGTCACGCCCGAGATGACGGCCGCGCTCGAACCGATCATCGACGACGTTACGACGCGTTTCGACCCGCCCACTGAGTTCGTGGTCCCGGGCGAGAACCGCATCTCCGCCGCCCTCGACGTGGCCCGCACCACCGTCCGGCGGGCCGAGCGCGAGGCCGTGGCGGCGTCGCGCCAGGGGTGGCTCGACGACAGCAATGTCATCCCGTACCTGAACCGGCTCGCCGATCTCGTGTACACCCTCGCCCGCTGGCAAGAGGGCGGGTACCGCCCGGTGCGTCGCCGCGCCGCGTCGTAGCCCCCTGATTCCGAAAGCAGGAGGATCCATGCCCCCCGCGTTCAGCATCGTCAATCCACCCGCCGGTCGCGTCCGCGCCGAGCTGCTGGCCGTCCCGGTCGGCGCCGGGCCGACGCTCGGCCCCGGTGCCGACGCCGTCGACGACGCCCTCGACGGGAAGCTCGCCAGCTTCATGGCCGAGGCCGGCTTCGAGGGGAAGCCGGGTCAGACCCTGGCGGTGCCGACGATGGGCCGGTTGGCGGCGTCGGCGGCGGTGCTCGTCGGCGTCGGCGATTTCGGCGCCCTCGAGCTCGAGAGCATCCGCCGGGCGGGCGCGGCGGTGGCGCGCAAGGCGGCGAAGGCAAAGTCGGTGGCGACCACGCTGGTCGACCTGGCCGACGAGGTCGGGATCGACCGCGCCGAGGCCGCCCGCGCCTTGGCCGAGGGCATCACGCTCGGCACGTATCGCTTCCTCAAGTACAAGGCCAACGGCGACGCCAGCCGGCTCGGACGCGTGCACGTCGTCGGGCGCGGCGGCGCCCGTCTGCAGGAAGCGCTCGATCACGGCGTACGCGTCGCCAACGCGGTGGCGTGGGCGCGAGACATGGTCAACGAGCCGTCGGGCGAGAAGGCGCCCGCCGCGTTCGCCGAGATGGCCCGCCGCCTGCTGCGGGGCAGCGGCGTCACCGTGCGGGTGATGACCGACGCGCAGCTCAAGCAGGCCAAGCTCGGCGGCGTCGTCGGCGTCGGTCAGGGCTCGGACAACCCACCCCGTCTGGTGAAGCTGACGTACGCGCCGGCGGGGGCGCGGCGCAGTCTGGCCCTGGTGGGCAAGGGCGTGGTGTTCGACTCCGGTGGTCTCTCGCTCAAGACGTCGACCGGCATGGAGACCATGAAGACCGACATGTCGGGAGCGGCGGCGGTGATCGCGGCCATGTCGGTGCTGCGCGAGTCGGGGGTGAAGGCCAAGGTGACGGCGTACGTGCCGATGGTCGAGAACATGCCGAGCGGCTCCGCCATCCGCCCCGGTGACGTACTGCGCATCCGCAACGGCAAGACCGTCGAGGTCCTCAACACCGATGCCGAAGGGCGGCTCATCCTCGCCGACGCGCTCTCGTTGGCGGTCGAGGACCGGCCCGACGCGATCGTCGACCTGGCCACGCTCACCGGCGCCTGCGTGGTGGCCCTGGGCGACAAGGTCGCCGGCCTCATGGGCAACGACGAGGGTTGGGTCAACCAGGTGCGCGGCGCCGCCGATCGTGTCGGCGAGGCGGTCTGGCCGCTGCCGTTGCCGGACGACTACCGCAAGCTCCTCGACTCCGAGGTGGCGGACCTGCGCAACATCAGCAGCGGCAGCTACGGCGGCGCGCTGACCGCCGGGATCTTCCTGTCGGAGTTCGCCGGCAAGGTGCCGTGGGCGCACCTCGACATCGCCGGCCCGGCCCGGTCCGGTTCCGAGGATGCCTATGTGCAGAAGGGCGGTACCGGGTTCGGCGTGCGCACGCTGGTGGAGCTGGCGTCGACGTTCACGCGCCCGGCGTCGAAGCTGCCGGCGCCCGAACCGGCCCGCGCGCCCGCCAAGAAGGCGAAGAAGACGACCTCCAAGACGGCGAAGGCGAAGAAGTCAGGCGCCAAGAAGGCGCGCAAGGGCTAGGGCCAGACTTCGACGCGGCGCCTAGGGGCGCCGGCGCGCCGGATCCATGACCAGCTCGATGGCGGCCCACGCGCCGGCGGCGAACGGATAGAAGGCGATCGGCGCGCCCACGGCGACGAGCAGACCGGTGCCGAGCACCGGGAGCAGCGGCACGTCCCCGCCGCTGGCGCCCATGGCGATGACGTACGCCATCAGGGCGACGAACAGCAGCCCCTCGCTCACCGCGAAGTTGACCACCCAGACGCCGAGGAAGAACCCCTCGTCGGCGGCCGGTCGGTACCCGCACGTCGGGCACCGCTCCCGCAGTCGGAAGTAGTTGTCGAACGCGCCGCCGTGGCCGCAGTTGACGCAGCGGCGCGTCAGGCCCCGCGCCAAGCGACGCGTGGGCGAGATCGCGCGGGCGCTCAGGTGACGCCGGTCAGGTCGTGGAGCCGTCGGCGAGCACGGCGTGGGGGAGGCAGTGCTCGTCGTACTCGGCGATCTGGATCGGCGGGGCGTTCTCGCCGCACGCCGGGCATGCCGGGTCGCGCCGCACCTTGAACGTGCGGAAGCTCTGCTCCAGCGCGTCGTAGGCGAGGAGCCGCCCGATGAGCGGGTCGCCGAGGTCGAGGACGACCTTGATCGCCTCGAGCGCCTGGATCGATCCGACGATGCCCGGCAGCACCCCGAGGACGCCGGCCTCGGCGCAGCTCGGCGCCAGCTCGGCCGGCGGCGGCTCGGGCAGGAGGCACCGGTAGCAGGGGCCGTCGTAGGGCTGGAACACCGTGACCTGGCCCTCGAACCGGAAGATCGACCCGTGCACGACCGGGATCCGCTTCAGCAGCGACGCGTCGTTGAGGAGATAGCGCGTCGGGAAGTTGTCGGTGCCGTCGACGATCACGTCGTACCCGTCGATGATGTCGAGCACGTTGTCGGCGCCGAAGCGGACGTCGTAGGTGACGACGTCGACGTCGGGGTTCAGGGCGGTGAGGGTCTTCTTGGCCGAGTCGACCTTGCGATCGCCGACCCGGTCGAGGTTGTGCAGGATCTGACGCTGCAGGTTCGACGTGTCGACCACGTCCATGTCGACGATGCCGATGGTGCCGACGCCGGCGGCGGCGAGGTAGAGGGCGGCGGGGGAGCCGAGCCCGCCCGCGCCGAGAAGCAGCACCTTGCTCTCGAGCAGCTTCTGCTGACCCGCCTCGCCCACTTCGGGCAGGAGTATGTGGCGGTGGTACCGGTTGCGCTGCTCGGCGTTGAGGACGGCGGGGGTGATCCAGGGCCGGCCTTCGTCCTTCCAGCGGCCGAAGCCGCCGACGAGGTTGACGACGTCGGTGTAGCCGAGCTGCTGGAGCGTGTCGGTGGCGAACGTCGAACGATTGCCGCTGGCGCAGAAGACGACGATGGGCCGGTCCTGCTGGGGGACCTGGCCGGCGATCTTGCTCTCGAGGTGGCCCCGGGGGATGAACACCGAACCGGGGATGGTGCCCTGGTCGTACTCGTCCTGCTCCCGGACGTCGAGGAAGGTGGCCTCGGACAGGCGCGCCTCCGCCTCGGGCCCTTCGACCTCGCGGATGCGCTGCTTGGTTTGGCTGAGGAGCTCGCGGAATGACGGCATATCCGTGAAATCCTACCCCGGAGGTCGGTTATTCCCAACCCGATCGCCCACGACGGCGGCTGGTGCGAAACGATAGGGCCCGAGCGAGGGAGCCATGTGATGGAAATTCTGGGGGTCGACATCGGGGGGACCGGCATCAAGGGCGCGCCGGTGGACGCGCAGCGGGGCACGCTGACCGCCGACCGCTTCCGCCTGCTGACGCCACACCCGGCCACCCCGGACGCGGTGGCGGGGGTCCTGGCCGAGGTCGTCGGGCACTTCGGCGCGGTCGAAGGCCGCGTGGGGGCGACGTTCCCGGCTGTGATCCAGCACGGCGTCGCCCGGACCGCGGCCAACGTCGACAAGAGCTGGATCGACACCGACGTGCGGGCGACCTTCGAGCGGGCGACGTCGCGACCGTTCACCGTGGTCAACGACGCCGACGCCGCCGGCGTGGCCGAGATGGACTTCGGCGCCGGCAAGGGTCGCCCCGGCGTGGTCGTCATGGTCACGCTCGGGACGGGCATTGGCACGGCCGTCTTCGTCGACGGTGAGCTCGTGCCGAACACCGAGCTCGGGCACATCGAGGTCGACGGTCACGACGCCGAGACGCGCGCTTCCGACCGCGCTCGCGACGTCGGCGGGCTCTCGTGGAAGAAGTGGGGGAAGCGCCTCAACACCTACTTCCAGAAGCTCGAAGCGCTGTTGAACCCCGAGCTGTTCATCGTCGGCGGGGGCGTGAGCAAGAAGCCCGAGAAGTTCTTCGACTACATCGACGTTCGGGCCGAGCTCGTGCCCGCAGAGCTGCGCAACGAGGCCGGGATCGTCGGTGCGGCCGCGGCGGCGGCGCGCGAGTTGTAGTCGGGCGACCGCTAGACGAGCTCGACCAGCGCGGGCAGCACGTCACCGAGCTGCTCGCGCACGACGGCTTCGGCGGCTGTGTCGAACGGTGTCTCCTGCGCGTTCATCACCACGAGCCGGGCGCCCGCCGCCAGCGCCATGTCGGGCAGCCACGCCGCCGGCGTGACCGTGAGCGACGAGCCGATGGCGAGGAACAGATCGCTGGACTGCGCCGCTCGCTGGGCGCGCTCGAGGTCGTCGACGACGAGGTTCTCGCCGAAGGAGATCGTCGCCGACTTCAGGATCCCGCCGCAGTCCAGGCACGGCGGGTCGGGCTCGCCGGCACGGACCCGCTCGAGCGTCTCGTCCATCGGGCCCCGCCATCCGCACGCCACGCACTTGGCGCCGTGCACCGTGCCATGGATCTCGATCACGACGTCGTCGCTGGTGCCCGCCTTCTGGTGCAGGCCGTCGATGTTCTGGGTCACGAGCATCTGCAGGCTCGACTTCTTCTCCAGCGCGGCGAGCGCCCGATGGCCGGCGTTGGGCTCGGCCGACCACATCGGGCTCTCGAGCCGGTTCCGCCATGCCTGGAGACGCACCTCGGGATCCGACAGGTAGTAGTGCAGCGTCGCCGTCTTCTCCGCCGCCGGGTTCTTGGTCCACACGCCCTGCGGGCCGCGGAAGTCGGGGATGCCCGACTCGGTCGAGATCCCGGCGCCCGTCAGCACGACGATCGCCCGGGCCTCACGGACCCACGCCGCGATCTTCTCCAAGTCCGCACTCACGACCACGATCGTACGGGAACCCTTGTTTGGACAGAAAGCGGCCCTCCAGTCGGTACTTTCGACCAAACAAGAAAGGGTTCAGGCGGCGGTCTCGGGCATCGCCGCCGGCGGCATGGCCGCCGCCAGCGCGTCACGGTGGCGCTGGTACGCCCACTGGGCGCTCTCCCGGCACAGCGACGGGTGGAAGCCGGTGGCGTGGAGCACCCGCTCGACGTGGTCGGCGTCGTCGCCCTGTTCGAGCAGGGTGAACGCCACCCGGCGGGCCCGGCGGCGGGCGCTGGCCAGCGGCTCCTCCTCGAGTTGGCCCTCGGCCCACTCGGCGTGCGCGATCTGGAGCTCGGAGGGCAGGCGGCGGACGTGGCGCCGGTTCAGCGGCGGGACGTTGCGGCGCACCGCCACCATCGTCCGCCCGTCGTCGCACGCCAGGTCGAACTGGTTCAGGCGGCTCAGCGTGCGCAGGATGGGCGAGCTGTTGCCGTCGCGGTGCCCGAGCCCGAGGGCGTGAGAAGTGTCGGCGACCGGGAGCTCGATGCCACCGGGGTGCTCGTCGAAGCGCTGGGCGAGGTGGCGCAGCAGGAGGAGCGCCGTCGGGCCCAGCGTCGGGAGCCAGAACCGCTCGACGTAGAGCGATCGCGGGTCGTGGCCGAGCGTGTCGAGAATCGGGTCGGGCCACGGCTTGATCGTCAGGGTCGTGGGCATGCGGTGCACCTCCCGGAGTGGGCCGGCCGGTCGGCCGGCGGCTACGGGGAAGTGCAGTGATGAAGTGTAAGAAGTTGTCTCAGATCGGTCAACTGGCGCGCCGGGAGCGCGGGCGCGCCGGACCAGGGAGCGACGGACCGGGGAGCGCGGTCACCGAGTCCGCGGGCCGGGGGCCGAGCTCGGCGGCGGAACGGGCCGGGGACCAGAGGAAGCCCTGGGCCAGCTCGCAGCCGAGGGTGCGCAGCTCGGCCAGCTGGACCGGCGTCTCGACGCCCTCGGCGATGGCGGAGAGCCCGAGGGCGTGGGCCAGGCTCACGCAGGCGGTCACGATGGCGGTGTCCTCGGGCTCGCGGCCTAGCCCGTCGACGAAGCTCATGTCGACCTTCAACGCCTCGACCGGGAACCGCTTCAGGTAGCTCAGCGACGAGTAGCCGGTCCCGAAGTCGTCGATGGCAAGGTGCACGCCCAGGGCGCGCAGGGCGCGCAGGGCGAGGATGGTGGACTCGGCGTCCTGCATCAGGGTCGACTCGGTGATCTCGAGCCACACCGAGTCGGGCCGGATGCCGGTCGCGCGCAGGACCCGCGCCACTTCCTCGGGCAACGACGGCTCCGACAGCTGGCGGGGCGAGAGGTTGACGCTGATCTCGAGCCGCGTGCCCGTGCGCACCTGCCATTCCACCGTCTGGCGACACGCCTCCTCGAGCACCCACATGCCGACGGGGACGATCACGCCCGTCTCCTCGGCGAGCTCGATGAAGTCCGCCGGCATGACCAACCCGCGGTCGGGATGACGCCAGCGCAACAGCGCCTCGAACCCCGACACCCGCCCCGATTCGAGCTCGATCACCGGTTGGTAGTGCACCTCCAGCTCGCCGCGGTCGAGGGCGCGATGGAGCGCGTTCCCGGTCCAGAGGTGGTCGACGACCAGGTTGTGCGCCTGCTCGTCGAACAGCTCGGCCCGGGCGCGTCCGCGCTCCTTGGCCCGGTGCATGGCCGAGTCGGCGTCTCGGAGCAGCGTCTCGGGCGTCTCGCCCAGGGCGCCCGAGAGCGCGATCCCGACGCTGGCGGTGACGAACACCTCGCCTTCCACCAGCGCCACCGGCTGGGCGACCTCCTTGCCCATCCGTTCGGCCACCTGCCGCGACTGGCGCTCGTCCTGGAGGTCCTCGCACAGCACGGTGAACACGTCACCGCCGAAGCGGGCGACGGTGTCGGACGGTCGCAGGGTGCTGCGCAGCCGGTCGCCGATGGCGACGATCAGACGGTCGCCGGCGGCGTGGCCCAAGCTGTCGTTGACGACCTTGAACCGGTCGAGGTCGAGGAACAGCACCGCCAGTCGCGACTGGGTCTGGGCGGCGCGCTCGAGCGCTACGCGCAGGCGGTCGACGAACAGCGTGCGGTTCGGCAACCCCGTGAGCGCGTCGTGGATCGCCTGATGAGCGAGGAGCTCGCCGGTGGTCTTGCGGTCGGTGACGTCCTCGACCTGGCCGATCATGTACAGCGGCCGCCCGGCGGCGTCGCGGACGATCGACACGTTGATCGACACCCAAATCGTGTGGCCGTCGGCGTGGAGGTAGCGCTTCTCGGTCCGGTACGTCGGGATCTCGCCGCTGACGAGCTGACCCATCAGGCGGCTGGTGTTCTCCCAGTCGTCGGGGTGGGTGATGTCGGCGATCGCAGTGCCGATGAGGGTGGCCGGCGCCCGCCCGAGCATCTCGGCGAAGGCGCGGTTCACCTCGAAGATACGGGCGTCGGTGCCGGCCAGCGCCATGCCGATGGGTGCGTGCTCGAAGGCCTGGCTGAAGCGCTCTTCGGCTTCGGCCAGGTGGCCCTCGACCCGGTTGCGCTGATCGACGAGGCGGCGGACGAGGAGGGCGGCGGCCAACGCCAGGGCGCCCAGGCTGACCAGTCCGAGCAGGAGCAGCCAGCCCGCGTTCGAGGAGTCCGAGGCGTTGAGCAGCCCC
>Ga0299914_10002458_pt1 | contig 12775 bp, 10 predicted proteins | sample RVTome_10_FD_201361 | JGI IMG/M metagenome (GOLD analysis project Ga0299914, IMG submission 201361) | Soil microbial communities from uranium-contaminated site in the Upper Colorado River Basin, Wyoming, United States - RVT153D57 (version 2) ...
CTGGCGCGGATCGAACTCCGTCGTGATGTCGAGCAGGAGCGAGCCGGGCGTGAGCGCACGCTCCTCGAACGCGGCCGCATAGAGGATCGGCTTGAAGGCGGAGCCCGGCTGGCGGTACGCGTCGCCCGCCGCGTCGTACTTCGGCTCGAACTTCTTCGACGCGAGGTCGTTGCGCCCGTAGCCGGCGCTTCCGAGGTAGGCCAGGACGTCACCGGTCCGGTAGTCGAGGGCCACCAGCGCGGCATTGCGCACGTTCTTGCCGCGCAGGGCACGGATCCAGCCGAGATCGCGGCGAGGAATCTCCAGGCGCTCGAGCAGCCGCTCGCCGGCGCGGCGCTTGAGGTGTGGGGCAATGGTCGCGGCCGTCACCCACCGCTGGGCGGTCTCCTGGGCATCCCAGTCCAGCGTCGTGATGACCCTCAGGCCGGCCCGCTCGATGACGACGTCGTCCCCGATCAATGCGTCCAGCTGGCGCCGCACCTGCCAGGTGAAGTGACCGGCCCGGAAGCGGATGGGCTCCGTCCCGGCCAGGACGGCCGGCTCGTCCAGGGCCTCCTCGAGCTCGGCATCGGTGAGCGTCGTCCAGCGCGAGGTCGACAGGTTGTGCAGGATCCAGTCCCGTCGTACGACGGGCGGGCTGCCCTTCGGCACGACCATCCGGCCATCCTCGTCCTGCTCTGCATATCGGTAGGGATCGAGGGAGCTCGGCGACTTCGGCAGGGCAGCGAGGAGAGCCGCCTGGGCAGGCGTCAGGTCTGCCAGGTCGCTGATCCCGAAGTAGGTGTTCGCGGCGGCCGCGATCCCGTACGCCTCGTGGCCGTAGTAGATCTCGTTGAGATACGCGGTGACGACCCGCTCCTTTCCTTCCTCGCCGGGGTAGAGGTCGTTGAGGCGCATCGACTGGAGGATTTCCTTCGCCTTGCGCATGTAGCGGTCCGCACCAGGCCCCACCACCTCGTCGGGGAGCAGCCGTGCCCGCACGAGCTGCTGCGTAATCGTCGACGCTCCTCGTTCGCCGTTGCCGCTGGCGTTCTCGGCGACCGCGGCCACGATTGCCGGCAGGTCGAAACCGGGGTTCTCCCAGAAGGTCCGATCCTCCGCGGTCGTCGTCGCATCGAGGACCAGGCGCGGGACCTCGTCGAACGTGACGACCCGCCGGCGTTCCTCCTGGAAGCGCCCGATCTCGACCGTGCCGTCGCGGTCGTACACGATCGTGGGCTGCGAGAAGTTCAGGTCCTCGAGTCCGGCGGGATCGGGCAGGTCCTCGCTGAGAACCGCCACCGTCGCCGTCGTCGCCGCGCCGAGAAGCCCGACGCCGGCCGCTCCAGCCCCGAGAACGACCGCGAGCGCCGCGGCCAGGACCATCGTGAGGCGACCACCGCCCTTCCGGCGGGAGCGCGAGGAAGCCAGGCGAAGCGCCACGACGCGCGAGGCCCGGGGGCGCCGCGCACCGGGAGCCCGCGAGCTGATCCGTCGGACGATGTGCACGGCTCAACCCTGCAATTGACGGCGTCAACCCGCCTCCGGCTGGCGGTCCGCGGCCCGTTGCACTCTCGTGTCAGCCTTGGCCGGACGTCCTCTCGCGTGACGATGCCACGCGAACCGACCGCAGGCCTCGTCGCAGCGTGGGTTGCGTGACGTGGTCGACGTCGATTCTGTCGGCATCGAGGAAGCCGAGGAACCGCGCCATGCCGGCCGCCAGCGCCCGGCCGAAGGAGCCGTCCCGTGCGAGGGCCTGGTCCTCGAGCCAGAGGCCCAGGACGTGCAGGGTACGCGCGCGTCGATCGAACCGCGCGTCGAATCGCGCCACGAGCCGATCGCCCCACAGAACGGGCAGCACGTAGTAGCCGTAGACACGCTTGGGCGCAGGCGTATAGACCTCCCACCGGTAGTGGAAGTCGAAAACCTCCTCGGCGTGCGCCCGGACCGGGTCGAGCGGCGAGATGAAGGTCGCCTCCTCATCCGTCGTCGTGTCGAGCGGGCGCCACGCACGCGGGACACGCCCGGCCTCAAGCGTCTCGAGGATCTGCCGGTCCGCGCCCAGCGCCCAGTGTGGTCGGCGCCACCCATCGACCCGGATCTCGATGAGCTCGCCGTCGGCAACCCGCGCGGCCCGCCATGATGCAACCTCCGCAGCCGGGACGGACCGGTGGAGCGCCGCATTGACGCCGCTGAACCGCGCCAGTCCCTGGGCGGCGACGTGCTTGCGGAGCATGAAGCCGTCCGCCTCTGCGTCCGAGCTCTCGCCGATGAGATCGCGCGGTGCCACGTCCTCGGTCGGGGCGTAGACGCGTTCGAATCGATCACGCCGCGCGATCATCACCTCGCCCACCCGCCACAGGTAGTAGAGCGCGACGGTGCTGTCCTTGCGGCCGCGATAGCTGTCGACCGGTGTCCGGGCGCTCATCGCAAAGTCGCGGTTCGACAGCTCGCCGCGCTCCCGCACGAGCCGGCGCATCTCCTCGATCGTCGCCGCATGCTCCGCGGCGACGGCGCGCCAATGGACCGATTCGCGATCGCGTCGCATGAGCACGCGCCAATGCGGCAGCTCATCCATCGGCCGGACGGCGAGCCAGCCACCCCAGTCGAAGAACCGGCGCTTCGCGTACGTCGGCGTTGCCCAGTCACCGGGGCGGTAGTCGATCACCCGGCCCTGCAACGCGAGGTCGTGGGCGCGAGCGACGATCGCCAGAGGGTCGAGCTGGAGATTCTCCATCGCGCGCATGGCCCGTTCGGTGCCACGGGGGGCGCGCCACCTCCGACCTGGCCAGAGACCCTGCCGACCGAGGATGAACCGGCGCGCGGTCACGGGCGAGATCGTCAGCATCCCCGTCGCGTCTCAGCGGGGTGTTGTGACGATCCGGAGAAGCGCCCCGCCCGAGAGATCGGTGGCGTAGACCTCGCCGGCTTCGTCCTCGCCGAACGAACTGATCGACCGCCTGCTCTCGAGCGCGAGGAACGGGTCCTGCGGCCCGTCGCCCGCCGGGTCGAGCAGCCACACGTTGCCGGAGCAGTAATCGGCGAACAGGTACCCGCCCGCGAGCTCGGGCTGTTGGGTCCCCCGGTAGACGACGCCACCGGTGACCGAACAGCCGAACTCGTGCCCGTAAACCGCGACAGGCATCGTCATGCCCGCGGTCTCGCAGCTGCCGTTGCCGGGCGGGAAGCAGTCGAAACCCTCGACCCTGTTCCAGCCGAAGTTGAGTCCGCCCTGTCCGGCGCGCGCGACATCGATCTCCTCCCAGGCGTTCTGGCCGACGTCGCCGATCCACAGGTCGCCCGTCGCCCGATCGAACGACATCCGCCACGGGTTGCGCAGGCCGGTCAGCCAGATCTCCGGTCGGGCGCTCGTCCGATCGACGAACGGGTTGTCGGCCGGCACGCTGTAGGTGGCCTCGCCCATCGACGCATCGATGTCGAGGCGGAGGATCTTGCCCAGGTGCGTGTCAAGCGCCTGGCCGAAGCCATGCGGATCCCCGCCCGCACCGCCGTCGCCGGTCGCCACGTAGAGGTACCCGTCCGGTCCGAACGCGATCGCGCCGCCGTTGTGGTTCGCATATGGCTGGTCGATCCGGAGGATCACCGTTTCGGCGGTGGCGTCCGCTCGCTCCCCGTCGACCGGGAACGACGAGACGACGGTCGTCCCGGACCGATCCGTGTAGTCGACGAAGAGACGCGGGTCGGCCGGGAAGTCCGGGTGGAAAGCGATCCCGAGCATGCCCTGCTCGCCGCGCGCCCGTACCCGATCGGCGATGTCGAGGAGCGGCTCCCCGCGAACCGAGCCGTCCTGGACCATGCGAACCGTGCCGCGCTGCTCCGCGACGAAGATCCGGCCGCTTCCATCGTTTGTATGGGCTATCGCGAGCGGAGCGTCGAGGCCCTCCGCCACGACCTCGAGCGAGAGGGTCAGCCTGGCGGGATCGAACGGTCCGGCGGTGGTGGGCGTCGCGCCGTCGGGCGAGAGTGCAGGTCGCGACGACGTCGCGGAGGCCGTCGGCACGACCGACGGGGGAGACGGCGAGGTGGTGGCGTCACCGTTCGCGCACCCGACGGCGCCGAGGAGCGCGGCCAGGGCGAGCACGCCCGGTCGGATGCGGGAGGGGAGCATCACCGGATCGTAGCGGCCCTCGGGCTGGCTGTCCGGGCAGTGCCCTGGGTCGCTGGTACCCTGCCTGCCCAGGAGGAGCCATGGACGCCTTTGAACTGACCGAGATCGATGTCCGCCGCATCGCGCAGGGCGAGCGGTACCACGAGTTCCTGCGGGTGGCAGACCTGAGCGCCGGCCTGTACGTCCTCGAGGCGGGCGACACCGATCCACAGCAGCCCCACTCCGAGGACGAGCTCTATCTCGTGGTTGCCGGCAGGGCCCGGATCACCGTCGGAGACGAGGTCCGCGCGGTACGCGCCGGCTCGGTCGTGTTCGTGGGGGCGTCCGTGCCGCACCGCTTCCACGACATCGAGGAGCGACTGGAGATCCTGGTCGTATTCGGTCCGGCGGAGTACAGCCGCCGCTGAGGCAGCCCATCCTGTCACGACGACGGCAGCAGCGGACCTCCACGCTCCGTTCCCGCGGCGGCCGCGCCGTCGGCCAGCGCCAGAAGTGCGACCGCCAGTTCGGCCCCGCGCCCGACCTCGTCGTGGCGGAAGAAGACGTAGGCGTCGTCGCCGGCATCGAGGAACGGGCTGATCCGAGCGAGCCAGTCCCGCAGGGCGTCGGTGTCGTAGTCGTGCCGGCGCAGGCGCAGGTAGAGCCGGCTCGCGGTCCGGCGCAGGGTCGGCGGGGCTGGATCCTCGGGCAGCTCGGTCGCGCACAGCGACGCGCCAGCCGCCTCGAGCGCGCGGTACGTCTCGTCGACGTGCCACGTGTCGTCGCGCAGTTCGACGACCAGGGGGAGATCGGCCGGCCACGCGGCAAGGAACCGTTCGAGGCGCGCATCGTCACGCCGAGCGCCGTCGGGCAGCCGAAAGAGGACGGCACCGAGCCGCGAACCGAACGCGCGATACGGCCCGGTCAACCAGGGCAGCCCCGGCTCGGGGTCGGCGAACGAGCGGAACGAACCGCCGCGCTGGGCCTTGACGACGAACCGGAAGGCGTCCGGCGTTGCGGCCAGCCATGCCGCGACCTTCTCCGCGGAGGGCTGGCGATAGAAGGTGTTGTTGAGCTCGACCGCTGTCAGGCGCGCCGCGTATTGCGGGAGCAGGTCGCGCGGTCGCGACCCGCTCGCGTAGAACCGCGGCATCCAGCCGGGATAGGCGAACCCGCTCGTCCCGCAGTAGAGCCTGCCGCGCACCGGTCAGGACGCCGTCGTCGGCTCCGCGCGTCCGCCGACCTGTGCCGCGGTCGCCCGGGGCGACGCGCCGGGCGTCCAGCGGACGTCGCTTTCGCCGCTCCGCGAACCGGCATGCTCGCCGAGGGACCGCATCGCGCGCTCGATGACCGGCAGGTCCCGCTCGTCGACGACGTCGAGGAAGTGCGCCTGGATCCCGCGCAGGTGGGTGCGCGAGGCTGCCCGCAGGCGATTGAGGCCGGTCCCGGTGAGCACGGCCTCGGCGCCGCGTGCGTCGGACAGGCAGTGATCGCGGACGACCAGCCCGTCGGCCACGAGCCGATCGACCAGGCGGGTCACGCCACTCTTGCTCAGGACGACCCGATCCGCGAGCTGGTTCATCCGGATCCGGCGATCGGGAGCCTCGGCGATCGTCAGGAGCGCGTCGTATTCGCCGAGCGACAGGTCGTGCTCGGCGCGCAGCTCCTCGTCGAGTCGCCGCGTGATCCGGGCATGGGCGTCGAGGAATGCGCGCCACGGCACCAGCCGCGGGTCGCGTGCGGTCAGTCGGTCGGTCCGGTTGACAGGCATGCCCGTCATCGTACATGGGCGTCTTGTAGTTGACAATGCAACGACATCGACTCCGGTAGGATCGCCGCTGGAGGACGTCGTCCGGTGCGACGCAAGAGATCGAGGACCACATGACCAAGTTCGACGTCGAGGCGATCCGCCGGCGGTTCCCGGCGCTCCAGGCGCTCCACGGCGATCGACCGATGGCGTTCTTCGACGGGCCAGGCGGGACGCAGGTGCCCGACAGTGTCATCGAGGCGGTCAGCGAGTACTACCGCTCCAGCAATGCAAATCACGGTGGCGCGTTCGCAACGAGCGTACGGAGCGACGCGATCGTGCACGAGGCCCATGTCGCGATGGCGGAGATGCTCGGTGCGGCGAGCCCCGACGAGATCAAGTTCGGGGCGAACATGACGACCCTGACGTTCCACCTGGGGCGCTCGATCGGGTCCACCCTCCGGCCCGGCGACGAGGTCGTCGTCACCACCCTCGATCACCAGGCCAACGTCGACCCGTGGCTCGCGATGGCCGCCGACCGCGGCCTGACGGTCCGGGTCGTCGACATCCGGACCGATGACGCGACGCTCGACCTCGACGCGTTCGACGCCGCGCTCGGGCCGCGCACCGGGCTCGTCTCGTTCGGCTGGGCCTCGAACGCCGTCGGGTCGATCAACCCGGTCGGCGAGCTCGTCCGGCGCGCCCATGCGACCGGCGCGCGCACGTACGTCGACGCGGTCCACTTCGCGCCCCACGGCCCCATCGACGTAGCGGCAATCGGCACGGACTTCCTCGTGTGCTCGGCCTACAAGTTCTTCGGGCCTCATGCCGGCGTGCTCTACGGGACCACCGAGGCCCTCGACGCACTGCCGGCGTACAAGGTCCGGCCGGCGGACGATCGGTTCGAGACCGGGACGGCCAACTTCGAGGGCATTGCCGGCGTGCTCGCCGCGGTCGACTATCTCGGATGGGTCGGCCGGACATTCGCCGGGGCTGCGTCCGGGTCGGGCCGGGGCGAGGCGGTCCACGCTGCGATGCGCGCGATACGCTCGTACGAGATGGCGCTCTACGGCCGGCTTGTCGACGGGCTCGAGGCGATCCCCGGGCTTCGCATTCACGGAATCACGGATCGGGACCGGTTCGCTGATCGCACGCCGACGGCTGCCGTGACGATCGAGGGCGTGACGCCGCGCGAGGCGGCCGTTGAGCTCGGCCGCGAGTCGATCGCCGCGTGGGACGGGGACTTCTATGCGACCGGCCTGATCGAGCGGCTGGGCCTGGCCGAGACCGGCGGGGTGCTGCGGATCGGGCTGACCCACTACAACACCGCGGCCGAGGTCGACCGGCTCGTCGCCGCGCTCGAGCGGATTGCGGCACGCGCCGCCACGCGCAGCGCGGTAGCCGCCAGCGGGTGATCCGCGCGGGCATTGCCCCTGACGGGAGGACGCGGTGACGACGGGTGGCCACCCCGATGTCGCGGTCATCGGCGCCGGGATCGTCGGGGTCTCGATCGCGGCCCATCTCGCCGCGGCCGGTGCCCGGGTCACGGTCCACGAGGGCACGTCGATCGGGGCAGGGGCGTCGGGACGGAACAGCGGTATCGTGCAGCATCCCTTCGATCCCGATCTCGTACCGTTCCATCTCGAGACGCTTGAACTCTACCGCCGGCTTGCCCTCGAGAGGCCGGAGTCGTTCGTCCTGCCGACGGAACCCTCCGGCCTGCTCGCGGTGGCACACGACACGGAGGTGGTGCGCCGGTTGGCGACCGGGCTTGCCGCGTCCCACCCGCAGCTCGAGCCGCGGTTCCTCGCGCCGGGCGAGGCGACGCGTCTCGAGCCGCTCGTGGATCCCTCGATCGCGGCCTGCCGCATCGCGATCGGCTATCCGGTCGCCCCGGCCGCGGCGACCGTGGCCTGCGCCGCGGAGGCCGGCGCTCTCGGTGCGGTGTTCGAGGTCGGGATGCCCGCGCGTCCGTGGTTCCGCGGCGGCCGACTGGCGGGCGTGACGGTTGCCGGTCGCGAGCGACCCGCGGGCGCCGTCGTCGTCGCCGCAGGGCCCTCGTCACCTGCACTCGTCGACTCGTCCGGCGCGTGGCGCCCGATCCGGCCGGTCTGGGGTGCGGTCGTCGACATCGCGATCGCGGACCCGCCGCGACACGTCCTGGAACAGGCGGACCTCGACATCGAGCCCGGCGGGACCCTCGAGGTCGAGACAGAACGGACGCCGCGGACCGGCGAGGGGCTCGCGCCCGGGGAGCTCGCCTTCAGCCTGGTCCCGGCCGGTGCGACGAGCGCGCTCGGCTCGACGTTTCTCCCGTTCGAGCCCGACCCCGGCGCGATGGTCCCGCTCCTCGTGGATCACGGGTCGCGGTTCGTGCCGGCGATCGCCTCCGCCCGGATCGGGGCGTCGCGTGCCTGCGCCAGGCCGCAGTCATTCGACGGCCGGCCGCTCCTGGGTCGCGTCCCGGGCATCGACGGTCTGTGGATCGCCGCGGGCCACGGTCCGTGGGGCATCTCGACCGGGCCGGCGGGTGGCCGGCTCGTCGCCGATCTCGTCCTCGGACGCGTTGCCGCTCCACCACCGGGGTTCGACCCCGCCCGGTTCTCGCCGCCGCTCTCCGTCCGGGTCCGGTAGCACTCCTTCGCTCCGCCGCGGATCCTCCGGGACCTCAGCGCCAGCTGTTCGGGTCGGTCAGGAAGAACGTCGTCTGGCTCCAGGCGTCCCGGAAGCTGGCCCAGCGATCCGCCAGCGAGTCGCCCGGCTGCGCATGGCGCGGCCCCTCGGGTCGCGCGCCCGCTGACCCGACGACGGAGGCATCGCCCGTCGCGGGACGGCGCGCCCCGGCGACGAGCCGCGGCTGAACGCGCTCGATCCGTCCGATGACGACGTACTCGGCCATGGGCGCAGGGTACGCCGATCGGACGGAGGAGCCAAGAGCGGGGCCGGGCAGGGTAACGCCGCTATGCTCCGGTGTGATGACGACCGCCGATCGCCGGTACGGCGCCCAGAGCATGACCGCGCCGCTGCGCGAAGTCCTCGTGAAGCGGCCCGGACCGGCGTTCGCCGCCGCCTTCGACGATCCGGCGCACGGGTTCCTCCACGCGGTCGACCTCGATCTCGCGCGGCGGGAGCACGACGCGTTCGTGGAGACGCTCGCATCGCTCGGGCCCACGGTCCACGCGCTCGACGCCGAGACGGCCAGCCCGGATCTGGTCTACACCTTCGACCCGCTGCTCGTCTCCGATCGGGGCACGATTGCGCTGCGCGCCGGGAAGCCGAACCGGATCGGCGAGAGCGACGTGCTCGAGGCGTGGACCCGGGCCCACGGCATCCCCGTGCTCGGCCGGATCGAGGCGCCGGGTACGATCGAGGGCGGGGACACGTTCTGGCTCCGCCCCGACCTGCTGTGCATCGGACGGACGCTGCGCACGAACGCACGGGGTGCGCACCAGCTGGCGAGCCTCGTGGGTGGCGACGTCCGGCTCTTCGACGTCCCGTACTGGCGCGGTCGGGACGCGCTGATCCACCTCCTGTCGGTCATCTCACCGGTTGCCGACGACCTCGCGGTCGTTTACCTGCCGCTCCTCCCGGTCGGGTTGTGGGAGCTCCTCGGCGAGCTCGGCATTCGGCTCATCGAGGTCCCCGACGAGGAGTTCGCCACGCTCGGCTGCAATGTGCTCGCGGTGCGGCCGGGCGTCGTCATCCTGGCCGAGGGGAACCCGCGAACGCAGGCCGCCCTGACCGCGGCCGGGTGCGAGGTCCACACCTACCCCGCCACGGAGATCGGGATCAACGGCTCCGGCGGCCCGACCTGCATGACCCGCCCGATCCTTCGCGAGACGTAGCCAGTCGCCGCTTGCCCTCGCTAACCTGCCGCGGGCAGCGCCCGCCGGCGGGCACCGATCAGGACGATCGCCGGGATGGCAACGAGCCCCGCGCCGATTAGCCCAAGGGTTGCGTAGCCGGCCGCGCTGACCAGGACGCCGGACGACAGGCTGGCCGCGGCGGCGGAGCTCCAGATGAATGAATCGGTCACGCCTTGCAGCCGCGTGCGCTCGCCGGTCGCCAGCCCACCCGCGAGCATCGCCGAGCCGGCGACGAAGCCCAGGTTCCAGCCATACCCGAGCAGGAAGAGCGCAACGAACAGCACCACGCCGCCGTCCGGCGGTGCGGCTGCCGCCATGACCGCCGACAGGGCGAGCACGACGAGGCCCGCGGCGATGACGCGTGGACTGCCGAAGCGGTCGGTCAGCCGCCCGGAGATCGGTGACAGGGCGAACATCCCGAAGGTGTGTCCGCTGATGACGAAGCCGACCGCCCCCAGGTCGTGCCCATGCTCCGTCATGTGCAACGGGGTCATCGTCATGATCAGGACCATCACGACCTGTCCGAAGACGAGCGCGACGATCGCGGCCAGGACCGACGGCCGGCGGACGAGGTCGAGGAGGCGCGCATCCGGCGGCGCGATGCCGTCCTCCGCGGTACGCGCCGAATCGTCCGCGAGCTCGAACGGGTCCGGCCGGAGGAAGCCGAACGACAGCATCGCGGCAGCGCCGACGAAGAGCAGGGGCACGAGATATGGTCCGCTCAGGCGTGGCAGGTCGAGGCTCACTGCCAGGTCTCCGGAGATCGCCACGAGGTTCGGTCCCACGACTGCTCCGATCGTGGCACCCCACACGACGATCCCGATGGCCGACGCCCGACGGGTCGCCGGGTACAGGTCCGCCGCGGCGTAGCGCGACAGCTGGTTGGAGCTGTTGCCGAAGCCAATGAGCATGGTTCCCGCGATGAGCAGAGGCAACGAACGGTCGAGGATCCCCGCGGTGGCGACGAGTGCCCCGCCGACGCCGATCGCGTACCCGGCCGCGAGCCCCACCCGACGCCCGCGGCGGGCCATCAACGCCGACAGGAGCGTCGACCCGATCGCCGACCCGAGGACCACTGCCGCGGCCGGCGCGCCAGCCCACGCCGAGGTCCCGGCGAGGTCGGCGGCCACGATCGTCGCGACGGTGATTGCCGCGATGTGCCCGGTGCTGCCGAGGGCTACGCCGCCGACGAGGACCCAGACCGTGCGTCGCCGCAGGGCATCGAGGTGAGCTGCGGAGTGGGACATCGCTCCCGATGATAGGCGGGGGATCAGTCCGCGATCAGGTCAGCCCGAGCGTCAGGACGCCATCGCCGTCCACGGCATCCGCGGCGGCCATCTCCGAGAAGCGGCAGAGCGCATTCGCCAGGCGCATCTGGGCGGGCGTGCGGGCCCGGACCCGGAGCAGGGCGGGCGAGGCCACGACCACCGCCACGCAGCGCGCCCGCGACGTCGCGACGTTGAGCCGGTTGCGGCTGTACAGGAAGTTCATGCCGCGCGGCGCGAGCTCCGGCGACGAGGTCGTCATCGAATAGATACTGATCGGTGCCTCCTGGCCCTGGAACTTGTCGACGGTTCCGACCCGCGCCTCGGATGGGAGCAGCCGACGGATGGCTCCGACCTGGGCGTTGTACGGCGCCACGATCAACACATCCGGCCAGCCGACGGCGTGTTCCGCGCCGTCCTGGTCGATCCATCGGCCGCCGTCGACGACGGATCGAGCGAGCTCGGCTACGGCCGCCGCTTCGATCGGCGAATCGTTGTCGCAGCCCGCGGTCGGAACCCCCACGAGGCGCGGTCCGACACCGCCGGCCGGTGCCACCGCCATGAGTTGCTGGACTCCGAGGTGGGATTCCGGTGCGAGGCGGTCGTCGTAGAAGACCTCGGACGTGAAGCTGCACAGGGCGGGGTGGAGTCGCCAGGTCGTGTCGAGGAACAGCCCACGGTCCGCCGGGATCGTGGCCAGGCCATCGAGGACGTGTCCGAGCGCGGAGCGATCCGCCCCAGGCGGATGTGAACCGCGGAGCGGTTGGTCGAGCTGCTGCGGATCGCCCAGCAGCACGAAGCTGTCTGCTGCTGCGGCCATCGAGACGACGTTGGCCAGCGACATCTGGCCCGCTTCGTCGACGAACAGGACGTCGACCCCGCCGGCCATCGACTCGGCCGACCAGAGCCAGGTCGTCCCGGCGGCGAGGTTGGCCTGGCCGCCGTCGACGTGCGCCCGGACGGCCGCCGGGTTTTTGCCGCGGATGACCCGCTCGTCATCGAGGATCTGGTCGGGGTCGCCGCGCTGGATCGCCCGGACATCGGTGTTCTCCGCCTCCGCGGCCCGGTAGACCGCGGCGAGCAGGTTGCCGATGACCTTGTGGCTGTTTGCCGTGATGCCCACCCGCAGGCCCGCCGCGAGCAGAGTGCAGATCATCCGCGCACCGCTGTACGTCTTGCCGGATCCGGGCGGACCCTGGATCGGCAGGATCGTCCTGTCGAGCGCGAGCGCGAGCCGTCGCGCGGCCTCGAGGTCGGACTCGCCATCGCGCCGGAGCGGCTGCCCAGTTGGCGTCCCGGTCCGTGGTGCCCGGCCCAGGAGCAGGTCGCGGACGGCGCGGTACGGGCCCTCGGCATCGATCCCGTGTTGGGCCACCCATTCGCCCAGCGCGAGTAATGACTCCTGCTGCCCGTTCGTGCGGACCCAGTCGAGCGGCACGATCGCATCAGGGTGGGGGAGCGGCGCATCCGCCGACCCGCGCAGGTCAACGGTCAGCTCCGCATCGTCGAGCGCCACGACCTCCGCGGTCTTCCAGGTGAACGGCGAGGCGTCGGGCCCTTGCTGCTTGAGGCTGGGGTCGTAGACTTCACCGCGCCCGAGATCGTAGTCCTGGACCGGGAAGCGGTAGCGCCAGACCTGCTTGCCCCGTTCCGGCGGACCGATGGGCCCCAACGGCTCGAGCAGCCCGATCGGTCCGTCCTCGTCGACCAGCTCGTCCGCTGTCAGGTCCATCCAGCGGTGGAACTCCCACCACATCGACTTGTCCTCGCGGCGGTGCCATCCGAGGAGCTGGGCGAGCAGCCAACGGGC
>Ga0299914_10002459_pt1 | contig 12774 bp, 15 predicted proteins | sample RVTome_10_FD_201361 | JGI IMG/M metagenome (GOLD analysis project Ga0299914, IMG submission 201361) | Soil microbial communities from uranium-contaminated site in the Upper Colorado River Basin, Wyoming, United States - RVT153D57 (version 2) ...
GGGCTGTTCCTGCCCTACGGCACCGGGGCCGTGCTGGTTAAAAATCGGCAGCACTTGTACCAGGCTCATCACGCCAGCGCCGATTATATGCAAGACACGTTGGATATGGCGGAAGAGCTGGCCCCTTCTGACCTGTCGCCGGAATTGACCAAGCATTTTCGCGGGCTGCGCCTCTGGCTACCGCTCAAGCTGTTTGGTGTGGCTCCCTTTCGCGCCGCCCTGGCCGAGAAAATAGAGTTAGCCCGTTATTTCTATCACAAAATTCAGGAGATAGATGGCTTTGAAGTCGGCCCCTATCCCGACCTCTCGGTAGTGACCTACCGCTATGTGCCCCCACGCGGCAGTACCAATGCCTTTAATCAACGCTTAATTCAGGAGATAGTGCGAGACGGCCGTATTTTTATCAGCTCCACCCAACTCAACGGTAACTTCGTCCTGCGCCTGGCCGTCCTCAACTTCCGCACCCATTTAGAGACGATTGATATGACTTTGGAGATTTTGGCGGAAAAGGCAAGAATTGTGGGGGGTTATTAGGTAACCAGGTAATTGGGTAATTTGATCCGTAAATTACTCAATTACCTAATTACTCAATTACCGTTCTACCTTCGTCTACGGCCGAAAAACCCCTTTTCCCCCTGCTGCCCTGACATCAACTCACCTTCAAAGCGAGCCAGTTTTGCTTCGGCCGTGGCTGCCCGCGACTGGGCATTCATACGAGCTTTGCGTTCTTCATCGAGCAAGGCATCCAACTTTTTAGCACCTTGCAGCTCCACTTCCAAGGTAGCCGCTTTGCGTTCCAACTCCATGCGTGCCTTGCGTTCCTCGGTGAGTTGTTCCGCCCACTGCTCAGCCCGTTCGGCCTTTACCTCTAAAGCGGCCAGCTTTTTGTCCAGTTCAATACGCATGTTGTGTTCCCGTTCCAATGATTCCTGTAGATGGCGCACATCACGTACCTGCACTTCTAAGGCTGCCAGTTCTCGATCTAATCCCCGGCTTACTTGCCGCTCCTGATCCAGATCGCCCAGCGCTTCTTGGGCCACTTTCAGAGCCGCTTCCAACTCATAATTCTTCCGTTCCAATTCGCGCCGCTTTTGCTTTTCTGCTGCCAGTTCAATGCGCAACTGCTCCGTCTCCCGGTGTGCCTCTTGCCACAATGTCTCCATCGAAGTTGGCATAGGGCCAACTGGCAAAGCGGGGGGCTGCATGTTCCCCAGAGGTGAAGCTGGACGGTTGGCAGGTGGGCCATTATTGACCGTCTCCATTTTTTCCGCCTGGCGGGGGTCAAATGTCCCCAGGTTATCAAGTGGGTTATCCGTTTTTCTATCAGCCATCGTATACTCTATCCACTAACCGCTGGTACGCTCTGGTAGCCGGGTTTTTATAGCGCGGGTCATATTCAAAAATTGTCTGCTGGTAAGCAGGTGCTTCGGCCACTGCCTGGCTGCGTGGGATGGAATCGATCACCTTGTCACCATGTTTTTGTCGCAGTGCTTTCACCATTTCTTGATCCAGTCGCTGTCGCTTTACATTAAATGTGGGCACAATGGTATGGATGTTGATATCAATACCCCGCAGTTGGGCATCATGAATGTCGGCAATGTGCTGGCCTGTGCCGGCCATACTAAAGTAGTCAGGCTTTACAGGCACAATGGCGGCATCAGCATATTGGTAGACAGCCTGCGAAAAAGCATCCAAAGCAGGCGGACAGTCTAAAATGACGTAATGAAAGCGTTCCATAGCCGACTTAAGGCGATGCTCCAAGACCATAAGCAAGCCGTCACGGTGGTTACCACTGCTGCGCATGAGGGCATATGCCTGGTTGCGCAGCCCTTCCTTGGCTAGCTCCAGATTATCAGAGGCGGGCAGCAGCCACAAATTCGGCCGGGGAAAGCCTTCGTCAGCCCGATCGGCCGAAATTACCGCCTGGTTCAAAAGCTGCCGTCCCAACAACACCTCTCCCAAATCAGCATCACCCGGATCAATCCCCAGCCCCCGCGCACAGTGGCCTTGGGGATCAAAATCAATCAACAAAACATGCCCACCAATGTAATAATGTTGGCCGCGATAGTGATAAAGGCGGCCGACATCCTGCACTTTGTCTAAATCTTTAGGGCGGATTTTGAGCAGCAACTTGCGCGACAGGCCATGAGCCAGGTTAACAGAGGTGGTGGTTTTACCCACGCCACCTTTGCGGTTGACGACAGCCAGGACTTTCACCGGCTTTCCGCTATTGTCACGCATCTTTGCCTGTCCTTGCTCAGATCTATACCCGACAAACAGCCCTAAGGGGTTACTAAATTGTATCACAATCTACCATAATGCGAATACCAAGGAATGGTTAAAGATAGAATTTGCCCTTAAGCAGCGGCTTTTTCGATGGCACCAGAGATGCCATCCGCATGGCTTTCAGTCAGTAAAACAGGGGTAATGCGGTTAAAGAGATCGGATGCCCCGTGGGCCTGAACACGTATATAGTTGTCCGTGTAGCCAACCCAGCATAAGCCCTGATTGTCGGCACCAACGGCCGTTTCCCACAACACCTGGCGCACCTGCCCCACAAAGCGATCATGAAAAGCCTGGCTCATCGTCTCGCCCAAGGCAATCATGTGCCGCGTGCGCTCTTTCTTGACCGCCTTGGGCAGTTGCCCTGACATCTTCGCCGCCGCTGTGCCGGGACGTTGGCTGTAGGTAAAAACATGCAGCCGGGCAAAGTCAATCTCCTCAACATAGGCCAGGCTCTCGGCAAAATCGGCCTCTGTCTCGCCGGGAAAGCCGGTGATGATGTCCGTGCTCAGGTTCAAGTCGGGGATGTGGGCGCGAGCAGCCTCAGCCAATTGGCGGAAGTTGGCCTGACTGGTACGGCGGGCCATGCGGCGCAAGATGCGGTCACAGCCGCTTTGCAGGGGCATATGCAGGTGGGGCAGCAGGCGCGGATTTTGCCACAAAGCGAAGAAATCAGGGGCAATGTCCCAGGGTTCCAGTGAGGAGAGGCGCAGGCGAAGAATGTCGGTGTGGTCTAAAATGGACTGCACCAGATCGCGCAGTCCTCCCTTGTTGCCCAAATCATAGCCGTAGCTGCCCAAATGGACGCCCGTCAGCACTGCCTCTTGATAACCTGCGCCGGCTAAGGCTTGAATCTCAGCCACAATATCGCCCAGGTGACGGCTTTGTCCCTCGCCCCTGGCAATGGTGGTCACACAGAAAGTACAGCGATTATTGCAGCCATCTTGCACTTTGATGAAGGCACGAGTGTTGCCCACTGTGCCGGCCAGAAAGTCACGCAGCACCGGTTCCTGGTCGAAGAGGGGCAAATCAATGCGGGCCTGAGGATCAATCATCTGCACCAGTTGGCCTTTCTCTTTGTTAGCCACAATGCGCCCGGCCCCTTTGACCTGGGCCAGTTCCTGAGGGGCGATAGTGGCGTAGCAGCCAGTAAGCATAATTTCGGCTTCCGGGTTGTGGCGGTGGATACGGCGGGTCTGGTTACGGGCATCGCGGGCCGCTTCGCGGGTGACGGCACAGGTGTTGATGATGACCGTATCGGCCGTTTCCGCCTCAGGCACCACCTCATGTCCGGCCGCCAACAATTGGCGACCCATCGTTTCTATTTCGCTCTGATTTAGCCGGCAGCCGATGCTGTGCAAGTACACTTTCATAATAGTCAATTGTCAATGGTTCGGGGGCAATTGTCAATTTTTGGGAAAGCGGCAGGTGCGCGGAACTTCTGTTGATGGAGAGAGAAGACTACAAAAGTCTTGAAGACTTTTGTAGTCTGGTGTGTCAAAAACTCCGGCCACCTGAAAACGGCTGTAGTCTACTCCCGCCTTACAATTCCTTCCCGCCAGGCAAAAATCGCTGCTTGCGTCCGGTCCGCCAGATGCAGCTTGCTCAAAATATTACTCACGTGCCCCTTCACCGTATGCTCACTGATGATCAGATGTGCCGTGATTTCCTGGTTGGACATGCCTTGGGCAATCAGCTTCAAAATTTCCATCTCACGGTCAGTCAGGTCATTGAAAGGGTTGCTTGTGTTGCCCGGTTGGCGTGTACCTTGAAACTCTTGAATCACCCTTGTAGCAACGTGCGGATCAAGCGTGGCCTCGCCTCGTGCCGCACGGCGCACCGCCTCAACCAACGCCTCCATCTTGACGCTTTTAAGCAGGTAGGAGATGGCTCCGGCACGGAGAGCAGGGAATATGTAGCTGTCATCGTGATGGGAAGTGAGGACAACGATCTGGGTACGGGGGCTGAGGCGTTTAATCTGGCGCGTGGCTTCCACGCCATCCATATCAGGCATAAGCAAATCCATCAAGACGACATCCGGCACTTTTTCGGCAGCTAGTTGAACGGCCGCTGCCCCTGACTCTGCTTCCCCTACGACGACAAACTCATGACTGGCCTCCAAAAAAGCTCGCACCCCCTGCCGCACCACATCGTGGTCATCCACAATAAGTAGTGAGATCAATTGAGACATGATACAACTTCCTTCACACACGACACTGGACGGTGATGCTCGTTCCCTGTCCAGGCATTGTCTCGAGAATCAATTTGCCCTGTGGCAAGGCTTGGACGCGTTCACGTATGGAATGTAAACCTAAACCTCGCTGCACTTGCTGTGAGTTAAATCCTTGCCCATCATCCTTCACAGTCAGGGTGAGTTGGTCAGTGGCATAGACGAGGCGCAAATCCACCGTTTGTGCCTGGCTGTGACGGCCGACATTGGCCAATGCCTCTTGTACAATGCGAAATAATGCCCCTTCCACCTGAGCCGGAAGCAGCCGCTCGCCTACGATGTCCAATTGAGTGGTTAATGACTGAACTTGCGACCAATCATTGACGTATTGGCGGAGGGCGGCGGGGAACGGCCGTTCTGCCAAAGCTGGTGGTCGCAAATCCAAAATCAGTGCGGCTAACTCCTCGCGAAGCGTGTCGGCTAACTGTTCAGCTTGTTGCAGATGGCGCTCGGCCGTTTGCGGATCACGGCCAATCAACGAACGAGCCGCTCCCAACTGGGCCGACAACGCAAATGCCTGCTGCCTGGTACTGTCATGCAAATCCCGCGCTAAACGATTACGCTCCTCAGCCACAGCCAGGGTTTGTAACTGTGCCTGAGTCATCCGCAGTTCCGCCAACAACTGCTCATTATGCTGGCGTGATGTCTCCGCCTGACGCAGGGTATACCCATAAACGGCAACAAAGAGGTAAATTGCCAGATAAAAGAGGAAATAGACTGGACTCACGCCACCTTCGCGCAAAGCCACTGTCACACAACCCACAACATAGTATATTGCAATCCAGCCAGCCGCTACTCGTGGCCGATACAGCAACATAGCCTGAATACTGAGGATGTAAAAGGGAAAATTAAAGGGATCGCCGGACCGGGCTGCCAGACAGAGGAGCGTGATCAGTACCAGTTGGACGACAAAATAGCCATGTGCCTGCCGCGTGGTATGAATGGCCGGAAAACCATACTGATGAACTACACCAAAGAGGAGGCAAAGCAGGGCGATTGCTCCTCGAGTAAGCCAGTCGGAATAGAGAACAAAACCAATGATGATGAGCAGAGTCAGAGACAGGTAAACGGCCGCATTCATCAAAGGCAGCGCCCGTAATTGGAGGGATTGTTCGACGGTCATTGGAAAATTATATCCTATCGTTTTTAACATGGCGCTAACTGACGCGCAGACCTCTATGGAAACTCTTGCCTGGGTCTACCAGCCACTTGCCAACACCCACAGCACAATGCGCCAATCATCGCGCCCCAATCGTCTTTTTGGCAATTATTCGCGTCAGCCCTGATGCCAAACCTTGATTATTTGCTCTCGCTGTATTCATCATAACCTCCATCAAATTCAAACTACTTCAGCCAATTTGCGGCTTCCCATTTTTGGACGAGCCAGGAAAACGGCCGTCAAACAAGCCAAACCGACAAAAATTAGGTAATAACGCCTGTGGTCGCTGCCGGTAAATAGTGCGGACATGATTACTCCAAAGACAATGTTGTTGGTCAAGTGAAACAACATCGTCACCACAACGCTGCCCTGGCTGCGGTTGTAGAGCCAGCTAATAATGAACTGAAAGGCAATAGAAAAGATCAAAACATCAATCCAGGGAATAAAGCCGTACAGCGCCAAGGGCAGATGCCAGATTGCTCGGAATACACCCATGACCAAACTGGCTATCAGCAACCCATATGGTTGCCGGGCAAAACGAGCTTGCAGCCTGGGCAAGGCGTAACCGCTCCAGCCTGGCTCTTCCCAGGCCCCACCGACAACAATCAACTCAATGAGCAGTGGCAGCATCATGCTTACGGGCAGCACAATGGCTGCCCCTAGGGATAGATTAAGCAGCAACGCACCGAAATGAAGGGCTATGAGGATACCGGGCGCGATGAGCAACCAACGCCAGGTGACCTGCCACTGGGTTCTTTGCTGCCATAATCTGGCAAAGCCAGCACGTCCTTCGCTGAGAGCAAAGAGGATGAGGCCTGCAATCGCTGGTCCATGAGGTATTATTTGACCGCCAGTAAGGGGAACAGACCACCAACTGAGGGTATAAGCCAATATAAAAAAGGACGCCAATGGATATTGGGTAATGAGATTCCGCAAGGTTTTCATGTTTGCCTCCAATTCAAATTGCTCGACATGGAGGCAGTATATGATTTTCCTGGTTTTGGAAGATGCCTCTAAAGTGGGGTTTAGTTACCCCTCTGCAGTCGGGTTTAGGTGTCATTTGCGCGGTGATGAGGTGGAGATGGTGAGGGTAGCGTCTGGTGATATAATCAGCTCATGAATGACCCTAAAGTTGCCCTTGCCCTCAAACGATTTCTGCTCATTGAAGAATGTCCGGAGGTATGGAAAGGGCTGGATTTATACATATTGCGAGACGATGCCGTGGTCTTCTATGTAGGTCAATCCCACCTTGCTTTTGCCCGGGTTTGGGAGCATCTCCTGAGTGGCTTTAAGGGTCACTCGATTGTGGGACGCTTTGTGTGGAGCAACTGGCCAGCATCCATGCGCTTCACTATTGAACTGCTGAGTTCACAATTGGAGCAATTTAAGTCCATCGGCAATGATGTGAATGCTGCTGAGCAACTGCTTATCCAACAGTGGTCACCCTGCTTTAACGTGTCGCACAACAGACAGGCAACACCATTACCGCCAACTTACTGGCCGCCCAATGCCAGGCTGCGCTTTCGGGGAGGTCTCAGAAGGCTGATTTATGAGGCGGAGCGGGCCGTGAAGATAGAGGATAATCGGCTTTTGGTGGAATCTTCTGTTTGAGTTTCTCCTACCTATGGAAGCCTTGAAGGGGGATCGTCTTGGTCAATATAGCATTCGTATCAATGATCAATATCGAATCTGCTTTGTCTGGCACGAAAACGGGCCAGATGACGTGGAGATTGTTGATTATCATTGATTCTAGACTTAGGAGATTATTATGGTTCGCATTCCCACCCACCGACCACCGACTCATCCCGGTGAAATGTTGTTAGAAGAGTTTCTCACCCCTATGAATTTGACACAGCGCGAACTGGCCGATGGGATTCACGTTCCCTATCAGCGGATCAATGAAATTGTTAACGGCCGTCGGGGGATTACGCCCAGCACAGCTTTGCGACTTGCCAAATTTTTCGGCACATCGGCCGGGTTTTGGATGAACCTGCAACTGCGTTGGGATCTCTACCATGCCCAACAATCCGAAGCGCAAGCACTGCAAACTATTGAACCTTTTTCGACCACACCAGGTGCTCCTTTAGCTGCTTGACAATGAATAGCATGTCACAAGGGAATCCTCCAACCTACCTGGTCGAGTTGGAGCATAAAAGTCCCATCTTTTTTTTGAGGCGCGGCTTATGCAACTGAACAAGAAGATGTAATTCACAGTAACTCACAAAACCGGATAGTTACGCTTCTCGGAACAAAGATGGCATTTGCGATGATTTAATCTTGTTCTTCAAATAATGATGGGACACTAACGGCGAAAATGTCCCATGTTTCATTTGTGCCGTAACTAACTATATTGCTTGCTAAGGATTGATAAACGACTGTTGTACCATCACCTGAAATTGCTGGAGAAACACTTTGATTATTCGCTGGTTTGTCATCGATTGTACGACTTACTAAGAGCATTGTATTACTTTCTACATCAAAAACAAATATATCTTGAGCGTTATTTGGGTCATGTGAAACTAAATTACTAGCCTGCGATTGAAACACAATCAGGTTTCCGTCATTTGAAATATCGGGATTGTAGCTTGCCCCATTCGCAGGTTGCCCATTCAATCCCTTAGAGATCATTATCGTTTCTTCGTTAACTGTATCTCTTAGGAATATATTTGACTCTTGATTGTGAGCACCTTCAACTAGATTATCGGCAGATGAAGTGAATACGATGTACCGGCCATCGGCCGATATCGCCGGGCTTTTACTATTACCATTTGCTGGCATACTATCATTATTCTGACTGATTAATTGTATCGTTTCATTTTTTCCATCATAAAGAAAAATGTCTATCGTATCTTCGTTGTCGATGGTTGACAGGTTCGTCGCTATGGAATCAAACGCAACAAATCTGCCATCATCTGTTATGACGGGGGGTGAATAACCACTCCATCCATTTGCTGGTTCTCCATCACCCGCTTGAGTGATTAGCCTGATTGATTCAAGCTCTCTATCAAGTAGAATGATTTGATTGAGAGGAGTATCTTCGGCAAATTGCTGATGAGAAGGGGAGGCAAAGACCACAAACTTGCCATTTTCGGAGATCATAGGCCAGATGCTAGGCCCATCTACGTTCTCATAAAGAAGCTGTAGTTCCTCTTGTTCAATACGGTATAGAAATATCTTTGGTTGATTTGATTCCGCTTCAATGAGATCTTGGGCGTAAGATTGGAACACCAAATAGCTTCCATCTGAAGATAAATTGACATAGCCACCACGTTCGTAAATAACGCCATGATCATAGATGCTTTCACTGCCATTATTTGTTGTCGAAATCAACCGCATACTACCTGATTTAATTTCGTGAATGAAAATGTCGGACAAGTTGTCATCATTATCATTTTCAACTAAATCTGAAGCATTGGACACAAAAGCAACTATATCTCCCCTTGACGAAACAGTAGGCGCTTCACTTGATGCGTTTGCAGAATCACCTGATAACCTGATGCTTATCAAACGCACATCAACCGTTGGTGACGACTCTTCTGGAAACGGTGTTGGCGTACTCAAAGAAACCGTAGGAGCCGGTTTAGCCAGTGTCGTAATTGTTGCCTCTTCTTCGCCAAAACGCCCAATTGTCGGGCTGGCTATAGCTAATTCTGTAGCCTTTGGTGTACCCTTTGAAGCCGCTGTTATTTCTCCAACGTTTATGCTTGTTTGGGATTGAGTCGCTTCGTAGACTTCTGTGGCTGAAGAAGAAACGTTATCTGTATTTTGCTGAAGGCAAGAGGTGAGGGAAATCACCACTATTGGTAAAAGTATATAATTCCTGAACGCAAGCAAGATACGTAGAATCATCACCACTGAAACTTATACATCCAAGTGCTTCCTGCAGTAATGGTCGCACTGCATGCAATACTGTTAATGCTTGACGCACCAGTTTGTTCAACATGAATATGATGTCCAGAGTAACATTGACAGCTACAATCTGTGTTTGGTGTTGAACTGGACACTATAATACTGAACTGGTATGCCACATGTTGAGACCTTTATCCATTGTTAATGATCGGTATTCTCCGCCCAACATGGCTTGCAGCCGACGCGAAGCGCGGCTGAAGCGGGCATTGGGCAGATGCAAGCAGGACAGGAGCAGCCTTTGATCCTACCGAAAGAGAGAGACCCGCGCTTCATCACGGTTCGCCGTGGCGGAACGCTTGTGGATTCGGACCATCAGCTACTTGCCCTGTGGGCAGCCGCGTGTGCGGAGCACGTCCTGCATCTCTTCGAGGCGATGCGGCCCGATGATCTGCGGCCGCGCCATGCCATCAACCAGGCCCGGGCGTGGGTGCGCGGCGAGATCACGATGTCTGAGGCTCGCGCTGCGGCGGGCGACGCCAATGCAGCGGCCCGGGATCTCACCGGGGCCGTGCGCCATGCCGCCTATGCCGCAGGTCAGGCCGCCGCCGTCGCCCACGTCGCCGCACACGAGCTCGGTGCGGCCGCCTATGCGATCAAGGCCGCACGTGCTGCCGCGCCGGAAGGAAAGGGCGAAAGCGCAAGGCGACTCGAGTGCCGGTGGCAGCGCGACCAGCTCCCGGAGGCGATTCGCGAGCTCGTACTTGACGACCAGCGGTTGCGGAACGACATCTGCTGGTCGGTGTTCGACTGCTGAGAGCGCGTCGGGGCACCAGCACTGCCAACAAGCGCATCGAGCCGACACCGTGAGCTAGACTCGTCCCATCGCGCATGAGCGACGCTCATGCGCAACACGTTCGCCTATATCCAATCATTCAAAACCTTCAAACACGATTGGTCGTATCGCACCACTGAGCCAGAGATCGCAACCAGCGTGGCACGCCTTCAGGCGTGGTACACATCGCTGGATAACGAATTCGGGACCGTCCTGCGTGGGTTCTCTGAAGATTATCTGCACCACAAGCAGATTGATCGAGGACATGGCTTTACGCCGTCCCTGCATCATCTGATCCATCGCCAGGCCGCACGTGTGAGCCTGGTCGTTGGGCGCTCCCTAACAGTGAAATGGAGGTGTGACATGCGACTCATGCCGATCACAGCCGAAGACGAGGATCTCACCGTTCGCCTGGAGTGCGATCCGGAGATGATGCTCCATATTGGTGGCCCACGCCCGGAAGCAGATGTGCGCGCTGCCCACAAGCGCCGCCTCGACTTGATGGAGAAGGGCAAGGCGCACATGTACAAGGTTGTTGCCGAAGACTCCGACGAAGTGCTCGGCACGATTGGTATCTGGAAGATCGACTGGAAAGGCCCACAGACCTACGAAATGGGCTGGTTCGTCCTACCAGAGTACCAGGGAAAGGGCATAGCCACCGAAGCGGCGCGTCTCATCATCTTACAGGCCCGCACCAATCCCGAGGTGCGCTACGTCCACGCGTATCCCGCAGTTGCCAACGCCGCCTCCAACGCGATCGCCCGAAAGATCGGCATGGAGAACCAGGGCGAATTCGATAACGAAGGCTTTGCTGGCGTGTTGCGCTGCAACGATTGGCGTATAGACCTCCGCTGACATATGCCACAAAAGTGGTAGATGTCAGAGCTGGATACAAACACCTACCGATATTAGAAAACTTGGTGGTGCCATCTTTGCTGATCGTCGCTTCGACCATGTCTTCGTATATCACAATAGTGCGCCAACCTTCTATGGCGCCAGGGGGTTCCGAGGCTCGCTAAGGATCTAGATTTTGCCCAAACAGCAAAGTGGTGTGTACTATGTCGCTAAAATCAAATATCGGTTCTTAACAGATCAGCCAGCCTTTGAAATCATTTAGCCGACTCATATGGGTCGGCTAATTTGTTGTATGAGGACAAAAGTGTGCCTGGTTCGGCCAAATGTGATCTGTTGGGTATAAACACAGACGCTGATTCAACTTGAAGGATGATAGCGTATGCAAGCAACACGAAAATTGGCGCATTTCCTCAGGCCGTACCAGCTTCGTCACCGCCCACCGTCTGAGCACGATTCGGGATGCCGACCAGATTTTGGTCATCAATCACGGTGAGGTCATCGAGCGCGGCACCCATGAGGAACTGCTGGCCCAAGGCGGCTTCTATCACCAACTCTACACCAGCCAATTCCGCGCCACCCACCGCCAAGCCGTGGAGATGGTAGGGTAGTGTCCGTCTTGCCTACAAATTCAGCTTTGCCTATACTAAAAGCAGATTATTGTCAGCGATCAGAATTCAAGGGAATGTTTTCTAAAAACTTTGTTTGTTTCACTTAGACCATGAAATGAAACTTTATATTAGAAGAATACGATTATGGTGGCGTAATAAATTTCAACGGTCAACCGTCTATGATCGTTCTGCGCATAGTGTCAAGCGTGCAACTTTTCCAAATGCGTTACATGCGCTGTTTATTACATGGGTGTTAGACACTAAGGCTGATGATTTTTTACGAGCGATCGTCGATTTAAGCAGAGATTCAGGAATTTATGAGTTTGACAGTATTATTGCTGGATATGAACATACAGCGCCGTTGCATTTCGATTTTCTCGACACACCCATTGTGCTTAGGTATACAATAGCTGGATATCCCTATGAGCTTCAGCCAAACAATATCCAGCCGTCACAATGCATTTTGTATGATTTAGGCAATTATTCAGAAAACATGGATGTGCCTGATGGATATTTTGAGCGAAATGTTCTTGAAACAGAACGGCTCAATTTGCCAATGATTTATCTTGTTAATGGCGCAAGACATTCCCAACTTGACGCACTCAAACAAAAAATCCATATTGCAATGCCGGAAAATCTGATGATTTACGATCACTCAGAGTTGGATTCATTCAAAGAAATCTTGATAAGATTAGTTGAGATTGCGACAAAATAAACTGGAATTCGTACACTAATTGGCGGTCTAAGATTTTGGTCGATAGCCTGCTAACAACGCTTGCAGTCGATGCTTTACGCGGCTAAAACGAACGTTAGCCAGCTTATATTTTCTCCTCTTAAAAAACAACATTTATTGGGCTCATATTTGGGCGAGAACGGCCGTATCCATATATCCAATTGCTGATGTTTGTGGGGAGTGGAAACGGCCGTATTGCGCGCATATTTTGGGGGAAACGGCCGT